>Ga0187892_10000152_pt1 | contig 173660 bp, 128 predicted proteins | sample MA1701073metaG_FD_139345 | JGI IMG/M metagenome (GOLD analysis project Ga0187892, IMG submission 139345) | Bio-ooze microbial communities from a basaltic lava cave in the Kipuka Kanohina Cave System on the Island of Hawaii, USA - MA170107-3 metaG ...
ATCCTTGGCTCTCCTTGGCGTGTGGTGTTTGTAAGAACCACAGCATGCCAGGAGAGCCTTTTTCATGGCTAGATCACTTCGCCGCGGGAAGCGACTGCGTGAACAAATGTCGGAAAGTGCAGGCCAAAGTCCGCGGGAACCGGGTGGACGACGGCGCCAAACAGCTCCACGGCAACAACCAGCACGAACGCCGTCACCATCCCCGCGATGATCGCGCCGACGACACGTAGAAGGACGGCCATGCGAATCCTCTTGAATACCCTCGGCCGCCGTGCGCGGCGCCATTCCGACAGGCTATTGATTCCGACGGCTCGGTGCAATCAAGTCGCGCTATCAACATAAGCAAAACCAACTCGCCGGCAACTGATGGCGAGGCGTTGCAACCAGTTTCTTGATATACCGTCGCCACCACCTGGCGTCATTCGTGTGTTGATTGACGAACATGCGCTCACGACGCAGCAAATCACCTATAATCGATCGGTGTCGTCGGTTCACGGCGCCGGTGGACCTTATTACGGCGAGAACGCGACCATGGGCTTTGACGCAAGCGAGTACAGTATCCGCCGCATGCAGGCGGGGGATTTCGGCGCGATTCGTGAAATCTGCCGCCGAGTCTACTCACACGATACTCCGTACACCGAATCGGAACTGGCCGAGCACAACGTAGTCTATCCTCAAGGTCAATTCGTCGCCGAACATCGGCCTACTTCGAGCGTGGCGGGAGTCCACTTTACGCTGCGGCTCATGATGGCCGATTTCCACGTCGACGATCCCTGGGACGTCCTGACGGCGCACGGCAGCTTCGCCGACCACAACCCACAGGGACACACGCTCTACGGGGCCGACATCTTCGTGAGCCCTGACCACCAACACCATGGCCTGGCGCATGCGCTGACCGATGCAACGCGCGCCCTCGTGGTCGAGGAAAACCTGTGGCGAATGGTGGGCGGTAGCCGGCTGCCGGGCTACTCCAGCGTCGCCACGGTTCTGCCCCCCGAGATGTACGTCGCCGAGGTCGTCGCCGGAACACGGACCGATCCAGTACTTTCCGTTCATCTGAAGGACGGCTGGACGGTCGTCAAAGCGATTCGCGGATATTTGCAGGACGATCCCGAAAGTGCCAACTGCGCCGCGGTGATCCAGTGGTTGAACCCCTCCTGCGCGCCGCCACCCGAGTTCGCCCTGCGGTGACTTCCCGATCGATGTGCACGTCACGATCAGTCGAAGACTCGCTGTGTTTTAGTAAGTCAGAGTTGCGACGGTCTGAGAGTTGAGTGCAACTCATTGGACCGGTTCTCGGGATATCGAGTTGATACCCCCACGCGGAGCTTGGGGAGCGCGGGCGCGAATGCGTTAGGGCAGCTCGCCTAGCCAACGACAAGCGCTTGATTCCGCCGCAGCGCCCTGTCAGACTGCCGTAAGGGTGTCTCGCGGCAATAGATGTGTCGCTCTTCGCCGGTGAGCGGATGGGTCGCAGGTTCAAGGAATTGCTGGCCGCCGACCAGGTGATACGCCTGTTTTCGATGGGCCGGATCATGCACGCGGTCACGATCGACCTGTTTGGCCTGGCCGGGGGGTATGACGGGTTCTGGCTCGACCAGGAGCACGCGGGCCTGACCTATGAGCAAATTCTCATGGCGTCGGTTTCCGCGCGAGCCAACGGGTTCGATACGTTCGTGCGGATGGCCCCGACCGATTACGCGTTGGTCACGCAAAACTTCGAAGCCGGGGCCGGCGGTGTGATGGCGGCGCGTGTGAGTTCGACGGCACAGGCGGAGGAGTTCGTCTCGTGGGCCAAGTTCGCCCCGCGCGGCAGCCGCGGCATGAACACCAGCGGCTGGGACTGCCACTACACGCACAAAACCCAGGCGCAATTTGCCGAAGAGGCCAACCGCGACCACTTTGTCGGCATCCAAATCGAAACCGCTGGCGCCTTGACCGAGGTGGACGAGATCGCCGCGATCGACGGGGTGGACTTGCTGTTTGTCGGGCCGAGCGATCTTTCGCAGGCACTGGGGCACTTGGGACAGCTTGGCCACGAGGCGGTGTGGGCGGCGATCGAGCGCGTCGCCACTGCCAGTCGAAAACACGCCAAACACTGGGGGACCGTCCCGGCCGACCCGGAGTATGCCCAGCGCGTTGTGGAGATGGGATGCCGAATGTTGATCTTGGGCAGCGATATTGTCTGCCTGCGGCGCGGGATCGAGGCCGTGAAGAACGCCTACTCGAAGTTTTTCCGGTGAGCTTCTCGTCGAGCGCCCTGGCGCGGTCAATCGGACTGGCGGCCCTGGTGGTCGCACTCTACGTGACGCCGCTGGCCGCCGACAAAATCGGCTGGCGAGTGACGGCCCAATGGCTGCTGGCCGAGGACGGGCTGTATGAATCGCTGGGGGCATTGGCATGTCTGGCGGCCGGCGTGACGTTCTTATTGGCCTTCGTGTGGTGTACGAGGTCGGCAAGTCATGACGCACCACCTGTGCGCCGGCCCATCTTGTTGATCGCCGCGCTCGTCATGCTCTTCGTCGCGGGGGAGGAATTGAGCTGGGGACAGCGACTGCTGAACTTCAGCACGCCGACGGCCTGGCGCCAGATCAATCGCCAGGAGGAGTTCAACCTCCATAATCTCATCGTGTTTCAGCCGACCGCAAAGGGAAACCGTCTTCAGGTGGCAATGATGGCGTGCGGCGTCGTGTATTTCTTCGCGCTGCCGTTGCTGTGCAGAATTTTTTCTCCCCTGAAGCGATTGGCGGTGCGGCACGGGGCGCCCCTGCCCGACGGGCCGATCACGGTGGCGATGGCCATTAGTCTGGCGCTGCTCGTGACTTGGAACGGCCGCGCGGAAAGGCTTGGTGACTCAGCGTTCGTGATGCGCTGCGCCGAGGAGGCCTTCGAAACGTCGGTAGAAGGTCTATTGTTCGCACTGGCGCTCTCGACGTATGCAGCCCTTTCGGTTGGTCAGCCGGCAGGAGCTTCGAGGCGACGTTCGTTGGCGCTTGCACTAGGCGCAACGTTGCTGCCGGTGATGATTGGAATGGGGTGGCGCGCCGCGGGGGCCATCGAGCACCAGCGTGCATTGCTGCAGCTCGAACGGTTCGTCCACAAGGCGGACAACTTGCGACTCGCGGGCCACTCAGAGATGGCGATTGAATGCTACCGCGAGGCGATCAAGCTGATGCCGGAACAAGCCTTGCCGCGCTACAATCTTGCGAACATCTACCTGGAGCTTGGCCAATTCGAGATGGCGGCCGATGCGCTGCGGTCGGCGATCCGCTGTCAGCCAACTCTCGCCGAGGCGCACAATAACCTGGGAATTGCCCTGGCGCGGCAGCATAAGATGCACGAAGCGGCAGCTTGCTTCGCCAAGGCGCTGCGCTTGAAGCCCGACTACGTCGAAGCACAACATAACCTGGATCAGATCCACTGTGCCGCGCCCTGATTATCGGAACGAGTCGATGTGGAATCGGTTCAAGGCTCTGCTGGTGAGGCCGGTCGACGGAGGATCGCTGGCCGCTTTTCGGATCGTCTTGGGGCTGGTGCTGGCGCTCGAGGCGTATTCACTGTTGCGGCCGCGAGTGGTTACGAACTGGGTCCGCATGTTTTACACGGGTCCGGACGTGCACTGGAACGTCCCGTTTCCCGGATTCGCGTGGCTGCGACCGCTGCCCGACCCGTTCATGACGCTCGTATGCGTGCTCTTGGGGCTGGCGGGATTGATGGTCGCCTTGGGCGCCGTCTATCGCCTGTCGGCCACGGTGATGTTTTGCACATGGACCTACATCTTTTTGATCGACGCCGTGCAGTACAACAATCACTACTACCTCATGGTGCTCTTGGCGTTTCTGATGATTTGGATGCCGGCCGAACGGTGCTTCAGCATCGACCGGCGGCGAGCCAAAAGCACGGCGGGCTCGCGCCCGTCTTGGTGGGGATTGCCCACCCTGCGCACGCCAGCGCTGGCAACCAACGAATCGGACTATTGCTCCGGCGACGTTCCGTTCTGGTGTGTCTTTCTACTGCGTGCACAATGGACGATCGTCTATTTTTACGCCGGCTTGGCAAAGGTGAATCCCGAGTGGCTGGTGGCCGGCGAGCCGATTGGCACCGCGCTCGCATCCGCCCAGTTGCCCTCGTGGCTGGAAGTGGTGTTCGGCACCGGCGCGGTGGCGGCACTCTCGGCGTGGTTGCAGTCGCGCGCCGTCGTGATGAGCGCCGCCTATGCGAGCATGTTGTTCGATCTACTCGCGGCCCCGTTGCTGCTTTGGCGGCGGACGCGGATTCTGGGCGCGTTGCTAGCGGTCCTGTTTCATGGAGCGAATCACTTCTTGCTCTTTGAGGATATTGGTTGGTTTCCGTTGCTGGCGCTCGGCGGAACGACGATCTTCTTCGAGCCAGATTGGCCTCGCCGCCTGGCACGCTTGTGGAGTGGCCGGCCGCGGCCGAGCGCGCTCGCGGCGCCGGCCACCTCGATGGACGGCAGACGAACCGTCGCCGTACTGGTCCTCACGTGGCTAACCATTCAATGCGTCGTACCGCTGCGTCACTTTTTCATCGCCGGCGATGCGAGCTGGACGGGCGAGGCCGACCGTTTTTCGTGGCGGATGAAGGTGACCTCGCTGCGTACCGGGCCGCTGCGGATCCGCCTCGAAGATCCCGAGCTGATTCACCTGGACGACGAGGATCGGCTCCAAGTGAACGATCGTCTGTGGGACGCCCCGCGAGTCGTCTACCGCGACATCGACGCGCGGACCTTGGATTGGTCGCGACTGGGCGAGATCGTCGTAGTCCTACAGCCACTCTGGGGTGAGCGGATCGTTTTTAATCCGCTCTCCGGCCGCGCCGGTGATCCGCTGTCGCCCGCCGCGGCGCGCGAGCGGATTCGCGAGCTGTGGCGATCGGCATACGGCCGCGAACCGCACGTCTACGACGCCCTTCCGTTGATCGACGTGCTCGAAACGCTGGATCACCAGCTTGACGAACACGTCGTCGCGCAAAATGTTCGCCAACTGCTGTCCGCCAGCCGCGCGGCGGCCGAAAAGTTCGCCAGCCGGGCGATCTCGCAGGATGAGTTTGATCGCGCCTACGTAACGCTCTACCGAAGCTTGCTCTCACTTTTCAGGGATCGTCGACACGAAGGCGGCAAGTTCGGACGATACGTCCGCGTGCTATTGTCGCGCGTGCAGCCGTTCTCCCTGGAAGGGGCTCGCCAGCCTGCGAGTCAGTTCCTGGCGATCGAAGATCCGCGGCTGGTATCGGTCGGGGAAGGAAAACTTTCGACCGTCAATCGACAGGCGGTCGGGCAGGCGTGGGACGGCGCCGAGCTCGTTTACGTCGATTTTGAATGCCTGACGCCCATCGAGTGGCAGGCGCTACCGCGCGAGCTATTGTGCCACGATCGGCAGGGAAGCGCTGGCGTCCTGTGGAATCAGCACGTCGATCTCCAGTCATTTGTACGAGACCGCGTGGGAAAGCGTCCTTACCTGCTCTACGCCTACGCCCAGCGCGCCGCCGATGCATGGGAAGCCGAACACGGGAGGCACCCTCAGGTATTCATGAGGGCGTACGCCGGCCTGAATCTCCATCCGCAGCAATTGTTGCTCGACCCGCACGTCGATTTGGCGGCGGCCGGAATGAAATACTTCAGTCATAACGCCTGGATCCTGCCCTTGAAGCGACCGGTGAGGTGGCTGCCATGGCGCGGCGCCGAGCGCCGCGGCGATATCCAGACGGCAATCGATCGCGGCGTCCAGTGGCTGCTGCGCGATCGGAGTGCCAGCGCCAGCGAGATTTGGGCCATCGCGCAGTTCCTCGGCCACCAGGATCACGGCAACCTGAGCGAGTGGTCCGCGCGTTGGATCGAAAGGCACCGCGAAGACCGCATGATCCGGCTGGTCGATTCGATGGCGCCGCTGACGCTCTTGCCGGAGGAGTTGGGTCGCGGCGCGCTACGCTATATCCAATGCATCGAAAGCGTGGCCGGACGGCCGCGCTCGCGCGCGGTCGCCCATGTGTCCGCGTTCCTGTCCACCGAGGAGTCGGGTTACATCTTGACACACCAGTTCCTGACGCTGCCGATGGCCGAGGTGACGGCGCTTACCCTTCCACCCGACGTCATCGGCCGTAAGACAGACCTGTTGACGCGGATCGCAGCCGAGCAAGGCCAGGAATTCGACTGCAGCGACCTGTTTGTCGAACGCACCGCAATTCTGCTTGAGTACGGCGATTGTGATCGACGAGAGGCCGACCGTTGGATTGACGTGTTGCTTTCAGCGCAGCGCGAAGATGGAAGCTGGAACGATCCGTCAATTTCGCAGAATTCGTATGACGGCCAGGCATTCGAAGGCCGGCATCACCCAACTCACACAACCTGCCTGGCCATTTGGGCGCTGGCGGCCTATTTGGACCGATTCCATTGAATTCCACGCTAACCAGGGGCCGGCGTGCTGGCGGCCAACTCTCCGCGCTGTTGCACGCGCCGGTGGACGGCGGCTCGCTGGCCTTCTTCCGCATGGCAATGGGCGTGGTGATGGCGCTGGAGGCTTACAGCCTGCTAGTGCCCGACCCCGTCCATAACCTGGTCCAGGCCATGTACACCGGGCCGCATGTCCATTGGAATTTTCCCTATCACGGCTTCGAGTGGGTCCGCGCTTGGCGCGAGCCGTGGATGACCGTGCATTGCGTCGTACTCGGAATCAGTGGCGTCTTCCTGGCGGTGGGTCTTTTTTCGCGAGTCGCCGCGGCGCTCGTGTTTCTCACCTGGACGTACGTCGTGCTCATCGAGTCGGCGCTATTCAACAATCACTATTACCTGATGAGCTTGCTGGCGTTCCTGTTGATCTGGATGCCGTCGGAGCGCTCGGCGAGCATCGACCGCTGGTGGAGCATGCGGCGTGGCAATCCGCGTGGCGTGGCATGGGGTGTCGTGCCGTTCTGGACCATTTTTTTGCTCCGCGGCCAATTGATCGTGGTCTATTTCTTTGCCGGCGTGACCAAAATCAACGCCGCGTGGCTGCTAACGGCCGCGCCGGTGCATTCGCAGTTGACGCAGCCGCACGTGCAGAAAAACCTCACGGGGCTCTTGGGAAGCCAATTGGGCAGTGACGCCTTTACACTATTCAGCGCCCAGGCAGCCGCTTTTTTCGTCGTGTATTCCGGTCTTCTTTTCGACCTGACAGTCGGGTTCTTATTGCTGTGCCGTCGCACGCGCATCCTGGCGTTTCTGTTGACGGTTTGCTTTCACGGCTTCAATCACCTGGTGCTCTTTGACGACATTGGCTGGTTTCCGTTGCTGGGGGTTTTGACGACGACGATTTTTTTCGATCCGGATTGGCCGCGCCGGCTTTTTTCCTGGGTCCGTCGGCCGCGGCTGGCGAAGCCGGATTTTGGTTGGCTGGCCGCGGGGGCGCTAGCGGTGCCTCTGTTGGGTGCTTCGCTGGGCTGGAAATTGGCGCCGACGGCGCCCCGTGGCCGACCGGCCCGCGCCGCGCGCGGACGCCTGGCGATCGTTTTCGTGGCCGTTTGGCTGGCAATTCAGGTCGTATTGCCGTTGCGGCACTTCGCCGTCCCCGGCGATGTCAACTGGACGTTCGAGAGCGACCGCTTCAGTTGGCGGATGAAGGCCGTGGCGCAAACGCGCGGCCCGCTGCGCATCCGCGTGGCCGACCCCGGCCTGCTCTCCGGCGACGCGCAACGCGGGTGGCGCGTAAATTGGAACGCATGGCGCGGACCGCGCAGCGTGTATCGCGATCTGGGGGCGCGGGGGGTGCACTGGCCGTCGATGCCGGAGTTTTTTGTCTGTTTCCAGCCCTTCTGGGGCGAGCGGCTGGTGTACAACCCGTGGGCAGGCAGTTTAGGCATACCCGCCTCGGAGGAGGCGGCGCGAGCGCGTGTGACGCGATTCTGGCAGGAGCATTATGGCCGGCAACCGAGAATCTATCCGACCATGAGCCTGATGGAGTTTCTCACGCTGTGCGAGCGCGTTTTCCAGGGGCGTGCTTCGTCGGAAAAGGTCCTGATCGAGCTGCGTGGCGCAAAGCGAATTGCCCAGAATCTAGCCATTCCATCGCTCGAATCCGGCGATGTGATCGCGCTGCTCGACGCGCTGCACCGGCATTTTGCGGTCATCGCCAAATCCGGCGCGCACGTGAAGCACTTCCGAACGCTGTTGGCCAAGACGCACCCATTTGCCAGCGAAGGAGCGCTGGTGACGCCGGCTCGGTTCCTGGCCATCGAGGATCACGCGATCGCGAAGGTCGAGCGCAACTTCGTGGTGATCGATCGAGAGAAATGGCCGCCTGCGGACCGTGGACCGCTCGACGTATACGTCGATTTCGCGCGGTTCATGGATACCGAATGGATTGCCATGCCCCAGATCGTGTTGCGGTCCGACTCGCGCGGCGGCGTCGAGATGTGGTGGAACCAGGGAGTTGACCTGATTGGTCACCAGGAGTTGATCATGCGCACGCGTCCCTTCATGTGCCACCAATACGCGCAGCGCGTGGCGGAGCTATGGGAGGAGTGGTTTGGTCGCCGCCCCCAGGTGTACATCACGAATTACGTGGGTCGGATTCCCTATCCCATGCAGTTGGTGATCGATCCGAACGTCGATCTGGCGGCGGCGCCGATCAAGTTGCTCGGCCATAATGAATGGATACTGCCCATGCTGCACGAAGATGCCCCCGACCCGCTCGGCTGGCGGCAGCTCGACGCCGAGCGCCGCGTGGAGCTCGTCGGCGCGAAAGGCGAGTGATCCGGCGCCCATCTCGGCGCGTTTCGGCTTCTTGTGGCTTTAGCGGTGGGGCAGTAGCCTGGAAGTGGTGAAGGTAGAGTCCCGGTGGCTCGAGTTTCGCGGCGAGGCGCAGCGTGAAGCCGTTGGCATATGGCGTCGTGGGAGTCTCGGGGGCGGTCGTCGCCGCGGCCGCCCTGGCGCTATGGGGGACGGCGCCGGCAAAGCGTTCGAGCGAGGCCGCACCGCCGGACCGCGGCATCGGGATCAAGCTCCAAGGGTCCGCGCTGCTGCGCGATCTGCGCGGTGACGCGCGCCCCCTGGAGAGCTTCGTCGGGCGGCGTCTGTTGGTGCTGGCCTTTTTGGGTGTCGATTGCCCCTTGGCCAATCGCTCGCTACCGCGGCTGATTGAGCTGGAGCGCCGCAATCGCCAGCCCGGCGTGCAGTTTGTCGGCATTTACGCGAACGAGCACGAGACGATCGACGACATCGCGGCACACGCGCACGACATGGACATTCCCTTTCCCGTGCTCAAAGACATGGAGCAACGACTGGCCGACGCGCTTCACGTCCAACGGACGCCGACCTTTTGCGTGCTCGATGACGGGCTGGTCCTGCGGTATCGGGGCCGGCTGAGCGATCAGTACGGCGTGGCATATCAGCGTGCCGCGGCGCGCCGCGAGGATCTCGCCGTGGCGATCGACGAGCTGCTCGCCGGCCGGCCGGTGTCGGTCGCGACCTCGGAAAACGACGGCTGTTTGCTCGATCGCCGCGTTCGACCGCCGCATACGCGCGCCGTCACCTACTCGCGCGACATCGCCCCTATCTTGAGCCGTCGATGCACCAGTTGTCATCGTTCGGGTGGAATGGGGCCTTTTGAGCTCGCGTCGTATGACGACGCAGTGCGCTGGTCGGAGATGCTGGTGGAAGTGGTGACCTTGCGGCGGATGCCTCCCTGGCACGCCGACGCGCGACACGGTCGATTTGCGAATGATCGGCGCATGGCGGACGAGGAAATCGACACGCTTGTCGCCTGGGCTCGGCAAGGAATGGAGCGAGGAGGCGATGCCGAGGTCGCCATCGCCAGTCCGGCGCCCCAAACGTGGTCGATCGGCGAGCCGGACATGCTGGTCGAATCACCGCGCGAGTTCGAGGTGCCGGCCGACGGCGTGATGCCGTATCAATATAGCGCCCTATCCACGGCGGAGTGCGACGCGCTCTTTGATGGCGATCGATGGATTCAGGCGGCGGAGCTGCTGCCCAGCGAACCGTCGGTTGTACACCACATCACGGTGTTTTTCGTCCCGCCTGGAAAACCGGCCCCGCCGGAAGACTTTCGCGAGGTCTGCGGCATGGTGGGTTGGGCCCCCGGCACGCCCGCGTTCGACTATCCAATAGGTTGCGCGATGCGCGTGCCACGTGGCGCGCAGGTCGTGTTCGAAGTGCATTACACGCCGCGCGGACGCGCGACCCGAGATCGCCCACGCCTGGCACTTCGCTTTGCCTCGCAACCACCCCCGCGGGAACTGAAGCTGGTGACGCACGACCACCCCGCCCTGCGAATCCCCCCGGGCGATCCGCACTATCGCGCGGAGCTCTCGGCGGTATTCACGGGGGGCGCGTCGCTCGTGGGCCTGGTGCCCCACATGCACCTGCGGGGCAAATCGTTCATGTACGAGGTGCAGTTTCCGGGCCAGCGGCGTGACGTGCTACTGAGCGTGCCGCGATACGACTTCAACTGGCAGATTCTGTATTGGCTTGCCGAACCGCTCGCCATGCCCAAAGGGACGCGGATCAAAGCGACCGCGCATTGGGACAACTCGCGGCACAACACCAGCAACCCGGACCCCACCGTGGAAGTGACCGTCGGCCCGCAGTCGAGCGACGAAATGATGGTCGCCTGGATGTTCTTCGCCGTGGAGCTGGCCGCGGGAGAGGCGCGGGCCGACCAGATCCTAGCGCTGGAAGGGAACCGCGAGCTGGAGGCCGCCGTCGATCAGTGGCGCGCCGCGGTGCGCGACAACCCGCAAGACGCCCAGGCTCGGTATCAGTTCGCGCTGGCGCTGCGCGCGAAGGGCCAATTCCCGGCGGCGCGACAGCAGCTCGAGCAGTCGGTGGCACTGCGTGGAGAGCATGCCGCCAGCCGCCACGAATTGGCTTCTTTGCTAGCGCATAGCGGCGACCTTTCGTCGGCGATCGAGCATGGCCGCGTGGCCGTGAAATTGAACTCTCAGAGCGCAGGCTATGCAAACGACCTCGGCGTGCTGCTCCTGCGCGCTGCGCGGTTCGCCGAGGCAGCCCAATGGTTTTCGCGCGCGCTTGCGCTTTCGCCCGACGATCCGCTGACTCACCATAACCTGGGCCTGGCGCTTGCGCAACAGGGGCAAGTGGAGGACGCCATCCAACACTACGGGCGAGCACTCGATCTGAAACCCGAGAACGCCGAAGCTCATCGAGACCTGGGTGTGGCGCTCGTGAAGTGCGGACGGACCGAGGAGGCGCTGGTCCACTTTGCACGCGCGGCGGATATCCGTCCGGAACTGCCAGAGCCGCACTTCTACCTGGGAATCGGCCTGGCCGCAAAGGGCGATACACGCGCGGCCATCGAGGCGTATCGCCGCGCACTGCGCATGAAGGCCGACTGGCACGAGGCGGCAAACAACCTGGCGTGGACGTTGGCCACCAGCGACGAGGCACCTCCTGGTGGGCCCGAGGAGGCGATCCACTGGGCCCAGCAAGCCTGCCAGGGCAGCGCTTTCGGCCATGCCGGCTACCTCGACACGCTGTCGGTCGCGTATGCCCAGGCTGGACGCTTTGCCGAGGCCATCGACACGGTGACGAAGGCCCTGGATTTGACGCGCGGCGAGAATCAGGGCGCGTTGCGCGGGGAACTGGAGGAGCATTTGGCGCTTTATCGCGCCGGCCGGCCCTATCGGCAGCGCCTGGCGAGGTGACTGTCGTGCCTCACGCCGCGATGCGTGCCACGGACTCACGGCGCGGCCGCGCGTTGATTCGTCCGCGGCTGCACGTGCGGACTCTGTTGGCGACGCCCATCGACGGTGCCTCGCTCGCGGCGCTGCGCGCCGGATTTGGCCTGGTGATCATGCTCGAGTCGCTGTCGCTCCATCTTCCGCGCCCCACCAAGAATCTCATCGAGCTGCGTCTGGCCGGACCTGGCGTGCACTGGCACTTTCCGTATCAGGGCTTTGAGTGGATTCGCGCCTGGCACGAGCCTTGGATGAGCCTGCACTGCCTGTTGTTGGGGATCGCGGGCGCGTGCCTTGTCGTCGGGCTAATGTCGCGCACGGCGGCGCTGGTCGTGTTTCTCACGTGGACGTATCTGTGGCTGATCGATGCCTCGAATTACAACAACCACTACTACCTGATTTCGCTGCTGGCGCTGCTCATGTGCTTCATGCCAGTCGGCCGCGTGGCGAGCCTCGACGCGCTGTGGCGCCGCCGCCCTACGGTCGAAGCCGCCGGCACCATTCCTTTCTGGCCGGTTTTTTTGCTGCGCGGCCAGATGGCGCTGGTCTATTTTTACGCAGGGGTCGCCAAGCTGAACGCCGAGTGGCTCTGGCACGCGCAACCGATGCTGTTTGTGCTTCGGGGTCCCGACGTTCAGGGACGGCTTTCGCGGCTCGTGTCGTCCGAATTCGCCGCCGACGTCGCGTCGCCGCGCGTGGCATTCGTTCTTTCCTACGCCGGCCTGGCGTTCGATCTGTCAATCGCGTTCCTCCTGTTGGCGCGTCGGACGCGCCTGGCGGGCGTTGTGCTGGCCGTGCTGTTTCATGCACTAAATCATTTTGTGCTGTTTCGCGATATCGACTGGTTTCCACTTCTCGGCGTGCTGACGACGACGATCTTTCTTGCGCCCGACTGGCCGCGCCGCGCCGCGTCGAGCTTGGGCGGCATGCTCCGATGGCCGCGCGCGCCGGTGGCGCAAAGTTCGAGCCTGGGCACTACAGCCCCACTTGGTCGATGGGCAACTAGTCTCATTTTCTTGTGGCTGGCGATCCAAGCGGTCTTGCCGTGGCGCCATGTCTGGATCGCAGGCGATGTCAACTGGACCGCGGAAGGGGAGCGACTGAGCTGGCGCATGAAGTCCACCGCCAAGGCCGCGACCGAGCTGCGGATCCGCCTCGTCGACCCGCACTTGATCACGCGTGACGCGCAAGGTCGCGCGCAGCTCGACTGGTCCCAATGGCGCGACCGGCCGGTCGCTTACCGCCACGTGCGCGCACCGGATGTGGACTGGCGGCTAATGCACGAGTGGCTCGTGGTCGTCGAGCCGCTCCATGGCGAGCGGATCGTGTTCAATCCCTGGGCGCTACCACCGGGACACGAAATCAGCGAGGCGGCCGTGCGCGAACGGATCGCGCGGCACTGGCAGCGCACCTATGGCCGACGTCCGCGCGTGGAATTGACGCACACCACCGCCGAGATGCTAGAGGGCTTCGACGCCGAGCTGGCGAAGCGGGGTGCACCCATGACATATCGACAGCAGGTCGGCCAGGCGCGTCAACTGGCCGCCACGCTCCAACAGGCCACCGACCGGCGCGAGCGCCGCCGGCTGCTGGGGTTGTTGAATCAAAACCTGGCGATTTTGTCGCTGGACGAGCGATTTGGCGGCCTGCTGCGCTCCGCGCTGGCCACACTGCACCCGCTTTCGACCCAAGGGGCGGCCGTGACGCCGCTACGCTTCTTCCAGGTCACGGATCGGGAGCTGCTCAGGATGAATTCCGACGGGTCGGTGTCCGTCCGCGAGGACCGCTGGATCTCCGCGGCGCGTGGGCCGCTACGAATCCATCTGGATCTTGAGCGGATGGGCGAATCCGGGTGGCGGATTCTGCCGCGCGCGCTAGTGTGCGAGATCAGTGCCGGCCAGCCGCCCGAGATCTGGTGGAATGCGCAGGCCGAGCTGATCGAATTTCAGCTCGCGGTGATGAAGACGCGGCCGATCTTGTGCCATCAATACGCTTCGCGCGTCGCCGCGCTGTGGCAGACGAAATACGGCCGCCGCCCGCAAGTTTTTTTCACCTGCCTGGTGGCGCTGGTGCCGTACAAGGCGCAGTTCTTGATCGATCCAAAAGTCGACCTGGCCGCGCAGCCGCTCTCGCTCTTGAGCCACAACGACTGGATCGCGCCGCTCGAGCGTACGCTTCCAACTCACCACAGAGACACGGAGATAAGAAAACGAAAATAGCAGAGAGATTCGAATAACGCGTCAATGGCTTCATTTCCTCGCCTTTCCCCGCTTCTCCGTGCCTCCGTGTCTCCGTGGTGAATCTATAGCTAAACCTCCGTGTCTCCGCGGTGAAGAACGTCGTGAATCCCGAAAATCTCCTCCACGTTGCCGCGGAGCACCTGGCGCCCTAGCGCCAGCGCGCGCTCTTCACTCCAGCGGCGGTCGATCACGAATCGCTCGGCCAGAATCTTCGCCAGCACGCGGCGGTACATGTTGAACTTCGGCAGCGCGAACTCGAGCTTGTACATGTCGCTGTAGTAGGCGATCTGCTTGTTCCATGGCACCGCCTCGAGCCGCGCCGCCGCGTCGTGCTCGATCGTGGACGGCGTATTGGAATACCACCAGTGGCCATGCGTCACCACGTTCGGAAAAATCCAGCCATAGGCCACCAGCTCCTGATTGGTGACGCTGGCCAAGACCGAAATGGGAAAGGTCACCTCCGGCAGGGCGTTCAGCAGTTCGCGGTATTGGATGAGCGAGACACGGCTGTCGAAGAGGTCCTGCCCTTGATACACGCCCCCGGCGTACACACCGCGATTGACGCCGATCATCAGGTCGAAAGGCAGCCGATGTTCGGCACACTGCTCGGCGATGATCCAAAAGACCGCCAGGCCGAGCTGCGCCTTCTCGGCCGCCGAGGCCGCTTCGCCTTGCGCCAGCACGGCTCTGAAGGCGGCCTCCGCCTCGGCCCCTTCCACGCGGCGCGGCGTGAAATCCGGCGGCAGCGAGATGGCGCACGCGCGGGCGCCGCGCCGCGTGAAATGCTCGAAACGCTGGCCGATCGCCTGGCGAAGCGTGGCCAGATCACCGATTGACACGCTCGATGCCGCCTCCAGGCGATCGCGCACCGCGCGCCGCGCCAGGTGGAATACCAGCTCGTCCGTCCGCAAACAGGGAATGTAGCGCGCCGTGTCGAACCGCGCGAGCGGATCATCAAAATCGTTGGTCAGAAAGACCGCGTCCAGCCTCGAGTGTCGGAGCACTCGATCGGGCCAATCTGGCTCGCGCATCTGCGCCGCCGAGCGATCGTAGAGTGCCTCCCAGTTGTTTACTGTGAGGCGCTCTTCGTCGAAACCAAAAAACTCGCGGAGCATTTCGATCAGCCACGAGTACTGGACTGTGTTTTCAAGCGCCCCAAGCCGACCGACCAGACGGCTCACGCGCTCCTTCGGGTCGCTTGCGGGAGGCTCGATTTCGTCCTTCGGCATGCCGGCCGAATGTGCCAGCTCGGTGTAATAGTGGTAGCCGAGGATGTCGGCCAAACTGGTCGCGGCAGGAGCGTGAGCGTCGATATGCGTATGCGGATCGATCAGCCGAATGCGGCACAGCTCGTCGTAGAGGCACTCGCGAAGCTCCATGGCCATAGAGTTGCTCGCGGTTGATTTGTCGTTAAATCGAGCGATTCAGTATACGTGGCAGGCTGTCCGCCACACGAAGCGCGATATCCGAGCCTGGGCGTTAGTTCCAGGAGCGCCTTGCCTCTCCAGTCAGCACCCCACTCCGGCGGCTTACGCCGCCGGCTCAGCAGCGTGTACAGCCGCGCAGCGCAGGAGCACCGGGACGTCAGTACATGCCCCCCCATCGGATGGGTATGCCCAGGAAAAATCAAAAGAATCAGCGAATAATTTTCTTGACAAACGGGCCGTCTCACCGGATGATGACGACGCTAACGCTTGGGCGGGTTCTGCGCCGGCATTGCCGATCGCGGTGCTTGTCCGCGAAAAATCTGGCCATCAGAGTGATGGCTCACAGAGGCTCTTGCCGGTCGTCGCAAACACGAAACACGTTTTCGCGTAATTGAGAGGAGTCGCTAATGAGTGGAAAACGACTTGCCTTCTTTGCCTCCTCGTTTGCTGCGCTGGCGGTGATGATGACCGCGAGCAGCAATGTTTATGCAGTGCCCATTACGTTTGACGGGGTAGGCGGCGTCTCGACCATCTCTGGTAACCTGGCGGCCACCGGCACACTCTCAATTCAAGCGACCGCGAACTTTACGTTGCGCACGACCCTGCCCTTGTTCGGCACGGTATCCATCAGCGGCAGTTTGAATATTCCAAACCAGAGCCAACCGGTGAGCCTCGCAACGGGTGGTACGATCGCCTATAACCCAACGGGTACCGGCACGGTGGTGCTGGCGGATGAGAACCCGGTCAGCCCGAATAATCCGGCTCCGTTTGATGGGCGTAATTTCCGTAGCGACGGCCAGCTTCCCAGCCGGCTTTCGGACGCGATGCTCAAGGACCTGGACGTGACGCTGATCGCCAGTCACCCCTTGTCGACCTCGCCTGTCTCGGTCAACGGCACGACGACGATTAATACCTTCCTGGGGAATATCAACATCGACACACAGCTCGACGGCAATATGTCCGGAGCGCTCAACAACGCCAAGTTCGTGCAGCAACCAGGCAGCGACGGCATCTTCAGCACGTCGATTCCGTTCCCGCCCGGCGGACAGCACAACGACCGCACGCAAACCTATCCAATCGTGGCGCCCTTGGGGACCTTGTCTGGGACCATGGACGCCGGCGTGAACGCGGATATCACGTTCACGTTCCTGGGGATTCCGATCTCGCAGGATCTCGGCCAGATTGCCGATCTGTCGGAGAGCCTGTCGGAGATTCTTCCACTTGCCGGGCGATTGGTGCTTAACGACCTGAACCCCGGCGGTTACACGCCTCCCGGCGACGACATGGGCTTCCACATGTTCGACAACGGGCTGTTGGCCTTGCTGCCGCTGGACTTCGACCTTGTGCTTACCGGCACCGAGCCGCTGGTTCTCGATACGGACATCGTCCTGCTCGGTGCGAACTTCGACGTCAATGTCGTCGGCACGGCGACTTTCGCGCTCGACGCCAAAGCTAGCTTGACGAATCTCAGCTACGCCTTACGCGACACGGTGCCCGACGTGGTCAGCCCGGAGCCTAGCACCGTAGTGCTCGGCGTGCTGGCGGCACTCGGCGTCCTGCCGCTCTTGTGGAAAAGGAAGCGTTCGTAGGTAGAGCGCAAATTGATCACACGCCACGGCGACTGGCCATCATGGCCAGTCGCCTTTTTGTTGTTCGGCACGCAAAGCAGCGTGTAAGTGCGGGAAACAGGACTTGAACCTGCACGGTATTACTACCACTAGGCCCTCAACCTAGCGCGTCTGCCAATTCCGCCATTCCCGCAAGCTCGGTCGCGACTACAGCATAGCACGTCGCTGGCGAGCGATGAAGCGCCGCGCGGTGACACAATGGCACGCGTGCCGTGTAGCAGGCATGCTCCGCATGCCGTCGCGCGAACTGCCGATCAGGTAGTTTTCGCAGCATGCGCCATGGTATCGTACGGCGCCTCGCTACAGCACGCGGCGCGTCCCTGCTACAGTGACCGCACGGAGACCGCCGGCTACCAATGCAAAGCCACGCTCCGCAACAACCCCAGTCGCGCCAGCCCGAGTTCCTCAAGCAGCTCGGTTTGAGCTACCCGTGCGTCGAACAAGACGTCGAAGAGGCGTACCGCGCACGCGTGTGGGCCGTTCACCCCGATCGCGGCGGCGACGCCGACGGCTTCATCCAATTGCAGCGCGCGTACGAACAGGCGCTCGAGTACGTTCGGTTTCATTCGGGCAAAACACGCTGGCTGGCACGCTGCGTCGAGCGGTATGTGGCGCAGGGCGAGCTGATCGCCGAGATCGAGCGCAACGGCGGCCGCGCCCGGATCGTGTCGCTCGACTGGCTGGCGGCCGAGATCGGGGAGGATTTCGCCCAAGTGATGGATCAAATCGCCGGAATCGAGCTGCGCGGCCCCACCGTGGGGGACGAGATGCTCGAGCGCCTTGCCGGCGCCCGAGCGATTCTACCCGAGCTGCGCGTGCTCGACCTTAAGGGCAGTCGCGTTACCGACGCGGGCGTGTTGCGCCTTGCCGAATTGGCGAGTTTGCACGAGCTGTGCCTGGCCGGCACGAGCGTTTCGCAACGCGCCCTGGCGGTGCTCGACGGGCTCACCGAGCTCAAGCAGCTCGATTTGTCGGGAACGCGCGTCGGCCTATGGGGCCGAATTCGGCTAGCGTGCTGGCGGCCGTATTTGCTGGTGCGCTATGGTGGCGGCGCGTATCGCCGCGCCTCGCTCACTTTGTTTCGCGGCGCGGCGGTGCTCTCCGCCATTTGGCTGGCGACCATGTTCGCCCTGACGCACCTTCCGCCGCCACAAGTACCGGTGCACGTGCCGGGCGGCCTCGACAAGCTCCTGCACGGCGCGATGTACGTGGTTTTGGCCCTTCTGACTTCTGGCACCCTTGCGCTGGCCTCGCCGCGGCCTCGCCGCCTGGCGGCCAGTGGCATCGGTTGGCGCCAGTTGTTGCACTGCGGCGTGCTCGCGGCCTGGGCCTACTTCGACGAATCCACCCAGCGATTCGCCGGCCGCTCGTTCGAGTGGAGTGATTTTGCGGCGGACGTCGCAGGTATTCTGGCCGGTTTACTACTGGCCCAGATTGCCGCCGGCGCCTTGGCCCACTGGGCGCCGGGGCTGTGGCGCCTGTCCACCGCCGAGGAAACAACGATTGGGAGCTGACCTCCGCCGCCGGCCTCGGTGATGACGGCCAAATCGGTTCGGCGTGCCATTTGGGTGCCACGGGTTCGCCAATAGCGAACCCGTGCTGTGCGACGGCACGGGTTCGGCCTAAGCGGCCGAACCTGGCACCCCACGCGTGGCACTCCACGACTGTGGCACCCCATACTGGTCGCAGGGTGGTTTGCGCGGTTCAGCTCACAGATCGCCCGCTTCGAGCGAGGCATTCATTACCTTGGCGATCTGGTCGTGCAGCTCCTCCAGATGCGCTCGCGCGTACGTGTCGATCTCAAGCTGGCTGTTGCCCAGCGCCGCCTGAATCCGCCCGTCGATCTGCCGCAGGTGATGCCGAGCCAGGCTCTTGGCGTCGGCCGGCGCCGAACCGCCACCCGTGTCGATGAACAACAGGCTGGCGAAATCGAGCGCGAACATCGAACCGGCGCGCGGGCCCAGCACGATCGATGCCAGGCGCTTGGCGTGCTCGCGCTGCAGGTTTCGCCGCACCGTGGTAATCTCCACTTTCTTTGGCGACGAGTCGCCGGCGGCGGGCAGCTCGCTCCAGATCGACTGCGAGAGCCCATCGAACACCTCCGGCATCCGCAGTACTTCTTGCCCCTCGGCGGCCTGCAGCTCGACGTTCTGGATGCTTCCTAGAACTCGGCTGTTGAGAAACTGCGACAGCACAGCTCGTTGAATGCCAAGCACCTGGCTGAGCACGGGATATTCCGTGCGCGACGAACCGGAAGAACCCCAGTGCGACCAGTATTCGGGCGCCAGCCGCTTAAGCAACTCGGGCGAAAAGCGAAAGGCCTTGTCCGAGAGCACGTGCTCCTGTAAGAAGGCGATCGCCTCGCGCTGCTTGGCGACGGGCAAGGGCTCGAACGGCGGCCGTGCGTTGGGGTCCTCGCGGTGATCGCGATGGTTGTAGAGAGCCCCCACGTACTGCGCGGTCAGGTAGGTGGCCTGCGAGAACTCGCCCAAGAGCATGTTGAAGGCCTCGCGCGCACGCTGCCAGCCTTCGCCCTTTTCGACGACCTGAGCGGCCAGGTCCTGCAAATGCGCCTCGACTAGCTTCACCCGGTCCTTGGCGTATTCCAGCGGATCGCCGAGGTCATACAGGTTGATCCGCGGATCGGTGCTGCCATACAGATCCTCGTCCGTGCCGAACTGCAGGTCATGCTCGGCGACGCGGCTGGCGATCTTGGCCAGCTCTTCCGTCTCGTTCCCGCTGAGCGGCTTGTACGCGTACTCGATCGCCCAGTAGTCGTACGGGCCAATCGTGGGACTGAAGTAGTGTCCCTGCTTCTCGCCCTTACGCGCAATGTTGGCCGGCAGATAGTCCATGACCGACCCGGCCATGCCCTTTTTCGACGTGATGTCGGTGTTGTTGCAATCGGCGAGGCTGAGCATGCCGCTCGCCTTGAAGTTGTGGCGCAGGCCCAGCGTGTGGCCCACTTCGTGCATGGTCACTTCGCGGATCGCCTGTCCGATGAACTCCTCGGGCACCTTGCCACCGGGGGCCTTGCCTTCGGCTCGCAGGACCGCGGCGATCAGTCCAAGCTGCCGCGTCATGCCCGGCCCCAGCATGCAGGTGTGCCGGCCCGATGGCTGCGGCAGGCCGCCCATCTCGGTGCGGATCGAGCGACTCCCCTTGGGCACCAGCGACTCCAGGCCCGACGGGTCGCGGACCAGCTTGTCCAAGATCGGCTCGGCCAGCGTGATCCAGGGCATCTCCGCGGCATAGTGCTTGAACCACGCCTGGTGCTGTCCGTCGCGCAAAAGCTGCAAGCCTTGGGGCAGCCCCTGGGTGCGCAGGTAGTCTTGCCGCCAATAGCGGACCATGGCTTCATCGAAGAGGATGTCGGCGTCGAGAATCTGGCCTGTCGTGGGGTTAGTCCGCGAGGGGCCCATGGCGAACGCCGATGAGGTGGCAATCCAGCGGAACGTGTTGTAGCGGATGTCCTCCGGCTCGAAGTCGTCCTCCGACTGCTGATCGCGGACCTGGATTGCCTCGATGAAGCCAATCTTTTCGAATGCCTTGTTCCATTCGAGGATCCCCTCCTTGACGTAGCGGCGATACTCGCGCGGCACGCTCTTTTCGATCCAGAAGATGATCGGCTCCTTGGCCGGCGACATTTCGGCCGCTGGGTCGGCCTTCTCCAGGTGCCAGCGCGTGACGTACCGCACGAACGGCGTGTTGTCGTAGTCAGTCGAGTAGTCTTTGATGACGCTCAAGAAGTGGCCCACGCGGTCGTCGGCCACGCGCGGCTTGTAGTTGCCCCCCGTGGGCACCATCGACAGGCCGTAATGAATCACGATCTGCGCTCCGCGCGAGTCGGGCACTTCGCGATCGAAAAAGGCGAAGTAATCGCCCCCCAAACCGAGCGAAAAGACGGCGCTCACCTCCACTTCCACGTTCTGCTCGAAGTTCTTGATCTTGCCCCAGGTGCTGCGCGATGGATCGGGCCGGATGCCCAGGCCCGCCAGGTCCGTCATGAACAAATCGGCCAGGTCCACCAGCACGCTCCCCCCGCGCTCGCTGCGGATGGGGATGGCGGCCACGACGCTGTCGTTGTAACTGACGCGCACGGCGTCGGCCTGCGGCGAGCCTTCCTTCGCGCGAAAATTCGTATTACGGCGGATCACGTGAATGCGATCGCCTCCGCGCCGAAAGCTCAATACCCATTGGTCGCCGACGTTGAGCGTGTCGCCACCCAGGTACCAAAAACCGGCGCCACGCGCGATCGCGATCGGACAGATCAGGTCTCGGTTCAGTTTGTCGGAGGCGATCTCCATGAACAGCTTCTGTTCTTTCTCGTTGAAATAGAGCGGGAACAGGCCGTCCTTCTTCTCGGCCCCCTTGATCACCGTGTCCCATTCGGGAAACTTCTTCGGCTCGACCGCCTCTTTCGCCGGTGTTTCATTGGCGCCTGCGATGCCCCCGATCGACAAGCAAGCCAGGACCGCAATCACCCCCACGGTCAAAGCAACAACGACTCTCATCGCAAAGCTCCTGTAATTGGGCAAACCGGCGCAATCGCGCATCTGATGTAAATCTAGGTTACTTCTTCATACGCGATCTGGCAGCCGACCGCAAATCCGGACCGGGGCCGCACGGGCCGCACGACACGCGCAGGGCGTCAGTTGCAACCCTTGGGGTCAGAGTTGACCCCCTTGCCGCAATGCAAGCAGGAGGTCGATGTCCGACATGACGCGAATGCCGCGCGTTTTGCACAGTGCAATCACTTGCGGCTGCATCAGATGGCGATCACGCGTACAGATGACTTCCGCCTGGCCGGCAATCGCCGTGAGTACCACATCGACGTCCTTCGGGACGTGTGGAATCTCAACCGGCGGAATGCCGGAAGTATCGACAAAGTCTGCGGCGCCCTCTAGCGCTCGTAGAAAGCGTTCGGCGTGTTCATCGGTCAATCCGAGCGCGGCCTGAAGACGCGGTCGTCGCAGAACATCGGCCAATTCGGAAAAGAGCGCTGCGGAAAGAACTACCACGTGACCACCGCGTGAAATGCGTTGGAGGAGTTCCCACGCTGGTCCGCCGATTGAGGCGGGAGTCGATCGAGCCAGTACATTAGTGTCGAGCACGACTCGCATTACGACTTTTTGCCGTAGCGGATCGCCTCACATTCCTCGTCCACGATCGCCGCCCACTCCTCCGGCGTGATTCCCTTTTGCCGAGCGAGTTGCTCGATTTCGGCTGTCACCGCTCGGATACGCTCCCAGGCCTGTTCTCGCTGTAGGGGTGCGGAGCCTGGCAAGTTCGACAGCACGGCAATGTATAGCCGCTGGTGGTCCTCTAACTCATGACCCAAGAGCGCCTCCAGCAATCGCCGGTGGGTTTGGTCAAGAGCGGTTACATCGCAGATGATCGATTCCATCAAGCACATTCTAGCAAATGGACGTTGCACTAGCTCTGGCAGACGTTGTCACGTCAACGGCGTCAACGTAAGCGATGGCCATGCGATGCGCCAATCGTTGCTTATAGTAAGGCTGCTGCCGGAAGCTCTTAGGCAGCCAGTCCAGCACGCAGTATTAGACGGGCGTACTCATCGTAACTTATTGGAAAATAATAGCTTACCACAGGAGTTGGTCACGGTCTTCGTTCGCGCGCACAACCAATGCTCATTAGATCTAAATGCCTTTCGCTCAAAAATCCTTGAGCATTTCCCCAAGATTCGCGGCTGCAAAACGACTTACGGCATGGAGTGGCACGTCTGGCGAAACAGACAGTCCCGTAATCCGCACCGCCCAAGTTGGGTGTCTTCGAGCTATTGAGAAAGGAGCGTTGGACCATGATCAGAAAGGCAATCTATGCGACCGTGGGGCTAGTGGCGCTGGCGGCCGTCTTCACGGCGACCGATCTGGGGAGCTATGTCTGCACTTCCTTCGGGCGCGTCAAGGAATCGGTCAAGGGGAGCGTACCGATCGACTTCGAGATCGAGCGTGCGCGCAAGATGGTGAAGGACCTGGTGCCCGAAATCCGTACTGCGATGCACGTCATCGCCAAGGAGGAGGTCGAGGTGGCACGCCTGGAGAAGCAAATCGTGGAGAGCGACACACGGCTGCAGAAAGACCGCGCCGAGTTGATCCGCCTGAAGACCGATCTGTCCACCGGTGAGGCGAATTTCGTCTACGCCGGCAATACCTACACGGTTGGGCAGGTTCGCAATGACCTGGCCCACCGCTTCGAGCGTTACAAGACCAAGGACGCCACGCTCGGCAGCCTGCGCGAGATTCACTCGGCACGGCAGCGGAGCCTGGAGGCCGCGCGGCAGAAGCTCGAAGGCATGCTGGTCGCCAAACGGCAGTTGGAGGTCGACGTCGAGAACCTCGAAGCACGACTGAAGATGGTCGAGGCGTCGCAGACGACCAGCCCCCATAGCTTCGACGACAGCCGGCTGAGCCGCGTGAAGGAGCTGATCACCGATCTGCGAACACGGCTGGACGTGGCCGAGAAGTTGATCGACAGCGACACCGCCCTGCAGGACGAGATTCCGCTGGAGGAAGAAGCACCGGCGGACATCGTCGACCAGGTGACCGAGTACTTCGAGGGTGAGAAGTCGGCGGAATCGCCCCAGGTAGCGAAGGCGACGGACTAACAGCCAATCCCTGCCCCCCACTCTGCCCTCTCCCCGCAAAGGGGAGAGGGGGATAGGCCCCTGCACCTGGACCGTGACACGACTTGGAGCCGCCTTCCATGTTCCAAGCCTGGCGATTGAAGCTGCGCGAGGCGGAAGAGTGCGTTCGGCAAGGACGGCTTGACGACGCCAGCCGACTGCTCCGCCACGCGGATTTACAGGAGTTCTATCCCGCACGGCGGCTGTTGGCAAAAGTGGCACACCAGATGGCGGAGCGTGGTCAGATGCACATGGCGCGAGGGGAAACATCGGCTGGGTGGCGCGATCTGGAGTCGGCGGCCGCAATAGGGGCCGACGATGCTGTCCTCGCCTCGCTACGAACAAGGCTCCTTGACGGGGCCTTGAGAGAAGTCGAGGCGTACGTCGCGGCGGATGATCCGGCGGCGGCGATCGCGCGGCTCGACGAGCTGGCCCATCACAAGTTGCACAACGCCGATTGTCGCAAATGGAGGGAGGTGGCCACGAAGGTCGCCTCCGCCCAGCGGCTGGCACGCCGCGGCGATTTTGCCCAGGCCCAGCGCGATCTGGACGCGGCAATCACAATCGTGGGAGACGTTCGCGGTCTGGACTTGCGACGCAAAGAGTACGCCACCAAGACCGCCGAGTGTCGCCGACGCTTGCAAGAGATGCACCGCGCGCTGGCCGCCGAGGATTGGAACGCAGTGCTCGGGGCCGCCGACGCGGTGTTAGAATTAGCGCCAGAGTCGACTCCCGCGCGTGACGCACGCCGCCGCGCCTGGGCCGCCGTGGGCACGCGGCTCAGCGATACGAATTCTCACCGCGCCGCGCCCGCCGCGCGACGGGCGCTGTCGCACGGTGGAGTGGCATTGGCCAATAACCATTCGCTCGATTTCGATCTCACCATGGAACAGCACGAGCCACGATTCCTGCTCTGGGTCGATACGGTCGGTGGGTTTCTCGTATGCCAGGGTGACCAGGTCACGCTCGGGCAACCCTCGCCCGAGTGCCACGTCGACGTGCCGATCCTGGGAGATCTGTCCAGCCGCCATGCGATCATCCGCCGCTCCGGCGAGGGCTATGTGATCGAGCCGTCGCGACCCACCAGACTGGGTGGGAAGCTGCTGGACGGCACCGCATGCCTGGTGGATGGCAGCTTGATCGAGCTCGGTTCGGGCGTCCGACTGCGCTTTCGCCGCCCGCACCCGCTGTCGGCCACCGCGCGGCTGGAGTTTGCAAGTCACCACCGCACGCAACCCGCGGCCGACGCGGTCATCCTCATGGCCGAGTCGTGCGTCCTGAGCCCCCAAGGAAGCAGTCACGTCGAGTGCCGCCGCTGGGAGCGTGAGGTGGTGCTTTATCGCCAAAATCACGAGTTGCTATGCCGGACGGCCGGACGATTCGATATCGACGGAACAGAATTCGACGAGCGCGGGCCGATCACGCGCTCGTCGCGCATCTCGGGCGACGATTTCTCCCTGAGCTTGGAAGAGGTTTGATTCGGTCAACACCCGGAGGCAGCTTGTTCAATCGGTCGGTGTTCTGCCTGCAAGGGCGAAACTGGACATATGGAAGAACAAACAGCTACTCTAGAACTTAGCGGTGACGGTCCGATGAACCTGCGCGCCACGCAACCCGCCAATCCAGTCGAGCCGCGAGGCGGATCGATGAAGTTTACTTACCCCAGTGGCTCACGCCCGCTCGAGGGGTACACGATCAAACGCGCCATTGGCCGCGGGGGCTTTGGCGAGGTGTACTACGCCACGAGCGACGGCGGGAAGGAAGTGGCGCTGAAGCTGGTGCGGCGCAACCTCGATGTCGAGCTGCGCGGCGTCTCGCACTGCCTGAACCTGAAGCACCCCAACCTGCTCGATCTCTACGACGTCAAGCGCGACGCCGACGGCGACACCTGGGTCGTGATGGAGTTCGTCGGCGGCAAGACGCTCGAGGATGTGCTGACGGGCTCCCCGTCGGGACTGCCCGTCGACGAGGTTCTTGCCTGGTTTCACGGCATCCTGGCGGGCGTCGCCTATCTGCACGACCGCGGGATCGTGCATCGCGACCTCAAGCCGGGCAACGTCTTTTGCGACGAGGGCGTGGTCAAGATCGGCGACTACGGGCTTTCGAAATTCATCGCGGCCAGTCGCCGCAGCGGTCAGACCGAGAGCGTCGGCACCGTGCACTACATGGCGCCCGAGGTGGCCAACGGCCGCTACGGAAAAGAGATCGACATCTACGCCCTGGGCATCATGCTTTACGAGATGCTCACCGGGCACGTGCCCTTCGAGGGCGAAAGCGTGGGCGAGGTGCTGATGAAGCACTTGACCGCCCAGCCGGACGTGAGTGCATTGGCCGAGCCGTTCCGTACGCTCGTCGCTCGCGCGCTCGAAAAAGATCCCGAGAAGCGAATTGCCTCCGTAAGCGCGATGCTTGAATGTTTGCCGGCGTCGGCCGATGGCGTTGCTCGGCGCGTGCCGCACGTCACCATGCCGCACGTGCCGCGGCCCGAGCCGGCCGCGGCACCGGTGTTCGCGACCTTGGTCGAGGACAACACCGAGCCGATCTGGCGCGCCATCCGCGACAACTGGTATCAGGGCAAGGCGGCCTGGGACCGCGCCAACCTTGCCCCGTGGCAGCGCGTGGGGATCATCATTGTCGCCCTCATGGGTCTTATGACCACCATGGGAGTCTGGCTCCCAACGCTGGTGATCGGATCGATGGCCTATGGCGTGTATCGCGTGGTGCGATCGATCGTCTATCCGATTGGGGGAACGCCTCGCCCTGTCGCCACGCCGCCACCGATCGTGCCAGCGAGAGGAACCGAACCGGCCGAGCACGAGAATACCACTGCGCACGTTCCTCCGGTGCATGCGCCTCCGGTCCATGCGGCCGACTCCGTGCCCAGGAATGACCGCCGCGCGAGCCGCTATGCTCGGCGCGAAGCGCGCCGCCTGCGCCGCGAGGGGCGCGGCTACGAGGTTCCGGCAAAATCAGGGCGCGAGCGATTAACGGAAACGTCGGGCTCGATGCTCGCCGCCGTGGTCGTCGTGCTGGTCGTCTGCGCCCTGGGGTCGATCTTTAATCTCATTGAGAACCCAACACAATTCACCTGGCTGGCTCTCACCAGCACCGCGGGAACATGGGCGGTGCTCATCCCGGCCAATCTGTCGGAAGGCGTGCTGCGCGGCGAGGCGACTCGCCGGCGTTTCGTCATGCTGATCGCCGGACTCTTGGTGGGCGCGTTTTCGTGGACGGTCAATCATCATTTGCTGGCCGACGTCCCATTCCATGGCGGAGTGAGGGAGCAGCACGGGCCGGCACTGCCGGTCGGTATCTTTTCCGACGAGTATGGCGCATCGACGCTGGCCGGATATCTCGCCTTCTTCGGGTTTTACTTTCCCGTTGGCAGTTGGTGGGATCAGGTCAATCCGCTGCGGCGCAAGCGATTCGCGATCTGGCCGGTGGTCGCCGGCGCGTTCTGGGGATGGGTTCTGGCGATGGTCTTTCAGTTTCCGCAGCCGTGGGGCGTGATGAGCACCGTGGTGACCATCGAAATCGCCACGCAGATCGCCAGCCCTTGGGTCGATCGCCGAGATGCGTCACTGCAAGAGGCTGCATAGGAGGGGAACATGAGCTGCATCGCCACATTTGGTTCCTCGCCCCGCTGGTTGATCGTGGCCGCGATCGCCGTGGGTTGCTGGTTCTTGTTTTGCCGAGGCCGGCGGATGGGCGGTATCGGCACACTGTGCCTTGTCGCGATGATCGGATTTGGAATTCTCTGGCTGAAGGGTCCGTCGTTTGTCGAAGAGCGCCATGAGACTTGGAGCTTCGACCGTGAGCACAGGCACCTGCGAGATCGACTCCGCGAGCATTTTGCCGATCACGAGCATCTGCGCGATCGAATTCGCGACAAGGTTCGCAATGAGCTGACGCGGTACGGCATCAGCGACGACGAGCTCGACCCCGACGAAGCGAGCGGCGCAACCACGATTGAACTCAAGCTTAAGACGGATCACCTGGCAAAATTTGAAGTCGACGATTCCGAACTGGCTGCCGGCGTTTGGAATCTGATCGAGGTCGCCGTCGACCCGGCGCCCGAAGACAGCGCTCCGCTCGACGAACTCGAGCAGATCGTCATCAAAGGTCAAGGATACGACGCCGTGCGACTCCGCGACATTGGCCGCGTGGTGTGGCGGACCTCGGGCGATCGCCGCGCGGCGGCACCCGGCGTGCTCACCGTGAGACTCAAGCTCGACGACAAGGATGCCGACGCTGTGGACCTGGAGGAAGTTCTTGAAAAAGTCGAGGCACTTGAGGAAGAAATCGATCGAAGGCAACGAGCCGTCGTCACGGCGATAGCGGAGGATGACACATTGGAGCTGGTTGTGCTGGCCGGCCGCGTTCGCAAGGTGCTCGCTGGCGACGAGCGGCCCGCTTCGGCCGTGGTTGCCGCTGATCCCCTTGCCGATGGCGACGATCAGGACGCCGCTTTGGCCGACTCAGATGCTCAGCCACCGGAATCCGTGGCGGCGGAGGACGGTGTGGCGCCCTCTGGCGAAGAATCTCACGCCACGACGGCGCCGAGCGAATCGAACGGCGAGAACGCTGAGAAAAAGTCCGTCGCGGAAGTGGTAGTCGAGGCAATCGGAAGTCTGCTTGGGAGCCCCACGGCAAGCAAAGACACACGTCAGCCACCGGCGCCGCCGGCAGCGCCATCAGCGCCGCAGCCCGCAACTGCGGCTGAGCCGGCGGCCGAAGCAGTCCAACTTGCCGAAAAGGCCGTGGCCGCCGCTGAGGCTGTCGCGCAGGCGGCGGAAGAGGCGAGCGAAAAAATTGCTGAAACCGCCGAAAAGACGGCCGAGACGATCGAGCGCGCGGCCACCACGGAGCGAGTTCACGCGGCGGAGGACTCACGTCCTCCGCTACAGTCCGTAGCCGACGACGTGAGTCCTCCTCGGCCGAGCACGCCAAACGAGACCCCCGCGCCATCCACGCCCGACGCTCGACCGGCTTGGGTCGATGCCCCCGATCGGCTGGAGAGCGGCGTCTATCACGCGACCGCCAAGAGCGGCCCCTTTGCCACGCACGAAGAGGCGGAGGAAGCGCTCTTGCACGCGGTCTACGGAAAAATCCTGGCCTACGTCGATCGCTTCATTGAGGAGGGTGCGGGCGAACGACTCCGTTCGGAGCAAAGCTTTGTCAACTACATCGCCGAGCAGACCATCAAGGAACAATGGCAAGAACACGTGAACACGCCGCTGCGACCCTTGGTGGAAGGGCAAGGTATTTTGGACTCCGACAGTATGGTCCAGCTCCACGCGCGCCTGGAGTTCACCGACCGCGTACGAAGCGACCTGTATCAGCGCTGGCGCGACTCGGTCGTTGACGATCGCTTGCGCGTGACGGGCGTCGGCGCCGGTACCGTGCTGCTCTTACTCTCCACGCTCTTCGGGTACTTGAAGCTCGACACGGCCACGAAGGGCTATTACAGCACTCGGCTCAAGCTCCTGGCGGGGGCGCTCGTCGCGACCGTGGTGACCACCGCGGCCATGCTTCTGGACCTGTCAATCTCGGGCTCGATTACCTGGTAACGTAGCGCGCTTATCGAATCGGATAACGAGACTCGGCCATGGGCAGCGTCCAACAGGCGAGCCCGTACTTTTTTTTGCCCGTGGCCGGGGCATATCTGGCCGTATGCGGTCTGTGGCTTTCGATTCGCCGCTGGCAGCCGCAGCTTTGGCCACCGTCCGTTCCACTAGAAACCTCCCGCCCGTGGCTCGATGCAGCCCTGTCGCTTGCCGCCGTGACCGGAGTGCTGTTCATAGGGGCAGTGTATCGCGCGGGCTATCTGCTCCCCGTCTCGGACAGTTTCCTGGGCCGAATCGCTTGGACCGCCGACACGCTGCTGATCTACTCGCCGATATTTGTCGTGCTGGCGTTTCGACGGCAGTCGCTCGCGACGGTGTTCTTGTCGCCGCATGGACTTCCGCAGAAGCTGGCGCTCGGGGCGGCGCTGGGCATGGCGGCGGTCCTTGTTTTTCTGGCGTCTCGAGGCGAGATGGCGCGGTCGCTGGCGGTATTGGCGCGAACGCTCGACTGGCGGCCGCTGTCTCATTCTCCGGCAGTCTTCCTGGAAGGCGTCGCCGTGGCATTCGTGTTCGTCAGACTGCGGTGGGCAGTTGGATTGGCCGCGGCGATTGCACTGCCCGCCATTCTGTTTGCCGCCGCCCACGTGCCCGGAGCGCTGGCAGACGGCAGTTCGGCGACCGAGATCATGGCGTTCTTCCTGTTCAACTGCTGTCTCGTTAGCGCGATTCTGTATGTCGTCCAACGATCACAAGATGTAATCTGGATTGGGCTCGTCCATTACCTGATGGACGTGGCCATCGAAGCAATCTGAGCACTAGCAAGCGAGCCACCGGGTCTATCCCGGTGGTTTTGTCCCATGGCCGAAATCTCCGACTACGACCGCCTGCTCGTCAAGCGCATCCGCAAAGGCGAAGAAGACGCCTGGCAAGAGCTGATCAGCCGATTCGACGGCCGCTTGATCGCGTTTGTCGAAAGCCGGCTGAGCAGCCGCACGGCGAGCGAAGACGTGGTGCAAGAGACCTTTATCGGCTTCCTCACCAGCCTGCCGAACTACGACGGCTCGCGACCGCTGGAAAGCTACATGTTCTCCATCGCAGCCCACAAGTTGACCGACCACTTGCGGCGCGAGGGCCGACGCCCCACCGTTCCCTTGACCGCTGGCAAGACCGGACAAGGGGATTGGGAGCACTCGGGCTCGGCCCGCGCCGCCAGCAGCATCCTCCGCAGCGGCGAGCGGAGACACCTGGAGGAAAATGCACTGCGCCAGGCGTTGGCCGATATTCTACAACGCTGGCGCCAGCGCGGCGAATGGGAAAAGATCAAGTGCGCCGAGCTATTGTTCGTCCGCGGCCGCGCGAACAAGGATGTCGCGACACTCCTTGGAATCTCGGAGCAGGCAGTGGCCAATTACAAGTTCGATCTTATCGCCAAGCTCCGCGCCGCCGTGCGCAAGCAAGGCCTTTCGCAAGACGTCTTTCCAGAACTGAACGCCGACGCGTAAGAAAGGGTTCACCACGGAGGCACGGAGACACGGAGACGATCGACAAAGAGGTGACTTTAAGAAGATATTCACGGGAATGGTCACCACGGCGTCGTTAAATACATCAGAAATGCTTTCAACAACCTTGTCTGTTTTTGTACGTCTCCGTGCCTCCGTGGTGATATCACGTGACGATCCCTCTCAGCGAGCATGATCTCGAGGCGTATCTCGACGAGGCGCTCCCTGTCGACGACATGGCCAAGATCGAGAAGCTCGTCCGCCAGGATCCGCAGTTGGTGGTGCGACTTTCCTCGATCCACTCGCGTCGCGACGCCGGCGTGCACACCTTGGGCGAAATCTGGCGACGGCACCACCTGAGCTGTCCGGCGCGCGACCATCTCGGCAGTTTTCTTCTCGGTACGCTCAGCGAGCAAGAGGCAGACTACATCCACTTTCACCTCGACACCGTCGGCTGCCGCTGCTGCCGCGCCAACCTCGACGACCTCAAGAGCCAACAGGCCGAAGCACGCGACACGATCGCCACGCGCCGCAGCCACTACTTCCAATCGAGCGCGGGTTATTTGCGGCGGAAGTAGAACGACGACTGCAATCGTTTGACCCGCCGCGACCGCCTCCCTACACTTGCGGGATTGTCATTTCTCAGCGCGCTCAAGATGCCGGCCACGCATGGCTCGAACAACAGCTCACATCGAACAGCTCGCCATCAACACCATTCGCACGCTCGCCATGGACGCCGTGCAGGCGGCCAATTCGGGCCATCCGGGTACGCCGATGGCGCTGGCGCCGGTGGTCTATACACTGTGGAGCGAATTTCTGAGGTATGACCCTGATGCGCCCAACTGGCCAGCGCGCGATCGTTTTGTGCTTTCGGCCGGCCATGCCTCGATGTTGCTTTACGCGGTGCTGCACCTGGCCGGGGTAAAGCAGGTTGATTCATCGGGGCGCGATACAGGCGAATCGGCGGTGCCGCTGGAACATATCCGCCGGTTCCGGCAGCTTGACAGCCGCTGTCCAGGGCATCCCGAGCACGTGCTGACCAGCGGCGTGGAGACCACGACCGGCCCGCTGGGCCAAGGCGTGGGCAACAGCGTGGGAATGGCGATGGCCCAGCGCTGGCTGGCCGCGCACTTTCACCGGCCGGGGTTCGAACCGTTCGATTATCGAGTTTTCGCCCTGGCAAGCGACGGCGACCTGATGGAAGGGCTCAGTGGCGAGGCCGCCTCGCTGGCCGGCCATCTGAAGCTCTCGAATCTCTGCTGGATCTACGACAACAACCAGATCACGATCGAAGGGAAGACGTCGCTTGCCTTTTCGGAAGACGTGGCGACGCGGTTCGCCGGATACGGCTGGCGCGTGGAGACGGTCGACGACGCGAACGATCTTGACGCTTTGCGCCGCGCGTTTCGCGCGTTGATTGATCCGCACGATCGTCCCACGCTCGTCATCGTCAGCAGCCACATTGCCTGGGGCGCACCGACCAAGCAAGACACGCACCACGCGCACGGCGCGCCCTTGGGCACCGAGGAGGTCCGCCTCACCAAGGCTCGCTACGGCTGGCCCGAAGCGGCGCAGTTCCTCGTGCCCGACGAAGTCAGGGCGCACTTTCGCCAATCGCTCGGCGACCGCAGCCGTCGGCTGCGCGCCGCGTGGGAGGCCAGGTGGCAGGACTATCGGCGCGAACATTCCGCCTTGGCGACGCAATGGGAACAGATGCGGTCACGTCAACTGCCGAGCGAGTGGGACGCGCAAATCCCCACCTTCCCGGCCGACGCGAAGGGCGAAGCGACACGTGTCACCGCCGGGCAAGTGCTCAACCGCATCGCGGCCAAGGTCCCCTGGCTCATTGGCGGATCGGCCGATTTGGCTCCCTCGACGATGACTCTCATAACCGACGAGGCTGCTGGCCACTTCGCCGCCGGCCATTACGGAGGGCGGAACATTCACTTCGGCGTCCGCGAGCACGCGATGGGGGCCGTGCTCAACGGCCTGGCGCTTTCGCACATTCGTCCGTACGGCGCCACGTTTCTCGTATTCAGCGATTACATGCGCCCGGCGATCCGCCTGGCGGCCATCATGGGTTTGCCAGTCATTTGCGTCTTCACGCACGATTCGATCGGCGTCGGCGAAGACGGCCCCACGCATCAGCCCGTCGAACATCTCGCCGCGCTGCGTGCTATCCCGGGACTGATCACCATCCGCCCGGCCGACGCCAACGAGGCGGCCGAAGCATTGCGGACCGTGATGATGCTGGACCGGCCGGCCGCGCTCATTCTAACGCGTCAGAAGCTCCCCACGCTCGATCGCGCGCGATTCGCCCCGGCGGCCGGCCTGCGGCGCGGCGCCTATGTGCTGGCCGACCCACCCACCGGCGCGCCGGATGTGTTGCTGCTAGCCAGCGGCAGCGAAGTATCGCTCTCGGTTGCCGCGCACGAGCAACTGGCTGGCGCCGGAATGCGCTCGCGCGTCGTCAGCTTTCCTTCCTGGGAGCTGTTCGACATGCAGGACGAGGCGTATCGTCACTCGGTCCTTCCGCCCAATGTCGATCGTCGGATTGCCGTCGAAGCGGCCGCCGAGCAAGGCTGGAGCAAGTATCTCGGCCCGCGCGGCCGCTTCATCGGCATGACCGACTTCGGCGCCTCCGCGCCGGGCGAGGTTCTATTCAAACATTTCGACATCACGGTCGACCGCATTGTCGCCGAGGCGAAGGCCGCACTGGCGCGCTGATCGATAGCACATGTAGCGCGATGTGGGTGAGCGCCGCTACGATCACTCACCCATCGGTCAACGCGGCCCATGCGCCGCCGCCATTCCTACAGATCATCCAGCGGCGGGCGCCACAGGGGCAGGCGCGGGAAGAGCACTCGCGCAACATCCACAGCCATGCGCGTGGATGCTTGCAGCCGGCCCAGGCGGACCGCTTCGTCGACCTCCACGTGGCCGAGGACCAATCGTGTGAATTCGGCCACGTTGCAGCGCAGGTAGCTGCGGCCTGTCCGCCGCGGCAAGAGTTTGACGCTGCGCCGTGACACCGCCAAGAGGTGGCGGCGTCCCTCGACGACCAATCCCAACTCGCAGGGACGCACGAGCGCCGCGTCGCTCGCGCGGCGGTGCAGCTCTGGGCAGAGCCGGCGCAAAAACCCAATGGGGTCGAGCAGCTTGACCATGAAGTACTCACCCTCGAACGACTCGTGGTGCCACTGCGTGCCGCGCGCCAATTGAAACAATTCGTGCAATGGGTCGTGCGCCGGGCTGTGCAAGGAGAGCGCGTGCACGTCGCGCTCGATGGCCTCGCTGCATGCGCGAATCAGCAGTTGCACGCGCGCATGGGGGTGATCCGGGGCCGAGAGCAACTCGATAATCTGATCGTCCTTGGCCACCGCATAGCCGACGATCGGCGAGGTCGTGTCTTCCAGCTCCAGCCGGTCGGGACCGTCGATCGCCACCAGGATTTGGTCGAAGCCCTTGCGGCTGCCAAGCCACCGCCAATACGGCTCGGTGCGATCGAGCGCTCCGAAGGCCTCGCCGATATTCTGGCGATAAATCCGCATCAAGGCAGGCAGCTCCACCTGCCGCCACGGACGGATGTTCAGCGGCGTCGGCGTGCGCCAGGAGCGCTGTGATTGCATTTGCGCCAGCAATTCACGCGTCCCGGCACGCGACCAGCAGCGCCGTGTGCACACCGCCCAGCCGTCACGGCGAAAGTACCGCGGAATACGAGTCCGCAGCATGCCCAGTTCCGAACCCTCCTCGCGCATCAACCCTTCGGCGGTCGCGAGTAACCGCCGAGCGTAGCCGTGCCCGCGGAATTCTGGCAGCGTCCCCAGCCATCCCAGGCCTGAAACGCCCAGGCGTAACGGTCCGAAATGCATCACGCGCTTCGTCAGATGCAGGTGCGCCGCGACTTGCGTGCCGTGCTTGACCAATAGTCGATCGCAGGGCTCGTAAAACGGGTCCTCCAGCGACGCGAGGAACGCGTCATGCGAGGGCCCCTGGAACACGGCGGTGAGCAATTGGAAGACCGACGGATGGTCGCCCGCCTTGGCCACCACGACACGCGCGCGATCGGGCCGCGAGCCGGCTTCCAGAAAGATGCCCGTGGCGAGCGATTCGGTGGAAGCACTTTCGCCCTCCGCGCACGCCTTGAGGCCGTCTTGATCGACCCCGTCGCCGTCGAGGCCGCTCCGGTTGGCTGGCCTGGCTGGGGAATCGCCTTCACGCTCGACAACGGCCGATTGGCCCGATGTTGCCTCCGCCTCCAACAACGCCACGCCGCTACTAGCAGGGCTCATTGCGAATCCCTTCTACCCTCGTGATTCAATCCGTGACACCCGGTTGCCTAATAGATTACGGTTTAGGCCGAGAGAATTCCAGTAAAAAATTACGCAAACTTTCCTCCGCGTGCAGACAGAAGGCATATTCACGCCAGGCGAGCACGGCTTCGGCGCGCAAAGCGGTGGCAAGTCGAGTGCGGCTCGATTCCAGCTCGTGGCGCTCGTCCGCCAGCCAGGGCGCTAGCGCGGCATTGGCATGCTGAATCCCCTGACAGCGAAGTTTCGCGTTGGCGCGCGTGGGCGTCGTGGCAATCCATCGCTGTTTGGTGGCCATTAGCGCTTGCACGCCGCCGCGCGCCGAAGGGGGCGAAATCCGCTCTGGCTCGATGAATCGCTCCGGATGAAAAGCAAGATCGCGCAGCCGCTGATCCACTTGTCGCAGTTGCTCGTCGGTGACGCTCTGGCGAGGGATGTTCAGGTGCAATGTCCCGGCCACGACGAGGAACCCCGGCGGCTCGAGCTCGAAAAACCGCCGCACCAGCTCATTGGTCAGCTCGTCGTATTTCGCCCCGCCGATGCCATGCAGAAACACGTCCGCGAGAAACAGCCTTGCAAAGAGCGTGGTGGACAGTGCTCGCGTGCGAATCTTGATTCCGCGACCGGCCAGTTCGGCCAATACGGCCACCGCAGCGCCGCCATCGCGCTCGGCCGTCAAGGGAAGGCGGATCTCAAGGCCCGCGCGGTCCGATAGAACCGTGCTATCGCCCGACAGCTTTGCGAACAGGCGCCGGCGCCGCGGCGAATTACGGTGCCAGATCCAAAAGGGCGCTTCGAGCCACTCTCCGTCCGCTGTCAAATCGGGCACCGGGTGGTTCGCGCTGCGGATGCGGTTTTCGCGCCGATAAGCCGCCACGGCCGCGTTGTAATATTCGCGAAAGCGGCCCAGATGTGCCAACACGTGGCAGGCGAACCAATAAAACGCCTCGAACTGACACACGCGTCCTTGTGGGAGCTCGAGCGTCGACAGCCCCCACTCGTCCTCCAAGCGGTGCCGCGATTGAGACAGGCAGCCCGCCAGACTTTCACCCGCCTCGGCGCGCCCGATCACCAGCGGCCAAAGCTTGTGCACCAGCGGTCTCGCGACCAGTGGCTCGATTCGCGCCGCGGCACGCCGGCCGAAACTGGCCAGGCAATCGCGATCCATCACCGGCCGTTCCTCGTACGGTATGACCGCGCTGGGCTCGTCGTACGGCACGTCCTCCATGGTCGGATCTGCGACCGTTCCGCCCGGCACCCGCGCCGCTGCTCGCTTGACCGTGTCGTTGTCGATCACCAGGTTCACCGCCACGCCGTCCGCCCGCGCCGCCAGCGCGCTGAGCGCGAAATTCTTCAGCCAGACACCGGGGTGGAAAAGCTGCGGCTGATGGCCGGCGAGCAGGATTCGCTGGGGAGAACCTTCGCGTCGCACGTCGCGGTACGTGCGTGTGTATCGCTGCGCCTCGCGCAGCAGCTCGGCGCGAGCCGACGCCGCCAAATCGACAAGCCGACGTCCCTGCACGTCGTAATCGTATCGCTGGCGCAGCGCAAGGTTGGCGTCCCATAGCGCCAACGCCTGTTCCAGCGGCGGCTCGATGACGATGGCGCCGCTGGTGCGCGGGGCTCGCAGATGCCGGCGCCCCTGGGCCGACCCCAAGGCGCCCGTGGTCATCCGGCGAGTTCCGGGCACAAGGTCGCACCCCCCTCACGCGCACTCGCGGCTTCCAGCGCCGCCAGGCTGCGATCCAACACGAGGTGGTAATACTCGAGCCGCGTCCAGGAGTTGTCCAGTGATCCGCCGAACGAACGCGCCTCCTCCAGGTAGACCAAGGGCACCGGCAGCTCGACGATCCGCAGCCGCCGATGCGCCGCCTGCACCCATAGCTCCAGCGGCATCGCGTACCCTTTTTCGGTGAGCGACAACCGCGCCAATGCCGCGGTACGGTACGCCTTGAATCCGCAGAACGCATCGGTCAGGTTCAGTCCCAAGCGCCGATTCAACTCGCGCGTGACCTGCTCGTTGATCCGCCGACGCTCCTCGGGCGGACGGCTCTGACCCGGAAATTGACGCAGGTAGCGGCTTCCCGAGACGATGTCCACCTGCTCCTCCTCCTCCGCCGCTTCCAAGAATAGCGGAATTCGTTGTGGCTCGTGCTGCCCATCGCAGTCGATCGTCACCACGATTTCGTAACCGCGGCGTATGGCAAACGCGAAGGCCGTTTGCAGCGCCGCGCCATAGCCGCGGTTCGCCTCGTGGCGCTCGACGTGTAACCGCGCCGAACCGGGCACCTCGTAGTCGGACAACTTGCGCGACGTGCCGTCGGTCGAGCCGTCGTCCACCACCAGGATCTCGCGACTATACCGCGACACCTGGTCCAGCACCTCCTTCACATGCCCTGCTTCGTTGTACACCGGCAGCGCAATTAGCGATTCGTTGGGCATGGCTCGCTCGTTGGTCACTTGGACGCGGATGCAGGAGATGGCGCCAACCGCTCGTCATTATTGAAGGCGCCGCGAGGCAAGTCAACGAACGTCCCCGGCAGCATCCTGCGAGCGTGCAGAGCAGGACATTAACGCGAGGCGCGAGCCGAGGAATGCCCGCGCAGGTGGACAGTTCTATTCGTGCGACGGGCCGCAGTCTGCTTTCGTTTCAATCGCGCCAATCGGTCAAGTCCAGGCGATCGGGTCGTGTTCGTCGCGGCTTGCCCAAACGGTCGCGTCCGCGAATTTTTCAGCCAGCGCCTCGGCCAAGCGTTCGACTCCAAAACGCTCGCTCGCATGATGCCCCACGAGCAGCATCGCCATCCCGGTCGCTTCCGCCTCTAGGCAACTGTGGAACCGCGCCTCTCCGGTTACAAAACAATCGCATCCGCGTTCGCGCGCCGCGCTCAAGAGCTCCGTCGCGCTGCCGCAGGCCACCGCCACACGCTGGATCGGCCGAGCGGCGTCTCCTACGCGTTGCACTGCTTCCAAACGGAGAAACGCTTTCACCGTCTCGGCGAACTCGCCTAGCGGCTGCACGGCCCGCAATCGGCCGCAACGCCCCGCGCTGATTCCGCCTGGCGCGGTGACCAGCGGGGCGATGTCGTGCAGGCCCAGCCCCTCGGCCAATAGTTGATTGATGCCGCGAGCCGCCGAGTCGAGGGCCGTGTGCGGACTGTAAACGGCCACGCCGTCCGCCACCAGCCGCAGCAATAACCGGCCGGTCGGACTTTCCGTCGTCAGTCGCTTGAGCGGCTGAAACGGAATGGGGTGATGCGCAACAATCAGCTCGGCGCGCTGGCGGATCGCTTCGTCGGCGCTCGCGTCGGTCACCGACAAGCACGTCATGATGCGCTCGACCGCCGCATCGGCGTCCCCGACCAATAACCCCACATTGTCCCAATCCTCGGCCAGACAGCTCGGGGCAAAGGCCTCCAGAAAATCGGCAATCGCTCGTACTCGCAACATCCGCCAATCTCCGTGTGTCCCCGCCTCCGTCGTAAATCCTATGGCTCTACCAGGACGCGGTAATTGAGCGTCCGCGGCCCGCCGATCTCCTTGGCGCGCAACCACAGCGTCTGGCCGACCAGCTCCGCGCCGTCGTGAATCAGGTACGATTTTACATCCTCGCCCTGGCCCAGATTACTGATCTGCGTCCCCATGCGTCTGCGGTTCGGCACGAACAAATGACAGTTGAGGCCGATCTGGCTCTCGGTGCGATTCACCACGCGCTGTTCGACGATCAGTTCCCCCCCTTCATCCAATCGCGTCGCCAGCTCGATCGTCACGTCCCCCAGACCGACTTCGATTCGCCGATACACGCTGAACTGGTAGTCGCGGTCGGCGCGAACTTGCACGTCCGCTCGCACCGTCTGCGGACCGTTTGTGGCGCCGAATGGCAACGTGACCTCAAGCGGCTGCCGCAGCTTGCCGCCAGGCGCCAAATTCACATCGAACCGCTCCGGCCGGACTCGCCAGCCCGCGGGCGGCACCAGCCGCGCGCTGCCATTGACGTGTTGCGAAAAACAGTTCTCCAGCAAGATCGCGTTCTCATGCGCCATTCCGTACACGCTCGGAAGCTGCCCCTTTTCGAATCGAAAGGCCAACTGCCACTCGGCGAGCTCGGGCATGATCCCTCGTATGAAGCTCGGCGAGGGCCCAACCTCGATCGTTTGTTCATTTGCGCCTTCCTCGTCGTCGGCGACCACCGGCAGCGGGCGCCCCTGCGCGTCGACGTATTTCAGGTCGTTGGCCAGGTGGAGCGTTTCGCGACCGGGGCGCTCCCGGCGGATCACCATCGTCGCCTCGCCACTCCTCGCAAAGACGTGGTTTTCGCTACCGTCGCGCAGATCAAGGCTGCCCCGATAGCGCGTGCCGGCCAAGGCCAAGGCCGTCGTCCGCCAGGGCAATAGCAGCTCTCTCGGCGATCCGTCGCGATCCAACAGCCCAGACGTCGGCTCCAGCGGATCCGGGAAAAAGATGTGCTCGGCACCCTGCATTTTCGCCGCGACCATGCGCAGCACCAGATCGTTCACTCGCGTCGCCAACGCATATTGGTCGCGCGCGAGCGGCGTGATATTGACCCACCGCTCGCCGCTGCGCTGATCCGTCGCGGCCAGATACGTGGCCAGCTCCGCGTCGGTCAAGGGAGTTTCGGTCGAGAGCACCAGGTACTTCCACGCCCGATCATCGCCCGCAGGAAACTCTTCCAGCCAGTTCCAACCGAACCCCACGTGCGCATCCTGTGCAATGCGGTCGAGCTGCTGTTTCACCTTCGTGAGCTTTTCCGCCAGCGCCGCGTCGCCCACGAAACTCCGGTCGGTGTCGGCTCCCAGTTGCCACCAGCGGACCTTCACGGCCAGACGCGCCATCATCGGCTCGATGCCCGGATACCAGTCCTCGGGCGGCGCCGAAAAGATCTCGTTGGCCGTGGGCGTTTCCGCCGCGCCCAGCTTGCGGCGCACCTCGGCGGGCGGACGATCCAAGAGCCCCACCAGCTCGATTCCGCGCGCACTCAGACCGTCGGCCATGCGGACCAGCTCGCGGCCGTGCGTGGGACTGGTGTCGCTGTACCACAGCGGAAACTTCACCCAGTTGATGCCCACCTGGCCCAATAGCTCAACCAGCGCATCGACCGAGAGCGATTGCGCGCCGCGCGGCAATGTCCATCCAAACTCGCCGCCCACGGGGGCTTCCTCGGGCACTGTGACGACAAACGTTGCTTCGCGCCGGCACGACGTGCCGGCCGGCCCTTCCAAGGCGGCCGTCGCGCGATAGAATCCGATCCCCGGAACGTTCGGCCTCCACACGGGCGCCGCGCGAAATTCATCTAGTTCGGCGCCGAGCTCATCGGCCTGTGAATCGACAGGCACCGTCGCGACTGCCTCGGCGAGCTCGCGCTGGCTTCGCTCGACCGACACTCCATCGGCATCCAGCAACTCGAACACCAACCGTGCGTCCTTCGGCGAGACCCCCGAAACGGTACACGTGAACTCCACCTCGTCCTTAGTCGTGTAGATCGCGTGCGCGCGGCCGCTTGTCAGCACCATCCGCGGCATTCGCCCCAGCCACACGTCGTCAAATGACACGGTGGCGCGGATGTCGCTCTGTGCTCCCACCGGCTGCACGTGCAGGCCGATCTGTGCGAACCGCGCGCCCGTCTTTTCCGGCGCCACCGGACCAAGATTCAGCATGCCCCACGTTTCAACCGCCGCCAGCGCCTCGGAGCGGTGCGTCTCCAGCGGTGCGCGCTGTTCGTCGAGCAGCGTAAGAGACAGAAAGACCTCGTTCCGCCGCACCCCTTCGGCTCGCACTTGCACCCCGGCCACAAAGCTGTGCGTGTCGGCGATCTCGACGGGTGGGCTGAAGACCGCCACGCCGCCGCCTTCGAGATCGACGCGCAAGAGATGCGCCCCCTCGCGTGCCGCCGCCGGGCGGATCTCGACGCGGTTGTAAAGCGGGAACCCCTCGGCACGCTTTCGCGTCCAACCGTCCGGCCAGCCGTCGAAGTTCGTATCGCTGTCCGCCTCGAAGCCGCAGCGATAGTGCTCACGCGCGCCAGGGTGCCACCTCTCGATGGGCGGCGAGAGGTCGGCCGCTACAATCATCATTACGAGCAACAAGGTCATACGACACACGATCCGGCCTGGGAGTGAAGAAGGCCCGTTTTCACTATCGACCGGCGTGCCGGTGGCCTCGATGCACGCTCTCCCAATCCCTACGACCCGAGGAATATCCGCGTGCCACAACTTAAGATCGCCGTTCAGTCGCGCAACTTTCGCCTGCCGCTAAAGCTAGCTCTGGCCAAGGCCGCGCAGCTCGGCGCCTCGGGCGTCGAGATCGACGCCCGCGCCGAACTGAAGCCCGCCGATATGTCACGCACCGCCGTCCGGCAGTTCCGCAAATTGCTGGACGATCTCGGGCTCCGCGTGGCAGCCCTGGGGTTTCAGACTCGCAGTGGATACAACGTGGCCGAGAAACTTGACCAGCGCGTGGCGGCCACGAAAGAGGCGATGAAGCTCGCCCACGACCTCGGCGCCGCGGTGGTCGTTAATCAAATCGGCCGCGTGCCGGCCAAACCGGAAGGGCGCGAGTGGACACTGCTGGTCGAGGTGCTCGCCGATCTGGGACGCTTCGGTCAACACGTGGGCGCTTGGCTGGCGGCCGAGACCGGCAGCGAAAGCGGCGCCGACCTCGCACGGCTCATCGCGGCACTGCCCGCCGGATCGCTGGGCGTGAATCTCGATCCGGGCAATCTGATCATCAATGGCTTTTCTCCGCTCGAGGCGATCGACGAGCTGGGTCCTTCGATTGTCCACGTGCACGCCAAGGACGCGGTGCGCGATCTGGCGCAAGGGCGCGGCGTGGAGGTGCCGCTGGGTCGCGGCGCGGCCGACTTTCCCGCCCTCTTGGGGGCGCTGGAAGAACACGGTTACCGCGGCTACTTCACCGTGGAGCGCCAGCGCTCCGAAGACCCCGAGCGCGAAAGCGCCCTGGCCATCCAATACCTTCGCAGCCTGTAGCCCTGCGCCGCGCACCAAGGCTACAATGATCGCAAGCACCTCCCCACGCGGACATACCTCCCCTATTGGGACAAAAAAACCGCCTCTCTCCTCGGGCGAGAGAGCTGGGCGAGGGGAGACTCTCCAACAGACCGTCATACGAAGAGGAAGCCATGAAACACCTTCGATTCACAGGCGCGCTATTGCCGCTTGTTGCCGCCTCATTTCTCTATGCCGCCGAGCCGCCCGCGCAGCCACCGGCCCCCGCGCCCGAGCCTCCCGACCAGGAGACGCTGGAGGCTCGGTTCGCCGAACTACTCACGGGCAGCGTGCTGCTGGGCAGCTTCACCAACGTCGAGGAAGGCAAGGAGCCGCCCTTGAACTTCGACAAGTACACGATCGACGCCGTGACCAAGGGCGAGGGCGACCGCTGGCTCTTCGACTCGCGCGTGCAATACGGCGGCAAGGACGTGAAGGTCAAGATGCCCTTTGATGTGAAATGGGCCGGCGACACGCCGGTCATTACGCTCACCAAGCTGCCTGTGCCCGGCCTCGGAGTTTTCACCGCGCGGATTCTCTTCTACGACCGTCAATACGCCGGCACCTGGAGCGCCGGCGACCACGGCGGCCACATGTTCGGCAGAGTCGTGAAACAAACCGAGCTACCGCGCGAAGCACCCGCCACAACGCCCCCTGCGGCGTCCAATGAATGACCCGTGGGTAGCCAGAGGTTGTTGGTCCGGACGTGAAACGCGGTTTGGGGACTGGTTTTTCCGGTGTTCTTGGGACTGTGCGAGAACGTTCGGCAGCGTGCGAATCCGCACGTTGCAGTTAGGCTTCCGCGGCAGGCTGCGTCATGTCGCGGCGCAAGTCAAGTGGCGGTGGTGGATTATGTTTGCGCCGCGTCGAGGCGCGTTAAGCCTTGGCCACGCAATGAAAAAGTAAGCGAATTCGGTCGCATTTCGCGCCGTGATCCAGTCGCCCTTGCAACCTGGTCGACTTGAGGCTTCGCATTTCCGCCTCTCTTGTTTCATCGGGCATTCGCTTTGCACAGATGAAGAGACGGGCATCGCGATATTGGCTGGGGCAAAGGCCGAACGCCGTGCTCCGGCGGCGCGCCATGAACCGTAAAAAAATCCTCTTTGCGACGGACTTTTCCGATCTCAGTCAGGCTGCGCTGGCCTACGCAACGACGTTGGCACAGCACGACGGGGCAACGCTGTTTATTGTGCATGTGATCGAGCCTCCGCCAACGAGCGCCGCCAGTGAACTGTACATGGCGGTGCCGATGGAATCGGAAGAGGACGCCGAAGGCATCCTCCGCGCCGTCGTGCCCTCGAGCAAGGATGTGCCAGTGGAGCACAAGTTGCTGCGCGGCAATCCCGCGGACGAGATTGTGCGGCTCGCCGACGAGGAAGGCTGCGATTTGATCGTGCTGGCCACGCACGGCCGCACCGGTCTGTTGCGGCTGGTGATGGGGAGCGTGGCGGAGGCCGTGGTTCGCCGCGCTCGTTGCCCCGTGCTGACGGTAAAACATCCAACCACGGTCACCTTTGATGCGCCTTGATCTGCCACGGACCGTCGTGACGCGCCGACGGATGACCGAGCGAGGTTGGCGATCAATCGAGTCGAACGATGAACAGCGCTGAACGCCTAAGTCCCCTTTTGGAGTCGGTTCGAAGCGAGCACCGCCCATTGCAAGAGATGGTCCGCGGCATGGGAGACCTGTTGGCCTCCCCCGGCCCGAATCCAGCGTGGCATGTGTTATTCGATCAACTCAAAACGTGCGTCGCCGATTTGCGCGAACACCTGGCGGCGCATTTCGCTCGCGAGGAGTCGGGCGGATTTCTCGAACATGCAACGACCGAGTTGCCGCGGCTCGCCTCCGAGGCCACGGCGCTAGAAAAGGAGCACCCCGACTTGCTGCGCGAGTTCGACAAATTCCTGGAGTTGACATCCAGCATCGAGCCGTCAGAAGCGGAATACCATCGCCTTGCGATCGAGTTCCGTCGCGTCGCCAAACTGCTCTTGACCCACGAAGTCGCCGAGAACCGCCTGTTGCAGCAAGGATTCAACGAGGACCTGGGGCTTGATGATTAGAGCGTTAGCGGACCGGGGTCCGGTGGGGCAACTGCACAACGGTTGCCGCAGGCGCGTCAAACCCCTCTCCCCGATTGGGGGAGAGGGTAGGGTGAGGGGGGGGTTCGACGGGGGAGAATCATCCTTTGCGTCGCTTTCCGCGCGACCAGAGTCTCTGTGGCGACACTTTGGCGGATCCGCACCAAGCTATCGCTTTTCTTTCTCCCCAGCCGGTGCGAGCTGCGTCGGCCCTAGCTTCACCGTCACGTTGTCGATCTTTCCGGTGAAGCGGAACGACCGGCCTGCACGTCGTTGAGCATGTTGATGCGCCCGATCGCCTCGTCGGCCATGGCAGTGACCAGGTTCCAACCGCGCTTGCCAACCTGCGGATGGATCGGCGTAGTGTTGCGGAACAACATCCCCGGCTGCCACTGACTCGAGTCGTCGCCGAGAAACCCGTAGTAGTAGTCAAAGCCTTTCACGGCCCCGGTCGGCCAGTTGTGGAAGGGACCGGCCTGGCTCGCCTCCCACTGCGGCACGTTGTGATCCTTGCCGTACCACGAGGTGTCGTAGCCGTTCTGGCGCAAGGTCTCGCCGATGCAGACGGCGTCGCGCGGGATGATGCTGTTGTAGCCGGGATAGCCAGTCGCCTGGTCGACCACAACTCCGGTGGCCACCGAGTGGTGGTTGCGGCCGGTGAGTAGCGCAGCTCGCGTCGGCGAGCAGAGCGCCGTGGTGTGGAATCGCGTATATCGCAAGCCCATGTTCGCCACGCGATCCAACGTCGGCGTCGGGATGACGCCGCCAAAGGTCGACGGAGCCGAGAAACCCACGTCATCGGTCATGATCAAGAGGATGTTCGGCGCGCCCTTGGGCGGAGCCACCAGCGCCGGCCAATACGGCTTCGACTCGACTGCGTTGGGGTCGATCTCCCCCTTGAACGGCTGCGGCGGATTCGGCAGGTACCGGCCGTCGATGGTGGTCGTCGCGCCGGGCGAGCCTGGCCGCGCGCTCGGCTGCTGAGTACGCGCCGGTTCTTGTGCGTGTAGCAGCGACGACAGCTCTGCGCTCCCTGATGGCCAGCCGAGAAAAACGCCAGCCGCGACGAGTGCCCCAGCAAACAGAGTTTTTCGCGTCCCCATGGTGTCGTCTCCCTGCAAGTCCAATCGAGATGCCGCGCAAGTTCAAAGGATCGACGATAATCCGCCGAAATCGACGCGATTGTACCAGGGATGTCAACTACCACGCCACCTTCTCGCCCGTTTGAACCGCCGAATGGCTGGTCGCGACAAAGGACTCCGGCGAGGACCGAAAAAGCTCGCTCCATGTCGTGCATTCGTTGAACTGGTCACGCTGACGACACTAGCCTAGCGGAGCGCACAGCCTTCGCACGCATCGGCTGATTCGTCCGACGCGGCATGCAGGATCGGCAGCGGCGGCGCGGCCACGTTGAATGCGGCGCGCTCCAGCGGCAAAAACGCCGCCAGCACCCGCGCTGCCTCGTGGTACAGGCCGGTCGTCACCATGCGACGCACGGCCAAGGAAAACGAGGGCGCCCACCAGCTCAGGCGGTCGCGAAAAAATGCGGATCGAGCGTCGCGGCACACACGGACATGCTCACTGCCGTCCGGCGTGTTGAGCGCCGACCCAAGGCGCATCTTCATCAACAGGAAGGCCTCGAACTCCAGCTCCAACGGCAGGAAATCAGGCCGTTCGCGCAGCTCGGTCGCCACTTGCAGGCCGAACGCACTATAGAATCCCGAGATATCGGCCATCTGCTGAGAGCGGTAAAACGTGTCGTCGTTCGCGCAGTATTCCGTTTCGTACGGCGGACACTCGCGGCAGGTAATCAAGCCGAACAGGCGCGTGTACTCGCCATGGATCTCATTGTCCGGCCGCGCGAGCTCGTTGAGCAAACCCGTCACGTTCAAGTCCTCGGCCGGCAACTCGCCGAGACCGAGCGGCCTGCTCACTTCGCCCAGTTCCGTGCGCAGAAGCTCGGCGGCGACGCGCACCGCCTCGACGTTTGCCGCGTCGATGGCTAGCCTCGATTCGCACCGACGAGGATCGCTGAACACCGCGGCCAGGAAGCGATAGATGGTCTCGCGCGCAAGATCGACCGCCGACTCCTGGTTCGCATCGCGGTGGACGACCTGTGAAACACTCATGATGCGATTCCTTTAACGGCGCGGCCACGATGGGGCCGGCGCGGTGACGGGTCAGATGGAGTTGGCGTGCTTCTCTCGCGGACGTTCGAAGACCGGTTCGTCGATCGTTACTCGAACGACCTCCTTGCCGAACTTGTTGAAGCCGATCACCGTGTCGTTGAACAGCTCCTGAACTTTCTCCTGGCCCGACGGCATGCGGACGGGGATTTCCGCCACCTTGGGACCTTTTTCGATCTTGAACTTGAACAGGATCTGCCGCTGAGCACGGAATAGCTGCAGCACGGCCAAGAGCTCGCGGTCCGGGCAGACGTACTGGTCGATCGCGGCCCCCACGCCCGGCCCGAACATCTGCATCAAGTACCCGCGCGGCACCCAGCGCGGCGGGATGTAATAGCCGTTGGGCTCGGTGCCGAACTGCGGGTACAGCGGCAGCGCCACCTGGCGCTCCCGGATGAGACCGCCTTTCTAAATCTGCAGGTACGGGTTGGAGCAGCAGGCCGTGATCTCGTACGTCTGGAACTCCATCCACGTATTGGCGGGATAGACCGCGCTGGAGCCGCGCACCTGGCCAAAGGAGGCCGAGACCGAGCGGTTTGCCCAGCAACTCGGCGCCTTTCTCGACGAGGCGATCTCGCAACGTCGGTACGACTACCTGGTATTGGTCGCACCGCCGCACTTCCTCGGGCTGTTACAGGGCACACTCGGGCGGCAGGCCAGCAGGTACCTGCGTGCGTTGGTCGACAAGGACCTCAGCAAGCTCGAAACGGCCGAGCTGCGCAAACGCCTGGTCGATACGGTCTTCCCGTCCTGAGCACGAACCCGAGGCGCGAGCCGAGGGATCGTAATGACAGCACCCTGGTCCGCGCCGTCCGCGGAAGCTTCACCGCAAGTGAGATGCCCGTTGGATCGCGCGCTTCGGTTCGAACTGACCGATCGGCGAAATCGAGCATCCCTCGGCTCGCGCCTCGGGTTCGTGTGGCCGGCCCATCGCGGCGAGCGCTTTTTTGGCGAACGCGCAATTTGGCGCTTGACAAAAAAAGGGGGGGCGCAAGACTACGCTCAAGGCAATTCTCTTGTATTGAATTGAGAGAAACACGCCGCTGGCTGCCGTCGCCACGCGGCGTTCCATCGAGTCGCTTGCCCATCTCGATCGGACCGCTCGTGGCGGATCAGACAAACGCTCGGTAGGTCATCGTGGTCCCGAGCGATCGTCGTCAGGTCGCGAATCGCCTCCTTTAGCTCGCCCAAGGTCCACATCACTAAGGCATCGTGCACGTGAGCGGCGAGCTCGGCCATACCCCTGGCCGCGACGATCTCAGGGATCGTGGTGGCGTCGTTGCGGTTGCCGGCGAAGACTTCATAGCCCAAGGGGACGCCGTCGTCGGTCCCCAGCAGGCCTGCGCAACGAACGATCGCGGCCGCGTCAGTATTTCAGGAGGTTCTCGCGCTTACCGTGTCGAAACGGCGCTACTTTCGGTGCAGGCTCGCAGGCTCGAGAAGAAAGAATGCTGCATTTGCGGAAGCCACCGCTTCTTCGATACCGTTTGGGACGTCGGTTGTTACCGCTACCTGCGTCGGATTGACCAGCCGTGGTCGCCACGGTCAAAATGGCTGTCTGGGAGCCAATGGCGCTGCCTCGGCTCTCCGTATTTCATCCTTCAGCGATCAGCGATCCAGGAGGCTCAGCAATGCGTCACATCACTTTCGTTTTGGCGATCGTCGCGACCTTCCCCTTCATCGTAAACCGTCCCGCGCTAGGCCAGCGGGGCGACGACGCCGGTACCGGCGGGCAGCCGCCTCAACCCATCAGACCCGGCCAGATGATCACCAATTCGATCGGCATGAAGCTGGCGCTAGTTCCCGCGGGAGAGTTTTTGATGGGGTCGCCGGAAGGTGAAGAGAACAGGGGCGACGACGAACAGCAACACCGAGTGCGGATCACTCAGCCGTTTTATCTGGGCGTCTACGAGGTAACGCAGGAAGAGTACCAGAAGGTAATGGGCGCTAACCCAAGTTACTTTTCAAGCCGTGGTGATGGCGAGGCCCACGTGAGTGGAATTGATACGCGGCGATTTCCCGTGGAGGGCGTATCGTGGGAGGATGCGGTGGAGTTTTGCCGGCGGTTGAGTGAGAAGGAGGGCCGGCCATACCGGCTGCCGACCGAGGCGGAATGGGAATACGCCTGTCGCGCGGGCACGACGACGGAATATTACACGGGGAACGGCGAGCGGGCCTTGGGCGAGGCGGGCTGGTACGGCGCGCTCTCGACGCCTGTGGGCAATAGTGAGAAGCGACCGCACCGAGTGGGCCAGAAGCGGCCGAATGCGTTTGGTCTGTACGACATGCACGGCAATGTGTGCGAGTGGTGCAGCGACTGGTACGACGGGAGTTATTACGCGACCTCGCCGGTGGCTGATCCGCAAGGTCCCTCCAGTGGCTCGCTCCGCGTGTTCCGTGGCGGCGGCTGGGGCATCTTCCCCGTCTACTGCCGGTCGGCGGACCGCCTCTGGCACGTCCCGTCGTTCCGGTACCGCGTCCTCGGCTTCCGCGTGGCCTCAGTTCCTTCCGGGCAGTGATGGAGCACGAGCCGGACAGGAGCGGTAGTGAGCGGAGGCCCGCAGGGAGCGTGCGGAGCCGCGACCGGAGGTGCCGTAGCGAACGGAGTGAAAGGGGATTAGCGAGAGGGCGTCGCAGTAGAACAAACGGGGGTGCAGGGGGGTACGTCGGATGATGTTTGCTGTACTTGCTGAATGAAAGGTTTCAGCTCGGGTAATGACTCGCTTACCCGATAGCCTGATCCCCTCGGTCGACGAGCAATCGTCGGTTGAAAAGTGGGATAACAAAGCCTCCGACGATCGGATGGGAGGCGAGGCGAATGCGCGGGCCGCAACACAAGTGAACGCCGTTTCAGCATCGTCAACCCCAGCAGCTAGAACACCGATTCAGCTGGAACTCTTCCCGGGGCGAGCCTGTCCCCCAAAGGCGAAGCCTGCCACTGGTCGGGATCAAGCGAGACCTGAACCGATCGGCCGGGACAGTGTAGAGGGCGGTGGCACGTGCAGAAAGCGCACCAAGACAACCGGAGAGACCCTGTTCGGTCCGGCAGCGGAGTTCCTTCGAACCGAGCGCGCCGGTAGAGAAGCGTATAAGCGTAGCCCCCGAAATCGCAGTAACGATGCCGAACAGGGAGTCGGAAGTGGTCATAGTACCGGCGAAACTCGGGACAACCGAGTGGAGGGAAGGACCGCCACTTCCACCAAGCGTGCAAAGCGAGGAAAGGCTGCCGGACTGCCCCCGCGAGGGAGGGCTCCGTCCCGGCCGAAGACGCGACGGCGGAAACCGCCCAAACGTATGGACAAGGCCCGCAAATTGCAGAGGACGCTATTTCGAGTGGCCAAATCGCAACCCGAAAGGAGGCTCACCCTACTCTATACCCAATCGTAGGGAAGGTCAGCCATTTGGAGGGCCTGTGATGCAGGCCGCCGAAAGAAGGTGGTCGGAGAGCCGGATGCGGGAAAACCGCACGTCCGGTTCGATGAGGGGTCGCAGGAAACGTGTATTGCGCAACGCGCCTGTGGTCTACTCTACCAGAGCCCCCAGTATCCACCCACAGAAACTGGTGAAGAACCAAACAAAAAGCCCTTCGACGGGTGGCTGGGGCTAAGGCCGAAGGCCGTGCCCCAGTGATGCACCACTGCGGTGTAGAACCGATCGGCGGTTCGCTGGGGCACGCTGCGCTTAGCCCCAGCCACGCTACCACGCACGCGACCTACAGATCCCCAAGTCGCCCGGTGCTGTCGCCTAGTTTGGGGATGGGGGACTCGATGCGATCCAAGAGCGAGAGGTGGAGGTTCGCGAGCGGAGTTTCGGCTTCGTAGCGGATGTGGCGGCCGGGTGTGATGGTGCCGCCGCCACGCCCGCACAAGAGAATCGGCAGGTTGTCGTGATTGTGTGCGTTGCCGTCGCCGATGCCGCTGCCGTAGACGATCATGGCGCTATCGAGCAGTTTGCCGCTTCCTTCGCTCGTCGAGCGCAGCTTCTCCAGGAAATACGCGAACTGCGTGACGTGGAAGCGGTTGATCTCGCGGATCTTGTTCTGCTTGGCTGCGTCGTTGCCGTGGTGCGAGAGATCGTGGTGTCCCTCGGGGACGCCGATCGCGGCGTAGCTGCGGTTGCTCCCCTCGTTGGCAAAGACGTAGGTGGCGACGCGCGTCAGGTCACCCTGAAACGCGAGGATCAAGAGATCCGCAAGCAAACGGATGTGCTCGCCGTAGTCGGCGGGGATACCTGCGGGCCTGGCAATCGCCGGTAGCTCCTTGGTGGCCGTGTTTTCCACGCGAGTGATGCGGCGCTCCACGTCGCGGACCGACGAGATGTATTCGTCCAGCTTGCGGCGGTCGCCCGCACCAAGCTGCGAGCCCAAACGCTGTGCGTCGTCGAGCACAAAATCCAGGATGCTCTGCTGGTAGCGCTGCCGCTTGAAGCGGTTCTCGGCCACCTCCGCGAGGTTCGAGCCAGCGAAGAGCCGCTCGAACAAAAGACGCGGGTCGACTTCCTTACTCGAGGGCGTGGTCGGTGTTCGCCAAGAGATATTGGCCGAATAGGCGCAGCTATAGCCCGAGTCGCAATTGCCCGAGTTGGAACCGCGGTCGCAGCCCAATTCGAGCGAGGGGAAGCGAGTGCGGTGCCCCACGTGCTGTGCGGCGACCTGGTCGACCGAGATGCCCGCGCGGATGTTGGCGCCGTCGGTCTTTCTGGCCTGGCAGGCGGTGAGGAATGAGGCCAGCGAACGAGCATGGTCGCCGCCACCGTCGCCGTTGGCACGCGCCTTGTCGAGCGTCAGGCCGCTGAGCACCAGCAGTTCACTCTTCAGGGGCGCGAGGGGCTCAAGGATGTAAGGCAGAGCAAACTCGCTGCCGGTCGCTTGCGGAGTCCAATCCTGCATGTGGGCGCCGTTGGGAACATAGAAGAACGCCGTCCGCAGCGGCCCGGCTTCGGCGACGGCCGCCGCTCGCGCCGCGCTGGGCACCATGACTTCCAAGAGCGGCAGCGCCATGGCCGTGCCGAACCCCTTCAGCACCGTTCGCCGCGGTAATCGACGGTTTTCGATCATGGCTCAATTCCCTTGGCTCGCCGCATTTGAAACGGATCGCCCCGCACGATGGCCAGCACCAGACTAGAGAATTTGTCGCCATTTTGCGAGAGCGCGCCGGTAATGGCCGTGATCGCCGTCTGATCGACTTCCTCCACCCCACGGCCCAGAGCATAGGTGAGCAGCTTTTCGGCCAGACAGCGGCGGAATGCGTCCCGTTTTGATCGCAAGAGCGCCTTCAACTGCTTCGGCCCCTGAAACGACTCGCCGCTAGCAAGCGTGCCCGAGGCGTCGATGGGCGCCTCACCCTCGCGGTCGCGCCAGGCGCCGATCGCGTCGTAATTCTCCAGCCCGAAGCCCAGCGGGTCCATGCGACTGTGGCAGGCAGCGCAGCTCGGATTGGCGCGGTGCTGCTCCATGCGCTGTCGGAGCGTGCCGGTCAGCTCGCCCCCTTCGGCGAGCTCTTCGACATTCGGCGGCGGAGGCGGGGGTGGGGCGCCGAGCAACTGTTCCAGGACCCACTTGCCGCGCTTGACCGGCGAGGTGCGTGTGGGGTTCGAGGTGACGGTCAGCACGCTGGCCTGCGAGAGAAGCCCGCCGCGCTGGTCTCCCTGGAGCGCGACGCGGCGGAATTCGTCGCCGCTGACGCCCTCGATTGCATAATGGCGAGCGAGCTGCTCGTTGAGAAATGTGAAGTCGGCATCCAGGAATTCGAGCACACTGCGGTCCTCGCGAATCACCGCCTCGACGAAGCGGCGCGTCTCTTCGAGCATGGCGCGGCGCAGATTGTCATCGAACGTGGGAAACTGTTTGGGGTCGGGCGTGACGGTTTCCAGGTTGCGGATTTGCAGCCATTGGCCGGCGAAGTTATCGACCAGGGCGACCGACTTCGCGTCGGCCACCATGCGTCGGACGTGCGCTTCCAGGCGCTCGGCTTCGTGGAGCGTGCCGCGGCGCGCTTCATCGAACAGTGTCTCATCGGGCATGCTGCTCCACAGGAAATACGAGAGCCGCGAGGCGAGCTCGAAATCATTGATCGGCCGCGCGGTCGCACCGGCCGGCGGGTCGAGCTCCACACGGTAGAGGAAATGGGGCGAGACGAGCATCGCCGAGAGCGCAAGCTGCATGCCGCGCTCGAAGCTGTCCACTTCCGTTTGCGCCAGCTCGACGAAATGCGCGAGCCGCTCCACTTCTTCGTCCGACACGGGCCGCCGGTAGGCTCGCGTGGCCCAATGGGCGAGCATCTCACGTGCGCAGCTTGCCGACTCATCGGGAGCGGCCGGCGCGCGAAAGATGACGCGACGATGTGTATCGGAAAGCGGCGGAGGCGCGCCGCCGAACGGGCCCTCGATCTCGACGTAATCGACATAAAGATTGCGGTCGCGATTGCCCGCGTCGGCATCGGCGGGTCGATAGTAGTCGTTGATGAACTCCAGCGCGAGGCGATGCTGGCGCGCGGCGGCGGTGATTCGAGTTTCCAAAACCGCGGGCTGGTCCTTGGTCGCCGGGACGTCGTAGACCATGATGTCAGCGCCGTCGATTCTCAAGGCCATCCGAACCGCTTCATCGCCCGCCTGATCGCCGAACGCGCGCACGCGCAGGACGTATTCCGCCTCCGTGGGGAACGAAACCTCGAGCGGCACCTCTCCCGAGGAGTAGATGCCGCGAAACCCGCCGCGTACTTTCTCGCCAGGAACGGATTCGGGTAGGTTCTCGGCCTCGTAGCGCGTCGTCCGCGGACCCCAGTTTTCCGGCGGGAGGATCAACTGGTCGACGATCTTCTCGGCCGCCGCGAGATACCGCTCCAACAAGAGCGGCGGAAGCGACAGCACATCGCCGATATTGTCGAACCCGTGCCCTACGTCGTCGGCGGGAAAATCATCGGCCGGCCGCAGGTCAACGCCGAAGAGATCGCGGATCGTGTTGTTGTATTCCGCGCGGTTTAGTCGGCGAAGGGTCATTCGGCCGGGGTCGCGCTGGTCGTCGGGCGCGACCTTGCCTAATTCGGCCTTCAACGCGCGGATCATCAAGGCGCGGTCTTCGGCCGCCGGCTGAGGCGCCTCCTCCGGTGGCATGACGCCCATCTCCAGGTTTTCCAATACGCGGCGCCAGAGGCTGCGCTCGGTGGCGAGCGACGCGCGCAATGGATGATTGGCGAAGGCGAGGTCGCCCTTGGGTTCTTCGCCACCGTGGCATTTGACGCAATGCGTTTCCAGAAATCGGCCGAGCGTTTCAGCAAGGTAGGTTGTATCCTCGCCGGTGGCCGGCGCGTCACCGTGGGCAAGCGCCCACGGCTCGGCGGCGTAGACGATCGCGGCAATTACAAGTCCGATGCGGATCATTCGGCTCGTGACCGGGAAGAAAAATCGGCAACGCGCCATGCGTGGTAGGCTGCCCCCGTCGCACGGCCGCAACGGACCGGCGAGTTCCATTATATAAATCTGTGTTGATATGTGTCGAGAAGTCCTGCACACTAACCCACAGCGCTAGCTGAGGGATGCCGACGCCACCCAACGGTCTTTTCGAACCGCACTGCCCCGCGCCACCGGCGGCAGGCGGCGCTGTAGCTGGCGGAAAGTCAACGACTTCGTCTACAATCGTGTTCACCATCGTCGGCTCTGTTGATTACTCGTCAACTGCGCGGGGAGGAGCGTGAAAATGAACCGTCAAACGGCAGTGGTTATTGGGGTTTTGGTGTTATGCGGCCTGTCCAGTGCACAGATCGCGCGGGGCGAGGCAGCCGGCGCGGCGATCGGCGCAAGCGTGGGCAAATTGGAGTTCAAAGACATCTGGTACCTGCCGCGGTCGCTGGACGATCTTGGCGACAAGCAGGCGTTCGCGATCGTCTTTACCTCGACCACCTGCCCAATCACGACGGCCTATCTGCCGGAGTTGAAGAGACTGGACGAGGAGTACTGCGAGCGGGGCGTGCAGTTCGTCGCCGTTAACGTCGCCCAGCAGGATTCGGTCCGCGACATCGCGGCGCAGAATCTCGAGCACGAGATCAAGTTCCCGTTCGTCAAGGATTTTAACCACTCATGCGTCGCGGCGCTGGGGGTGACGCACACGCCGCAGGTGGTCGTGCTCGACGGCCAGCGGCGAATTCGCTACCGCGGCCGGATCGACGACCGATACGTGGACGCAAGCGCCGAGCGCGAGCCGAAGCAGCGCGACCTAATAGCGGCATTGGACGCCGTCTTGGCCGGCAAGGATGTAACGCAGCCTGAAACGCCGGCGGTCGGCACGCCGATCGCCGCGCCCAAGGCCCCTGACGTACCGGGCGAAGTCACGTTCGCGGAGCATGTGGCCCCAATCTTGACCAAGCACTGCCAGTCGTGTCATCGCCCCGGTACCGAAGCGCCATTTTCGCTCGTGACGCACGATGACGCGGCGAACCACGCGGACATGGTGGCCGAGGTCATTGCCGAGGAGCGGATGCCGCCCTGGTACGCCAGCTTCGGCAAGTTCGAGAATGCCCCCACGATGACCGACGAGGAGCGTGATATCGTGCGCGCCTGGGTCGCGCGAGGTTGTCCGCCTGGGGATCTCGCCAAGCTGACGCCGCCAGCGCCCGAGGTGGTCGAACCCGCTAAGTGGAATATCGAAGAGCCGGACCTAGTGATCTCGGTGCCGCAGCCGCACGATCTGCCCGCCGACGGCTACGTCGCCTACAAGTACGTGATCCTGCCCTATCGCTTCGCGCACGATACGTGGATCCAGCAGTGCGAGATCAAGCCCGACAACCCGCGCGTGGTGCACCACTGCAACATGGCGTACCTGGAGAACGCGCTGGACTGGACGAGCGCCAAGTTCGTATTGGGCAAGGTGCCGGGCGTGATGCCGATGAAGCTGGAACAAGGCCTCGCGTTTCGCATTCCCAAGGGGTCGGTGCTGATTCTGCAGATTCATTACACGACCACCGGCCAACCGGAGAAATGCCAGATCTCGGTGGGCATGCGCTATGCGCGCGAGGTCGTCAACAAGGAGCTGCACTACTTGTGGATGGTGGATGAGCAGTTCGCGATTCCGCCGGGCGACGCGCTGCACCGCGTGACGGCCACCAACGTACTAAATTGCGACGCGCTGTCGATCGGCGCGTTCGCGCACATGCACTTTCGCGGCCGGCACATGTCGTTCTTCGCGCACTATCCGGACAACCGAGTGGAGAAGCTTCTGGTGATTCCCAACTTCAGCTTTGACTGGCAGCTTGCGTACCGCTGGGATCAGCCGAAGCGGTTCCCCAAGGGAACGCGGATCGAGTGCGTGAGCCATTACGACAACTCGCCGTTCAACCCGTACAACCCGGACCCGAAGGCGACGGTCCGCGAAGGGCAGCAGACATTCCAGGAAATGCTCAATGGCGTGATGTTTTACCTGGACGAAGGGGAGCAATTGAATCTGAAAGTCGACCCGGCGACAGGCAAGGCGCTTTCGGAAAGCGCGTCGCGGTAGAAACCGGCAGCCCGGTATCGGGAGGATGCAATGGTGCTGCGCGCCTTGGTTGGTTCGCTATCGGCCGCGGTGGTGATGTTCGCCTGGGGTTTCATTTTTTGGGCAGCGCTGCCTTCGACGCAGGCGATGCTGCGACCCATTCCCAACGAGGAAGCGGTCGTGAGCGTCCTCGAGGAGAATCTCAAGGAATCGGGCAGCGGTACATATCGTTTTCCACTGCCCAGTGAAGAGGACCAGCGCCGTGCGCCCGTGCGTGCGATGGAAAACGCGATGCGGCGCTACCGGATCGGCCCGGTCGGCATGCTCAGCTACCGCGCGGAGGGGCTCGACCCGATGAGCCCGATGGTGTTCGCGACAGGCTTTTTGCACTATTTCGTGTCGGCTGTTTTGGCAGCTTTGCTGTTGGCCGCAGCAGCGCCTGCGCTACGGAGTTACGCGGCGCGTGCCGGTTTTGTCTTTCTGGCAGGAGTCTTTGCCGCCGTGGCACTGGAGGGGGCGGACCCGATTTGGTTTTTCAAGCCGTGGGACTACTCGCTCTATGTCGCGGTCTACGACATGGTTTGCTGGCTGCTGGCCGGCCTGGTGCTGGGCATCTTTGTGAAGAAGCGGCCGGCGAACGCTTTGTGAGGCGTGGGAGGCGAGCCGGTGCGTGTGGGCGCGAGACCGTGCCTGCGAGTGATCTCGCATCCTTGTTCCCAAACCGAGTGACATCGTGATCTTCGGCCTGGCCGCCGCACCGCTGGTACTGGCCGCGGCGTACTACGTCTTCCTGGGTCACCGCGACGACTATCTCGGCCACTATCTGGCGGGCTTCGGTGCCACGCTCGGCACGCTCGCGCTGGCGGTGTCAGCCTTGCCGACCGCGCGCTTCGCGCGATTGCTCGGTCCGGTGGCGGCCTCCGTCACGATGATTTGCATCGCGCTGGGGGCGATCTGCGAGTCGACACTCTATCGAATCGCCAAGTTCGACGAAGTCGATTTCTGCAATCAAAGCCTTGGCGCCGTGATGGCCGGCATGGGCGCGATGACCGCTTGGAAGCACCAAATGCCGCGCGACGCGTGGCTGTGGTGCACCCTTGCCTGGTCGGCGTTGATGGTGGCCGGAGGATACTATTTTGCTTTTCGCTAAGTGGTGGCCGGTAGCGGTGGTGGCGACGACCGGCGTGGGATTGGCGGCGGGAAATCTCTGGTTCACCGCCGCTCGTTCCACGATTCCGCTGGCGCTCGACGCTGACGTGGTCAAGCGGGAGGTTCGTGCCGAAAAACATCCCGGGGTCGACGATGTGCATCTGCTTCACTTCACCGATGGCACGCTGCGACAGGTTGACCAACCCGTTTATGCGGTTGCGTCGCACGGCGCGCGGCTGCAAAAGACGGCCGGCAGCCGGCGATTGCACATCGACGGCAACGGGCAAGACTTGATCTGGTCGCGCGATTTCGTGGGCATGACACGCGCCATGCCCCTGGCCATCGTGTTGCTGGCCATTTTGACCTGGAAGACGAATGATCGCGTGCCGCGCTAAACTCAACGGGGTGCATTTCCAGCCAATTCCGCCATGCGCGTGACCCCGAACCATCCGCCGCTGCCGGCCGTGGGCCATATCGACGTGCACTCGCACCTGCTGCCGCGGATCGACGACGGCTGCGCGACGATCGACGAGTCGATCGAGTGCATTCGCCAGTTGATGGCCGCCGGTTTTGCCGGCAGCGTCTGTACTCCGCACTTCTGTCGCGAGACAAACTCGCACATCACGCGCGAGGCGATTGACGGAGCGCTGGCGGGGCTGTCGGAGCGGGTGGCCGAGGAAGGGATTGACTACCGCCTTTGGCCGGGGGGCGAAGTCCGCCTGGCGCGGTCGACCATTCCGTGGTTCGAGGAAGTGGGGGTGCCGACGCTTGGCGCGGGACGCTCGGTGCTGGTGGACTTTTGGGGCATGACCTGGTCGGATTACGCCAGCGACATTTGCCGCTATTTGATCGAGCGCGGCTACCAGGTGATCGTGGCGCATCCGGAACGCATGAACCTGGTGCTGCCCAGTCGCGACGAGGTGATTGAATCGCTTGGGGCGATGGGCGTGACATTCCAGGGCAACCTGAACAGCCTCACCGGGGGCGAGGGCGCGGAGGCGGGCGATGTCTCGGCGCGGCTGCTTGCGGAAAACCGTTATGATTTGTTAGCCACCGATGTACACGGTCCCGTGGGACTGGCGCGCCGCATCGAGGGGATCGCGGTGGCCGAGCGGCTCGTGGGACCGAAGCGGCTCGCGGCACTCTTGGATGAACGGCCTCGCGAGATACTATCGGCGGCAACTCATCCATAGCGAGACGGTCCGTGGTTTACTTCCGGCACAACACTCGGCGGAGCGACTATTCCAGCCGCTCGCAGCCGTGGCGGTTGTTGCTGTTGGTGATGACGCTGGGACTGGTCGTGCTGGCGATGATCGAGGCCGCAAGGCCAAAGCGCTGGAGTTGGTTCTTTCGCGGCGCCGGTGGTGGCGGTGCGATGCAAATCGACCCACGCCAGGCCGGCGGCGAAATTGATAACCGGCTGAATCTCCACCGCGAGCCGCGCGCGGGGGGGCCACAGGACGCTGGGGTTGATACGAGGACGGGCTCGGCGCGGCGGCCGTCGGCCGGCGCACGGTATTCTCTCGGCGTGCGAAAGGACTATCTGCGCGGCGTCGAGGACGACACGGTCTTTCGCGCGGCCGAGCACGATGCGTTTTTTCATTTGCTTGAGCTACTCGGGAGGACGGATCCGCGGCGGTTGCGAATGGCCTCCGAGGGGCCGGTCAGCTTCGCGCAGCTTTATCGCCGGCCGCGCCAGTATCGGGGCCGCGTCGTCCCGTTGCAGGGAACGGCGCGACGCGCCAGCCGCTTGGTTGCCCCGAAAAACGACTGTGGCATTGACGGCTATTATCAGATTTGGCTTCAGCCGGCCGACGCCCCCACGATGCCGATGGTCGTGTATTGTCTCGAGCTGCCGCGCGGATTTCCGCTCGCGCAGGATATCCGCGAGCCGGTGGAGCTGGTGGGAATCTTCTTCAAGCGATGGGCCTATCAAGCCACGGATACGATCCGCACGACGCCTTTGGTTTTGGCGCGGTCGCTCTCGTGGCAACCGGCGCGATTGACCGAACCAGTGACATTGGAGGTGCGGGCGCTGGTGATCGCGGTTTTCGGCGCCGCGCTTGTTGCGGCCGTGGTGGTGTGGCTGGCGCGGGCGCCGGCTCGCAAGCGAGGGGGAGCGTGAAGGCCAATCGCACCGGCCATTGGCGCGCCTGTCGAGTGGAACGAAGATGCACGATGTCACTCGACCAATTCACTACTCCGGAGGCGGTGTGAGGAGACGGCGCCACAGCCGCCGGAGAGGGCGATCGGCCGGCGCGGTTTCGTCGCCGCTGGTAGCCGAAGCGCTCTCGCCAGTGGCGTCGGCAGCAGGGACATCCTCCTCCGATTGCTCGGTGGGCGGATTGTCATCGGCCGGATCGGCCGTGGCGGCACCGTCGCTCGGCTGGCCATCGGCCGAGGATGTGGGATGCTCGCGATCACGCGCGGCACGCCAGCGCCTTCCAAATCGTGGACGCTCGCGCAATCGTCCCTCGCTGAAGAGTCGCTCGAGCAGCGCGCCGTCGCCGAGCTGACCTTCGCCCAAGAGACCCCGCTCCAAGAGCCGCTCGCCCAGCGTCTCGCCCGAGAGGCCTTCGCCGCCCAGCAGCTCCTGCAGCGTGCCGACGAGGAGCTGCACGCCGTTGCGCGAGAGTGCCTGGGGGTCGATCTGCGGCTGGGCCAGCGTCCCGCGGATCGGAAGATCGAGCGATTGATTGCTCAACGCAGTCAAGAGCGGTCCGTTGCCGAGCAGGTTCGCGGGAATCGGCATGTGGGCCACGATGTCGAGCGACTGATCGTCCAGTCCGACCGAGCCGTGCGTCTCGATCGACAGGTTCGGTAGTCCAAACTTCAATCCCTCGTGGAAGACGCGCCGGTCCTCCAGCGTGAACGACACGACCGAGTCGTGCGCCATCTCGACCGAGGCGGGCAATCGCAACAGGCCGGCCAGCTTTTGGACCAGGGGGCCGGCGCCGACCTGCACGGTGTGAATGTGCAGCCGGCCGGCAAGTTCGCTGGCACGAGCGTCATCCAGCGGAAACCGGCCGCGATCGAGCTCGAGCGAAAACGTTCCTTCGGCGCGGGTGGCCCCGGCCACTACCGGCGCGATGTATTTCAGGAAATCGTTGCACATCTCGGGCGTGATCTCGGACCGGTCGAGAAGTCGAACAGGCTCGACGACCAACTCGGGCCAGCCGCCAGGCGCGGCGCTATTCTGCCGAACCGCCAGCGCTAGGTTCACATTGGCGGCGGTCCACTGCCGCGGTGATTCCTCCGCGCGGACCGAGAGGCTCGCCTTCGCAATCTCGGCCTCGAACCTCAACCGGCGGATCAAGCCGACGTTTTTCGCGCGGTCCGCTTTGTCCGGCTGCTCGTCGCGCGGCACGAAGAGTTCACGCAGGTTCGTGCCACGCGCGCCGATGGTCATCCGCACGCTCGGCTCGTCGATGCGAAACTTGCCCAGCTCAAGCGGCCGCGCCACAATCCGCCACAGCGGGGTGTCTCCCGTGATCGAAGCGATTGAGACCACCGGCTCACCCTCCACGGGGCGCACTTCCAACTGCCGCACCTCGACCGGCGAGAACCAGCCGAGTGCAAGCTCCTCGGCCGCGACAGTCCCGTTGACGTTGTAGAAGACGAGCGGCAGCAGCAATTCGCGCAGCGGCCGCCAGGAAAGGGCGTACGGAAGCGCGGCAATCAGCAGCACCGAAATAAAGACTAGCGCGCCGAGCCATCGCAGCACGCGCCCCAGAAACGACCGAGGCGAAGCCTTCGGCGGTCGGTCCTTCACTGAACTGCGCGTCTCCGCGTCTCCGCGGTAATTCCGCTTTCCGTCTCCGTGCCTCCGTGTCTCCGTGGTGCGCATGTGAGCCTCATGTTCGTAGCTTTAGGCCGACTTCAGCCAGACGCCGCCCCAGCGCACGGCAAATGGCCGCTTCTTGGGCGTCAATCTCTTGCGTGCTGTCGCCGCCGGCCACATGACCGGGTCCGTAGGGGGAACCGCCGCCCGTGGTGGTGAAAAGCTCCTGCACCGAGTAGGGAACTCCCACCACGATCATCCCCAAGTGCAAGAGCGGCGCCATCATCGTCAAGTGCGTCGTCTCCTGCCCGCCGTGCAGGCTGCCGGTCGACACGAAGACGCCGGCCGGCTTGCCCTCGAGCTCGCCCTTGAGCCACAGCGCGGTGAGCTGGTCAATCTGGTTCTTAAGCTGCGACGAGACGTTTCCAAACCGCGTCGGCGTGCCGAAGGCGATGGCCCCGGCCTCGCGGAAATCATCCTTGGTGACCAGCGAAACGTCGTGCTGCAATTCACGTCCCGCCTTCATGTCGGCGCGCGAGTCGACGACCGATTGCGGGATCAACTCGGGGACCGTGCGGATCACAGGCTCCGCCTCCGGAACCTGCCGAACCCCCTCGGCGACGAACTGGGCCATCTTGTAGACGTTGCCGTAGGTGCTGTAGTAGACGATGAGGACTTTCATGGGCGCCATTCCTCAATTCCGCCGGCCTAAACCATCGTAGGTCAGGCACCCCGTGCCTGACTCAGCGCTGCCAAGCAGGTACACGACGCGTGACGGACAACTCGCTTTACAGCCGCAATGCTGAACGTGAAGCAATGTCAGGCACAGGGTGCCTGACCTACGACTACTAGATTCCGTCGAGCGTGTCGATCCAGCGCGCTAGTTCGGACAACTGATCGGCATCGAGCTTGCCGTTTTCGTTGGTGAGCTTACGAAGTATCACTGGGTATCTCATGGAACGCAGTTCAAGCGCGGCGGCATCGATACGCTCGGCCTCGGCACTGCCTTCGGGGCGCGCCAGGTAAAAGCAGAGTGGAAAGTCGGGTTCGTTCTCGGGCGGCATCGCCGGAAGCGGCGCGTCATGCAGCGCGACGGCTCGGATCAGCTCACGCTCGCGAATGGCCGCGAGGCAGGCCATCGCGCCGGCCGCCTGGTAACCGCCGGCTGCGATGCGCGCTCGGTCGATGTTGTAGGTGTCGGCCAGATGGTCCATGGCCGCGCGAGCGAAGGGGACGTCGCTGGGCAGCCACTCGCCTTCGTCGCCGGGAGTGACGACGAGAAGCAGCAGGTCTCGCTCGTCGCAGAGAGGCTCCCACTGATCGGCCGCTTCGGCGGCAGCGGTCGCGTCGGCGGCAAACCAGATGACGACGCCGTACGGCGCGGCCGGATCGTACGTGCCGGGGACGACCAGCGAGCAAACGCGGTCGCTGCCGGGAATGCGCGGCTCGACGCGGCCAACCGCCGGCCGATCTTGCGGCAACTCGTCGCGGCGCGACCGCGCCTCGCGCACTTCAGCCGGCACATCGTTCGGCGCGTGCCCTGGGCGAACTTCAACGTTAAGCGTGGAGTCGCCGCGACGGACGCCGAGTGAAAGTGGCTTATCGAACTCCGCGGCGGCGATCAATTTCGACAGTCCCTCGCGGTCGGTGACGGGGTGCTGTGCGACCGCTGTCACACGGTCATTGACCTGAATACCGGCGGTCGCGGCCGCGCTGTCCGCGTAGACGTACCGCACGACAACGCCATCGCCGACCTCGCGCACGGAACGCCCAGGCAGAATGCCCAGGAACGGCCGCTCATAGGGTTCAATTGTTGCGACCAGCTCCAGCGTCTTTTGAAGTCGCTGGTCACCGCGCAGCACGACCAGCTCGACGGACTCGCTCGCGTAGAGTCGCCCCGTGCGTTGGCGGAATTGCCAGGCGCCGTCGATACTTTGGCCGTTCACTTCAACAATGCGGTCGCCGGCCTTCATGCCGGCGCGATAGGCCGGCGAGTTGACGCGGGAGGCGGCCACGAGAGCAGGGTCGGCGGCGCCTTTGCCGTGGAAGCTAAGCCCGAGCACGCCCGCGTGCAGATCGTCGCCTTGTGCGAGCCGCGGCAACACCGAAGCGATGTGCTCCAAGGGAACGGCGAAGCCAATCCCTGAGTCGTACCATTGCCAGCCTGCCAGCTCGCCGCCGTCGGGCGAGAGTGGCAGGAGCACGCCGTAGACTCGCCCGTGCAGGTCCGCGAGCGCGCCGCCGTAGTTGTTGGGCGACACCTTGGCGTCGGTCTGTAGCGACTTGCCCCAAATACGGTCGGTGGCGCTGATGATGCCCACGGAAATGCTTGGCGTGTCCGCGTCGATCGCACGTCCCAGCGCAATCGCCCACTGGCCGACCTGAATCTCGGCCTCTGGCACCACGCGCGGCACCGGGAGCGATGCTGGTGCGTCGACCTTCAAGAGCGAGATCGCGCGGCTGTGATCGGTGGCGACAAGCCGTGCCGGCAGGCGACCGTGTCCGGGAATGGTGACCAGGATGGAAGTAGGCTGGCGAGCGAACTCGGCTGCGCTCGTGACAATGTGTCCCTCGCGCGAGACGATCAAGCCCGAGGTACCGCCGCCGAAACGAACACTCTCGACGCGCTCGAGCCCGCCGATCATCTCGATGCGCACCACGCAGGGAGCGACGCGCGCGGCCGCGGCGCGGATCGCCTGCTCCTCGAGTAACGCCAACTCCTCGGCTCCTGCCGACACACTGACAGTCCACCAGAGAGCTGCCACAAGCGCGGCGCCAAAAACCCCTCTCCCTTCCAGGGAGAGGGTAGGTTGAGGGGCGTTGGCACCGCAGTTGACTGTTGAATCCGACATGGAACGCGGTTCTCCCCTCACCCTGCCCTCTCCGCGGAGGGGAGAGGGGGTGTCTGCACGGTCAATTCGACGGTATTGCCGTCGCGGAGCACCGTGAGCTTGAAGCTCGCGGCGTGCTCGGCTTTGGCGAGGAGCTCGCAGAGCACCTTGACCGATGGCACAAGCTGTCCGTCGACGAAGAGAATCAGGTCGCCTCGTAAGAGGCCGGCGCGCGCCGCCGGGGAGTTGGGGCGAACTTCGTCCACGTAGGCCGGCGTCCGCTGGACGACGTCCGGCACCAGCACGATTCCCAGGTCACGCGGATCGAGGCCGTCGGACGATTTCGAGGTCGGCGTCTGCGCGGTTAGTGGCTCAGCGGCTCCGGCAAGTATTCTTGTCACGGCCGGAGCCAATGGATCGATCGGCATCGCGTAATTGAGCCACAGGTTGCTCTCGGCGCTTTTGAGCTCCTTGCCCAACATGGCGATCAACTCTCCGGCGAGATTCGTGACCGGGCCGCCGGCGGCGCCGGGGTTATTGGTCACCGCGTCGAGGATGTAGACAGGGCCCTGGAAGCGCGACTCGAAGATGCCGCGGCGCGCTGATAGCGGTATCCGCGCGGCCACCACGCCGCGCTGCACGCTGACCGGTTCGTTGCCGGCGGCGACACCGAAAAGGTTGCTGTAAGCTAGCACGCGAGTGCCCGCCTCGGCCGCAGCCAATGAGCTCAAGTCAAAGTGCGGCAGGTCGGACCCGTCGAACTTCAGAACGGCCAGCTCGAGCTCCGAATCGGCGCCGACGAGCTTTGACTCGAACCGCCGCCCGTCGTCGAGCGTGACCGTGACCACCGCGCTGTCGAGCACGTGACTCCAAGCCGTTAGCACGTGTCCCTCGGCCGAGATGAGAAAGCCCGTCTGGTACGCCTCGAGCGCGCGAAGGCCTCCGGCGCCGTAAATCTTGACGACCTTGGCCTGCGTCTCGGCGATCTGTTCATGGATGTCCGCGCCGGCGCGAACGATGGCGAGCGACTGGCTGAGAATGGCCGACGCGACCAGAACTGCCAACAAACGTACCGGAGCGATTGGCGAGCCCGGGGCGTTGGCCCCGGGTTGAGACCCACCGCGCGCGTCGCGAACCGGGGGGCTAACGCCCCCCGCTCGCCAGGCACATGGGGCGCAATGCGGCACGGCCTATTCTCCTTCCGCGCGGGACGGGTCGAAGCTGAATTGTTCCAGCTTGTAGGAGCCGACTGCTCGATCGCCACGATGCAGTGTCACGCGGCCCGGCAGCCAGCGGCCATCGACCTCCTGTGGCTCTGCAAACTCGACGCGGCAGGAGTCGCCGCTCGCCTCGGTCGATAGTTCGAGCGTGGCCACGCGGCCATCGCGCGAGTCGAACGCAAATTGACACTCGACGCGCGCCAATTGCGCGACCAGCACATCGGCCATCGCTCCCTCGTGCGAGAGCGGCCATGTACCGTAGTAGTAGAGGTCGTCGAAGCCGGCGGACCCGGCCACGAGCAGCTTTCGCCAGAGATGCATCGCCAAGAGCAGTCCGCCGTCGCCGGCGGAGTCGAGCGCCGCGGTGAGATCCTCCTCTTCGGAAAGCATGCTCTCGCCCATGGGCAGCCGGCAGGCGGCCTCGGCCTGCTTGAGCCGCAGCGTGATCTGGCCGCCTGCCTCGACCTGTCCGGTGATGGTCCAGGGGCCGGCGAGCTGGTCAAAGCTTCCGGAAGCCGCTAGCGCCCTAAAAACGCGATCCTGGTTCTCGCGATTGAAGTAAAAATTGGCGTATCCAGTCCTCTTTTCGTAATAGGGCACGACCGCCTCGGGAATTGTCGCGATGTCATCGGATGAGCGCGGCCGGTCGGCAAGCTGTTTCCAGAGCTCCGCCTCGGCATGCACGCTTTCCAATCGCACGAGCGCCTCGTGTATCTCTCCACCGCGTCGATACGCGATCGGTACGCGCCAGCCGGCCGGAATGATGCCCAGCACGTTCTTGAATTCATTGACAGTGCGAATCGAACGTCCCGCGAAGCGAACGAGTTCGTCTTGGTGGTGGAGGCCGCGGCGACGTGCGTCGCACTCTTCAAGTATCTCAGCGACACGGACCGTGCCATCGGCGTCGGTGGCCAGCCGTGCGCCGAGCGTCGCGTGATCGACGATGCGTCCGCCGCGGAGGCAACCCAGAAAATTCTTGATCTGGTTGATCGAAATCGCATAGGCCACCCCGACGTTGACGCGCCCGCGCTTCTCGAACGACGCGCGGCCGTTGACGCCGATCAGCCGCCCCGCCGAATCGAACAAGGGCCCGCCAGAATTGCCGGGATTGATCGCGGCGTCGATCTGCAGACAGTCTGTATATTCCAGGAAACTGCCGGCCGGATATTGGTAACGGTGAACGCCGGAGACAATGCCATACGAAACCGACGGCTGGAAATCGGTGGCCAAAAGAAACGGGTTGCCCATGGCGAAGACCCAATCGCCGGGGCGTGCGGTGTCGCTGTCGCCCAGCTCGGCGGCGTGGAAATCGTCGCGCCCCAAGAGCTTGACCAGTGCCACGTCACCGGTCGGGTCAACGCCCACGATCACGGTGTCGTAAAGCCGGCCATCGGGCAGGCCCGACTTCATCGCCGCTCCGGTGCCGACCACCACGTGGAAATTGGTCAAGGCGTAGCCATCGCGCGAGATGACAATGCCCGAGCCGCCTTCGCTGCCACGGCTGCCAAAGATCGCCACGACACTATTCCGCGCACGCGCGATCGTGGCGACGCGATCGGCCTGCGCCTGAAGGACGGCCGCGGGAACATCGGGTTCGGCCGAGACGGCGGTCGCGCTGGCGGCCGCGACGATTCCTAGCAATGCAACCAAAACGCCACGGTCATACGTCATCGCGCGGCCGACTGTCACTTAGTAATCCTCGCTTCACACAGGTTCAGTTGATCGCCGATGTCGAGATTCTCGCCGAAATCCACGAGCACGGTGAGGCGCCGCGCGCCGGCAATCTCCAGATCAATCGCCAGCGGCGTTTCGCCGGCACGGATCGGCACCGACAGCAATTCGCTGCGCTCATCAGCCACCGAAAGGCGAACATGGCCGTCGCGCGGCGCGGAATCATCGAGCCCCGCCACCGCGACAAAGCGGCGAAAACTCTCGGGCACTCGATACGACGCTTGTGTGCGGCTGCGGAGCGCGACGCCCTTGGTGTACGACCGACCAGCAACATGCAGCGGCTGGTCGCTCGTGGCCGCGCGTGGCCGATACAAGGCGGCGAGCTTCGATTCTGGATCGGCCGTGCCGAACACCGGAGTCCATTTGTAGTCGTTGTCGAGGTCTTCGAGGTGTATGACTTTGCCCTCGGAAAAATCGAGTCGATCCACCGCTGCCAGCGGCCGCGAAATCTCCAGTCCACATCCCAGCGCGATCTGAAGCCGGTCACCGGCAAGCGAGAGCGAGCGCGCCTGGAACGTCGATCCGCCGCGGTCGATGACGCGCGCGATGGCGTCGTCAAATTTATCGCCGCGCGCGTGGAAGTAGGCCAGGCCGACGACCTTCGACCGCTTGACTTCGAGGACCTCACCGTCGAGCTCGAAGTTGACGGTGTTGGCATGGATGTCGCGCAACACCCCTTCCAAGTAGTCGAGCGACTGATCCTTGCGCACGACCAACAGGTCGGCGGTGGCCGCCTGGCCGAGAATCTGCGACCATTGGTCTGCCAATGTCGCTTCGAGCGGCAACAGCCGCACGAAGGCCACCTGGGCGGTGGGGATTTTGAGAGACTCGCCGCCGGTAAGTTGGACAAGTGCCGTCGTTTGAGTTGCACTGTAGGCACGAGCCGAGAGGCGAGAACCATCGACCAGCTCGACGGCCACCTCGGTTGCCTGCGGAAAAGGCGTCGTTGACGCCACCGTGGTCGCGGTCAGAAGTCGATCTACCCCGATCGCCACCGGCCCTGATGACGTATCGAGCCGGACGCGCTCCTGGCTCAATTCGACGGGGCTTCCCGTATATGTGGCGCCGTCCAGCGTGCGGACTTCCAGGTTGGGCGCCGCGGCCAGCAGCATGGCGGCAAGGAATGTCTGCATGCGTGTTACTCCTTCGGGCCGGAGCCGGATTCGGACGCCAGGCCGCGGAAGTATTGTTCCACCACGTCGCGGTAATGGCCGGGAAATTGTCGCAATACTTGTTGCAGCGCCGCTTCGCGCTCTTTGGGGGGCAGGTTGCCCCAGTCGGCGTACCGGCCGAGGTCTTTCTTGTCCACGTTGCCTGGGCCGCGCCCGCCGAGGATGCGGCTGTCGGGGGCGGGGCTGTTCGGTTGATTCCCACCACGACCGCCCTGCTGCTCGCCACCCGCCGCGGCCGCGGCGGCAGCCTGCTGCTGTTGCTGCTGCGCTTCGAGATCACGGATCAGCTTGTCGAGCGACTCGATCACGCCATCTTCGATCTTACGGACCGCTGGTCCAGCGCGACCCAGATCGAGCCGCCGTTCGATATCCGTCATGCGGCGTGCAATATGGTCGAGCGAATCGTCCTTCAACTCCGACAACTCCGCTCTCAAGAGACGCGCGACGGCCAGGTACCGGTCGGGGGCGGCCGGTTTGAGCTGCTCCAGCCGGTCGAGTGATTCGAGCGCGGCGGCACGATCGACCAATTGCGCGCTGGCGACCGCGCGATAGAAGTGCAGCGCCGCGCGATCGACGACCTGGTCGGGATCGATCTCGGCCAGCGCCACGAGCGCTTCGTCATACAGTCGCTCGTGGACCAGCCAACGGCCGTGGACCAAGCGGAGATTGTCGCGCACCAGTGGCGAAAGCGAAGCCTCGGCGAGCCAGTCTTGCGGCGGCGCGGTCGTGGGCGAAAGCGGCTTTTTACAATGCTCAAGGAGGCTTCGCGCTCGCTCGTCGATCAATGAAAGCGTAAGAGCAAGCTGATCGAGCAGTCGTTCGTGCGTCCAGTTTGCCGCCTCCTCCGGCCAGAGTGCGATAGCTTGCGCGAGGATCATCTCGTCGATTTTCTGCGCGGTAAGCCAGGCGAGGACACTGTCGCGGACCGACCGGCGTTTGGCGCTGGTGGGTTCGGCCGAGAATGCAAGAGAAGTTACGAACGTCGCGATAACAAGAGCTGCGACGACTCGATGAGCGCGGACCGCTGGGGCACGGCCTGCGGCCTTAGCCCCAGCCACACAGTCATAACGCGCTGGGGCATGGCCTTCGGCCCTGGCCGCAGCCACCCCTGGTTCGTGGAGTGTCATTGGTTGTTCCCCGTGGCCAGATCGCGCGCGGCGCCCGCGATCCGCTCTTCGCGCTGTGCGAGCTCGGCGAGCGCTTCGAGCAGAGCCGGATCGACGGCCTGTTCGCCTTCGATGAGCTCGGTGTACTGCTGCGTGCGCCGATTGACGCGCAATTGCAGCGAACGCAGCACGCGGAGCTCGGCAAGCTGATCCACGAGCGGCGGCTCGGCCGGCTCCGAGTCGGCCGGCGATGGTGAGTTTTGCTGTTGGGCGTTTTGTTCGCGCGCCGTTTGCACGGCGGCGATCAGCTCTTCGAGCGCCACCACGATGTCTTGCTCGAGCGTTTGCGTGAGCTCACCGACGTCGACCGCCGCGAGCCGCTCGGTGACCTGGCGCATATCGTCGCGGAGCTGCGAAACCGCCTGGACCATGGCCACCGCCGAGCCGTCCTCGCGCAATAGCGCGAGCGCCTTGTCGGCCTCCAGCGTAATGCCGCTCTCGGCGCGGCTGAGGCGGCCGGCTTCAATCTCGTCGCTGCGCGAGCGCTGCTGCTTGGGGCGCGCCGCGACTTGGAGCGTGCCTTGGTTCACCTCTTTCTGCGCCAAGAGCATGCTGCGGAACCGCTCCTCGAGCATGGCCAGCATGCGAGCGACTTCCTCTTCGCGAAGCTGCCGGAGAATCTTTTGCAGCTCGGCCTTGGCCTGTTGCAGCTCGCGCAGCGCCTCTTCCTGGCGCTCGGCGGCCGGCTGGTGCTGGGCCTCATCGAGTTTAGCCTGGGCCTCGCGCATCCGCTCTTGGGCCGCCTGGAGCCGCTCGCGCGCCGGTTGAGTTTCGGACGAGTCGGATGGCGGCGCGGCGCCGCCTTGGCTCTGTTGCGGCGCGCCTGATGGTGAGCCCGACTTACCGGACTGGTCGCGCTTGCTGCCTTGCTCATTGCCCGACTCGCTCTCTTTGTCCTTTGACGAGTCATCGCCCGATTCTTCCTCGGCCGACGAGTCGTCGGCTCGCATCTCGCTCGCCAGCTTGCCGGTCTTATTAGCCAAGGCTTGTTGTTGTCCAGAAAGCCGTTCGGCCGGTGCGCCGCGCTCCGTCTGCGCTAGCACCGACTTTTGCTCGCGGATGAGCTTGCTCACCTGCTCGAGGTAGGCTCGCAACTGGGCCTGCAGCGACTCCTGCCGCTCATCGCGGTTCTCGCTCAAGAGAAGCTGTAATAGCTCGTCGATCTCGCGCATCACGGCGGCCTGCTCGCTGATGGCGGCCGAAAGGCGATCCTTACCCAAGAGGTCGACGAGTCGCGCAAGCTGAAGCGCGACGCGGCGGTCCTTGCTCCGCGCGATCGCCTTGCGCAATAGCTCCACGCGGCGCGCGTCGCGCTCGCCGCTCTCGCCAGCCAGTCGCAAAAGCAGCTCCTCGAACCGCTTGAACCGGGCCGAGACTTGCTCCTGTAAGGCGTCAAGATCAGCGGCTGCCCCGGCTGCCGCCGGCTTGGCGTGCGGTTCGACGGCTTCTTGCGAAGAGGCACGGTCAAGTGGACAACTGACCAAGAGTGCCAGCGAAAGGATGGTGGCGGCGGACCACCGGCATAAGGCCGGCGGCTCGCCTTTGCGCGGCTTGTACTTGCCTGGTTCGAACTTGTCGTTCATCGACTATTCCTCGAGCAGCTCGCGAGCCTGTTGGCGGCGCCGCTCCTTGGTTTGCGCGTTGAGCCGCTCTTGCGCCTCGGCGATCGATCGCAATAGTGCCACGGCCTCGTTGAACGTTTCCAGCTCGCGCATGTGTTCCAGCACCTGCCGCATGTCGGCCAGGATTCGGTCGGCCTGCTCGTTGGCCGACGCGAGCGCCGCGGCCGTGTCGTCCTTTTTTGTCAGTTCTTGGCCCAGCCGCTCGAGCCGCGTTTCGAGCTCCGGGAAGCTGAGCTCCGCCAGGCGCGAGAGCGGCAAGGCAATTCTATCATGGAGGCGGCTTTTCAACTCGTCGGTTTCGATACGGTTGTTCACTAGTTCGGCCACGATTGTGTTGAAAGCGTCGGCCACGCCGCGGACTTCACCGGTATTCTTGCGGCACAATTGCAGTGCACGCTCGACTCGAAGCGCCTCGAGGCTCCCCTCTCGGTCAGTGCCTTCCAGTGGCTGCGCTGCGTCGGCGCTGCCGACGTGTTCCAATGAGCGGCGAGTCTCGGTCACCTCGTCGACGATCGTCTCGAACTGCCGTCGCAGGTTCATTTCGCGCGACGCGAGGATGGCCAGCAACGCATCTGGTGTAACCAAGGAAAGGGCCAGGCGCTCGCTGGAGCCTACGCCCGGAGTGCCGGAGAGTTCGTTGTTGTCGGCGGCCTTGACCGACAGCAGCAGCTTTTGGCCCGCTTTAAGCGGTAGCTCTTCGACCTCAAAGGCGGCGTCGAGCGCCAGCTCGGTTGGGGCATCCTGCGGCACCGGGATGGGGCGTTCAGCCGGCTTCTGCTCATCGACCGCGAACTCGAACCAGGCACGCACCAGGCCGTAGTCGTCCGTTACCGTTCCCGCGACGGGAACGCGAGCCTTGGCGGTTATGGCGGCGCCAATGCCCTGGGGGCGCACGCGCATCTGGGGTGGCGAGTCGCGAATCACCCCGAGCGTCAACTGGGCGGGACGGAGGCTGCCAATCCCATCGGCGTCACGGAGCGTGAACGAGAGTCGCGTTGGATCGTGCAAAGCCTCCTCGACAAATCGAAACGACCGCGAGTCCCGGCTACCTGGCCGCACATCGTACGTGTGGGCGGAAGAGGACTCGTCCCCCTGCTCGCGCACCACACGAACACGCGCGAGAGCCTTGTTGCACTTCGCATCGATCGCGACGCGCGTTCCCTCGGGCAGTTCCACGCTCGCGCCGCCCGGTAGCTCGCGCGGTGCGCGGCGCGTGTAGTCGGGAAACTCGCAGTGCAGCGTCATGCGCGTGATCACGGGGCTGTCCACGACCACGAAGCGCAGGTCGCGCAGCCGGTCGTCACCCCCGACGACATCGAACCTGATCGGCGCCATCACGTTGTGAAACGTGTGTGAGTAGTCCTGGAAGCGGTCGATCTTCGGGTCGGCGTTGCCGTCTTTCTGCATCCGCGGGCGGCGGCGGACGCCGGCCTCGTTGCGGTAGTCGAGGTGGACCTCCTCGGGCACGACTCGAGCCAAATCGGCGTGGACGCGAACGGTGACGTCGCTCCCCTTGGCGACTTTCATGGTGCCGTCACGGAAACCTTCCATCACCAGGCGCGTGTCGCGTGGCCAGCGTTCGGCCGACATGAGTAACGTGCGCCGCGCCCAGGTAGCCATGGCCGCCGGCGCCGCGAACGCGAAGACCGCTACCGACGCACCCAGCAAACAGGCCGCCGCGATGGCGGCGCGTAGCGGACGCGCGTTCAGCACCGCGCGAAGGTCGACGTCCTGCAACATCGCTCGCGCCTGGGCACGGGTGCGTGCCAGCATGGCCTGGTTAAAGCGATCGCGGTGCGGATGGGGCCTCGCCAACTCGACCGCGGTGAGCAGGCCTTCGTCCAGCGTGCCGAATCGCCGCTCGAGAAGCATGGCCATGCTGCGGTCGGGCAGCGACACGACGAGATATCGCACCAGGCAGCGGAAAACGAGAACGAGCACGAGCACAACGATCGCCGACAACAACAATAGGCGCGCGTCGGCGTCCGGTTCCAGCGACCAGTCGATCGCCAGGCTGACCCAGAAGATTGCACAAAGCGCCGCGCCGAGGACCGCGAGGCCGCGCTGCCAGAGGTACCGGCGGATGCGGCGGCGCAAACTACCCAAGATGCTCGTGACCTGGGGTTCAAGCGCCCTGGAACTTGCGTCGTCGCGGATGAGGTCAACGGTCGCCATGCGTTTTTCCAGCGGCTATGCCAGCCTGGCCAATCGGCGCAATAACCACTCGGCACAAAGCAGGCCGCAAAATCCGAGCATGATCCAGGCATTGTCCCAGAGCGTGATCGGCGCGTCGGCCAGCGAGTGGGTGGTCGTCATCGTGCGATCGCGCAGCCGCCCAGCAATCGAGGCGTCGCCTTCGAGGCCGACGGCGCGAGGCAACTCGGCAAAATAATCACCGCCGGTGGCAGTGGCCAACTCGCGCAGCAGTGTCTCGTTTCGTTGCGCGTGCTGGCGTTCCAGGTCGGGTACGCGGACCTGGATCCGCCGCGATAGCGGAGACTGATCTCCCACGATCGATAGTTCCAGGCGGTAAGTACCCTCAAGCCGGGGTGTGAACTGTCCGCGAAACATGCCGGCGCGCGTCGCGTCTGGCGCCAGCGCCACCTCCAGCGACTCGCCGCTCGGTGTCAGCACGCGCAGCGGCACGCTCGGTGCTTCCAGCGGTTCGAGCTCGGACCCGGTGAGCTGCGCATTCACGGCCACGGCGTTGCCCAGCACGTAACGATCTTTCTCGACCAAGAGCGCGCCGCGGCTCGATCCGCGCAGCAGCCGGCCTTGAGCCACGTGGCGCATCAGCTTGGTGTAGCACTGTTCGAAATACGCCTCGCCCATGCTCCGCAGCCGCCATAACTCTCCGCTTCCCAGATAGAATACTCGGCCAGAGCCGTAGAATTGTCCGGCCATGTACACCGCCTGCTCCGGCGATTCCCCGGGCCTTGGCGAGGAGAAGTGGGCATAGACGACCGCTCCCGGCTTGGCACCCGAGACAGCATGGTACTGGTAGACACCAGGAAACGAGGCCCAGGCCTGTTGGCTCTCGAGCCGCGCATCGGCAAGCCAGAGGAACTCGGCGTCGAGACCTTCGCGCGTGAAGGCCACTGGTGCCGGCTCCGCCGACGCGGACTGCCCGTCATCCAGATCGGGGAAATGGCGGCGGAATTCGACCGGATAGAGGGCGCGGATTTTGTCCATCGCCGCATCTTGGCTCCAGTGGTCCGTATGAATCGGACCGGCGATCGCGACCAGTCCTCCGGCTTGCTCGGCGACCCATTGCTCCAACAGGTCAACCTGGTCGCCGTCCAGCGCCTCCCACTGGGGATCGACCGCCAGGATCAAGTCGTACTCGTACAGCTCCGCACGGCGGCGCGGGAACTCGGCCAGTACGCGGTCCGCGTCCTGGCTGACGCCTGGCTGGGCCGTCTGCAAGAGCACGTCGACATCCACCTCGGCATCGCGAAACAAGAGTGTCCGCAGGAAGTGATACTCGCGCGTTGGCCCACCAGAGAGGAGCAACACGCGCGTCTTGCGGTCGATGATCTCGACTTCGCTCTCTTGCACGTTGTCGCTGGTATCCGTTTCGGTCGCGATGGTGGCGGCGCGGAGCAGGATCGTGCGTCGGCCGGTTTCGCCCGGCGCCAACTCAAAACGGACCGGCACCATTTCGCCATCGGCGCCCAGCGTAACCTGCTGTGTTGCTTCGACCGTTCCTTCCGTGGCCGCGGTAACCGCGTCGCTGGCGGTTTGGCGCGAAACGAGCTCCAGTTCCGCCACTTGGCCTGCCAGCCCGTGCGCCTGGATAAGGCCGGTGACCGTAAAACGGTCGCCCGGAAACGCACGCAGCGGCGCCTGCAATTCCGCCACGCGCACATTGGCGGCAAGGCGCTGGGAACCGACCCCCACGGTGAACAGCGGGACACGCGCCTCGCGCGCGGCACGGATCGCCTCGGCAAGGCCGACTCCGGCGTTCTGGCCACCATCGCTGAAAAGAATAACACCCGAAAGTGGCGACGCTCGCTCGTCAAAGATTGCCTGACGAACGGCCTGTGCGATTCGCGTCTCGGTGCCGCGTGGCGCGAGCGCCTGCTCTAGCGCGGCGCTTGGCGCAACGGCCTGCCGTGTGCGGTCGGCGCGATTGGCACGATCGGGCGTCGTCTGCTTTTCATGGAAGGCGACTCGCACGAGCTCCTCGTCGAAGCGCATGAGCACGACGTCGTGCACGCGGCGCAATTGGTCGACGAAGCGACTTTCGGCGAGCGCCGCGGCAACCTGCTGGGCGCGCGAGAGCTCAGGAGCACCGGCGGAGGTATTTCCGTCCTCCAGCCCCATGCTCAGGCTCGTATCGACCAGTACGACGGCGCGTGAATGGCGCACCACGTCGCGCTCCGTGCGCAACTGCGGCTGGAGATAGATGAACAACAGCACGGTCAGCGCCGACAGCCGCAGGCCGGCGAGGCACACCGTGAGCCACGCAGGCAGCTCGACCGAGTCGCGGCGGTAGAAATAGACGACGAGCGCCACGATCGCCATCGCCACCAGAAGCGGCAGCAGGAGATCCGACGGCTCTCCGATCCGCCCCCACTCGAAGATCGTCCGCGTCGCACTTTCGCTGGCGCCAGACATGCTGCCCATCAGGCCGTCCTTTCCACTCGACGCGGGTGGTAGCCGGACCAGTAGGCCGCGATCTGCTCGACGACGAGCAGCGCGAGGAGCAGGTACAACAAGTCTTCGCTCAAACTGAAGCTGGCGAGTTGGTTCGCGACGGCCTCGAACTGGCCAGCCTCGTGCGACTCGTAGGAGACGCTCTTCAGACGTTCGGCAAGCTCGCGGCTTCCCACCAGTCGCAGGTCGCCCTCCTCGGCGACGACGTTGGCCGCAAAGCGCCGCAGCTCGTCGCGCCCATCGGCCGTTGCCAGCCGCAGATCGTAAATGCCGGCGATTTCCAACTCGTGCAGTTCCAGGCGGAGGCCGTCGGCTGTGGCGCGCGCGGCGCTTTCAGACGCTTCTCTCCCGGACTGATCGTGGCGCGAGAACCGGTAACGCGGCTGGAATCGAGCCGGATCGAGTGTCAGCGACACGCGGCTGCCAACCAATCGGACTTCGTCCGAGGCGTTCCTCGGCGCGAGGTAGGCCACCATTTCCAGCATGGCCACGACGAAGCTGGGATTGCGGACCCAGTTGTTCCATACCGGCGCGGCGGTGGAGAGGACGACCATCACACGCCCCTCGCCAAAGCGGTGCTCGACCACTAGGGGTGCGCCATTGCGCAGGCGCGCGATCACGCCAGCGGCCGAGCCGGCGCGAGGCGACCCATCGGCGGCCACGGCCATGTAACGCTCGACCGAGACGGCGCCCAGAAAGCTGTTGGTTCCAGAGGTAAAGTCGGCCAGCAGCGGGTGATCGCCCACCTCGATGTCGGGTGAGCGCTCCAAGCGGTCGACAAGCAGCTCCGTGGGCCCGTCGACGCGAAAGGGCATCAGCCCCGCCGCATCGCGATAGAACCGATCGTTGAGCCAGCGCGGATCGGCGTTTGGCCCCAGGAAGATGGCCGCTCCGCCACCGGCTTTAACATATTGTTCGAGTGCCGCAACCGAACGTTCATCGAGCGTGCCGGCGTCGGCCAGAACGATGGCCGCATAATCGGCCAGCTCGTGATCGGCCAGCCACCGCGGTTCTTGAATTTGCGGATCGATCCCGGTGCGGACATTGCCACCGGGAGACAACGCGCGGGCAAGAAATCGCGCGGCCGCGGCTTCGGGCGCTGCGTCCACCAATAGCACGGGAACCGAGAGTGACATATCCACGACCGCATATCGAGCGTTATCCGGCTCGAGCGAGTCGCTGGGCAGGCGCGCCTTTACGAAGTGGGGGCCGGCCGTGGCAAACATCGCGTCAAATCGTCGCGACTCGCTCTTGCCGGGCCGAATCTCGTCAATCACCACGCCCGCGCGAAGCTGGCCGTCTTCTTCCAGCGTGACCGATACCTGGCGCGCCGTCGTTTGGCCACGATTGGTCACCGTAAGTTCCATGGGCAATGGAACTCCCGCGGCGCGGACCGCACGTAGTGGCCGAAGTTCGCTCGCGGTCAGGTTGTCGTGGATGGTGTCGACGCAATGAACAAAATGAATCTGGTAGCCGCCATCTGCTAGCGTACGCAGGCGGCCGGCGAGATCGTCGGCGTCGCGCCACTGGCGCTCGCGAAAGTCGGACACCAGCCACAGCAAGCGTGTCTCGTCGGGCGACGCTGGCGCGAGCTGCTCGAGCGACTCGAGCGGCTCGGCGGGGCCGCTGGCCAACTGCGACGCGGCGAGCGCGCGAAGCAGCTCCGCAAGCCGCGGCAGGAACTCGGCATCGACCGCTTCGGCCAACAGGTCCGCACGCGCGGGGCGCTCGGCATCGCGCGCACGAGAAAATCGCAGCAAGGTGAACGATGCGGCGGTCGCGTGCGAGGCGGCGCTAGCGGCGATGCGCTCGACGACGCTCTTGGCCGTGTGAAAAACGCTCGATTCGGCCGTGCGGTCGGCCATCGAGAAGCTGTCGTCCAAGAGCACCACGTGGTGTGTCTTGGCGCTGCCGAGCCGCGCTCCCCAGCTCCCCTGCAGGATCGGCTGAGCCACCAGCAACACGATCGTCGCCACCGCGACCATGCGCAGCGCCAACAGCAGCAGTTGTTTCAGCAGGATCCAGCGGCGATTGATGCGCTGGCTTTCGGCGAGGAACTCCATTGCCGCCCACTCGATCCGCCGGCGCCGCATCAGGTGGATGAGGTGGATCAGCACCGGTACCGCCACAATAGGCAGGCCCCAGAGCAGCGCCGGGTGAAAAAAGGTGGGCATGGTCGTGATGGGGGAGCCGTGGACCTGCGCCCCCCGTGAGCGTTTGCCTAGTTCCGGTGGTGCATGCCGAGTCGATTGCTGAGGTAGGCAGCCAGCGCCGCGTCGAGCGGCTGGCTGGTGCGGACCAGCGCGTAATCGACCGTGTTGGTGGCGCAGCCGCGGCGCACTTCATCCAGAAATGCACCGAGCGCTCGCAAGTATCCCTCGCGCAGCGCGCGAGGGTTGCAGTGCAGCCAATCGGCGGATTCGAGCGCCTCGAACCGCGCGGGCCCGCTGAACGGAAAATCGAGCTCGTCGTCGTCCATGACGTGGATCACCAGCACGTCATGGCCGCGCTGGCGCAGCAGCTTCAGCCCCTTCAAGAATCCCTCGCGCGGCGCGAGCAGGTCCGAGACGATCACCATCATTCCGCGCCGCGGAAAGCTCTCAGCCGTTCCGCGAAGGATGGTATACAGGTCGGTCTTGCTCGATGGCGATACGGCATTCAAAACCTTGACGATCGCGTCCAAGTGGTTCCGCTTGCTCCGCCAAGGGACGACGGCGCGAGTCGCCTCGTCGAACGTGACGCAGCCAACCGCGTCTTGCTGCCGCAGCACAAGGTACGCGAGGCTTGCGGCGATCGTCGCCGCGTACTCAAACTTGCTGAGCGCGCCCGAGCCATAGCGCATGCTGGCCGAGGTATCGACCAGCATCGTGCAGCGAAGATTGGTGTCCTCTTCGTACTGCTTGATGTACCAGCGGTCCTTCTTGGCCCACACCTTCCAATCGACGTGGCGGATATCGTCGCCCGGCGCGTATTCGCGGTGCTGGAGGAACTCGACCGACTGTCCGAAGTAAGGGCTGCGGTGGATGCCGGCCAGAAACCCCTCCACGACGTGCCGCGCGCGCAGCTCCAGCCGCGCAATGCGGTGGATCGCCTCAGGATGCAAAAATCGTCTGGAATCGCTCATCACGTGTGAGCTCGTCCTCCTTGCTGGGGGTGATGCGCAGCAGCCGATCGACCACGTCGTCGCAGCTCACGCCCTCGCTTTCGGCGGCAAAGTTTATGACCAGGCGGTGCCGCAGCACAGGCTTGACCAGGGCCTGGATATCGGACGTCGAGACGTGCGTGCGACCGTGCAACAGAGCGCGCGCCTTGGCCCCCAGAATGAGAAACTGCACGGCGCGCGGCCCGGCGCCCCAGCTTACCTGGTCGGCGATGAACTCCGGCGAGCCCGGCGTGGCGGGCCGCGTCTGCCGTACCAGCGACAGCACGTAGCGCACGATGTGGTCGGAGACCGGCACCTCGCGCACCATTCGCTGGAGCGCCAGTATTTCGGCGGCCGACAGCACCGGTGTGACCTGATCAGAGAGCGTGGTCGTGGTACGCCGTGCGATTTCGAACTCCTCGTTGAAACTCGGATATTTCACAAACACCTTGAACATGAAGCGGTCTTGCTGCGCCTCGGGCAAGGGATACGTCCCCTCTTGCTCGATCGGGTTCTGTGTCGCCAGGACAAAGAACGGGTCGGCCAGTGGATGGCGCACACGCCCCACGGTGACCTGACGTTCCTGCATCGCCTCGAGCAGGGCGGCCTGCGTCTTGGGAGGGGTGCGGTTAATTTCGTCGGCCAGCACGACGTTCGAGAAGAGCGGCCCTTCGAGGAAACGGAACTCGCGCCCGCCGGTCGCCTTGTTTTCCGCGATCACCTCGGTGCCGGTGATGTCGCCCGGCATCAGATCAGGCGTGAACTGGATGCGGCTGAACGAAAGGCTCAAGCTGCGCGCCAGCGTGCTGATCATCAGCGTCTTGGCCAGACCCGGAACCCCTTCGAGCAGGCAATGGCCGCGGCTGAAGAGCGAAATCAACAGCTCCTCGATCACCTCATTCTGACCGACGATCACCTGCGCTAGCTGCTCGGCGATCGCCGCTCGTGCACGGCTGAGCGTGTCGAGCGTCGAATCGTCAAGATTGTGGTGGGCGGCGTGGTCGTGGCTGGTCATTCAAGCCTCGTGAGAACGCGATCGGAATCGTTGCAAGTCATTTTCCAGTCGCAAATCCAAGCACTGCTGGACAAGCCAGCAGTGGCACCCGGCGAGCCGCCTTGTTCGGTCGGCGAGCCGCCGGGTCGTGCACCAGCCGTAGCTGGTCGCCGGCGTGCCTAACGCTGGTAAACCGGCAATGTCCCATTCTCCAGTTGCAAAATGGTGAGATTGATGGCCGTCGTATATACGGGGCCGATGTAGCCCTGGTTCCAGGAGCCGTCGCGGTTGGCCTCGGTGACCAGCTTGGCGTAAACGCGATCGCGATAATCGTCCCACTCGGCGCCCCCTTCGCGGTACATGACCTGCGAATAGTAATAATGGGCATAGTGCCAATGCCCGAAGCCGTCGTTCGAAATGTCCGAGAGGTTCCGCTTGCAGAAGTCGAGCAGCTTGGGCACGAACTCGTTGTCGTATTGGCCGGCGTTGAACAGGCAGGCGATCGCCGCCGCCGTGATCGCCGGCCGTGCTCCCCCTCCCTGGGAACTATACTGCACGCCGCCGTTGGGTAGCGTGCAGTCGCGAATGTATTGAATCGCCTTGTCGATGATTTCCTTGGGTACCGGTATACCCGCGTTGCGGCAGCCGCGTAGCGCCTGCACCTGGGTGATGGTGGTCGACCCTTCGTCGCGACCCAGACCGTCTTTGGCGCTCACGTAGCCCCAGCCGCCCGCTTGTGTCTGTGCCTCACCCGTGAAGGCCACGGCGCGCGTGAGGATATCCACAAGCGCTGTGCGCCGATCGAGGTCCTCCTCTTCGCCGAGCACCTGCGACAGAAATAGCATGGCGAACCCGTGCCCGTAGGTGTAGCGGTTGTCACGCGTGGGGTCGCCAATGAGTCCATTGTCGCGGCTGCGGCTGACGAGATAATCCACGGCTCGCCGGACATTCTCGGCAAATCGCCCCTGGGTAGTCGTCGAGCCTTCGGCCAAGAGCGCAATGCCCGACAGCGCGGTCATGGCGGTGGGATATTGCCCGTCGTTGGCGCTCCAGTGGCCAAGTCGCGACTGCGCGCCGGCGAGCCACTCGAGGCCGCGGTCCACCACCTCGTCGTGCGTCGCCGCGCAAGCGGTCGTTACCATGCCGGCCAGGCATAGCCAACCGGTCGCCTGCACGATCGCAACTCGCAATTTGGCAATCATTCCGAGATGGAGATCTCCGCTTGTCGATCGGCCGCCTCGAGCGGCTTGCCGGTGAAAATCATGGTGATCGTGTCTTTCGGCAGGTACAGCGAGACCATGTTCTTTTCAGGCTCGGCCGCCAGGTCGAAATTGTTAATCTGCCCGGTCGAGCGCTCCTGGTGCAAAACGCGGCCGTCGCGCTTGTCGAGGCAGAGTACGGACCAGTATTGGCTGGTGCGCGGTGGGCGGTTGTTCGTCAGGCGCTCGTAGGTGTTCGAGGCGAAGGCCAGCACGGGAAGATCGGCCGGCTGGTCCAGCACCAGCCCCTGGCGCTCGACCTCCGCCGACCAAAGCTGCTCGCCCGTTTGGCGGTCGATCCCGTAAACGGTGCCGTGCACCATCGGGTTGTTAAAGAAACCGGGCACGGGTTTGACAAAGACATTGTTGTTGTTCTGCCAGGCTCGATTCACGACCAGCAAATAGCGATCGGGGGCGGCGAGCAGAAAGATTTCGCTCAGCGAAGGCTCGGCCGTCAGCGAGGCGTCGACGAGCGGGGCCCCATCCTCGGTATTCAACAGCACGAACCGGCCAGAGCGCTCCACGACGCCGATTTTTTCGATGCCGATCAGGTCGGCCTTGGCACCGCTTGTAAATTCGCGCCGCCAGAGCGTGCTCGACTCCCACGGGTCGTACAGTCGGAGCACGTCTTGCCCCTGTTCGCTTTCCCAACACAGCCACCGCCGGCCGAGCGCCACGACGCGCTGACGGCGGCCGGGAAGTGGACGCGAGCCGACCTGTTGCCCGTCGAGCGTGCGCAAGACGAGTGCGTCGGTCGAGTCGGGCGGCACCACGAACAACAGCTCCTCGTCGCCGAACAGCTCGCTTCCCGAAGGGATGTTGCCGCGCGTCCACAGCTTCTCGCCCGAGAGTGCGTCGACACAGAACAAGGTTCGCTGGCGCGTGAAGAAGACCGCATCGGCGGTGATCGGCCCTGTGGTTCCGAGCGGGCGATTGAAGCCATCGGTGGCGACAAAGCGACGCCCGCCCCAGGGCAGCGGCTCGGGAATGGCTTGAATGCTGGGATTGATCGCCGCGCCGGGCAGCGTATCGGTCAAGTCCTCGCTCCACAAGACCTCGGCGGGCGCGCCGGAGGTGCCAAGCGTATCGACCGCAAATAGTCGATGGCCCAAGGTGACCAAGAGCAGGTGCCCATCGGCAGTGCACCGGTTGACTTCCTGCGTATAGGCATAGCTGGCCAGCGAGCCTTCGGATAAGAGCGATACCGTCCATTTCTCGCGCCCCGTGCCGTCGCGCGCAGCCAGCACGCTGCGGTTCTGCTGCAATTCGACGGTCACGCCATCGAAGAACGGGCTTCGGCGACCGTCGAATTGGAACGAGGCAAAGCGAAATAGCGCGCGAGGGGCCGTGAATCGGCCCTTCTCGACGTGGCCGGTCGGCCAATGCTCCGGGGCGAGCAGAAGCGTGCGAATGGGAGAGTCGGGCGCGAGTTCAGCGATCAACTGCCGGCCCGTCTTGCCATCGAGACACACCAGATCGGCGAAGTCGCGCGCGAGTGAGCGGTATAAGAGCGCCGCGTCGTCTAGCCGGCCGGCTTCGGCTGCCAACCTGGCGCGGCGAGCGATCAACTCACCGCGATTCGTCGATTCACGCTCGCGCGCTTCGAACGTTCGCTCCTGCTCGAGCAGCGATCCGTGATCGCGGTATCGCTCCCACAGCTTGTCGCGTGCTGCGTCGCCCGCCGGCTGGTTGCCGAAAAAGTGGATAAAGCGGCGGAGCAATTGCGGATCGCTTGTGGCCATCACGTCGTCGAGCCGACGTGCCAACGCGCGGTCCATCTCCCCTTGAGTCGCCTGGGGCGCCGCGTGGCGCAGGAGCCCCAGTTCCGCTTGAATCCAGCGGTCGGGCCTTACGGCGTGGACTCCCGAAATGGGCTCTAGTGCCGCGTCCGTCGGTTGGCTGTCGACGATCTTCAAATAGGTCTCGAAAGCGTGCAGGTGTTCCGCGGTAGCCTTGAGGCCGGCGGCCACGATTTTCCAGTAGCGGTGTTGCTCGAGGCGGCCGTCGAGCAGGCGCTCGATCTCCTTCAAAGAACCGCGATGGTTGGCGAATTCCTCCTCCAAGGCCTCCAGCAGGCTTTCCACGAGCAACTCGCGCGTCCGTGGCTCGGGATCGGCCGCGAAGGAGCGACGCAAGTCGGCGATCGCCGACTGTGGCTCGCCCCCGTCCAGCCGAATTTCTCCACGGAGCGATAATGCGCGTGCATCGTCCGGCCGCTCCTCAAGCGACTGGCTGACGTGTCGCTCAAGCGCGTCGAGCTGGTGATAACATTCCACGAAATCGGCGGCCTGCGACACGACCGCGCCCTGATAGCAAACCAGGTTGCCGGGCGCGATTTGCTTGCGCGAGCGGACTCGGTCGGCCAGGGCGCGCTCGCGAAGGTCAACGGCAACGACCTCAGAGGTGCTCAATGGCACGTAATATCGTTCGCCGCTCAGAAAGCCCCTTCCGGTCGGGGTGCCGGCGTCTGGGAAGCCAATTTCGGCGGCCGTGGCCCCATCGTCGAGATTCAGCAAACGCACGGCGCGGCGCGTGACGACGATCGCACGGCCGTCGCGAATTCCTCCCATGAACAGGCCGTCGCCGCGCGGCTTCGTCCAGGAGAGCGTGCCATCGGAAAGACGGAGACAATGCAGCTCGTCGGACTCGACGGGTGTCAGCAGCACTTGTCCTTGGGCGATGGTGACGCTTGAATCGCCCCAGCGGTTGGCGCGGTAGAATCGGCCGCCTGGGACATTCCCCCGCGCGGCACGCAGAGCCATCATCTGTTCCCGTTCGGCCCCCAGCGTCCCACTGTATTGGTAGCCCCACAAGAGCGACCGTGTCGTCAGGTCGATCGCTACCACGGCACCCGACGAAGTGGGGCAAACCAACACGCCGTCGGCATAGGACGGGCTGGCGCCGGCCAAACGACGGACCGGATCGCGCATTACGTCATGCTCGACGATCGCCAATTGTTGCGACCAGTCCGCGCGACCCGTCTGCGGATCGACGACCAGCAGGCGGATCTCGTTGTTGATGTCGGCCAGCACGTACAGACGACCAACCAGCGGCAAGGGGGGACCGAGGAAAAACGCCCCCGCCTGCGCCAGCGCCGGTTCGCTCGCGGGCCCGCCAATCTCCCAAGCCAGCTTGCCGGTGCGGATTTCGTGCGCGGCCAGGCGATTGTACGGTTTGGCGGCCAGCCGCTCCGGTGGCACGGGAGCACCAACAACCGGGGCCTCGGTAATCTCGCCTCTGGGACCGAGATCCTCGATACTGAATACGTGTCGTCCATCGCTGCTGAGCGTTCCATAGGTGGCGTCGTCCCATAGGCGGCGTTCAATCTCCTCGACCACGAACGAGGAACCACGAGGTTGCGAGGCCGTCCCCCCCAGGAGCAGCAACCGCTCGAGCGATTCATCCGGCGGTACCTCCCACAGCCGCTTGCCGGTGCGAAAGTCCACCGCCAGCAGGTTGTGCGTCGAGCGCATCAATACCACGTCGCCGACCACCAGTGGGTGCAGAATCGGCAACGGCGCCAGTCCGCGCTCGGCGTAAAACTGGCGGAGCTGTTCCACCAGCGTCTCGATGACCGGATCGTTGGTCACGCGAACGCGCCAGCGCGGGCTTAACAGGGGGCTGCCCCCGGCGGTTTCGGCGTTGCGTGCCGCGTTGCCGCGGAACATGACCCACTGATCCGCGGCCGAGAGTGGCGAGCTCGTGCCCACGCCGACCTGTGATGCCAACCAATCGAGCGCACGCGACGGATCGGCGAACAGCGTCTGTTCGGCGCCGGCAATGTGCACCTTGGCACCGGGCAAAGCTTCGTGCAGCCGTCGGAGGGTGGCCTCGGCCTCCTCGCGCATTCCGGCGCGTGCCCAACACGTGGCAAGCTGTACAGAGAGGGCCGGCTCGAGTCGTGCCGCCACGTGCTCGACACTGTGCAGTCGCTTCAAATAGAGCGCCGCCGTGAGCGGACGTCCTTGCGAGAGATGCAAACTGCCAAGCAGATGGGTCGCTTCGTAACCCGCCTCGGTATGAAAATAGCGCAGCGATATTTCGGCCAGTTGGTCGGCATTGCCAGTGTCGACGGCCTCCTCCAAAAGCTGCCGAGCGCGCGCGCCGTACCGCAACTCGTAGGCATCGCGCCCTTCGACGGGCAGCTCGGCCAACAGGCGCTGCGCTTCGGACTTAATGCTGCGATGAACGGAGGCGCTGCGATCGGGCTGAAAGAAATAATCCTGGGGGTTTTCCAGAATGGCGCCCAAGGCGTGGGTGGCGTCGGCAAACTTCTCTTCGGCGATCAGCTCGCGCGCACGACTGAGTCGTTGGAGCGCCGCGCGATCCGTGGCAAAGCTGACCGTATGCCCGATGTCGGTGCTTTCCGCCCTGTTCGCCGCCGCGACGCGCGGCGGATTAACCATGATTCGCATACCCCTCCCCGCGCGGCCAGGACGATTGGGGATTTGATGCTGAATGGCGCGATTGGGCTCAGGCTGATTCTCCTGCGCGGCCGCCGTGGGCTGCTTTGGTTCGGCGGCGAACCCCGGCACGACCAAATGTCCAATTAGGCTGAAGCTTATCGCCAAGAGTGCAATTCGCGCCCAAGAAAGCTGAGCAGGCAAACCGCGGCACCGGCGAACGCGAGCGAGCATGGGCATGTCCGTGAATTCCCTGGGTGGCAACTCTTGCCTTCGTAGCAGCGCTGGGCGGCCGATTTCAACCACCGCAATGGCTGGTTCGCCAAGACCGACGTATTCTGTACAGCGGACGTCGCGCGCGGAGGCCGACCGTAACCGCTTGCACTTGTTAATCTTAGGAAAGATACGCTTTGTCGGCAAGCAAAGTTCGCCCATGAGGTCAACGGTACTGGCGCGTTCGTGTGTGCGGCGAGCCGGCGCACAATCGGTGGGTTAAGCTATGTTCCAATTGTGCCCCAGTGACCGCTGCCAGCCGCGCGGTTTGAGCGCCAAGCGGCCGAATTTGGCGTTCCAGCACAGGGCGAAGACTGGTTTTTGCCGGTTTTCCCGGCATTTTCTGGAAGTTTACGGGTTGCTTTTTCGCGATTGTGGGGTCTAATCATCGCGTCCGCCACGGCGGAAGGATGCAATTACGAACCGAGGTACTTTTCAGGGAGGTCAACGAACTATGGCAAAAGTCGCTACTGCTGCCAAGAAGTCGCCGACGAAGACCGAAATCATCAACAACATTTCCGAGTCCACCGAGCTGTCGCGCAAAGACGTGGCGGCGGTGCTTGACGCGCTGCAGGCGGAAATCAAGAAGAACGTCGGCAGCCGCGGCTCCGGTTCGTTCGCGATCCCGGGCCTGCTGAAGATCGAGCGGAAGCGCGTCCCGGCTCGTCCGGCACGCAAGGGAGTCCCCAACCCATTCAAGCCGGGCGAGTTGATGGACGTTCCGGCGAAGGCGGCCTACAACAAGATCAAGGTTCGCCCGCTCAAGAACCTGAAGTCGATGGTCTAGCTGCCTATCGAAAAAGTGCGCGATTAGGTCAGCCGCTGTGTGCCACTGGCTCTGCCAGTGAGAAACTCGCTCGATTGCCTTGCACCGGCAAAGCCAGTGGCACACACTCAGCCATCCAATGCGCGGATATCAGCACCCTGTTAGGCGAACGGACCAGTCGTAGCAGGCACGCTTCCGTCCGGCAGCACGCGGAGCGTGCCTGTTACTTCAGCTTCGCCAGCTTCTGAAGCGTACACGCTGCCAGATCTTTGTTCAGCCGCGCGGCATTCCGGCGCGACAGCTCGTTGATGGCGCGGATTGCCTTCTTGTGCTTCGCGCTAACGGCGATCAACTCATGCGAGGTGACACCCGGCACCTCGACCGCCTTGGCGATCTGCAACAGGTTGATCTGTCGCGGCGGCTTGGCGAGCGAATATCCGCCGCCAGGCCCCGATACGCCTCGCAATAGCTCGGCGTCGACCAATCGGCGCAACACGCGATAGAGAAAGCGCGGTGGAAACTTACAGCCTTTGGCGATTTGTGCCGCGGTCATGGGCGCCTTGGACCGGCTCTCTACCACGCGCAACAGAATCGCCACCGCGTAGGCCACCGACAAGGTGAGTCTCATGGTCTCGGCGCTCCAGGGTCGAAATGGCTTTGGCCCGCGATGGCTCGTCCGCGACCTCTGCCGGCCGGTACACCCCTCTGGCCTTCCGATTCGAAACGGCCCGCCAACTGCCATCGTAATCTTCGCGGCAACCGCTCCGGATTTCAATAGAATTACGGTATAAAACACACGAAAAGGCTAGAATTCCCTGGTCGCCAGTCGTCACGAACCCCCGGCACTCGATCAGAAAATTGCATTGTGCGGGTGAAAAACTCCCCGCGTGTCAGGCGCGACCGTGGCAACGATCTGGGCGCTGCTGGCATCCGCGGTGGCCGTGCTCTACGGCGGTCTGGGCCTCCGACCGAAGCGCTGCTCGACGTGCCACCGGATCGTGTGGGGCGTGTCGTGCCGCCCGGTTGGTATCCGCGGAATGCGGTTTCCGCCGCGCAAGGCGCTGGACGATCTTTACGGGAAACCGCCGGCTGCCGCTATGATATTGGATTATGGACCTCGTAGGGCTGGCCGTATTGGTGGCGCTGGGCCTCGTGATCTGCGGCCTAGCCGGGTCAATCGCGCGGTGGGTGGAGAGGCCTCAGGCGAAACCTGCCGGCGCCAGGCCGGAACTTCGCATGAAAACGTGCGATCGAATGGCCGCTGGCGGCCGAATTCGATTCGGCGGCCGCCGCTTCACATTGCAGCCGTTCGATACCGCCACGCGTCGCTTTCTCAGAGAGGTGGCCGAGGCGTGGACAGCGTCGCGAGTGTCAACGTCCCAACTGCGTCTCCTCTCCTTTCGCAATGAGTTTCGCGAGATCCAGCGCAAGAGACCGATCCCGGGCCTCGTGTGGCGCGCTACGCACGTCGGTTCACCGGAGGAAGTCCGCTGCGCCGTTTGGCTGCTTGGACTCTGCGAAAGCATCCAATCAATGCCGGTGATCCTTGCGCTGAGCGACCATCCCGACGCCGCGGTGCGCGCGGAAGTAGCACGGTCGCTCCGCCGGCTGCGTGCCTGGGTGGAACTCGAAACAATGGCGCAAAATGATCCCGACCTGCGCGTGCGGCAAATCGCCTCGTCGCGTCCGCCCGGCTCCTATCGCGACCGCTTGTCGAGGTACATGGAAGGCAATGTCAAACGCTTCCGCGAGGTCAAGTCACCAAGGCCGCGGCCGGCCATGCCGTTTTGGACGATCCTCTCGAGCTACACCCCTCGCCCGCCGAAACCGCGAGCCGTGATTCGTCGACTCCTCGAACACATCCGGCACCTGGTCCGCGGCAACGGAGACTCACCGGCACACTAGTACGCTCCTGGGGCACGTCCTGCGGCCTTACGCTCAGCCACACGGCCGGTTTGCGCCGCCGCAGGCTGCGGCTAGAATGACGTTCGACGGCTCGACCTTCTGGAGAATCGACTCCTGGCACGGCGCGCGTTTCGGCTTGGTTTGGTCGGAGTGACAATGCTGGTGCTGTTGCGCATCAGCATTGGATGGCATTTTCTGTACCAGGGCTTGTGGAAACTTGAGAAGGAGGACTTCACGTCCGCGCCTTTCCTGCAGCAAGCGAAAGGACCACTTGCCGATCACTTTTACGCCTTGGTCCCCGATATCGACGGTCGCAAGCGACTGGATGCGAAAGGTACCGTCGATCGCTGGAATCAGTACCGGCAGCGGTTGGCGGCCTTTAGCAAGTTCAGTGACGAACAAGAGACGGCGTCGCGGAAGATCCTGGAGCACCGTCAGGACCAGCTTGAGGAGTTCCTGGCCGGCCACCGCGAGGCAATCGACACGTACCTGCACAAGCTTGATCGACTGCACGCCGGCGAGCGCGAAGCGATCCGGCAGGTCGGCTTCCAGGAGAAACGCGCGTGGGACGAGCGAGCCGCGCTGCGCGCCGAGGCGGCGCCCTGGCTGGCCGCGGTCGACGCCATCGAACGGGATTTCCAGCGCGACCTCGATGATCTGCTCGACGACAACCAGCGCCGCGCGAAAACCAGTCCGACGCCGCCAACCAAGCTCGAGCTGGTCGACCAGATCACGATGTACAGCAACCTGGCGATCGGCGTCTGCCTGATCGTGGGTTTGTTCACGCGGTTCGCTGCCCTCTCGGGAGCGGCGTTTCTGTTGATGGTCGTCTTGGCGCAGCCGCCGTGGCCCACGATCTATCCGCCCGATCCGCCGCAGGCGGGCCGTTCGATGCTCGTGAACAAGGAGGTGGTTGAGATGATGGCGATGCTCGCCTTGGCCGCCACGCCGGTGGGCCGCTGGGGCGGGCTGGATTTTTTCGTGCATTACTTGTTCATTCGCCCGCTGTTTGGCAAGAGAGTTCCCGATGAACCTCACTCCTGAAGAACGCGAGATCGGCAAGGAAAACTTCCACGCGGCGATCGGCGACAAGCTGACTCGCCGCGAGTTCCTCGAAGGAAGCATTGCCGCCGGCGTCGTATCGGGCGCCGGGCTCGGGGCCTTCTACTTCGGCTACGCTCGGTCGCTTGGCGATCCCGTACGCGTCGGCATCATCGGCACCGGTGACGAGGGGGGCGTGCTGATCGGAGCGCTCTCGCCCGAGTACGTCCAGGTGGTGGCGATTGCCGATATTCGCCCGTACAACATCCACCGTGCCTTTCACGGCGATGATTCCAGCGCCAGCGCCCTGGCGGCGCGCTCGGGCCTGATGGCCAAGTACGGCTGGAAGGGCGAGGACGAGGCGCGGCAGCACGTCAAGGTGTACGACCGCGATTATCGCGAGCTGCTGAAGGACCCCGATGTCGAGGCGGTGATCATCGCACTCCCTTTGCACCTGCACGCAGCGGTGGCGATCGAGGCACTGCGCGCAGGCAAGCACGTGTTGACCGAAAAGCTGATGGCCCACAGCGTCCACGAGTGCAAGGAAATGGCGCGCGTCGCGAAGCAGACGGACCTCTTGCTGGCCACCGGTCACCAGCGACATTACAGCATCCTGTACGACAACGCGGTCGACACGATCCGCCGCGGATTGCTGGGCGAGCTGCACTATATTCGCGCCCAGTGGCACCGCGGCAACCTGCCGGGCAACGATAGCTGGGCCCAGCCGCTGCCGGCGCAATTGCGCGAGAAACTGCCAGCGCTTGTGAAAGAGCGCAACCAGGCGAAGGGCAAGCGTCTCGACGAGCTCAATAAGCAAATCCAACAAGTCGAAAAACAATTGCTCGATGAATCGGTCGATGCCGCGGCACACGGTTACCAGGAGAAGACACTCTCCAACGGGCGCGAGACCTATGTCTGCTCGCCGCTCGAGGAGCTGATCCGCTGGCGGCTGTGGGACCGAACCGGCGGCGGGTTGATGGCCGAGCTGGGCAGCCATCAACTGGACGCGGCGGGAATCTTCATCAGCGCCATGCGAGAGAAAGGCGAGAAGGCGTTGCCGCTGACCGTGGCCGCGGTGGGCGGACGGCATCTATTCCCGCTCGACCGCGACGTCGACGACCATGTGTATTGCATGTACGAGTTCCCGGCGCCCGCGTACCACGAAAACCCCGACAAGAAAATCGTGGTGACCTACGCCTCGATCAACGGCAACGGGTTCGGTGGCTACGGCGAAACGGTGATGGGGACCGAGGGCACGCTGATCCTGGAGCGCGAGCAAGAGGCGATGCTCTTCAAGGGATCGGCCACCACGACCAACATCAAGGTCGTAAAGGCCAAGGGCGCCGCGAGCCCCACGCTCGACACGACCGACAGCGGCGGCGGCCCAGCGGCCGCGGTGGGCAAGGCCGCGCTCGGCGGCCCGGTGAGCCGTGGATACACCGAGGAGATCGAACACTGGGCCTGGTGCATCCGCAACCGCGCGCCGGAGAACGTCCCACGCTGTCATCCGAAGGTGGCGCTGGGTGATGCCGTGATCGCGCTGGTGACGAATATCGCGATCAAAGATCCGAAGTCGATCGTGTTCAAGCCCGAGTGGTTCGACATCGAAAGTGACGAAACGCCGGAAGGGGTGGCCCCCTCCGTAAAGGCGTAAGGATGTAGTTGTAGGGCGGGTCGAGCGCAGCGAGGCCCGCCGTGATGCGACAAAAGGATCCGACTTTGGAAAAGTGGCCGCTAGGCGTTTTCGCCAGCATTGACGCTGGTCTCGGCGTGCGGCTGGAGGTGGCCGCCGAGTTGGGCGTGCCGACCATCCAGTTGCACGCGCCGTCGGCCGCGCTGCGCACGCGTGCTTCTGCCGCGGCGTTTCTTGATCGTCTGCGCGGCTATGGAATTACGCTTACGGCGGTCTTTGGCGGTTTCGAGGGGGAGAGCTATGCGGATATCCCGACCGTGGTTCGCACCGTGGGGCTGGTGCCGCGCGAATCGCGCGCGGCGCGCACACGCGAGATGAAGGAAATCGCCGACTTCGCGAGACTTTTGGAAGTCGACGTCGTCGCCTTGCACTTGGGCTTTGTGCCGCACGATTCAAGCGACGCGCTCTATGGCGAGATCGTGGCGGTCACGCGCGACCTGTGCGATCACTGCCGCGGCAACCGGCAGGCACTGCACCTGGAGACAGGGCAAGAATCGGCCGATACACTCGTCGCGTTCATTGATGACGTCGGCCGCGAGAATCTATTTGTGAACTTCGACCCGGCCAACATGATCCTATACGGCTCGGGCGAGCCGATCGCGGCGTTGGCGCGCGTGGGGGCATTTGTACGCAGCGTGCATTGCAAGGACGCGAAATGGGCACAATCGCCCGGGCAGGAGTGGGGGCGCGAGGTACCGCTCGGCGAGGGGGACGTGGGCATGGAGAACTACCTTCGCAAGCTCGACGAAATTGGCTACAGTGGCCCACTGACGATCGAGCGCGAAATCCCCCAGGATCCCAAGCGACAGAAAGACGAAATGGGTGCGGCGGTGCGACGATTGACGATGCTGAAGGTAAAGATCGCGTGAGACAGCACAGGTTCGGCTGAGGCCGAACCTGTGGCACTCGGAATTACGCAATCTGGTGTTACGAGGAATCTACGATGCCCAGTCTGAACGTGGCGATTCAGCACGCGCTTGGTCAAGAGGAGGCGGCGCGGCGCGTGAAGGGGCTCCTGGAGCGCGTGGTCGAGCGCTACCAGGATCAGGTCAGCAACCTCCAGCACCAATGGATCGGAAACGCCGTCGAGTTCGGCTTTAGCGCCATGGGAATGTCAACGAACGGAACAATTTCGGTCGGTGACGATTCGGTCGTGGTCGATGGCAAGCTCCCTCTGGCCGCCATGATGTTCCGCGGCAAGATCGAAGAAACGATCCGCGAGCAGCTTGTACGCGTGCTAAGTTGATGGCCCTTGGCCGACGCGCCCTGGATTACCGGGCGCTTCCTTGGCACCGGCTCCGAACACGGCTCCGCGTCAGGGGTTAACTCCGGCGTGCCCCGTAAGCTATCTATCTACTGGATGCGCGGTGCAGGTATCTCTGAACGCACTAGGGGCAGGCAAATATGACTAAACGAATTCTGGTGGCCGACGACTCGAGCACGATGCGCAAGATCATCATCCGCTCGCTGGAAGCGGTCGGCGTGCCGGGCGCGGTCGAAGCGGCCGGCGGCGCGGAGGCGATCTCGATCTTCGAGCCGGGCGAGTTCGACATGGTGTTGACCGACTGGAACATGCCCGGCAAGAGCGGCCTGGACGTCGTGCGCGAAATCCGTGCCAAAGACGGCAGTGTGCCGATTATTGTGGTCACCACCGAGGCGGAGGAGGCTCGGACGCAGCAGGCCATCCAGAGCGGCGTTTCCGATTACCTCGTAAAGCCGTTCACCGCCGAGACGCTGCGCGAGAAGCTGAAGAAGCACGGCTGTTAGCGACACGCCCAGCTAGCCTTGCTCCCGCAATGGGAATTGGCATCTACAATAGGGCCGCGGTCGGCGCGCCAAATCCCTCTCCCCCTCCGGGGGAGAGGGCAGGGTGAGGGGGCGTTTTTTCCGGGGTTTCATTACGAATCACCGCTGAATGTCGAGACGCTCAGACACCAATTTCCCAACGGGAGAGGGGATCATTGCGCGCTCGCGCGAAGGACGTTTACGCTTAGGCCGTCGCGGTCGAATCGCAGCCCCGTCCCGGAAAACACACGCTCGAGCAGCTCGTCGAGCGTGGCGTTTTCGACGTTCACCGAGACCAGCGTCTTTAGCGCGGCGTCGGTGGGCGAAATCTGGCTTGTGTCCCAGCGAATTACGAGATCCAACCGCGTGGATAACTCGTCGAGCACGTATGCCAGCGGCACGCCGCGCGCTCGAAAGCTATGGCGCTTTACCGTAGCGCCATCGGAATTGGCATGATTTGCCGGCGAGTGCTCTCGGCGGCGAGTCGATGCCAGTCGCTCGTGGTCTTCCAGCAGCGCGCGAACGATGACTCGGCGTCCCGAAAGTTGAACATCGCAACCGGGCAGCCTGGCGGCGATCCGCCGCGCGGTGGCGGCGGGATTGGTTCCGCCGCTGTAAGCGCGCTGGATGAGAACTTGCTCGGGAATTGCCTCGAGCGCGATGCGGCGGCCGCCGTCGGCAAGCTGAAAGGTGAGATCGAACTGCGCACAGAGCAAGGTGAGCCGAGCGGCGCCGCGCAGTGGTGGCAGATCGCAACCGGCCCACAGGTCGTGCGGCATTCGCTCAATATGGGCTACCTGCAGGCCAAGTTCTTGAGCCAGCTCGGTCAACAGGTCGCGTGGGGTCGTCAAATCGGCCCAACGCCAAGGGCGCAGCCGGCTGAACGCCGCCTTCGCAGCGCCCCCCAGCCGGTCGACGTCCTCCTGCCGTAAGGCGGCCAGCGTACGCAGCCTTTTCGCGGCTTCCGGCGGCCCGATGTACAGGAGCGAGTCGAGCTGGGTTACGCCGGCGTCGACCGCCTGGGCCAGCGCGTGAAACGCCTCGGAAAGTGGCACATCTTCAATCGCGAAATCGAGTTGCCGCGACGGGTCGATCCGCCGATCGAGCACGACTGCCACGCCGTGGCTGCGCGACAGCCCATGGACTGCCTCTCGCCGTGGCACGCCTGACCATGCGACCGAAACCGATCGCGCCAGAGCTCGTTCTAAGGCATCTCCAGCGTGCCAAATACGCTCAGCCGAAGGCCGCAATCCTTCGGCGTTGGCCGAGGTTGGCGCGAGGCGGCCGGTGGGCTGCGCCGCGGCCGGACCCCACAACGTCGCGGCCAATGCCACGATCAGCCACGACGATCGAGGTCCACGGCGGCGGCGGAAAAAAATTGCGCACACGCGACATGTCCGAACATTGTGGAGAATCAACACATGCGTCACGAATGGTCACGCTTGCGCTGGGAGCGATCGCAACAAATGCTTGGCTCGCAGCGATTCTCTGCTTAGACTCGAATTTATGGCCTCGATACGGATACCCATTGTCACGGCGTTCTATCAAGAATATCTCAACGACCAGGATTCCGCCGCCTTTATCAAGAAAGTCTGCCGGCACTACTTGCCGGCCACGCTTGAGCGGTTGGTCGAGCACCCGGTGGCGACGGTCCGTAGAGCGGCGGTTCTGGCATTGGGGTTCGTGGGGTCGTACGAGTCGAACGCGACGCTGGGGCGCGCCATGACCGACAAGGATGCGCGCGTGCGCCGACTGGCCCAAAGCGGCATTCGGAGGCTCTGGTGCCGCGACGGCGACGACCGCCTCCGCCAACGGCTGGCAGCCATCGTGCACCTGAACACGTCGCGACAATACGCCGAGGCCGTCAAATCCGCCACCTCGTTGATCGAGTATGCCCCCTGGCTCGCCGAAGCCTGGAATCAGCGCGCGCAAGGCTATTACGGAATGGGACGCATGGCCGATTCGATCCGTGACTGCCGGCAGGCGTTGGAAATCAATCCCTACCACTTCGAGGCCGCCACCGGAATGGGCCAGTGCAGCTTGCACCTGGGCGACAGTCGCGCGGCGCTCGAATGCCTGCGCCGAGCGCTGCGGTTGAACCCGGAGCTGGAAGGAGTTCGAGCCGGGATCGAAACGCTGGAGCGGACTTTGCGGCAGACGTAGCGCGCAGGCGCTCTGAGCCTCGCCGCGTATCCTCGTTGCCGAGTTCGTCCGCTACGATGGGAGTGTTCTCGCACTGCCCCACCGTGGAGGCGCTGGTGGCCTCGCCTCGTGTTCTGATCTTAGGCGCTGGAATTAACGGCGCCGCCCTCGCGCGCGAGCTGGCGCTCAACGGAGCGGAGGTCTGGATCGTCGATCGCGCCGACATTTGCTCGGGCGCGACCGCCTATTCGTCGCGATTGATTCACGGCGGATTGCGCTACCTGGAGTATGGCGAGCTGGCGCTCGTTCGCGAGTCGCTGGGCGAGCGCCGGCGGCTCCGGCGGCTTGCGCCCCAGTTCGTCCGGCCGCTCGAGCTCTTCATCCCGTTGGCCAGTCGCTGGGGTGGGCTCGGCACGTCAGCCCTGCGATTCTTGCGACTGGACAGTTGGCGGCGACAGTCAAGGCCCAGTCCTCGCGGGCTGTGGCTGGTGCGCCTCGGCCTCTGGCTCTACGACCGCTATGCCCAGGACCGGACATTGCCAACTCACCGCGTGCACGACGCGCGACGACTTGCCGTCGACGGCCTCGACCGCGCGAAGTATCGCTGGCTTTGCTCGTATCACGATTGTCAAATCCCGTATCCCGAGCGATTCGTGCTGGCCTTGCTCGAAGATGCGCGGCGCCTGGCGCGAGCGGCGGGAGTCGGCTTCGAGCTGCTCAATTATCATGAGGCGCGGCTGGCCGGCACGACCGTGGAGATTCGCGCGGTCGGCGAGAGCGAACCGTGTGCGCCGGTTTGTTTGCTGGAGCCAGCGGCGATCGTCAACGCGACCGGCGCCTGGGTCGATCAGACGCTCAAGCGCCTGCAAGTCGATTCACCGCGGCTGATCGGCGGCACCAAGGGTAGCCATTTTCTCACGGCGAACCGGCGGCTGGCGGCCGCGCTGGCCGGTCGCGGCATCTATGCCGAAGCGGCCGACGGCCGCCCGGTGTTCATCCTGCCGCTGGCGCAAAACACGCTGATCGGCACCACCGACGAGCCCTATGAGAATAGCCCCGAACATGCCGTGGCGAGCCGACGCGAGCTGGAGTACCTCGTGGAGGTTGTTAATGACATTCTGCCGGGCGTGGGCCTCTCGGCCGGCGACATCGACATGCACTATAGCGGCGTCCGGCCGCTGCCGTATTGCGGCGACGCGGAACCGGCCGGCATCACACGCCGGCATTGGCTCCAGCGGCATGCCGGCACGGCGGTGCCATTGTTTTCGGTGATCGGGGGGAAATTGACCACCTGCCGCAGCCTGGCCGAGGAAGCAGCGGCCACGATCCTCGCAAGCTGTGGAGAGCGCGTCTCATGCAACTCGCGCGATCGCGTGCTTCCTGGCGGCGAGCGGTATCCCGAAGACCCCACTCAAGAATCCGCTGAGCTGGATCGGCTGGCACGGCGCTTTGGCATGGATCGGCCGGCGGTGGAATCGGTGTGGGCGCTGTGCGGAACGCGCACTGAAGCGGTCCTTGCCGAGCTTGACGAGCTCGCGGCGGAGTCACTCGACGGCACGAACATACCGCGTTCGTTCGCGCGGTGGGTCATTGAGAACGAATGGCCGCGGACGCTTTCCGACCTGGTCGAGCGGCGCCTGATGCTCTTGTACGAGCCAGCCCTGAGCGAGCGGTGCCTTCGCCAGCTTGCCGAACTGCTGGCCGAGCGCGGCGTGCTGCCCCCGCGCGGCGTCGACGACGAGGTCCGCCGAACGATTGAGCGCTTGCGCGACCATTACGGCAAGCGAGTCGTGCCGGCGCGCCGCCAATCGTCGCATATGGAAGAATCGGGCCGCGACGCGATATAATCGCGGTGCTAAGGATTTCGCGATCTTCGTCGCTTTGCAAAGTGAGGGTGGGGCACATCATGAGGCTGCGCGTGGGTTTGGTCGGCCTGGGAAGCGCGTGGGAAACGCGCCATCGGCCGGCGCTGCGCGCCTTGAGCGACCGATTCGAGGTGCGCGCGGTCTACGAGCACGTGGCCCATCGCGCCGAGCAGGCGGCGCGCGAGTTCGACGCGACGGCCGTCGATGGGTTTCGCGCCATCGCCCAGCGCGAGGACATCGACGCCATCCTGATGCTGGGGCGGCAGTGGTACGGGGCGCTGCCGGTGATGGCTGCCTGCGACGCCGGAAAGGCGGTGTACTCGGTGGCGGGGTTGGATCTGGATCCCGAGCGCGCGCGGCGAATTCGCGACCGCATCGAAGAGTCGGGCATCGCCTTCATGGCCGAGTTTCCTTGCCGGCAGGCACCGGCGACGCTACGCCTGAAAGAGCTGATCGCCACGCGACTGGGGGCACCGCAGCTTTTGTTCTGTCACCGGCGCGATTCGGCCGAAAAGCCCAAAGCCGGCGCGATCTGCGAATCGGCCGCGGCTTCGTCGGCCCATAGCCTGATCGAGCTGGTCGACTGGTGCCGCTACGTGGTGGGACAGGAACCGACGTCGGTGTTTGGGCTCATGCACCAGCGTTCGAGCCAAGACAGCGACGACTACAAGATGATGAACCTCGATTTCTCGCCGAGCGGCAAGTTGGGGCACGGTCCGACCGCACAGATCAGCTCGGGCCGCTACGTGCCGGCGAACTGGCCCGAGGCGGTCACGTTTCGCCCCCCGGCGGCGCTGCAAGTGGTGTGCGAAAACGGCATCGCGTTCATCGACCTGCCGGCGAGCCTGGTCTGGTTCGACACGGCCGGACGCCACATGGAATCGCTCGAAAGCGAACGGCCCGTGGGAGAACAGCTACTCGTGCAGTTCTATCGAGCCGTCACCAGCCTGGTGCGAAACGCCTCGGGCATCGAAGACGCCTATCGCGCGCAGTCGATCGTGATGCTCGCCAAGGCCAGCCACGAACAAGGCCGTCGCATGCCGATCGAGCCGTGAGGCGTCACCGCGTCGCGCTTGCGAGCCGCGATGCACCGGCAGCCTGCGCGTCGCCGACCTAGCAAATGCGAGCCGCCGGGTTTATCCCGGCGGTCGTCTCGCAATCACGCCTAATGCTGGAAAAGGAATTCTTTCGCGTTCAACAGCGCCCAGCACACATCCTCCAACCCCTGAATTCGGTTCGGCTGGGCGTTGATGTGGGTGATCGCGGTATTGCGCTCTCCGTCGCTGGGCCGCCGCGCTAGCGCCGCCAGGTAGAGCGCCTCGACGATCGCGCCGTCGGTCTTGCCCTCGGCGGCCAGCTTGCGGAAGCGGTTGTTCTCGTTCGTGAGCTTCGAGTGTACGAGTGGCCCGTTGATCATCTGCAGCGCCTGCGAAAGGTTCGACTCGCTCGATCGCTCGCATTGGCAGGCCATCTCGCGCGCCGGCTGACCGAAAACCTTGAGGAAATAGTTGTCCACATCCGGGCTGGGAAGCTGAGTCGCGCGCGTGCCGGCCGGGAGGCCCGCGAATTTCTCCTCGACGCCGGTCACCTGACAGATGGCGTCGAGCAGTTGCTCGGCGGTCAAGAGCCGCGTCGTGGCGTGCGAGAAGTATTTTGCATCGTTGCGGTTCGAGTCGTTCGAGCGAGCGCTGAGCTGATAGGCGCGGCTGTTAAGGATCGTCCGCAATATGTGCTTGCGGTCGAAGCCGCCGGCGACGAAATCCTGAGCCAGCGCCTCTAAAAGCGCCGCGTTCGACGGCGGGTTCGACGCGCGAAAATCGTCCACCGGCTCCACGATGCCGCGGCCAAACAGGTGCCCCCACATGCGGTTCACTTCGGCCTGCGCGAAGAAGGGGTTTTCGGGCCGGATGAGCCAATCGACAAACGCCCCGCGGCGGTCCGCCTCGCCCGGCAGCTCCGCCTCGCCGGTGAGCGGCATCCAGGGTTTCATCTGCCGTCCCGTGCGTGGCTGCGTCACTTCGCCCGAACGCGACACCCACACAATCAGCTCGTCGGGCGCGCCGGTCGGCTTGCGCTGTACGCGATTAAAAAACGCGCCGATGCCGTAATAGTTGTCCTGCGTCCACCGCTCGAACGGGTGGTTGTGGCATTTGGCGCATTGGATTCGGATGCCCAGGAAGAGCTGCGCCGTGGTCTCCGTGCAGTCGTTGGTGTCCGCGGCAGTGCGATAGAAGTTGGCGGCCGGGTTGTCGAGCGTGCTGCCGTCGGCGGACAGCAGTGCACGCACGAACTGGTCATAGGGCATGTTGTCACGAAGCGCCGCGTAGAGCCAGCGGCGGAACTTGTGCACGCCGGCCGGGGTGACCTTCTTGTTGTTGAGGCGCAAGAGGTCGCCCCACTTGAGCGCCCAGAACTCGGCATGTTCGGGCCGCGCGAGCAGTTGGTCGATCAGGCGCTGGCGTTTGTCGGGCGCCGCGTCGGCGAGGAAGGATTCAACCTCGGTAGCGCCGGGAAGCACCCCCAGCACGTCCAGGTACACGCGCCGCAGGAATTCGTCGTCGGTACACAACTCCGAGGGCACGATCTGCAACTGCTGGAGTTTGTGGAACAGGTGCTGGTCGACATAGTTCGCTTGCGGCGGATCGTTCCAGACGAACTCCTCGGCGTGTTTGAGGAACATCAGGTACGCGGTCTCCATCTTCTCCAAGTAGCGGACAAGGACGGCCGATTCGCCCTTGTCCTGGCCCACGACAAAGCCGCCCTCGTCAACCGTGGCCACCGCTTCGTCGGAGCTGGAAAAGACGCATAGCCGCGTCACGTCGCGGACCGAGCCGTCGGAGAAATGCGCCAGTGCCATCAGTTGCTGGGTGTGCGCCGGGTAGCGGAGAATCCGCTCGCGCGGGTAAAGCTCGAGCTTGGTGCATACGAGCGCCTCGGCAGAGTCGACCTTCAGCCCTTCGGCGATCCAGTCGCGCAGGAGCGTGTAGGCTGGGTCGGTTTTGCGGAGCCGCCGGCCGCCGCCGTGGGCAACCTGCATCGTCGGCTTACGCAATAGCAGGCTCGACTCCGGCTCGTAGGGATTGGTGCGGCGGTTGTACGCCTCGCGGACCAAGGTCTCGATGTCGACCGCCGGGTCATAGGCGCGCAACGACATGCGAAAGCCCGCCTTGCCGCTGGGGGAGCCGTGGCAGGCGCCGCTGTTGCAGCCCTGCTTCGAGAGCGCCACGAGCGTGCCATAATGGAACGAGACCGGCTCGGGCGTTTCTTGATGGGTGACTTCCACCGGCACGGAAACCTCCTGCGCGGCGACGCGCACGATGAGATTTGCCGTACCGTTTCCTACCGGATGCGCGCGAGAGCCATCGATGCGGACGACCTGGTCGTTCGTGGAAACGACCTCCGCGACGCGCGTCAGGTCCTGTACCGCGCCGTCGGCGTAATGGCCGCTCGTGACCAGGTGCATCTCGCGCCGCGACCCGTCGAGGCGAACAGCGGCTGGATAGACCTCGATCCGCTCCGGCGTGCCCACGACGATTTCCTGAAGCGCCGGCGCCTCGCGCGCCCCCTCCTCGGCAAACAACAGCGTTCCATAATGAGCCGCGGCGCCGACGATCGCCGCGCGGAATAGGTTCTGAAACAGACCGGCATGTTTGCGTCGCATGGCGTTTCCCTTCGCTGGAAATTCCGACTTGCCTGTTTACTCTGCTCCGAGAATCACCGTTCGGTTCACGCTCTCTTCACCAATCCCGTAGGGATTGCAGGGACTATTGCATCACCACCTCCAAAGGCACGGGCGAGCTTTCGATCGCGATCGCCTTGCCCTTGATCTGGGCCGTGCCGCGGAGGCGGATTTCTGCCTTGCCGATGGAAGCATCGGGGGCCGCGGTCAGTTCGACGGTGAGCTCGTTTTGCCCCTCGGGGATCGTCAATGGTTGAGTGGCCGAGACGCCCAGCGGCAAGCCGATCAACTCGACGTTCACCGCGGGCTTTTCGTCGCCATAGCGCGTAAGCGCGAACTTTAACGTCTGCTTGCCGCCCGCCATGAGCGGTCCAGCGGCGGTCGCCGAAATCGCCAGCGGCTTAACGACGCGCAGCACCAGCGGCTCGACGACAACTTGCTTCGGCTGGTTCTGGAACGCGGCGCGGCCGACGAGCCGAAACGCAAAATCAGCTTCAGCCAATGCCACCGGCGCGGTAAGGGTAACCTGAACGTCGGCCTTGCCTTTTTCGATGGCCTTTGCGTCGGCCGCGATCCCCTCGGGCAATCCTTCGACCGCCAATGCGATCTGGTCATCGAAACCGTTCATTTTTTCCGTTTTTACGGTGAACGTCGCGGTGCCGATCAGTTGAGGCAATTGCACGGTCTGTGGCTCGACGGCCAGCTTGAAGAAATCGCCAAACACCGGGCCGATGCCCAGCGCCACCACGCCGTCGAGCATCGCCGGAGGGTAGGGATGCCCGGAGAGCTGTGCAACCAAAGCGCCGAGCGTGCTCGCACGCGCGGTGAGGTCCGCGTCGCCTACTTTCGCAGTGCCGACGACGTTCAACGAGATCAATTGGCCCGGCTCCAGGCCCGGCGGCAATGTGACGCTCATCACGGTTTCGTTCTTGTTCTCGGGAATCACGTTTCCGCCGAGCACGAAGCTCTCAGTCGCGCCGGCTAGCGCCAATGTGATTGGGCCTCCGTAGTCGCGACGCGCGGCGTTCACCTTGGCAACGAAGACGCCCCCCTTGGGGGCGTTGAACGTCTCGGCCTCCAGGCTGAGGCTGAATCCCGGCCGGTAGGGCGAAACGTGAATCCTGTAGGCGTGCTCCGGCCCACCGCGCCGATGGAGGTCCTCGGCCATCAGGCGGTACGTGCCATCCTCTGGGAAAGTAAAATCAATGACACCTTCGCTGGTACCGGAATCGTCCACTTCGGCAAGCTGGGCTCCGTCGGCCTTATAGAGCCGCAGGTAGAGGTCGGTGGGCGAGCCCACGTCGCGCGTGCGGCCGGCGAAGAGATATCGCTCGCCCTTTTTGGCGTCGAACTGGAAAAAGTCGCGATCCTTGGCCGCGGCGAAGCGTCCATTGATGTGCGACGAGAGACTCACCAGCGTGCTCTGCTCCGGGGTGTCGTTGGGCTCGAATTCGATCGCTTCGGGCCGATCGCCCACCGAAAACGGGACGAAGCTCGAGCAATCGCCCCCAGCAAACCTCGTGCGGACGAACATCTGGCGAAGGCTTGCATCGGCCGGAACCGCCAAATCCAGCGGCAATACTCCATCGGCCGCCGGACCGACGACGCCGAGCCGAACCGTCGCGCCGCGTTTCCCCGCCAACGGATAGGCGACGGTGGTCAATGGAAAATTCCCCAGTCGAAGGCGGTAGCGGTGTCCACCGCCGCCCTGATAACGAATGTCGCGGACCTCAAGCCGATACGCTCCGTCAGCGGCGAACTCGTGGACGAAGCGGCAGTCGGCACCGGTGCCCGGCTCGTCATCGCTGTAGGCCAGCTCGCGCCCAGAGGAATCCAAGAGCCGCACGACCGGGTCGAGCGGCGAGCCCAACCGGCGTGCGAACACCTCGACCGACAGCCGCTGTCCGGCCGTGGCCGTGAAAGTATAGAAGTCGTAGCTCTCCGGCTCACAGGCGCCGTCGACGGCGACCGGAAGCGTCAATGGCTGCGCCGTCTCAGGCGTTTTGTTGGCCCCGTTGTCCACGACCGTCGCCAGGTCATCGAGCAGGATCAACCGCAGGTTCGAGACACCCTGCGCGGTGGCGACGCGGAGAGCGCCGAAGCCTGGCGGTGATTCGGTCGGGGCCGTCAGTCGGTAGACCACCTTGCCGGCATCCGTTCCGTTTTTCTCGACACCTGGCGCCAGTTCCACCGTGCAGGGAAAGCTGGTCCAAAACTGCGTTGGCCCCGCCAGGTTGCCGCCAAAGAGGGTGACGTCGACCGGTTGACCCGGTACGACGGCCGATGGGAGCGTGAAACCGATCGACGGCGGTTGGGCGAGCGACGGTGCGGCGAGCGACGTCATGAGCACGATAAACGACAGAGTCAGCTTGGCGTGCCGCATCGGTGATGAGTCCTAAGGCAGGTGTACTGGTGGTCGTTATTGGCGCGACGCCGCGCAACAACGCCGCGCCCATGCACGCCAGGAGCCTTGGTCGCAAAATCACGTCGCGACCGGCGTCTGGACGGCCGACCGAGCGTTGCACGCGATAAGACCGCCTCGGCGATCGTAACTCTTACGGTGGGAACAACCTGGGTTAGTAACTGCTGATGGTAATAGCGCGCCAAGGGGCTTGTCAAAGGTCTTGCGGATTTTACACGCCGCGCGAATCAAGTGGGCTACCAAGCTGCGCACGCTCCACTTGGACACCGGGATCGAAGCAAATTCGGCCTTCAACAGATTGGTGCCGGCCTTGGACCCTCGACAAGCGACGACAAAGCGCTACCTGCGAATCACGCCCTCGGTTCGCAAGTGCGCGATCACCTCGTCGGCCAGCGTTTCGGCGCTCTTCCTGGCGGAATCCAGCACCAGCTCGGGCTTGAGCGGCGGCTCGTACGGGTCGTCGATCCCTGTAAAACCCTTCAACTCGCCGGCGCGGGCTTTCTTGTAGAGCCCCTTTGGGTCGCGCGATTCGCAGACTTCGAGCGGGGCATCGACCAGCACCTCGATGAAGTCGCCGGCTTTCATCCGCGAGCGTACCGCGTCGCGATCACGGCGGTAGGGGCTGATGAAGGCCGTGATGGCGACGATGCCGGCCTGCACAAACAGCTCGGCCACCGCCCCAATGCGGCGGATGTTCTCCTCGCGATCCTGGGCGGAGAATCCCAGGCCGAACCGCTTGGAAAACTCGTCGCCGTGGCGTTCCTTGAGCATGCCGGGACCGGCGTTCAAGCCGTGGCGGACGTTGTCGCCGTCGAGCACGTAGCTGTGGACGCCCATCGCGTGGAGCTTGTGGTCGACCAGGTTGCCAATCGTGCTCTTGCCGCAGCCGCTCAGCCCGGTGAACCAAACGACGCATCCCTGATGGCCATTGAGCTCCTCGCGGACGGCACGACTCACGGCGTGCTCGTGCCAGACTACGTGTGGTTCGTCGCTCATTGCGTGCGTTGCTCCTCGATCGAGACGTCGAATTGCGCCTTGGCAAAGAGTCTCAGCATAGTCGCCCTGGGAGCAGACAAAAAGGGACTTCAATCACCGAGTCCGGCCAATTCGCATAGATTGGCGGCGATGACCGGCTGCGGGCAGCTCCAGACGAGGAAGAAGAGCGCTTCGCGACACCAGCGGCCGGCGGGATGGCCGATTGTATAGCCGGTTCCCTTGGCCGCCGACAGCGTGGCCTGCGTGGCACGTAAGACGTGGCTGTTGGCACGTGTGCGCAACTGTTCGGCGGAACAACGTGGAGAACCGCTGGCCGCGGCGAGCAGGTCCGTTTCGAGTGCCTGGTGCTCGACGGCGAGTGCTTGCCAGGGCGCGACGAGATCAGGTCGGCGCTGCGCTTCGATCCTCAGACCATCATTCGCCGCTGCGGATAGACCCACTGCCAATGTCGACGTCTCGAGCCCACCTGTATTGGCGCCGGCGCCCTGAGCCATCACATTCTCGCGCGGCCCAGCCAGCAGCCACTCGCGACCCACGTGGACGTTGGTGCAGTGCAACTCACCGGTGTGACTGGCCGACAGCCCCGTCAACCGTACCGGCATCCGCGCTTCCACGCCGCGCAGATCGGTCGGCAGCGCGACGAGAATCTGGCGGCCATCGGCCAAGGTAGCGCCAACGACCACAATCGCGGCATGGTCGGCGCCGGTAACCCAGGGACTGTAGCCGTCGAGCATGAAGCCGGCGGAGGTTTCGGCCGCGGCCAGTACGGGGCGGTCGAGATGTCGCCGGCTGGTCGTAAGGTGCGAGATTCCGACCGTGGCAAAGAGCCGCCCGGCAGCCAGGTCGTGCAGCAGGCGTGACTTGGGCTCGGCATTTTCCGCGTCGAGGATTCGCCGGCAGGCGCCCGTCCGCTGCGTAATGACAAACGTCGTGGTCAAACAAGCCGCGCTAAGCCGCAAATAGCCGCGCACAACGTTCAGGTCGCTCCACTCGAAACCGCCCCACTCGCGCGGCAAAAACCAGCGAAACACGCCATAATCGGCACACAAATTAAGCTGCTCGGCCGGCCAATCGCACGACGAATCGAGCGCCGACGCTCGCGACTCCAGCGCGCCGCACAATTCGTCTATCGCCTGGTCGTCGGGCGTGGAAATGGGCTGAGGCATTGGTGGGTCGTTTCATCGGAGCTTATGTGAACCCCCGACGTGCCACAACCTGCCCCGTATGGGGGGATATGAGCAGGCGGTCGACCCCTCGAATTCGACGGCGGCCAAAGAGCGGGCTCGCTGGTACACGGCGATTCGCTATAATTCGCGCCCCACAAGGTCCCGCGACGGCAACTAACCCTTTGGGCTGAACATGGACCGTGGGCTGCCGCTCCGGCGCAAAGCGCGCTGCGACAGCCAGCGTACCCAGCAGGCCGAGCTGGGACACAAAATTCACAAACTGAGCCAAGGAAGGCATCCAGGAAAGAGGACCTCCGATGACCCGCGCCGAAGCGCCGCCGCGCGATGCGTTTATTCCACCAAGTGACTCCGGCCGATTTCCGCAGACGCTCTACGAGAAGTGCGTGGCGCTGGCGCGCAATCTGTGGTGGAGCTGGCATCCGGAGGTAACGAATTTCTTTCGAGACCTCGACCCGATCCGCTGGCGCCAATTGGACCATAATCCGATTGCGCTCTTGGCCGAGTTCACGCCCGAGCGGCTGGATATGCGAGCCGCTGAGCTGGTGCTCTATAGCCGCATCAATCACGCCTATCGGCGGCTGAAGGAGTACCTGGCGAACTCGCAAACCTGGTCGCGGACGCATGCCGGAGTGCTGGGTTCGAAGCCGGTGGCCTATTTTTCGGCCGAGTTCGGCGTGCACGAATCGGTGCCGATTTACTCAGGTGGGTTGGGCGTCTTGTCGGGCGATCACATCAAGAGTGCCAGCGACTTGGGCGTGCCGCTGGTGGCGATCGGATTGTTCTACGACCAGGGGTATTTCAAGCAACACCTGGATCACGACGGCTACCAGATTGAGGAATACTTCGATACGAAGGTCGAAAACGTGCCGTTTGAGCCGGCGGTGAGCGCCGACAACAAACCCATCACGGTGCGGCTCGACACGCGCAACGGCCCGCTGATGGCCAAGCTCTGGCTGATGCGAGTGGGTCGCGTGCAGTTGTATCTGCTCGACTCGGACGTCGAAGGAAACCGTCCGGAGGACCGCAAGCTGACCAGCCGTCTGTACGGCGGCGACCAGCGGACGCGCGTCCGCCAGGAATTGGTATTGGGCGTGGGAGGCGTGCGCGCCTTGTCGGCGCTGGGCATCACGCCTGGCGCTTACCACTTGAACGAAGGTCACAGCGCATTCGCTTGCCTGGAGGCGATTCGCGAACGGATGGCCAGCGACGGACTGAGCTTTGACGACGGGCTGCGCGAGGTGGCGCAGCGAACGGTCTTTACGACGCACACGCCCGTGCCGGCCGGGCACGATCGATTCGACCGCGGGCTCATCGAAGAACACCTGGGCCCGCTGCGCGATCAGTTGGGTATTTCCGGCGAGCAACTGATGGGGCTGGGACGAGTCGAACCGCAGAACGAAGGCGAGCCGTTCTGCATGACCGTCTTAGGCTTGAAGCTGTCGCGCCGCGCCAACGCCGTGAGCTCGCTGCACGGCCATATGACGCGGCGGATGTGGTCGCACCTCTGGCCCTGGCGCGTCGAGGAGGAAATCCCCATCGGTCACATCACCAACGGCGTACACGTGCCCACCTGGCTGGCCTGGCAGATGCACCAGTTGTATGACCGGCATTTTCCCGACCATTGGATCGAGCGCGTGGGCGAACCCGAAGGATGGCAGGCGATCCACAAGATTGATCCGGGGGAACTGTGGGAGACGCACCACGCGCTAAAGCACCAGTTGCTCACGTTTGTCCGGCGCCGCCTCAGTCGGCAGTGCCGCCGGCGTGGCGAAAGCGACGAGGCGGTCGAAGCGGCGCGCAACCTGCTGGACCCAAATATCCTGACCGTGGGGTTCGCGCGGCGGTTCGCCACGTACAAGCGTGCCGACCTGATTTTGCGTGACGTCGACCGCCTGAACGACCTGGTGAACGACGAGGACCGGCCGATGCAGATCATTTTCGCCGGCAAGGCGCATCCGGCGGACGAACCGGGCAAGGAGCTGATCAAGAAAATCGCCTCGCTGCGGCACGACGAGCGGTTTGCCAACCGCGTGGCGTTCATCGAGGATTATGACATCAACGTTTGCCGGCATATGGTGCAGGGGGTTGACGTGTGGCTGAACAACCCGCGGCGGCCCCTGGAGGCCTCGGGCACCAGTGGGCAGAAGGCGGTCTTGAACGGGGCGCTGAACCTCTCGGTGCTCGACGGCTGGTGGGCCGAGGCGTACGATGGCAGCAATGGCTTCGCCATCGGCAAGGGCACCAGCCACGTCTCCGACGCGGTGAGCGATGCGCGCGACGCCAAGGACCTGTTCCGCGCACTGGAGGAGGAGGTGGTCCCCTTGTATTACGACCGCGACATCGACGGCCTGCCACGCCAGTGGATCAAGCGGATGATGAACTCGATCAGCTCGCTCGCCTGGCGGTTCAGCGCTCATCGGATGGTCATGGATTATGCGCGCAGCGCCTACGTGCCCGCCTCGGGCGGCCTTAGCTGCGACATGAGCGTGCGGTAGCGCTTCGGTTGCGCCGTTTCGCGCCCGCTGATCCATGCCAGAATGGCTCGATATGTACAGCGGATCCGCTACGCGGAGAACGCAACGAATTACTGCCCTGGCTGCCAGACCGGCGGAAGGATCCTCGCGGATCGCTCCCTGTCGCGACGCTTGAAGGATGTCTGGCCGCGAAGTCTCGACGAGCCGTGATCGACTGTGTGCGGCGGCGCACGCAAGCGCGCATTACCACGTTTTTGCTTGAGCGATTTGCTCGCAGCCGTGGCTTGTCAACGCCGATGGCGTGAAAAACGGTTTCCTAGTCTCGCGCCAATCGTGCATAATACAGCCGCGATTGTGGGTTCCCGGTGAATCGGCCCGTGGAACATGCTCGTTTCTGGATTGTGGGCGGTTTGCGGCGCGACGTCTTGCGATGTTTGCTTTATTGAACAAGAACGCTTTGTGTCGACGCGCCCCGAAGGCTAAGAGCCTATCCGAAAACCCCCTCACCCTACCCTCTCCCCCAGAGGGGGCGAGGGGTTTTAGGGCCAGCTCTAACTCCACGCGCCTGTGGCGGCATGCCTCCTTGCTGCTAGTTATTCCGCTATGCCGCATCGCGACAGGCGGGGAAGCGTTCGAGGTTCGGCCCCCAAAAGTAACGCTTGAGGGGTATCTGGATCAGGCGCAACTTGTGGCCAGCGCGCTGGACGAGACCGGGGCCGTGAGCGATCGCTCGGAGGATCTTACTACTCGGGCGCTGTTTGCGACGTCCGACGCAGGTGTGGTGGCGGTCGACGAGCGTGGCCGATTGACCGCGCAGGGAGAAGGCGCGGCGGTGGTTTCGGTTCGCGTCGGCGATGTCGTGCACGACGTGGCCGTTGTCGTCGCCGGTGTGGGGCGCGAGCCGCGCGCAAGCTTCAGCGGCCACGTGCTGCCGATTCTGAGCAAGGCCGGCTGCAACGCGGGAGCATGCCACGCCGCGCAATACGGCCAGGCGGGCTTCAAGCTGTCAGTTTTCGGTTACGCACCCTTGGAAGATTACGAGGCGATCACGCGCGACCGCGCGGGGCGTCGCTTGAGCGTGATCGTCCCCGAGGAGAGCCTGCTACTGCGCAAGCCGACACGGATGCTCCCGCACGGGGGAGGTCGCCGGCTGGAGCGAGGCTCGGTGGATTATCAGCTTCTGGAGGCATGGATTGCCGCCGGCGCGCCACCACCCAATGAAAACGATCCGCGTGTTACGGCGATTGACGTTTGGCCGACGAGGCGGCTCGGCGAGCCGGGATTCACGCAGCAGTTGCAAGTGGTGGCCAGCTACCGCGACGACCGGCGGCGCGATGTGACGGCCTGGGCCAAGTTCGACACGCTCGACGAGGGGGTGGCACAGGTCGCGCGCGACGGGCTGATCACCGCCACCGGTCGAGGCCAGGCGCCGGTGATGGTGCGATTCGAGGGGCAGGCGCAGGTATCGCTCGTGGTTGTACCGCATGCGGCGACTGTCGAACTGGGAGATTGGGAGGACCAGAATTTCATCGACACGCTCGCGGCCGCAAAGTTCCGCCAATTGGGAATCCAGCCGTCGCCGTTGTGCGACGACGCGACATTTCTGCGTCGAGCATATCTGGACGCGATCGGCACGCTCCCCTCGGTTGAGGAGTCGACGGCCTTTCTCGACTCGACGGAGCTCGATAAACGAAACCGGCTGATTGACCGGCTGCTGGGACTCACTGGCGACATTTCGCAGGACATCTACAACGATGCCTACGCGGCATACTGGGCGCTGAAATGGGCCGATCTGATCCGCTCGAGCAGCGACAACCTGGGCGAGCAGGGGATGTGGGCACTGCACAACTGGATCACCGAATCGCTGCGCACGAATAAGCCGTTCGATGCCTTCGTCCGCGAGCTCATCACCGCGCGCGGCTCGCTCTACATGAACGCGCCGGCAAACTATTTCCGCATTGCCGCGGCGCCGGCCGATCTGGCCGAATCGACCGCGCAATTGTTTCTGGGCGTCCGCCTGGCGTGTGCCAAATGCCACCATCACCCGTTCGAGAAGTACGGCCAGGACGATTACTTCTCGCTGGCCGCGTTCTTTGCGCGCGTGGGGCTCAAGGGAAGCCAGGAGTTCGGGCTGTTCGGCGGCGAGCAGGTATTGGTGGTGCGACCGGGCGGCGAGGTGACGCACCCGCGCACGGGGCAGGTGATGGCGCCGAGAGTGCTCGACGAAGAGCCGTGGAGTGCGGACACCGCCTCGGCCAGGGAAGCCGATCGCCGGGCACGTTTAGCGACATGGCTGACTTCGGCCGACAACGCGCTATTCTCTCGCAATGTCGTGAACCGATACGTGGCGTACTTATTGGGGCGTGGGCTCGTGGAGCCGGTCGATGATCTGCGTGCCACGAATCCGCCCAGCAATCCGGAATTGATGGACGCGCTTGCCGCCGGATTCGCGCAAAGCGCGTTCGACCTGAAGCAGTTGCTGCGGACGATCATGCGTTCGCGGCTGTATCAGCTTGATTCGCGGCCAACGGCGGCGAATGCCTCGGACGAGCGGTTCTACAGCCATTATCGCGTGAAGCGGCTGTCGGCCGAGGTGCTGTTGGACGCGATCGACCGTGCGACGAGCGTGCCGACGAAGTTCACGAACATGCCCTCCGGCACGCGAGCGATCGAGCTGCCGGATTCGAATTACGCGGACTATTTCCTCAAGACATTCGGCAAGCCGCGGCGCGTGAGTGTGTGCGAGTGCGAGCGCGCGGCCGACGCGAATTTGGCGCAGGCGCTGCACACGCTCAATGGTGATATTTTGGCCGGCAAGATTGCCCAGCCACAGGGGCGCGTTGCCAGGCTACTCGAGGCCGGCGCGCCGCGCGAGCAGGTGGTGTCAGAGCTCTACCTGTCGACTCTGTGCCGCCGGCCAACGGCCGCGGAAATGGCCGCCTGCGAAGAAATGTTTGCCGGTAGCCCAAGCGCAAAGGAGTTTTACGAGGATTTGCTGTGGGCGCTGATCAACTCGAAGGCGTTCTTGTTTGTGAATTGAGTCATGATGCTCGGTTTGTTGCGAAGGTTTGCTGCGACGATGACCGGGGGGCTGACGCCCCCCGCTCGCCGAGTTGGGCGTCGAGCTCAGCGGCGGCGACTGGCCGGTGTGAGCCAGCAGGTGGTTTACGCACTCGTGCAATGTTCTCGCGCGGTTGTCACGGGGCGAAAGTTCGGCTTCATCACCGCATGCGTTTTTTGGAGTACGGTAGCACGGATGACCGTGGCGCGTGCTGACAGCGCCTACCCCATGTTGCTCAGCCTGCGGCCGGTGGCGGTGCAAGTGGGACAAACGTCCGAGTGCGAGCTGGTGGCACACAATAGCTTGCAAGGTGCCTACAACGTGCTCGTGGAGGGAGATGGCGTCACGGCGGAAGTGGCGCCGCCGGAGACCGGCGGCGACAAGCCGAGCAAGCCGTCGCCAGAGCGACTAAAGCTGCGGTTCCATGTGGCGGCCGACGCGATGCCAGGGGCGCGAGAGTTTCGCGTCGCGACGCCGCTGGGGGTCTCCACGGTGGGGCAGCTCGTGGTGGTGCGCGACGCGGTGATCGCCGAGACGGCGGAGAACGATTCGCTGGCGGCGGCGCAGACGGTCTCGCTTCCGTCGGTGCTCGCCGGCGCGATCGAAAAGAACGAGGACGTGGATTTCTTCAAGTTCCATGTCGACGCAGGCGCGGCGCTCGTGTTTCATGTGCGCGGCGCGCGGCTGGAAGACAAAATCCACGACCTGCAGCCATCGCACATGGACGCGCTGCTAACCGTACGCAATGGCCAGGGAAGCGTGGTGGCGGCGGCCGACAACTATTTTGGGTTTGACCCGCTCTTGGTACACGAATTTGCCGAGGCCGCGGATTATTTCCTGCAGGTCCGCGACGCGCGATACCAGGGTAACGCACATTGGCAATACGCGATCGAGGTGAGTGCGCGACCGTTTGTCGTCACACTTCATCCGTTGGGGCAGTCGCCGGGGCATAGTCGGCCGGTGACGCTGGTGGGGCACTTGCTCGGAACCGATCCGCTCTGCGAGCTGTCGACCTCGGCCGCGGCGCCTGAAGGAATAACCTGGGCGCTGCCACAACTGCGCGGCGAGCCAACCAACCCGGTGGCGGTGGTACACAGCTCGCTCGCCTTGATTGACGAAGGAGCGGGAGAAAACGGTACGCCCGAATCGGCGCAGGTGATCACCGCGCCTTCGGGCGTGAGCGGGCGAATCGACTCGGCCGGCGACATAGACTGCTACGCATTAGACGCGAAGAAGGGAGACTTGCTTTCGGTCGAGGTGATGGCGCGGCGCGTCCAGTCGGCGCTCGATCCCATCGTGCGGATCGTCGACGCCTCGTGCAGCACATTGGCGGAGAACGACGACCTGAGCACCGGGCGTCACTCATCGGCCGATTCGCAGATCGAAGGTTGGGCCGCCCCGGCCGACGGGCGCTACGCGATCGAAATCCGTGACTTGCACGATCGTGGCGCGCCAGCCTTTACCTACTTTCTGCGCGTCGAGCCAAGCCGGCCGTACTTCGCGCTCGAGGCCGACACGGACAAAACGCAGCTTTCACCAGGCGCCGCCTCGCCGATCTTCGTCCGCGTGTATCGAAAGAACGGCTTCGTGGGCGAGGTGCAACTGGCGATCGAGGGACTGCCGCCCGGAGTGACCGCCACGTGCGGGCGGATCCTCGCCGACGGGTCGGATGGGGCGATCATGCTCGAGGCCGCGGCCGACGCTCCCATGGCGGCCACCAATGTCCAAATCACGGGCCACGCGACGCTCGCAGCGAGCACGGATCAGCCGGCGATCGATCTGGTCGCGGCGGCGCGGCCATTGCAGGAGATTTATATGCCCGGCGGTGGGCGCGGCCACTATCCGGTTGAAACGCACGCGGTGGCGGTGGGCGCGCCGGCCGATATCCGCGCCGTCCGGCTGAGCGCTAACTCCGTGGCGCTTAAGCCGGGCGAGTCGCAGCGCGTGGAGGTGGCGATCGAGCGCGCCGAGGGATTCGAGCAGGATGTGACGCTCGACGTGGTGTATCAACACTTGGAGAGCATTTACGGTAGCAGCCTGCCGAAGGGCGTGAAGATTGACGACCGCGCCAGCAAGCTCCTCTTGCGCAAAGGCGAGTCGGAAGGATTCATCACGCTAACCGCGGCGGCGGACGCCAAACCGGTCGAGCCGCAACTAGTGCCGGTGATGGCCCACGTGTCGATCAACTTTGTGATGAAGAGGACCTACTCGGGGCCGCCCTTCTGGGTGTGCGTTTCGCCGGCCGCGGCCGACGCACCGGGCGCCACAACCGGGCCGTAAGAGTTCGTGCATGGCACGCAAGACTTCTCGACGGCCCGCCTCGGTCGAAGCGGTGGCGTCCACCGCGGTCACACACCCCAGCCGAGAGTTCTGGATTGCGCTCGGCGCGATCGTGATCGCGCTGCTCGTCCTGCACGCGCCATCACTTTGGCAGCCTCACTTCGAGGGGGATGAGGAAATCGTCACGTTCCTGGCGGAGCGGCTTCGCGAGCATCCGCTGCACTACACGCTTCAAGGAGAGCTGCAGGGGGACGCGGCAAGGCGATTCATCCGCGACACCTGGATTCATCAATACTCGTCGAACGACGCGCTGGAGCGCGCGGAATACCGGCGCCGGTTCGAGCAGTTGGACCGAGCGGAGGTCTTGTACGTGCCGGATCACGTCCGAGACCCCTCGCTCTCCGGCCGAGAGCGGAACGCCTACGCGCCGGAGATCTACGACCGCCCGATGTTTTTTCATCCGCCGGTATATGTGTACGCGCTCTCCTTATTTCGATGGGCGCTAGCGAGCGTCGGGGGGCCGCTCTTGTCGATCTTGACGCACGCGGCGGCGGTTGTGCTGGTGGCGCTCTTGGGTCGGCATTGGGCCGACGAAACAGTGGGGATTCTGGCGGCGAGCATCTTGGCCATCGATCCGGTTTCCTGGCTCTGCGGCAGCCATTTGTGGATCGACGGATTGCTGCAGTTGAATACGCTCGTGGCGGTTTGCGCGGTCGTATGGGCGGTGGGCTCAAGCGGTCTGACACGCTACGCGATCGCCGGCGTGGCGTTAGGACTAGCCGGCCTTACCAAGTACACGGCGGTGCTGGCTTTGCCGGCGATTGTGGCGGTAGCACTATTGGCCAGCGAGCGGCCCACGTGGCGGCAGATCGCGGTGTATACCTCAGCAGCGGCCGTGGTCATTCTGCCGTGGCTGATCCTGTCGCGGATATATGGCGGCGCCTGGCTTGCGCAGCACGATGGTCCAACGCCATGGTTGATCGAGCACGATCCCTATGTGCGCATGACGGTCAATCGCCCGCCGCATTTTTTCGTGACGGGACTCGTGCTCGTGGCGCCAATCTACTTGTTTTGCGTGCCGGCGCTCGTGGCGCTGCGCTCGCGGCACGCGATGCTGGCGGCGGCCGCATGGGGGCTGAGCGTGCTGGCGATCATGACGCTCTTAGGCGTGGGGGGTCGCGCGTTTCAGTTGCGTTACTTGGCGCCCGGGATGCCAGCCCTGTGCTTGCTCGCCGCCTTCGGTATCGCGAGCATGCACGGCAGGTGGCGAACCGTGCTGGCGCTCGTGTTGGCCGCGGCCACGTTCTACACCAGCTTTCATAACCCGCGAGTCTCGGACCCATATCCGTTTTTCGTAGCGCGCTATTGCGAACAGGCGGGTTGGGACTTCAAGGGGCTATTCGGGCGAATGTGGTCGGGCATCTGGTGACTGCTACTCGTGCCCGTCCGAATCGTTGGACAATGGCCCCAGCCACTTCGGCAAGGGAATAAACCTCATTTGCGCGACCAAGAGCAGCGCGCCCACCAAGGTCACCAGCACGGGTGCCTCTACCCTTGGCTCCAGGTAACCCGATTGTCTCGCCAATGATAATAGGCTGCTGGCCAGGAAGAACGGTCCGATCAGGACGCTGACTTTATCCACGCCGCCGCTGACGACAAACGTCAAGAGCCCCATTGCCAAGAGGCCCAAAGTCCAGACCCAATTCACGCCGGGCGTGTAGCCGCGGACGGTCAAAAACCAGCCCACTCCGACCGCGATGGTCAGGATCCCCAAGGCCAAGGGACCTTTGGGTTGCTTGCCCATAACTGCCTCCGGTGAGCGCTAACGAAGGTCTTTCCCCCACGCTGCCGCCGCTAGCGCGATCCAGCCGGCGATCATCGCCATGCCACCCAAGGGTACGATCGCGCCGAGGACCTTCACACCGCTGGCCACCAGCGCGTACAGCAAGCCGGAGAAGAGCAGTACGCCAATCAGGAACGCCGCGCCCGCGATGTTCAGCCAGATGCTCGAGCGCTGCGTGGCCATGATGCCGACCAGCACTAAGGCCAGCGCGTGGTACATCTGATAGCGGACGGCGATCTCGAACGTATCGAGGTCCTTGGGCGAAAGCCGATCGGCCAGCCAGTGCGCGCCGAACGCACCGCCCACCACGGCTAATCCTCCCAACACCGCTCCGCAGGTGATCCAGACATTTGGGCTCATGGCATAAATGAGACACTCAGTAAGCCGTCGCCGCAACCCTACCGGTTCGTTGACGCCGACCGCTCGCCGCGAGTTGACGATTACCGCCACGGGCACAATGAGCGTGACTTCTTCGGTATCGAAGCGAGGCCGACGGTTCTACGGCGTCGGGCGTGCCCCCAGCAGCGCCTCTTCCTCTTCTTCTTGGATGATGATCCGCGGCGTGACCATCATCATCAGGCTCTGCGTCTCACGGCCGATGCCCACGTTTTTGAAGAGGCGGTTGACGTAGGGGATCTTGTTGAGGATCGGCACGCCAAACTCGTTGCGGCCCTCGCTCAAGCGCTTGATGCCGCCCAAGAGGACGGTGCCGCCGTCGGGCACGCTCACCGTCGTCGTGACATTGACAATCGCAAAGGTCGGCAATTGCACGGTCGTGCCTTCCATGGTCGTCCGCGTGTTGTTCGAGCGGTCGGTGGTGGCATCGTCCGGACCCGAGGAGCTCGTATCGTTGGTGGTTGTCGACGAGCCGGTGAAGGTGAACGTGTTCACTTCGCCGATCTGGCTGAAGAAGGGCACCACGGTCAACCGCACGAACCGCCGGTCGCTGTGCACCACCGCCTGCACCGAAAGAAAGCTGCCTTCATTGAGGACTACGATCACTGGCTGCTGTGCCGCGGCGAACTCCCCTACCACCGGTATGACGCTGATGACGAAGGGGCTTTGCGACACGTCGGCGACAAACGCCTGTTGGCCGTTGAAGAGCGTGACCTTGGGCGCTTGCAGCACATTGCTCCGCCGGTCCCCTTGCGCCGCGTTGATCAGGAAGAAGGCCTCCAGATCGCTGAGAATGGCGAAGCCCGTCGAGATGCCGGCCGCCGGATCGAAGCCGCCGAACTGCGGCACGGCCAGCGACATGTGCCCCTGGCTGAAAGGAATATCCAAATCCTGCGTGAACGCGCCGGTCTGTTGCAAGCCCACGGCGATCCGCGGTCCATGGTCGCGGTCCTGCAGATCTCGTTGTGGGTTGCCGTCGGGAAAGGTCGCGCCAGTCGGATCCGGAATGCCGAAGACCTGGAACGGTTCGTCGATGTCGTCGTCCAACGCGAAGTCGAAGTCGACGCCGATCCGCTCAAAGAAATTGTCATTGAGCGTGATGAATCGCACCTCGATCGTCACCTGCAAGTCTTGCAAGCGGCGCAACTGGTCCAACAGCTCCACGATCTCCTCGTGGACTTCCTGCGTCTGGCTGATGACCAGGCTCAGATTAGTCTCGAAGGGGGCGATGGACCCCGTGCCCCCCACGTCGTCCCACGAATCGGGACTGATGGTGGAGGTGATCAGCTCGATCAGGCTGTCGAAATCGGCTGCCGCCCCGCCCCCCAGCCCGCCGGGTCCGTAACCGGTCGCCTGGTTCGCGCCGACGACGCTGGCGGTCGGACCGCCCATCGAACCGATATTCGGCAGGACGTTCGGGCCCACCACGGCATTGACCGGCTGGCCGTCGCCGACCACGGCGATATTCGGCGCGGCCTGTTGCCCTGGGTGATGACCGTCTCGCGTTCCGTTCATCCCCTGACCAAACCCGGCCGCGATGCCATAGGCATTACGAATCTGCCCACTCATCCCCAAATCACTGGTGGGCATGAAATTCGGGATCGGAATCACCAGGTCGGCCACGTTGTACATTTTCGTGTATGTCTTGCTGTCGCGGAGCTGCTCGCTGGTGATCTTGAGCACCTCGTCGCGAATCACGTAGCTGAGGTGCAGCGGCTCGAGAATCAAGTTCAAGGCGCTCTTTAGCGAGATTTCGTCGGTCAGCTCGATGGTGACCGCCGTGTCGGTGGAGACTCCCTCTTCGGCCAGACCCTGTGGATCGAGGTGCAAATTCACCCCGGCCACCTTGGCCAGGTAGGCCATGACTTCGGCCAGTGGGGCGTCCTTGAAATTCAGCGACACCGGCGTTTTGAGCTTGGTTTCAATCTCGAGCTCTTTCTCGCTGCGGCGCACACCTTCGTTCGGGCGGAATCGCTTGCGGCGATTGGTGAGGTCTTCCCAGCGCGTCGCGTCGCCGAAGTCAATCGGTTTGCGGTCGTCGTAGGGCACACTGGCCTGGTCCACCGAGACAAAGGCGTCGACAACCCCCTGTTCTTTCTCGTCGCGGATGGCGCTCTGATTATTGAACCTCCGGACAAAGCGAGACTGCCACTGTAACTGCTGCACCACGGCGTTCTCCGGGGCCAATTCGGCGGCGCGCTTGGCCACCACCTCGGCCTCGGCGTAGCGTTGCTCGTCCATCAGGCGGTTGCATTCATCGACGAGCATGGCGATCTTGCCGTCGACTTCCACCTTGAGCTTGCGCGTGCGCTCGACTCGATCATTCGTGGCCTTGTTGCGTTCGGCCAGGTCAATCAGAGCGCCATGTTCGTCGATGTACCGGTTTGTCTCGGCCAGAGCGCGGTCGACGCGGCGCAGCAGGATTTCCTTCGACTCGGCCTCCAAGCCCGACGATTCGACCATGGCGCGCGACGCTTCGAGCATTTCCAAGGCGCGTTTTGGCTCGCGCTCGAGCAGGTTGCGCGCGGCGGTCTCCTGGCGCGCCACGTCGGCTTGAACTCGACGCGCGAGCATGCGTTGCTCGTCGGCGGTTTGCTCGATCAGCGCATTGGCTGGCGGCCCGGTCAAGGGCTCCGGACTGGACATCGCCGGCGAGGACGCGATGGGCTTGGCCTCGGCGAGCGGCTTCGTCGCCGAGGGATCGCCAGGCGAATCAGCCTCTGGCCGTGGCACCTCCGGCAATGCTTCGGCCGGCGCGATCTGTTCCGTCGTGCGCTCTGGGGGCGCGTGGCGCGTAGCCTGCGCCGTCGATTGGGGACTGGTGGCCGGCGCCGTGCCGCCGGGTGGCATGGGAGCCGATGACCTTTCGGCGAGCTGCCGCAGGTGATCGGCTAATCGCTGTTGCATTCGAGCATCCAGTTGGCCTCGCAAACCATCCGCCTGCCGGAAGAACAGGAGCGCCTCGCCGGTGTTGCCCAACGCGAGCGCCGCCTCGCCACGCTGGAACAACTCGACGGCCGTATTGAGGGGCGGCCGATCGGACTGGGCGGCTGACTCGCTCGGTTCTGGCAGCGGCCGTGGTTCTGGGGGCGCCGAGCCGCCGGCGGCCGGTGGATCGAACGGCGTGCCGTCCGCGTCCGACGGAAACTCGAATCGGGCCGGCGAAACCTCGCGTTCCGCGCGCGCCTCCTGGGCATTCCGGCGCGGAGCAACGTGCAGCGCGCGCCGTGCCGCTCGATCGGCGGCTGCATCACCGGCGGCATCGAAGCTGGCGGGAATGCGCTCCGCCTGGCCGGGTCGCGGCGTGGGCGAAGGCTGACGGCGCTCGGCAGCAATTCGATCGAGCAAGTTCTCCGGCGACGTTTCAAACGGTCCGAATTCCACGCCCAGCCGCGTCGCCTCCTGCGCCAAGCGCTGGGCGTCGTCGAATGAACACCAACGCAACAGCCCTTCGGCTTGTTCCAGCAGGAACTCGGCCTGTTGTCGCCGATGGAGATCGTTCTGCGCCCCCCGTGCTGACTGTTCGGCCAGCGCGCGATGCCGCTCGACCAGTGCGGCGACTCGTTGGGGGGTATCGTCGTGGAAGTCGTATCGCGCGCCCAGTCCCTGCGCCTGAGCGACCAGCTCCGCGGCGCGCCGCTCGTCTCCGGCGGCGAGTGCCTGCCGTGCCGCCAACAGCAGCGAGTCGGACTGCTGGCGATCCTGTGTGGCCTTGTCCGACCCTCCTTGGCCACCGCTTGCCGCCGCCGCGACCGGCGATTGCAGGGCGCGCCCCACGTCATCCGCCGCCGGTGGAGTCGTCACCAACTTGCGTCCGAAAAGCGATTCGTCGTCCGGGCGAATTGACACCTCGCCGCTTTTTGGTGATGGCGTATCCGGCGGCGCTGGCTCACCCGGTGCGCCTCCGGCGCGCACGATGTCCGCGTGCAACTTTTCTGGTGAGTCTTCCGCCGCGTCCAGCGTGGCCTTCTGGGCGGCCGCCTTGCGATACCAATGCGACGCGGCCGTCAGGTTGCCGCGTGCCAGTTCGCGCCGGCCCTTGGCCAGATACGCGCGCGCGGTCGACGCCGGGTCCGAGAGCGCGACATTCGTGCCCTTCGACACAGAAGCTTCAGCGGCGGGAGCGCCCTGCGGCGGGGCCGTGCCTGGCGACGAAGTCGCTTTTAAGGATGGTTCGACGGGCTGCGGCGTCTCGGCACGCGCGGATCGGATCGCACGCTCAAGGTCGCGCCGCAATCGCTTCGGCGTATCTCCAACGTGCAGGATCCCGAAGCGCACCTTCAGCGATTCGGCCTGGGCTAACAGCGACTCGGCATTCCGCAAATCCCCAAACTCCAAGGCCTTTCGAGCGCGGCGCAGCAGTTCGGTCACCTGCTGCCGCGGATCCACTTGTTCGTCGTCGGTGGCAACGGCGCGTGTTGCGTCTTTGGTCGCGATTTCCGCCGAAGCGGATTCGCTCGATGCCTGTGCTTGCGCGGTCACCAAGGCGAGGAAGGACCACGTGCCTTGGGCCGGTTGCCACGACGCAATCGCCGCCTGGCCGCCCAGCGCACAGACCCAGGCCAGCAGGCCCACATGCATACGCAGAATCGTTTTCAACACGGTCTCCTTTCGAGACACGCGATGCGTTCCACTCATTTCGCGCGCGTACGGACTTCCAGCGACTTGCCTCGACGATAGCGCCACGGCGGCGCCACGGTGCGCAACGCAGGGTAGCTCCCAGCAGCGAATCGTCGAAAACGGTAGAAGAGGCGGGGATAGATACCCACGCCGTGGGAATCGGTCAAGGGCACTTGCTTCGCAACGCGAGGCGTGGCGGTCAGAAGGCGCAACGCTGGCAAGCTGCGCTCTGTAGCCGGGGTCAGCGGCCGCGGCGCATGCGCGTGCGACGCCAATCTCAGAATTGGCAACCGCACTCGAGCCGGCCACAGAAACGCCGACCGAGCGGTCAAAAAATGCCCGCCCCGAAGTCGCGAGGCGATTCGGCGGGATACGTAGCTCCGCCGCGCCGCGCGGCGCCTTGTTGTGCCGGCGCATGTTGCGAAGGGACTGTGTGCGGGCCGCGAGGTGGCTCGGCCGGCTCCACGTGGGTGCGCTCCGCGGTCGATTGGGACCGCGACCGTGGGACGTCCTTACGGCGCGGCGCGACGGGCTCGGCGGCCGTCGCCAAATAGTCTTCGTGGTCGAAATCGTCGTAGCTCGACACATAGTCGGGGCTCTTCGACCGCTCGACCTCCGCGAGGAACGCGGCGATGACCCGCTCCTGCATCACCTCTCGGCAACCCGAGTTGATGGGATGGGCGATGTCGGCGTAGAGCTTGGCGCGTCCGTTGTCATCCTTGATCGCGCGATCGTCTTTCAGCCGCAGGCCGCACTGATTGCAGTAGGCGGCGCGCAGATGATTTTTGCAGCCGCACTGGGGACAGCGCGCCGTGAGCTTGCGGCTGGGCATGGCGACGAAGGGGCCGCTGGTGCCTTCGATGATCTTCAGGTCGCGGACGACGAAGCAATCGTCGAACGTGATCGAGCAGAACGCCTGGAGACGGTCACCCGCCTCTTCCATGAGCTTGATGCGAACCTCGGTGATTTCCACGGTCGTTCTCCTTCACTGGTGAAATCGAACCACGACTTCGCACGCAATGGACCGCACCCAAGCCAGCGGCACGCAAGCCGGTCGCCAACCGCCGCGCATGCCTCCCGCTGCGGCAGAGTCCGAAGTAACTGGTCCCGCTGCCGCTCATCTCATGTCCCAGAAAATCCAAAGAACCGAAATGTTGTTGGAGCCGCTCGACCGAGTCGCTCAACCGCGCGGCGACCGGCGCGAGCGCGTTGTACAAAAGGGGCGCCGCCTGCTCCGCGCCCCGGCCGCGTACGGCGTGAAGCACATCTGCGGCGCGGCGCGGTCGATGGGTGGCGCGGCAAGCTCGGTACACCTCGGCCGTGGATAGCCCATCGCCAGGGCATGCCACGACCAGGTGCAGCGGAGGCCAGTCAGCTACCGGCTCGACCAGTTCGCCGCGTCCATGGCATACGGCCGGGCCACCTTGCAGAAAAAACGGGACGTCGCTCCCCAGCCGTGCGGCCAGCTCACCCAGCGCGGAACGCGACAACCCGAGGCCCCAAGCGACATTCGCCGCCACGAGCGCCGCTGCCGCGTCGCTCGAACCGCCCCCTAGTCCCGCGGCCAGCGGAATCCGCTTGACCAGCCGCAAATGAGCCCCGCGTCGGACGCCCACTGAATCTCGGAGTAGCTCGATGGCTCGCACCACGATATTGTCGGCTCCCTCCGGCAGCACGGGTGATCGAACACGTGCCTCGGACGAATCGCCCTCCCAACGGCACGCTAGCGCCACAGGCCCTGGTGGGGCCGGTGCAAAATACAGCGTATCGTACCACTCGATGGGACACATGAGCGTTTCAATCTCATGGAACCCATCGGCTCGCCGCGCGAGCACCTCAAGGAACAGGTTTACCTTGGCGGGTGCCCAGACGACATATTCCGACGCGAACCTCTCGACACGCATCCTTTCTTGAAACCGTCTCTCTTGTTGTGGCGTGTGGCTGCGTTGGTTTGTATTGGTATTGGCGCTCGCAGAAAAAGGAGGTTTATGAAATCAACCTCAGATGAGGAATGACCGTAGTTGGGCCAGACGGCAGCCCCTCGCGACCATGGGCACGCGCGGCCAGTCAGACCGCGCCACGGCGGCCACGGATTCTATCGCAGCCGCGAATATTGGTCAACGATATTCTTACCAATTTTCAGCAACCGGGCACCTTCAAAACTCGATCTTCTCGAACGATCGCAGTCCAAGCCGCATAGGCACGGCAGTGGCCACGATTCCCAGCACCACGCTGGCCGCCGTGCCCAGCACCAGCCACGTGTGGATATTCTGGTCGGCCCAGAGCGCAGCCGGCCGAACTGCCGCCTGCTGGGCGGCAACGTAGAAATGGCACGGCACGGCCGTCAGGCACACCACCGCCGCAATATATGTAGCGCTAAGCACCAGATTGAGCGTGCCGCCGAACCCCGCTGCGATCTTAGAGGGCGACTCCTCTCGAAGGTTCGGCATCTTGGCCCCCAGTCCCACCGCCATCCCGGAAAGACCCAAGCACAATAGCAGGCATATCAGCAGGTGAATCGCCAATACGATCGGCAGCACGCGCAGGATCACGTCGCCCAACGCGACCAACAGCGTGCATGGCAGGGCCGAGCCCAGCGACGCGAACAGGAATTTGCTCCACAAAATTCGCCTCCGCGAGACGGGCAGCAGCCCCAAGACCCAAAAACGTCGTCCCTCGAGACTGATCATCGGAAAGATGAATCGGCTGGTAAAGGTCGAGAGGATCAGCCCTACCACGGCCAGATTCAGGAAGCTCACCATGTTGACCCAAGTTGTCTGGTGAACGTCGTAGCGCAGCCGCCGCACGTTGACGAAGTACAGTGCCATGAGCCCGAAGAAGATCAAAAACTGTGACCACTGCACGGGGTCGCGCCGAAACAGTCTTAGATCCTTGATCAACAAGAGCCGCGTTTGCCGCGAGACAAGTGCCGTGACAGCCATCGCCAGCCGATCGATCAGTGCCGTCCCCCGTCGGCGCCGCGGCGTGCCGCGCCCCTCTACGGCACTGTATGCCGCGCGATAGGTTCTCGCCGCGGTCCACACGGCCAACTGGTGAACCGCCAGGGCGTTCGATAGTGTCACGGCCAGGAACAGCACGCTCTCGGACCATTCGTGGCGCGCTGCCTCCAAGAGTCCCGTGCTCAGCCACCAGCTCGGTAGCAGCCGGTGCTCGCTGAAGCGCAGCCGTGCCAGCATCTCATCGAACCAGGAGGGCGTGAGCAAGTCGCTCACCGGCGCACGCACGAGCGACCAGACAATCCATCCCCCCGCGACCACCATCAATAGCGACGCTCCGGCCAGTACGTGCAAACGGACCGTCGGCAGTTGACGGACAATGATCAGGCAACCGATCGCGCCTACGCCGCAGGGAATACAGACAAAGGCCAACATGAACGGCAGGAGCATCGCGAAGTAGTACCAGGGCGCCCCGGCGACCAGCCCGTACGCGACCAGCATCGGGCTCCCCAAGAGCAGAAAGCCCCAACTGCTGAACAGAATCGACTCCTGAAACTTGTACAGAAACACCCGTTCGCAGCGTAGCGGTGTGGTCAACAGAAATCGTGCCTCGTACGAACGGAACAACGAGCTATACAGGATGATGCCGGCCGAGAAGATCAGCATCACGAGCAGCGAGGTGAAGAACACGCCGAACATGGCGCGGACCGCCTGATCGCGCGTCTGCGCGTGCGGAATCGACAGCGCGAGAAACTGAAACGCCTCGACGAACAGAAAAAAAATGCCAAGCCAGAACAGCGCGCTCAAGCCCACCACCAGCGAAATGCGGAGCTGTGACTGGGCCAGAGTCTGACGAACCAGGTTGGCCATCAGGCGTCGCCGGAGCCGGCCGAGCAGCCGTCCTTCCTCGTCGAACGCCAATGATCGCTCGGTCTGACGCGACATGCGCGGCGCCCTCGGTTCGGCCCCTATGGGCCTTCCGGCCGCGGCAATGCGGCCGGCTCCAGCGGTTCGTCGTCACCCTGTGAGGTGATTCGCAAGAACAGCTCTTCCAGCGTCGTCTCAAGCGAGGACTGATGGCGCAGCTCATCGAGCGTCCCCACCATGCGGAGCCGCCCATGATCGATGATCCCAATCCGCTCGGCGATTTCCTCCGCCACGGAAAGGGTGTGGGTCGACATGAAGACGGTCGTCCCCAGCGTCGCTCGACGGCGCAGAAGGTCCTTCACCAGCTTTGCGCTTCGCGGATCAAGCCCCACCATCGGTTCATCGATCACCAGCACCGCCGGGTCGCGCAGCATGACGGAGGCGAACACCAGCCGCTGCTTCATGCCGTGCGAATAGCTCTCCGTCAGGTGGTCCACAAAGTCCGCCAGGTCGAACTGCTCGATCTGGCTGGCGATTCGCTCCTCGCCCAGCGCGGACGGCAGGCCGTACATATCGACGATGAATTCGAGAAACTCGCGCCCCGAGAGCTTGTCGTACAAGTACGGCTGATCGGGCACGTAGCCCAATCGGCGACTTGCCTCGCGCGGATCGCGCGCCAGATCAATTCCGCACAGCCGCACTACCCCGGCCGTCGGCCGCAGGAGTCCCACGAGCATCTTGATCGTGGTGGTCTTGCCGGCGCCGTTCGGCCCGAGAAACGCGAACAGCTCTCCAGCAGGGATGGAGAGACTCAGGTCGCGCACGGCTACCTTGCGGCCGTACCTCTTCGTTACCTGTTCCAGTTCGATCATGTCGGCAGATCGGTTCCTGCCGGTTGCCTCAGTGTCGGATTCGACTCACGTCCGATTCGACTCGCGCACAAACTGGACCCGTCCGCCCGAGAGGGTCGTTTCCTGCTTCAGTACCGTGCCGTCGCGACGCACCCACAGCTTTCCGCGAGCGTTTTTCGAAAAACTCCGGCCCGAGCCCTCATCGCTACGATACACCACCAGCCACGCACGAACCGCGGCGCCGTCATGGATCAAGAGCTCTTCGCGCTCGACCGTGGCACGCAAGATTTCCATGGGACTGTTCGGGGGATGAAACGGGCTGAACACCGGCACGGTCCAGGTCTGGCCTACGCGCAAGTTCGGCAGAAACGCGCTGGGCGACAGCGCGTCGCCCAATAGCGCGTCGGGGGCCAGATAGGTGCTCGCCGCGTAGCGAAAATTGCCCGAACGAACGTTCAGCCGCAGCTCGCTGCCGTCGGCCAGGCCCTCGATGCGAATGGCGTCCTTCCAGTGACCAAATCCAACGGTTGCCCTGAAGGCGATGAGCCGGCCCATCGGATCGATCTCCACGACGCTTTGGGCCGACAGCGGCAGCGAATCGATCCGATCGCTCGAGTCGAAAAAGTTGTCGAGCCGAAACGGCGTCATTTCCGAAAAAGGCAGACGCGTGAACTGCACCTGCGAGTGCATCTCGGTCACGTCGTCTTCGGTGCGGACGTTATGCGTCGTCGCCGAGCCCACCGGCCGATCATTGAAATGCACGCTCCAGGCGACGCGCTCCTCGGATGGGCGCGTCACGATGGAACGGTACGTCGGCGGCTCGCCCACCACCAAGGGCGGAATCACCTTGGCCACGGCCAGCCAGGTCATCGTGGCCAGCCAAAACAGGGCAACGGCGGAGTTGAACCAAGGATTCGCCATGTGCTCAACCGGTCAACGCTCGACCAGTGCCGGCCCATGCCCCCCAAATTTCCTCGTCACGCGCTGGACAGCGCAATCCGCCTTGCAGCGGCTGCCCCTTGTGCCGATGATACCACTCGCCGACATGGCGGCCCAGTCGTGGATGTGGCTTTCGAGATAACTTCGCCGTGGCAAGGCTGGTGACTTTTCACAGGCTGCCGCGGACATCTCGCAACACCGTGCACGGAGGCACCGGATGATGCGTTGTCGCGGAGAGTCGAGATTCGTTTTCGCAATAGCGACCTTGCTGCTGAGTTTGGCCGCGTGTAGCACGAAAGACGGTGCAGAGAGCGCCGCCGGCGAATCGACGGGCGGCACTGCGTCAAGAGCCGGCGGCACCGCGGTGCGCCGGCAAGCGCCGGACCCCAGGCCCAAAGTCGTGATTGAGACCTCGGCCGGCATAGTCACGGTGGAGCTCGACAGAGAGCACGCCCCTTTAACCGTCGACAACTTCCTCACTTATGTCGATCAACAACACTACAATGGGACGGTCTTTCACCAGGTTGTCGACGGGTACATCATTCTCGGCGGAGGGTATTCGAGCGAGTTGACGGAGCGGCCCACGCACCCGGCCATCCGTAACGAGGCGCACAACGGTCTGCAAAACGTGCGTGGCACCATCGCCATGGCACGCCAGCTCGACGCGATTGACAGCGCCACCAGCCAGTTCTTCATCAACCTGGTCGACAACCCCATGCTCGATCATCGCGGGCGCGACGTGGAGCAGTACGGCTATTGCGTATTCGGCAAGATTGTGGGGGGGCTCGACGTCGTCGAGCGGATCTCGAAAGTCGACGTCCACGACACGGACGATTTCGACTCGCTGCCGGTCGAGCAGGTGGTCGTCAAGTCGATCCGGCTGCTGCGCTAAGAAGTCGAACTTTGCTGGCGATTGTACGATTCGCGTAAACGCCGCACGAGTTGTTCGCTCGTGTAAATCCGCCCCGTGGGTTTCTTGAAACCCTTGCCTGCCGGAGCCCTGGTGAGCATGTCCTGAAGTGCCTTGCCACCGCTGGTCTTTGTCATGTACTGCAAGAGCTTGTAACCGTCGGGGCCTTCCACCAGGTCGCGCACCGTCTGCCGGCCGTATGGCATTCGGCTCAGGCGGTCAAGCCGGTCGTAGCCGCCTGGAAGTGTCGCCAGCTTTCGTACGAAACCTTCGGCTGCCGGTGTCCGCAGCAGCCTCACCAGGAAGTCGTCGTCGGCGCACACGGCTTCCAAGATTTCTTGCTGGTCGTGCACGTCCCAGCCCAGATCCGCCAGCCCTACAAAGATCGTCGCCACCTGCCCCTGCGAAATGATCTCCCCCGCTTGGATTCCGTTCAAATCGAAATAGTGTCGAACGAGCTGCTCGACTTCGGAAAATTTCGGTCGCTCCTTCGCATCGGCCTCGAGTGCAAAGGCGAGCACGATGGCAGCGCAGGTCATGGAAATCCATTTATTCGACAAATACTTCGCCATCATCACAAACCTGTTATTCAGTGCAGATTAACAGCGTGGTTGATAATTCTCCAATCATCCCATATCGGTGTTTTTCACATCCCAGCTAAAGGATAGCTCGTTGGGGCGCCTTCAGCTCGCCCGCGCGGGTGGGCGTCCTGTCATCCAGGCAAAGCTTTCGTTGCATTTTTTGCCTTTTTTACATACGATATCGGCCCGTTGGCGCACCCTGTCGGCAAGCCGGTGGAAGGAGTTACCGCCATGTCGAAGCCCACGTACTTCTTGCAAGAGTGCCCGACGTGCGGCAGGCGGCTGGAGATCCGAGTCGAATACCTTGGTCGCAACGTGACGTGTCAACATTGTCGAGGGTGGTTCGTGGCCTCCGATTCCCAGAGCGCGGCCGACAGCACGTCGCAGACGATGTCGCTCTTGCACCGAGCAGACAAACTGCTTGAGTTGGCGGATCGGCGCAAGGATATGCTCCGCTGAGCATCTGTGACTGTTGCGGTGAACCGCGGTAGATGCGGCTTGCCGGTAGTGAGCCGCCGAGTTTATCTCGGCGGTTCGCGCCGGTGAAGCTCAACGCGCACAAATCGAATCCAGATCGCGAAAGAATCGCGGATACGTCTTCGCCGTGCAGCCGGGATCGGAAATGATGACCCCCGGCACGCGCAGTCCCACGAGCGACATGGCCATCGCCATGCGATGATCATCATAGGTCTCAATGGTCGTTCCGCGGAGTCGCATCGGATTGATTCGTAATCCGTCATCCAGCTCGTCGACGACGGCGCCGAGCTTTCGCAACTCGGTGGCCACGGCCGCTATCCGATCCGTCTCCTTGTGGCGAATGTGGCGCACCCCAGTAATGGTAGTTGGCCCGGTCGCGAAAAGTGCGACCGCGGCCAACGTGGGCACGGTATCGCTGATCGCATTCATGTCCACCTCCAGGCCTCGCAGTGGTGCGCCAAACACCGTCAGCGATTGTGGCCCCTCCTCCACGCGGCAGCCCATGCGCGCCAACACATCCACCAGCGCCACGTCGCCCTGCAGGCTTGTTCGCGAAAGTCCCGCGACGGTCACCTTCCCACCCGTTATTGCCGCGGCGGCGAAGAAGTAACTGGCGGCCGAGGCATCTGGCTCGATCTCGTAGTTGCACGCCTGGTATTGCGCGAGCGGCACGGTGAACCGCCGCAGCCCGTCAACACGTGCGTGGATGCCAAACGCCGCCATCACGGCCAGCGTCATGCGCACGTATGGCTTCGAAACCAGCTCTCCCTCCACGGTGATTTCAACTTGCTCGCGCGCGTGGGGAGATACCATCAGCAATCCGCTGAGGAATTGACTCGAGATATCGCCACGCACGGTCGTCTGCCCGCCGGCCAGCCCACGGGCGCGCACCAGGATCGGCGGGCATCCGGTGCCCAAGACACTACGGGCCTCGGCCCCCAATTGGTTCAGCGCGTCGAGCAGATCGCCGATCGGCCGCTCGCGCATCCGTGGCGTGCCGTCCATTCGGAAGGTGCCGTGTCCCAATGTCAACAGCGCGGCCAGGAACCGTGCGGTTGTGCCGCTATGGCCCACGAACAACTCGCCCGGCGAGCTGGCGAACTCTCCCGCGCAGCCGCGCACCACGATCACCTGGTCGCGCAGGTCCACCGCCAGCGTCACGCCCAATTGACCGAGCGCCTCGACCATCAGGCGCGTGTCATCACTATCCAAGGCGCCAATGAGCGTCGAGCGGCCCTCGGCGAGCGCCGCGCACACGAGCGCACGATTGGTGATGCTTTTCGAACCGGGCGGGTGAACCGTCCCGGCGACCGGCGCGCTGGTGCGTATTTCGAGAGAATCAGCCACGTGATTCGAGGCGTAAGCCGCCGAGACAGACAATGACGCCGCCAACGGTGCGGCGACCGCCCTATCGTACCAAGGAACGGCGTGGCACGCGGTGGGGCTTGGTGCTGGCGGCGCGTGGCGCATTCTCGGCGATCTTCCACAGCCGGCTGTTGCTCCGCACATACAACGCGCCATCGGCAACCGCAGGCGACCCGTAGATCTCCTCGCCGAACTCGCTCGTACCGACCAATTCACCTTTCTCACCGATCTTTACCACGTGTGCGCGCCCGTCCTGGTTCACCAGAAACAGGTGTCCCGCGGCCAATACGGGTGTCGCCCAGAATGGCCCCTTGAGGCGCAGTTGCCACAGTACTTCGCCGCTGGCGGCATCGCCGCAGTTCAGCACGCCGGCGCCGTTGACGGCGTACACCTTTCCGTCGTGAACCACGGGACTGGCATTATCCGTTGAAAGTCGATTCTCGCGCCACAGGACATCAACCGAGCGACTCCCCTCGGTCGACTGCAATGCCGTCAGTCCCTCGGACGGAAGATACACCACCCGGCGGTCGGCCACGGGCGATGCAATCGTGGAACAACCCGCCTGGTGCGACCAAAGCTCGGCGCCGCTTTCGGCGTCGTGGGCCGTGAGGCGCGTTGCCGACTGCAATAGGACCACGTCGCCGCGATCATCACCCCTCGGCAAGAGCGCCGGTGACGACCAGTTCATTTGCCGCGCACGCGGAATCTTCCACCGCGTCAGACCGTTGGCGGTGTCCATTCCCGCCGCGAACGACTCCCCCTCACATTCCACTTGGGCCACCACGGTCTTGCCGGCGACCAGGAGCGACGAAGCCATGCCCACGTCGTTGGCCGCCGTGGGAAAATCCGCCGTCAAGCCGCGAAGCCAACGCAGGTTGCCCTCCAGGTCCAGGCACACGAGATCGTTCGAGGAAAACAGCGCCATCACCAGCCGGCCATCGCTGGCGGGCGTGGGCGCCGCCACCGAGCTTGTCGGATGGCAGATCGTTCGCCCCGTGGCCCAGAACTGGCGCTCCCACAGCCGCTTGCCCGTTTCAGAATCCAGGCACACCACGTGTAACCGGTCCTGCTTGGGACCGCTGGCGCAAGTGACGAACACGCGGCCGTCGACCACGATCGGGCTCGAAACGCCTTCGCCCGGCAGAGCGACCTTCCAGGCGAGATTCGACTCTTCGTTCTCCGTCACGCTCCAAGTGGTCGGCACGCGCGTGTCCGAGACGCCGCGATTGTCGGTGCCGCGAAACTGTCGCCAATCGGCACCGCTTGACAAGAAAGCAACCGCCACCGCTCCCGCGACTGTTGCAGCAAATCGCCTGCTGAGCATCATTGCGTTCGCTCCGAATCTAGTCCTTGGCCGCTCGCGCAGTCTTCGCACTCTCCTCCGATAGCACTGCCGTGCCGACGGCGTCGCAGACTCGCATCTGGAACTGCCACAGCTTGGCCCAGTCTTCCTCCTGCTCGTTCTGGCAGACCTTGAGCAGAATCCGGTTCCGCCCGGCATGAAGCCTGCACGGCGCCACGTATTGGTCGATCTCGTTCCCCGAATGGTACACCTCGTGCGCCGCGAGCAGTTCGCCATTGAGCCAGACCTTGATGGCGTTGACCGATCCGATGCGCAGCTCAATGTCTTGCGCGGCTGCCGAGTTGTGTTCCGCCGTGGCGTACGCGACGGCCCCCTGCTCGTTTGCGAGCGCCGCATTAAGGTCGACCAGGCCATAGGCGTCGCTCGTCGCAAACTCTTTCCAGCGGACTTTCGACTGCTTACCTTCGTAGGTGGCATCCAAGCGGACCTGGGCTTCGGGCGGATACGCTTTCGCAAAACCGGCGCCGCCGACATTGTCAAACGGGCCAATCACAAAAAAGCGCGTCACGAACCCGAAATGCCGCGGCAGGTCGACCTTCTCTCCAAGTTCCGCAAGCCGCTGGGTGATGGTCTGTACCTGGTCCAAGCTGCGCGCACTGGAAAGCGCGCGGCGGTACAGTGCGCGCGCCGCACCTTCTTTCTTCGCGGCCAGCAGCGGTTCCGCTTCGGACAGTAGCCGCGCGACCGCGTCGTAGCGAAACTCGATTCCCGGGTCATTCAGCATTCGCGGGATCAGCCGGTCCGCGGCCGTCGCGTCGACGCGCGCCAGCCACTCGAACGCCAGGCGTCGTGCTCGAGGTTGATGGCCGGTGTCGAGCACGAACGCTTCAAGCTGCTCGGCCGGCAGTTGGCCGCCGCGAGCCATTTCGCGCTCGGCAATCGCATCCACTGCCGAGCGAATCCAATTGGCCGCCAAGGGATTCGCGCCATCGAGCGCCGCGAGAATCTCGAGCAACTGCGTCGCGTCGAGTTTCGCCAGCTTGCTCCAGGCCGCCTGCGCCGCCTCGTTGCCAGTTCCTTGGGACCCCACCTGCTCGAGCGTCCGCAGCAGCGCTTGTACATCCGCTGCTCGCGCGATCTGGGTCATCAGCAATAGCAGTGCGACTCCGACGGCCAACAGGTAGGTGCGCATGCCAGGTCTCCTACATAGCCAGCACTGGCTGGCTGGTTTGTCGCGTATTTTAGCGACGTGCGATGCGCGCCTGCAAACGAGCCAGCTTACCTGGTCGCGTGTCGTCAACTCGATCGTGCATGTCGCTTCCCTGCGGCGCTTGTATTGCCGGCGAAGTTGTTCGTTGGTGCGTCCGATCATGCGTAACCACCATGTGGGCACTTATTTACACGCACCAGCCACTCGTCGCCCTTTTTTTCGGCACGGTGGCTGCTGACTATTGCGCCCGACATGCGCCGAGCAGAATTGAAACCCATTCGGCGCGGCCCCGAACAACGGCGGCTTGGCCGCCCATTCGATTGGAGGTGAACCCATGAAGTCACTCATCAAGTTCAGCCTGTTTTCGTCGTTGCTGGTGCTATCGCTGTGCGTGGCTCCGACGCGGACGGCGCGTGCTTCGGATTTTTCGATCCAGTTCGGCACGGCGTATCCCAATTCGGTGGCGTATTTCGGCTATGGCCCAAGGTACTCCGACTATCATTACCGTCCGCGGTATCACTACTACCATCACCCGCGCTATCACCATCACCACTGCGAACCGTACGTGCCGCGTGCGGTGTATTACCGTTCCTATAGTCCGTATTACGCACCGTCGTACGGCCGCGGCTACGTTGGCTTCGGCTGGTAACGCGTTTTACCTGTCGAGTCGACGGCGTTAGCCGCCTGCTCGGCGGAGCGTACCACGCTACCGCACCGTGCGCACCCCAAGGCTGAGCACGGGGCGTTAGCCTCGGGAGTGCGTTGCCGTTGCGGTTCGCGTCACGCGATCGCCCTGTGGGTGAGCTGCGCCGTAAGACCGTAAAGGCTCGAGCGATCGAAGAATCGAAAGGTGCCAACGGGCGTGTTGCGCGAATAACAAAAAGGCGGCAGCGCCAGCAGCACGCGCCCGATCACGACCGCCAGCGCCACCAGATAAGCGCGATTGGCCGCGCGACGGGCGGACATTAGCGCTTATTGCTCTCGGTGCCCGACTTCTTGCCACCGAGCGCATCGCTCTCGATTGTCTCTTCCTCGCTCAGCATGAACGATCGGTAGGTGGGGAGGTCCTCCATTTCGCTGCGCACGACGAGCCGGCCGTCCGGATCCAACAGAAGGACCTCCGAGGGTCGCGTTTCCTGTTTGCCGAGGACGCTGATCCGCTCGCCGCCCGACACGTCGACCAGCATCGTATCGGTGGTGAAATCTTCACCGGTCGTTTCTTCGGGCTTCCCGTCGGACTTGTGGAGCATGGCCGCCAAGGCCACGAAATTCGCCACCTGTCCCTTCAACAGCTCCACCTCCTGCGTGGCCTCGCCGCCTCCCTTGTTGCTCCACTGGCGGAGCAATACTTTCGCGACCGCCTCGGTCGTGCTGCGACCGGGCTTGGCCGGCCCGGCGAGCAATTCAGTGCCGCGCGGTATCGAAACAAAATCCGTGATGTTGCTGTACGGCGTGTCCCCGTGCGGTTTAAGCGCCAACGCTGGATCTTCCAGCAATTTAGCGTCGACGCCGTGATTGGGATTAATCAGGCGCAGAATCACCTGGTAACGGTATCGCTTGCCCGGCTGAACGGTGAAATCGAAAAACCGAAACAAGCGATAACCGTTGTCGGCGACGACCGTCGCGGCGGCGTCCTCCTTTGCGGCGGCCTCGGGCTTTGCTTCCGGCTTCACGTCCTCTTCGCCAAAGGGACTGTTCGGATCGCTGGTGGGTGCTTCCTTCGGTTGTTCGGCGACGGGTTCGGTGGGTTCAACTGGTTGCTTGGGATCCTCGGATTGGCTGGAATCGTTGGTGGCGCTCGGCAGGGGCATGGGGAACTTCGGATGGCCGACCGAGCTGTCCCACTTTCTGTTGCCGACGAAGGCCGGCAATGCATTACACAGCTCGTTCATCGCGTTATCCTTACTGTCGAGCGCGATGATAAACATCGGGTTGAGGATCTCCTCGCCGACGGTACACTGCTTCATTACGTCGTCCACGTCTTTGGCGAGAATTCGTATTCCATTTATCTTCTCAACTTGTGTTGCCTCGCCAATCACTTCCTCTCGCAGCAGTGCCACGGCGACGTACTTCGGGTCCAGTTCCCCGGTGGCGTCGACGCCGCCCAGCGCGCGCACAAATTCCGCGCGCTGATTCCCGAAGGGGATCGCGCCGGTGACGACCGCCCAAGGCCGGCCGATCGGCGGATCGGCGCGGTTCTTCGCGCGAAACGCTCCGAACCCCCCCACCGCCCTTAACTCCTCGACGGGCAAGTAGGCAGGAGCACGCCGCTTTTGCTCGTGGGGAAAGAGCAGCGCCGTCCAGTTCTGGCGCGGGCGATAATTCTCGGCGTCGATGGCGTTGGCCGCTTGCTTGGCTTTGTTTGCATAGTCGGCCACCGCGATCTGTTCACGCTCTATGTCCTCTTCGTCCCAGGTCGAGGTCGTGTATCTCTGTTGGGCACTTTCGGTCGCTGTTTTCAAATCTTGCGGCACCCGCTGGTACCTCTCCGTCTTCACGGCCGAATAGGTAAACCAGACGAACACCAGCCCAAGGATCGCCAACACCACCTTTTCGACGTGCTGGACGAAGAATTCCGAGAGCTTCGTCAGGTCAAGCGACAGCTTAACCTTGCCACCTTTGAGCTTCATTCTCGATTACTCGCTGAGCATCATCCCTTGCGACTCCGGCGCCGCGCCAGACGGCGCCGCACCAGACGCCCCCGTATTGCTGTCCTGCAACAACGCGCGGTCTGGCGCGTTGAACAAGTAGATGATTCCGCGAATCTCAACCGTCGCGTCGAACGGCCCACGCTCTTCGCCCAGGGCGCCTCCCGCCGCGCCAGGGGTCGAAGCTTTGGCGGCTGCCGGCGATTGGCCGCGCGAAATCGCCGCGCCCTCGTCGACCGCCAGATCGGTCAATTTCACTTGCCGCACCTCGACCGGCAGCGGCCAATTCGCGCAGTTGACCAGCAAATCCGGCAGCTTGCGCTGATCAACCACCAGCTTCATGTAAACCGGTATCAGCTTCAATTCCTTAAACGTCGACGTCGCCCCGCCCGTCAAAGGTTGGCCGGTGTTCGGGTCGACGTACCGCCCATTCAGCAGTTTGGTGTCTTCGTCGACCTCTCCCTGCTCGCCGGATGGTTCCGACTGCGCAGCACCCTGTCTCGATCGACTGGTGTCATGCGCCTTTTGCCCGAGCGCGAGCTCGTCGATCTTCTTGACCGCAGCGGTCGTTGGGTCGACGGCTCCGGTGTTGGTCTTCTTAATGATGTTCAACAACGCCTCGTAAACCCACAGATTCTCCTGCGCGAACCGCACCTTGCGGTCGGAAGGGACGGCGTTCCAGGTGAACTGGCTCGCCAACTCGTTCCGCTTTCCCTCGTCCCAGACCACGATTCCTTCGATGCGAATTTCTTTCGAGTCCTTCTTTTCGCCCGCTTCTTTCATCTGCTGTCGCGGCTGTACGATTTCGTACAACTTTGGCACCGCCTCGTCGATATGTTCCCGGTAAATCTCGCGCAAATTGAGCGGAAACTCCGTGGTTTTTCTGGACGCCATCTCTTGATTGACGAAGGCCATGAATTCTTGCCCCATTTCCGCCTCCGGCCACTTGAGATGTACTTTCTGGGCGTCGTAGAGCGTTTCCCACGCCTCCAGAATCTGCTTGCTCAGCTCCTGCTGCTCCTTCTTGATCCCTTCGACAAAACTTGTATTAGGGTGGTTTTCATGCGGCACGTTCTCGACGGCGCTGAACTTGCTGTCGATGCGAGAACTACTTTCTTGGTACTTGGCAGTCATCGCGGCCTGGGCTGAATACCAGGTCCATAGCGCTGCCAACAGCAGCACTCCGAGCAGCAGCCAGAAGTGATGCTTCAACACGACCTTCAGATAGGTGCGTACCTGGTCCATTTCAGGGCATTACTTCAGTCGGAACGGGTGGTTGGCCGGCGGTCGCCACGGCCGCGTTGGTCGCGCGCTTGCTCGGCGGCGTTTCCTTCCAGCAGAACTCCACGGTGAAGGGATATCGCTGAAGCTTGAGCTCTTTCTTTTGTTCCGTGGTGTCCATGCGGACGTGTCGCGGATCTTCGATGGTGACAACTTCCAGCGTTTTATTTTCATCGTGCAGCACAGGAAACGCGATCCCCAGATCTCGCACGGGGAATTCGTGCCCGTCGGAGGTGGAAATCTTCGGTTGATGCAGGTTTTTGAGCAGTGTATTGCGGACGTACTGCGCCGCCTCGTTCGAGCGGTCGCCGTTGTGGTAATGGTATCCGGTAATTCGGAACACTAAACCGGGGCCGGAAGGGGGAATGACCGGCGTTGGCGGCAGCGGCGCGGGGACGGCGGCGTCGGGCGTGCCCATGGCTTCTGGCGCAGGGGTCGGGGCCGGTTCACCGGGCGCGGCTGGGGGAGAAGCCGCCGCGGCAGCCGGGGCTGCAACAGGCGGTAGCGCCTGATACCACTTTGACACTTCGTTAAACCACACTGACAGGTCGTCGTACATCCGCGTGTCGACGCTCGTCAAAAAAAGTTGTTCGCGCTTGCTGATGTCGTCGGGTATCTTGTCGGGCGGATCGGACGGCAGACACAGGTTTACAGCCTTGAGCACCTCGAGCCACATGGACCGCCCCTCGACATTGTGCACAAGGTGTTGCCCTACCTGGTCGATTCTCGCAAACTGGTCCTTCGCAGCCGTGAAGTCCGACACGTACTGCTGCGACGTGCTGACCACCTGGTCGGCCTGGGCGATCTCGTCGCGGAACGACTCCTCGTCTACTGTATTCAATGCCAACCAGCCACCAAAACAGCTCACGGTTAGCCCGACCATCAGCAGGGCGGCCGCCGCCACCCCCCAGGGCTTCTTCTCGCGGATCAGCCGCTCGATGGCGATCTCGCGCGGGAGCAGGTTGGTCTTTATTTGGGCTTGCCCCAGCCCTTGGATTGCCAGGCCGTAACAGGTTGCGAAACTGAGAATGTTCTCTTTGAACGCCGGCGCGTCGACCACGCCCGGTCCGGTGAGGCCATCATAGGCCTCCGGCCGCGCCACGGTCATGCCCAAGTGCTGCGAAAGATAGCGCTGGAGCCCGGGCAGCTTCATGGCGTTGCCCAGCGCCACAATCCGCCCGATCTTCGCCCCGCGATCGATATTCGTGAAATAGCCGATCGACCGCTGCACTTCGCTCAACAGATCGCTAAACACGGAGCGCATCGCCTGGAACAAGCTTTTCGGGTCTTCGGCCTGGGCGGCGTTCCGCTTCAGATGCTCTGCCTTGGCGAAGGTGAGCTTCAGCTCCTTGGTCAGCCCCTTGGTGAAATGGTTGCCGCCGATCGGAATACTCCGCTGCCACACGCGGTATCCGTTCGTCACCACCAGGTCCGTCGAGTCGGTCCCCAAGGACATCACCACGACCGACTCCGGCGGGTTGTCCGCGTCATATTGGTCGGGCGGAGGCAGGTCGCGGAACTGATCGAACGCCACAAAGTTATAGAGTGCCAGCGGCGTCAACTGCACCAGGTCGACCTCGATCCCCACATCCGTAAAGGGTTTGAGCGCGCGATGAACCTGGTCGCGCTTCATGGCGAACAGCCCGACCTCCGTCTCCAGCGCAAAACCATCCTCGACGCTGCCGCCAGCCAACTGTTGATAGTCCCAGACCACGTCCTCCAGCGCAAAGGGGATCTGCTGCCGCGCTTCGTAGCGGACGATGGCCGGGATTTTGTTCGATTCGACAGGCGGCAGCTTAATGAATCGCGCCAGGCCGCTCTGGCCAGCCACCGAAATCGCCACTCGCGACCCGCGCACCGTATTGCGAGACAAGAACTCTTCGAGTGCCTTGGCGATCAGCTCTTCAGGGTTTGCCTCAGGCTGGCTGAGAATCTTGGGGTATTCGATGTAATCGAATGCCTCGGCGACCAGCTTGCCGTCGTCGCCCCGGCTGGCGCGTAACGCTTTCAGCGCGCATTGACCGATATCGATGCCCCAGACGGCACGGCCCTTCGCCATGACTCGGCTTCTCTCTTCCAGCGTCTGTCCGCGGGGCTGGTCGACCCAGTGGCGCACAACAACGTGGCCGAGTGCGAAGGACTGTGCTGTGGCCCAGGATGTCGACTCTCCCCTATTGCCTACTGTATCGGGCTGGCGTCTCGACGTCCACTCCCTGCATGGATATCGTGAGTTGGCAGGCGAGAAACATATGTCGCTAAGCCTTCACGGCCACGGACCCGGGGGGATAAACCCCCCGGCTCGCAGGAGTCGTGACGGCAGACTCACGCCCCGGATGGCCGTTGTGGTGACAGCAGACGTGCTCTAGTTCTGGTGATCGTACGCTCGATGTCGTTCCAGGAAGCCGCCATCCTCTTGCCGTGCCACAGCTTGGAGGATTTTCCCGAGTATCACGAGGGCCCGGCGGCCGACGGACTATTGGCCGCTTGGACGGCTATCTGGCACCCGGCCATAACGGCCCAGACCGGGACCGCGCCCCGCTGGCACCGCGCCGATAATCCGCCGGAATCGGTATCGGGCAAGCTGCTGGTTGTTCCGGGCGTCAGCGATTCAATGCTGAGCGCCGGTTGGGCCGACCGTGCACGCGAGCAGGGGGCCACGGTCGTAGTTGGCGAAAGCGCACGTGATGCGATCGTGGCGGCGGCGCTTGCCGACTCGAACCACGAGGGCGAATCGCTCGCGAGCGCTCGCGCCGGTGATTTTCATGCCCTGGGCTATTGCTACCTCCAGCTTCAATTGCTCACGCGCCATATGCGCTACATGAGCAATCTGGATGAACACCGCTTTGAGGGACAGCTTGTCGCCGCCAGCCGAGCCGCCGCCCTTGGCGATGACGAGCAGGTGCAAGCGCACCTGCAGAAATGCTTCGATCTGCTGTCCGACGCACGCGACCGATTTTACTCGGTCGACGCCTATTTGATTGATTTGACACTGGTGGCTGCCAGCACATTTGGCGAGCGATTGCGTGGCGAGCTGGCATCCGGTGTGCCGACGAACGTGGTTTTGTCTGGCGAAACGCTGAATCGCCTGGCGGCCGAGGATCCCGCCACCCTTGGCGCGCTCAAGGCTGCGCTCGCCGTGGAGTCGGCGGCACTGGTCGGCGGAGAGGCATCGGAGCGTGAAACGCCGCTATTGCCGATTGAGACGATCCTCGACGAGCTCCGCCGCGGCGCCGCGATTTACGAGCGGCACTTGGGTCAGCGCGCCGTCGTCTACGGCCGCCGCCGCTTCGGACTCTCGCCGCTGTTGCCTCCTATCTTGCACCGGCTCGGTTTTGCTGGCGCGCTGCACGCCACGCTCGACGACGGGCGGTTTCCCAAAGGGGAGCACAGCACGACGCGCTGGGAAGGTTTCGACTCAAGTGCCATCGATGCGATCACCAAAATCCCGCTCGACGCCGGCCGGCCCGAAACGTTCCTGCGACTGGCGGATCGAATGGCCGCCTCGATGGACCGCGATCATGTCGCCACGCTGGTTCTGGCACATTGGCCCGGCCGATCGTCGCCCTGGTACGACGATCTGCGTCGCTGCGCGCGATTCGCTCCCGTCCTCGGCCGTTTCGCCACCGTCACGGACTACTTCCGCCATACCGACACGGCGGGTCGCATATCGCGGTACGAGGCGGACGAGTACCAGTCTCCCTACCTTGAGCAAGCCACCGCAGCCGGCAGTCCGGATCCCATTTCGCGGCTCGTCCGCCAACACCGCCGCCGCGCTGCTCTCGACGCGTTGACTGGCCTGGCCACGATGCTCGCGATGCTCGATGGCGCGCCCGGCGATTCCATGGGCGACCTGGTCGACGAAGTCGCCGGCCATGACTCGACGGAACCGGGCGCCTCGCCAGCGGAGCTCGACGATCGGCTCACCCGCGCGATCGACTCCCAAACGCGCCGACTGGCGACGCTGCTTGTCATGAACAGCGCGAAAGGGGCTGCCGGATATGTGGCCATAAACCCGACGAGCGGTGGGCGAACGATGGTTGTGGACACGGGCGTAATGAGTGGTCAGGGGTCAGGGGTCAGCACACGTCCGCGACACGGCGCCAGTACTTTTGTCGTTGATGTACCCTCGATGGGATTCGCTTGGACTCCGTTAGTGCGACCAGCAGAGCGCCGCAGGCGCGCCAAGCCCATCGCCGATGGCCACACGCTCCTCACAAACCAATTCGAGCTGTCTGTCGATCCTGCAACCGGCGGCATTCGCGCGATCCACGCTCGCGGTAGTCGAGGGAACCGGCTTTCGCAGCAGATCGCCATTCGATTGCCCGGCCCAGCGCCGAAGCCCGGTGACCTGTGGCGCGACCCCGACTCGGTGGCCACCTATTCCACGATGGTCGCGGATTCGGTCGAGGTGGTCGCCGCCGGCCCGCCGATCGGGGCGATACAAAGCAGCGGCCGGCTTCTGGATGCCGATGGTCAGACGCTCGCCGGCTTCATTCAAACGATCGAGGCACGACTTCCCAGCCGCGTGATCCGCCTGGCCATCGAACTCAACCTGGAAGCGCCACCTAGCATCCCTTCTCCCCTCCGGGGAGAGGAGAGGGTGAGGGGCGAGTCCCATCCGGCCGGCAATGACATTTCACAAAAGCGCGATCCCTGGAACGACTATTGCGCCGCACGCTTCGCTTGGGCCGATCCCGATGACGAGCTTTCGCGCAGCGTCGGCGGCTGCTCGCGTCCCACGCGCGCTCGCCGAATTGAAGCTCCCCACTTTGTGGAGATCCGCGGCGAGCGCAGCCGAACCACCATCCTTTCGGCCGGACTCCCCTATCACCGCCGCTCGGGCGAGCGGACGCTCGACACATTGCTCATCGTTCGCGGTGAGACGCAGCGGCAATTCGAGCTCGCGATCGGCATCGACATCCGCCATTCAATGCAGGCGGCAATAGATCTACTGAGCCCTATGCTCTGCGTTCCTGCCACGGCGCCTGGACCGACGCAGTCGACCTCGGCATGGATGTTCCATATCGACTTGCCCAGCGTTGTGAGCACCCATTGGGAACCGATTGGCGCCGCCGCGCTGGTTATCGGCTTTCGGTGCCGCTTGCTCGAAACCGCCGGCCGCGCCGGCCGCATCCGCCTGCGAGCCTTCCGTGCGCTCGCCTCCGCGCGACAGGTCGACTTTCAAGGGCAAACGATCGTCGCGGTGCCGATCGAAGCCGAGGATACCGCACTGGTCGATGTCACCGCCTGCGAGTGGCTCGAACTGGAGTGCTACTGGCGCCAACCCATTGGGCGCGACGCTCAGGCCACATTAGATTGACGGTTCGAGCCGTCCACTCCCGGGATAGAAACGTGATCGTCACCATTGATGGCCCAGCCGGGGCCGGCAAGTCGAGCGCGGCACGCGAGTTAGCCGCTCGGCTGGGCTTCCGCTTCCTCGATACGGGCGCCATGTACCGCGCGGTGGCGCTTGCCGCCATCGAACGGCTCGGCGACTACGACGACCCCAAACTCGTGGCCGACCTGGCGCGTCGGCTGCGCATCGAGCTTGTCGGCGCCCAGGTTCTGCTCGACGGTCGCGACGTCACGCGCGAAATTCGCGCCTCGCACATTACGTCGATCACGCACATTGCGGCCGACAACGCGGAGGTCCGCCGGTACCTGGTCGAGCTGCAGCGTCGCGCCGCGGAGGGCCACGACGTTGTGACCGAAGGGCGCGACCAGGGCACCGTCGTTTTCCCGCAGGCCGAGTGCAAGATCTTCCTCACGGCCAGCCGCGAGGAGCGCGCTCGGCGCCGCCTGGCCGACCTGCTGGCCAAGAACGAGCCGGTGACGTACGAAGATGTGCTCGCCACGCAGACGCAGCGCGACCACCGCGACGCGGTACGCACGGTCGGCCCGCTGCGCGCCGCCCCCGACGCGATCGAAGTCTCGACCGATGGCCTCTCGCCGCGCGAGGTGGTCGATCGCCTGGAGGCGATCGTGCGCTCGAAAATGCAATGGAGCTGTTAGCGAAACGTCGTCCACCGCCAAGTTCGCATCGTGAAGCGCTCTTTCACCAAGCGGCTCTGGTATAACGGCCTGCGCGTCATCTTCCGCATGGCGGCCGTGGTTGTGTTTCGCGTTCGCTGCGAGGGCCGGCGGCACATTCCGCACGAGGGGTCGCTGTTGGTCCTTTCGAACCATCAGAGCCACCTGGACCCGATCATGGTCGGACTGGCGTTCGATCGGCGACTGAACTACGTGGCACGCGAAAGCCTCTTCCGCTTTGCGCCGCTGCGCTGGTTCATTCGCTCGCTCGACGCGATTTCCATCGATCTGGAAGGAAGTCCGCTTGGCGGACTCAAGGAAACGCTGAAGCGGCTGAAGCACGATGAGGCAGTGCTCATCTTCCCCGAAGGCACTCGTTCGGTTGATGGCCGCGTGGCCCCATTTCGCTTGGGCTATGCCACGCTGGCACGCCGCGCGCACGCGACCATTCTTCCCGTGGCGGTTGAAGGCACATTCGATGCCTTGCCGCGACAGCACCTGTTTCCTCGCCCCGCCGTGATCCAGGTGCACATTGGCGCGCCCATCTGGCCGGACGAAATCGACCAACTGGCCGACGTCCAGCTCGAACAAGAAGTCCGGCGACGAATCACCGACTGCCACGCACAGGCGATCGACGGGCGCCGCCGACGGGACACCGATTTTACCAGAGGCTAGGCGTGGCCAAAGCCTGGTTGGACACGCGATTGTCGGCCTGCCAACTCTCTGCTATATTCGCCGTTCTGTCGACGGCCCTCAGGCGGTCTCCCGCGGGGAGGCGGGGCCGAGATGTAAACCCTTAATTCGCAGCGTCGCCCGGCATAACGCTCGCAATCGAGTCACCGATCGACCCTCCGTTTGCAGCCGCGCTCTTCTCTTAGTCGCGCGCCAAGTGGGCAAACGCACCGCTGTTTCTCGGTCTCTCGCTTCCGCATCGGTCTGCGTGTCGAATCGCCGGCGCACTCAGGGTGCCATAGCCAACATGGTCAACCGCAGCCTTATCCGCAATTTCGACGTCAACGAAGACGAATGGCAGTCCGCCCTTTCGGCGGCGCTGGTCGGAACCGATCCCGATGAGATCGACTGGGGGGGCGACGAGATCGCACCCAACAAGATCATCGAAGGTCGCGTGCTGCGCATCGAGGGGGACAACGTGTTGGTCGACGTGGGCTACAAGAGCGAGGGCACGATCGCGCTCGCCGAGTGGGAAGAGGGCGAAGATCCGCCGCAGGTCGGCCAACGGCTGAAGGTACTTATCGAGGAGGTGGAAGACCTCCAGGGCGGGATGACCGAGTCGGGCGGGATGATCACCCTCAGCAAGCGCAAAGCCGAAAAGATCGAGGCGTGGCTTAAGGTGATGGAGACGGTCCACGAGAACGACGTGGTCACCGGCGTCGTGACACGCAAAATCAAAGGTGGGCTGCTGGTGGATATCGGCGTCAACGTCTTTCTTCCAGCCAGCCAGGTCGACATCCGCCGGCCCGCCGACATTGGCGACTACATCGGGCGGACGATCCAGTGCCTGGTGTTGAAGATTGACGAGGCGCGGCGCAACATCGTCGTCAGTCGCCGCGCCTTGATCGAGGCGGAACGCGCCGAGAAGAAGGCCCAGCTTCTCAGCACTCTCAAGGTAGGCCAACTGCGCAAAGGCACGGTCAAGAACCTCGCCGAGTTCGGCGCGTTTGTCGATCTTGGCGGCATTGATGGCCTGTTGCACATTACCGACATGAGCTGGGGCCGCATCAGTCATCCTTCGGAAATGCTCGGCATTGACGAGGAGGTCGAGGTCATGGTGCTGCATATCGACCTCGAGCGTGAAAAGATCGCCCTGGGCCTCAAGCAAAAAATGCCCAGCCCCTGGGAGAACATCGAGCAAAAATACCCCGTCGGGAGCGCCGTCAAGGGCACCGTCGTGAACGTGATGACCTACGGGGCGTTCGTCAAACTTGAGGAAGGGATCGAGGGGCTGGTGCACATCAGCGAGATGTCATGGACCAAGCGCATCAACCATCCCAATGAGCTGGTGCACATCGACGACGAGATTGAAGTGGTCGTCTTGGGCATCAACAAGGAAAAACAAGAGATTTCCCTGGGCATGAAGCAGACCCAGGAAAACCCCTGGGACAAGGTGGCCGAACGCTACGCCCCCGGCACGCTCGTCAAAGGCAAAGTACGCAATCTCACCAACTACGGCGCGTTCATCGAAATTGAGGAAGGCATCGACGGGCTGTTGCACGTGAGCGACGTCTCGTGGACTCGCAAGATCAGCCACCCCAGCGAGGTGGTGGAAAAGGGCCAGGAGGTCGAGTGCAAGGTGCTCTCGGTGGATCAAAACCGCCGGCGCATCGCCCTGGGCATTAAGCAGCTTCACGAGGACCCCTGGGCCACCGACATCCCGGCTCGCTATCAACCTGGCCAGATCGTCAAGGGCACGGTCACCAAGCTCACCAACTTCGGCGTCTTTGTCGGGTTGGAGAACGGGCTTGAGGGGTTGCTCCATATTTCGGAGCTGGCCGACCACAAAGTGGACAGCCCCGAAGACGTGGTCAAGGTGGGCGACGAGATTGAAGTGAAGATTCTCCGCGTCGACTGCGAGGAGCGCAAGATCGGCCTTTCGCGCAAACGTGTCGATTGGGCCGATGAAGATGGGGTGAGCGCTGGGGCGGGTGCGTCACCAACGTCACCACCGGCCGACCTGAAAGGCGGCATTGGCAATAGCACCGGTCCGCTCATCAAACCCGCCGAACCAACGCCACCCCAACAATAAGCCACTCTCACAGCGCACATCGGCGATCTGCCGGCAGACTTGCTACAACCCGCTGTCGGCGGCGTGTCGCTACGGGCGTCTCCGCCGCGTCGTGCCGCACCATCGCTACGCGTATCGCGCCGACCCGCGCCGCAATTCACCCCCCTTTTCGGCATGTTGCGAACCTCGCTCACATTCGCCCCAGCGCGTCGAGTCGTCGCTTCGTTGGAGAAGTTCCACGGATGCCGTCGATAGTGTGTGTGTTCAGTCAATCGACCACGCACTCCTACGCGACTCGCCATGACCAGCGTACGAAGACGTCCCACCGCGGCGGTGCAGTCTCCGCTGGAGACCTATCTGCGAGAGATCAACGAGACGTCGCTCTTGACGGCCGAGGACGAGCAGATGCTCGCGGTCGCCATCGGCAACGGCGATACCCATGCGCGCGACCGCATGGTCCGCGCTAATTTGCGCCTGGTCGTCAATATCGCGCGCGGTTACACCGGCAAGGGACTCGGTCTGCAAGACCTGATCGAGGAGGGCAACCTGGGGCTGCTTCGCGCCGTCGAAGGATTCGACCCGGCCGTCGGTACGCGCTTCAGCACCTATGCCAGCTATTGGATCAAGCAGTCGATCAAACGCGCACTGATCAATACGGGCAAGACGATCCGCATCCCGGCCTACATGGTCGAGCTGCTCTCCAAGTGGCGGCGCGCCTCCACGCGACTGGCCGAAGAGCTTGGGCGGACCCCCACCCCAGAAGAGGTGGCTCGCGTCCTCGGCCTGCCGCGCAAGAAGCTATCGATCATCAAGAAGGCCATCCGCATTTACAATTCCACCCCGCAGACCGATCAGGCCGACGCCGGTTGGTCGCTCGGTGAAATGATCGAGGACGAGCGCGTCAAGAGCCCCGAAGACGAGCTGCTAGAGACCGACACGCTGGCCCAAGTGCTCCGGTTGCTGGAGACGATGGATGGGCGTGAGGCCACCGTCTTGCGGATGCGCTTCGGACTGGGCGACCAACCCCCCCATACGCTCAAGGAAATCGGCGAAACGCTCGGCCTCACGCGCGAACGAGTGCGCCAGATCGAGACCGAGGCGCTCAACAAGCTCTGCGATACGCTGCAAGGCCCGGTTGCCTGAGAGGATGCGTAAGTCGGCCGTACCGGCTCTCTGTTGCGGCATCTGGCGTGCTTGATGGCCGGTGCCTATATTCACGCTGGTCTGTCTCAATTGTCCCCTTCCGAGTTGTCCGCCGTGGCCGCGCCGCTTCTGAAACTTGCCGACTACATCCGCGCGATTCCCGATTTTCCCAAGCCGGGCATCCTGTTCCGGGATATCACACCGTTGTTGGCGTGCCCAGAGGCGTTGCGGCAGGCGGTCGATCAGATGTCGGCGCCGTTTTGCGACAAGGGTGTCGACGTGGTCGCGGCGGCCGAGGCACGCGGGTTTATTTTTGCGGCGCCGATCGCGCTGGAGCTGGGCGTTGGCTTCGTCCCCGTTCGTAAGCGCGGTAAGCTTCCCTTCGACACGCATGCATTCCATTACGAGCTCGAGTACGGTACCGATTCGCTCGAGGTCCACATCGACGGGCTGCAACGCGGCCAGAATGTCCTGGTGGTCGACGACCTGCTGGCCACGGGAGGCACCGTTGGGGCGTGCTGTCAACTGGTCGAAAAGGCCGGCGCCAAGATCGTCGGTTGCGCCTTCCTGATCGAGCTCGTCTCCCTCGACGGCGCCAAACGACTCGCCGGCCACGACGTGTTCAGTATTCTGAAATACGAGTGAAATCGGTGGTCAGTGATCCGTGGCCAGCATGTGGCACACACCACCCACCAGCCGCTGATCACTAGCCACTGACCGCCAATCATGATCCGTATTGGCATCGTCGGCTGTGGTCGGATACTGGCGGCGCACTTGCGCGGCTATCGACGTTTGCGGCAAGCTGGTGTCGACGACTTTCGCATCACTGCTTTGTGTGCTCGCCGCGCCGACGATGCGTACTCCTACTTGCGCCGTGGTGATGGTCCGCCCCAGCGGCAGCCGATCAGCCATGACGCGGCCGATCCGCTTGCGGTCGGCGACGAGTACGTTTCTGATTTCCAAGACGATGTCGAAGTGGCGGTCTACACGGACTACCGGCGCATGATCGCCGAGGCGCCGATTGACGCGGTCAACGATTTCACCAGCCACGCATTGCACCACCAAGTGGCCGCGGCGGCCTTTGCTCACGGTAAGGCTTTGCTTACGCAAAAGCCATTGGCAGTCTCCGTGGCCGCCGCGCACCGGATGTGTGAAGAAGCACGGTCGCGAAATCTCGTCTTCGGTGTGTTCGAAAACTTTCGCCACCTGCACAACACGCGGCATCTGAAATGGCTGCTCGACTCTGGCCGCTTGGGAACGTTGCAGATGATCCTGCTGGGCTACGTGGGCGCATGGTGGGCGCCCGACCGGATCGTGGCCGAAACGCCCTGGCGGCACCGCCGCACCGAAGGGGGCGGCATTACGCTCGATCTTGCCGTCCACTTCTTCGATCAGTTCCGCCACTTGGCCGGCGAGATCACCACGGTTTCCGCGCACACCGCTGTCATCGAAGCGGTCCGCGTCACGCGTGACGCACGCGGGCGCGAGATGGAGCGCGTGGAGTGCGACGCGGACGACACCTTTTTTGCGCAGTTTTCGACCGATCGCGGCGTCGTCGGCAATCTCGCCGCGAGCTGGGCCGGCCATGCCGCGCCGACGATCGCCGGCCGAGGCTCCGTTTTCTACGGCACGCGCGGCCGCGTCACCGGAGACGAGGTAACCTTCGACAACAGCCAGGCCGCCACGCTATCGGGGCTCTACCAATCCGCGGCCGATCCTGTCGAGCAGCAGCGCGATTTTCCGCTTGGCCTGGACGACAGCTTTGCGCTCGGCCAACACGACTGGCTCGAGGCCGTTCGACATCGCCGCGAGCCTCAGACCAGCGGACGCGAAGGGCTCCGCGACCTCGCCGCCGCCTTCGCCATCCTTGAATCCGCCCACGCTGGCCGCCGTGTCAACGTCGCACAAGTGGAACACGGCGATGTGCGCGAGTACCAGCGCCCCATCGACGTGTTTTTTGGGCTGATCTAGCGGCTTCTGATGGGCCCGAATTCGGCGAACAAGCCACCTCCTTGACGTTTTCCGTGTGTCCGCCGTAACATTCAGTAGCCGTGGGGCGGTGCTAGCATAGGAGGCCACAGTCCATGAGACGTCGACGAATTGCAGCGATGTTGGTACTGGCTGCGATGGCCGCGACAGCCGTTGCCGGCGCATCGGCCGCGGACCAAAAGCCATTCGAGCAGCTTCCACCGGCTGCGGCGCGGGCACCTCACGAAGCCATGCCGCAGCGCGACCCGGTTCATTACCGCTCGGCGATTTACGGCGACGAGGTGCACGTCGCGCATTATCCTCGGAGGTGGTACGGCTATCGGCCTTACTACCGACCTGGGTATCGGTCCTACGCCTACCGGCCCTTGTATTACGCGTATCGGCCGCCGTATTGGTCCTATCCGCGGCTGTATCGGTACCCGGGCTATTACTATGGGCCGCGCTTTTATGGCGGCTGGGGTTATTACTGGTAGAGATCCGGCCAGCGACTCCGCCGCGGCACGGTCATGGCTTGCGCCGCTGACCACTGTTGCGTGAGTGTCGGCGCATTGCTTGACGCCGGTGATTTCGCCTGTCTAGCATGTCGGTAACCAACGGGGTTTCACGACTTGCAGAAGGCGAACACCATGCGATACCGCTGCCTTGCACCGCTGCTGCTTACTGTGGCCCTTTTACTTGCGGGACCATCTTATGCGGGCGTGCTTACACAGAACTCGGGAAGCATAGCGCACGCAGCGCTGAATTCGCTCGAAGCGACCGCCGCGCCACAGTCGAGCACGGCGACGGCGCGTCGCTTTGGCGCGCTCTATCTCATGCCGGAGTCCGATGGCGGTTACCATCAAGTGGCGTACCATGCTCGGCCCTGGTATTACGGCGCCTATGCTAACACGCCGTTCTACTATTACCGGCCGTGGTACAGCTATTATGCTTATCGTCCCTGGTACCACTCCTTTTATCCGTATCCGAATGCCTATCCGCGGTATTGGTATTACCCGCGCGGGTATCGGCACACCGCCAACTATTACTATCGCGCTCCGAACGTATTTGGCGGCACCTACTACTGGTGAACACCGGTGGAGTGAGTGACGTCGCGCGCGGCTCACCCGAGTGACCGCCGTAACGGCACCTGGCTCCGCGGAGGCAGCTTCGCTGCGTTTCGGCGATTGCCGCCGGTTCAAATCCCTACAACCGCGCCGATCGGAAATACAACAGTCTTCCGCAATCGCCGGCCGCCTCTGGCCGTAATCAATTCTAAGGGCTCGTCGATCCGCCGCTCGGTCGCATGGACGCGTGATAAAAAAATCGAAAGGATTCATAGTTATGAAGTGTGCGCGCCTCGTCTTTGCGCTTGCTCTGACCGCGTCGACCTCGACGGCGTGGGCCGCCGGGCATCAGCCGCTCTCCGGCAATCCGATCCGGAATTTTTTCTACCAGCACGACCGCCAGCGCTATTACGGCGCCACGCAGTACGCCAACCGCGACTTTTACGACCACTACCCGACGTATAACTACGGCTTTGGCATGCCGACGTACCAATGGGACTGGTTCGGTCCGCACCACCGTCCACGACGTGTCGTCGGACCGGGCTACTACGGCATGCAGCACGCACGGTGAACTGCGTCGGCCATTTAACCGCTGTGGTCTGCCAGCTACAATAGGTAGAACTCGTACCGATCCTGGCGCCTCGCATTTTTTTTGGTAGGTAGACAGGTAGACGATTTGGAATCGACAATCGAAAGCACACTCGCGATAATGCGATGCAGTGGCTTCGTGGGTTTCAAACAGGATCAGAGGACGGCATGCCAATGCAAGCCGACCAAGAAGAGATCTTTGACGCGGCGATGAAACTATCCCTGGATGATCGGCTCGCACTTGTCTCTCGGCTGATGGAAACAATGCCGTCCGAGGACTTCACCGCGTCACTGGACGACCCCGATCTCGCTGAAGAATTGGCGCGTCGCTTCGCCGACAGCGAGGGCGCCGTTACCTGGTCGGAATTGCGCGGGGAACGCTGACCCGGTGTCCCAGGTCATCTTTCACCGACTTGCTGCGCGCGAATTCCGTGCCGCGCGCGATTGGTACGCAGCCAGATCGAGCGATGCCGCCGAGCGATTCGTGCACGCCGTTGATCGTGCAGTGGACCGAATCATGACCCAAGCAAATGCGCTTCCCATCTTGCTGGGTGCTTTCCGGTGGGTCCGCGTCAGCCGTTTCCCGTACGTGCTGATATTCGGCGATCGCACCGACGGAGTGACGATGATTATCGCCGTGGCACATACCAGCCGACGACCGGGCTATTGGCGACGACGGAAGTAGCGATTGCCCTGGCGTAGTAGTCGCCGGATCATCCGTCAATTCCGTCCGAAGCCGATGAAGAAGCTGAAGTTCTGGATGTCGTCGCCGACGGCGTGCGCCACGGGGAAGGCCAGGTCGAGCGCGATCGGCGCTGGGCCCAAGGCCGGGATGCTAATCCGCAGCCCAAAGCCGGGTGACACTCGGAAATCGTCCGCTTCCAGCTTCACGCTTTCCTCCACCGTTCCGGCGTCGCAGAACACGACGCCGCGCAGCATGTCGTCGGCGGTGATCGGGAAGAGATACTCGATCGAAGCCAGCAGCAGGAAGTCGCCACCGACCACCGCTCCGGCGCCGCTCGGGCTCCGCGGCGACGCCCCGCGGAAATCGAAGCCTCGCAGGGTTGAGAATCCGCCCGCGAAAAAGTGCTCGAAGACGGGCGTATTGTTCCCCGTCACACCGATCTCGCCGCCGACGGCCAGCACGTGGCGTCCGGAGTGGTCGGGGCGCTCGCGGATCATGAAGAATTGGCGCGCCTCGGCCGTGCCGCGTGGATAGTCAAACTCGCCGAACCCCTGGTCGTATCCCACCTCGATATAGTGCCCCTCGGTGGCCAGAAAGGCGTTATCGCGCGTATCGTGCACGAGCGCCAATCGCGCCACAAACAGATCGTTGTCTCCCAACACTTCGAGGATCTCCGGCGGCGTTGGCACGGCTGGGTCGTGGACGTTCACGTTTTCCGCTCGCAGCGACAGCGTCCCCGACAGATCCGGCGTCAACTGGTATCCGAGCGACACGCGCCCGCCGAGCCGCTGCTCGTCCCAATCCGTATAGCGGCGATCGAAAAAATAGCCGCTCAGGCCAAAGCTGACCTGAGAATCGAACAGGTAGGGCTCGCGGAACGAGAACAAGTAGCGCTGCACCTCGGTCCCCGGCACCGCTTCGATCCGCAACTGCTGACCGGCGCCGCGGAACGCGGTGGCCGTGCGTATATCGTCCCAGCTTCGCGGGAAGCGCTGCCAATCGAAATTTTGCTCGTCCAGGACGATTGAGCCTACGACGCCCGCGTCGGAGTTCACTCCCACGCCGAACATCAAGCGTCCCGTCTGAGTTTCCTGCACGTATGGATCGACATCCACCCACTCGGTCGGCTCCTGATCGAATGGGCTGAGGACGCCGCCCTCCGGAAAGAGCTCCTCAGGCGAGGCGTATCCACCGACCGATGGTGCGGGCGAAGCGCCTTGCGGCATTGGTGATCCGCTCGGAGGGGCATACGGTGGCGCGGCGTTCAGCGGCGCAGTTGGTGAGATCGGCTGCACCGAAGGCGCCGGGACCGTCTGCGGTTGCGGCGTCCCGACGGTCGCCGGCGGCGTAATCTGCCGCGGCTCGGTGGGATTACCAGACTGCGGACCGAGCGTTTGCGGCTGAGAGTAAAAGCTTCCCACCGGCGGCGCGGTCGCCTGCGGCTGGGCGACTGGCCCCGGGACGGTTGTTTGTGCCGGAGCGCTGCGGCCATAGGTCGGTAGCGGCCGGCCGCCAAATGGCGTGTATTGCCCGCGCACCGTCCGGTGCTGAGTTCCAGATGATGACACACCGGCTGTACCACCCCCGGCGACTCGCCGGGGGCTAAGACTTGCTGTTGCCGGCTTTGCGCTTGGTGGCGCAGCAATGGGGCGCCGCTTCATGGCGCCCGCTGGCCGCCAGGCATTCGCATCCGTGTCCGGGCTCTGTCCTCGCACGATGGGCCGCGGCGAAGCGGAAGCGGGTGCCGGTGGTCGATTTTCGATCGGTGCTGGCTTCGGTTCGAGTTCGCTTTGCTCGCTCGGCGCGAGCGGCGGCAAGGAAACATCTACGTCAATCCATTGTTCGTTCGGGCCGTCGCCTCCGGCGACTCGCCGGGGGCTAAGACCGGCGGATTCCCTTGACCGATCGGGGCTCTGGCCGCGAAAGCCTGTGGTGCGCCGTGGCCGTTCGGCCAACGCTTCTTCCTCGTCGTCCGCGTCGGGCAGGCTGAACACAATCTTCGGCTCTTCCCCCTGCGCCGGATTGTTGAGAAACAGGCCCGAGGCCTTCAATCGGCGTACGCTGGCGCGCAGCTCGCGAATGTCGGCAATTTCGCCCGGATAGAGCGACAAGCGGTTCAGGATCGTCGTGTGTCGCGTGTGCGGGTTTTCCCCATCGATGTGGATATTGACCTGCCGGATCCGGTACCGCGCCCCCTCCTCGATTACGTATACCAGGTCCAGCTCGCCGGGCGTCTCCAGAAACCGCGGGTCGGGCTTGATGTTGGCATAGATATACCCATCACCGCCATAAACTTCCTGGATCGTGTTCACGTCCGCGTTCATCGACAACTGATCAAAAAACTCGCCCGCCTCCAGTTTCAAGTCGCTGGCGAGCGCAGGCTGATCGAATTTCGAATTGCCGATGAACGAAACGTTGCGCACCTTGTAGCGAATTCCCTCGTTGATGAAGAACGTCAACGTCAGCCGCGACTGATCCGCGTTGTACGCCTGCTCGCGTCCGACCTGCGCCTGAAAGAAACCGAGGCTCCGGTAATAGGCGGTCAGCCGCTCGACGTCGCCGTCGACTTTTTCCGGATCGACAAACCCCTTCCAGAACCACAAGAACGGCCGCTTCGATTCAATCTGCGTACGCAGCCGCGCGGCCGTGGCGATCGAATTGCTATTCCCCACGAAGTTCACCTGCTTGACGCGCTGCCGCGGCCCCTCGTGAATCGTGTACACCGCCCCGCGATCGCCGGGCTTGGTCCCCTCGTCGATGCGCACCTGCACATGGGTGTAGCCCCACTGGTGATAATACTCCTCGATTCGCCGCCGTCCTTCTTCCACGGCATATGGGTCGAGCGCATCGCCTGGCTTCAATTCGGTCTGTTTTTCCAGCGCCTTGCGCTTCATTCGCTTGTGGCCGTAATACTTCACGTATTCCAGCGTCGGCCGCTCGAATACCTGAAACAGCACAATCACCCCCTGCGGCGTCTGGCGAATCTTCGTCTTCACGTCCAAAAACAGCTTGCTGCCGATGAGCTGCCGCACGTCCTTTTCGACCAGTTCGGGATCGAACGTGCGCCCGGCGCGCGTGCGGATGAGCGGGCTGATCTTGGCCAGCGGCACGGCTCGATTCCCCTGCACCTGCACGTCCAGGACCGGCGGCTCGACGGGTACGGCCGCCTGCGCGGCGCGGCCGAGAGCGGGCCCGGCCGCAGGATCTGGAACCGATTCCTGGCCGCGAGCAGAATTCCAGCTCGCAGCCGCGCAGCAGACGGCGCACATGGTGCGCGCGATGATCGCGCGGCCTCTCGATTGCGACCAAAACCAGGTCATAGCCGCTCGCTGTGATACGAACACGATGTGTCGGTCGCGCACACGGTGCGCGACCCTGTCAAACGCACGACGAGAAACCAGACGTGACGACTCTCTCGGCGACAGGATTCGCGCGTTACAGGTCAACCCATTGACTGCAACCGCGCGCAGCCCCTGCGCGCAATTCCGCCGCCAAACTAGCGGCGTACAGATACCCAAAACCACACTCGCGGAACAAGCCGAGTTATGCCGCCAAATGCGAGAGTACCGCGAGATGGGTAATCTGCGGACCCTCCAGGCGCCACAATAGAACACGCGAAGTTGAAAGCGACTGGGCAGTGGGCGAAGTAGTGGCAGTTTTGGAACAGTCGATCGTGGTACAATATAAGCGGTCGACCACGCACAATCGGTCGTGTTCTTGGCGAAGTGGGTGAGCAGCATGGCAACAAGCGTTTTGTTCGAAGAGCAGGTCGAGATTCCGTTGAATCTCCGATCGCTCGAAGATTTTCGGCGCTGGGCGCTATCCGCGAGTTTTCCTGAGAGAGGACGAATCGATTTTCTGGCTGGCCGGATCGAGGTCGATATTTCGCCCGAAGATTTCTTTTGCCACGGGGTGCTGAAGACGGAATTGATTGGCGTCTTCATGAAACGCGTGAAGCGTGATTCGATGGGTTATCTGCTCACCGACAGCACACGGGTGTCGTGTCCGAATGCCGATTTGTCGGTCGAGCCGGATATTGTGTTTGTTTCCCATCGCGCCATCGCCACGGGTCAGGTGCGATTGATTGCGAAAGCGTCGGCAGAGCCGGGTCGATACATCGAGTTGGAGGGGCCACCCGATCTGGTGGTTGAAATCGTCAGCGACAGCTCAGTCGGGAAGGACACGCGCCGGCTGCCCGCGGCCTATGCGCAGGCCGGTGTCGGCGAGTTCTGGCTGATCGACGCGCGTGGCCGAGAGCTCCGCTTCGAGATCCACCATCTACATAACGCGGCATACATGGCCGCCCAGCGCGACACAGACGGCTTTCAGAGCTCCACCGTGTTCGGCTGCATGTTCCGGCTCGATCGCACGCTCACGCACGAAGGGCACTGGTCGTTCGACCTGCGCGAGAAGTAGGCCAGGTCAGGTCGTTCCAATGCCAATGCCCAGAGGGGGAGACGGGTTTTCGGACAGCCTCTAGAGGTCGATTCCGAGTGTCGCCGCTTCCATGATCCGCTGTTCGGTCGCCTCCGCGCGGCTGAATTCGGCGCGCAGCCGCCCTTCGGCGAGCACCAAGATCCGGTCACACAGCGCCAAGAGCTCCGGTAGCTCGCTGGACGTAATGACGATCGAGAGTCCGCCAGTGCAGAGGTCGTCAATCAGCCGATAAAGCTCCGCTTTGGCGCCGACGTCGACACCGCGCGTCGGATCATCCAAGAGCAGCACCTGCGGTCCCGTGAGGAGCCACCGCGCTATGATCGCCTTTTGCTGGTTGCCGCCGCTGAGGGTGGTGATCGGTGCAGAGGGCCCGGTCGTGCGAATGCCGAGGCGCCGGATTGCTTCGTCGGCCAACCGCTGCTCGCGGCGGCGGCTCAACAGGCCGCCGCGAACCGCCGCGCCCAGCTTGGCGAGCGTGATGTTCTGCCCCACCGTCAGATGGTCAAAGAGGCCGAGCCGTTTGCGATCTTCGGAAACCATGGCCACTCCAGCCGCGATGGCTTCGCGCGGATGGCCAAACTGCACTTCGCGCTCATTGAGGTACACGCGGCCGCGCGGCGGCTGGGGACTGGCGCCGAAAAGGGATTCAAGCAACTCAGTCCGGCCGGCACCCATCAGGCCGGCCAGGCCCAGGATTTCCCCACGGTGAAGCTGGAAGCTGATGTCGCGCAGTCGCCACTCGCGTGGGTGCCCGACCCACGGGAGCGAGAGGCCGCGCGTCTCCAGCACCACCGGACCGAGTTCCACGGTGCTCCGCACGAGGCTCGCTTCGGCGGCGCGACCCACCATCAGGCTCGTGACCTCGCGCGGGTTCGTTTGGTCGCGTCGCAAGGTCGCGACCAGCCGCCCATCTCGCAGGACCGTGATGCGGTCGGCCAGGCGAAACACCTCGTCCATTTTGTGCGAAATGTAGAGGATCGTGACGCCGCGGCCGCGAAGCTGATCCATGACGCGAAAGAGCCGCGCAACTTCCGTCTCCGTAAGCGCACTGGTGGGCTCGTCCATCACCAGGATTTCCGCCTCCAGCGAGAGCGCCTTGGCGATTTCGACCAACTGCTGGTCGCCGACGCGGAGGCGGCCGACCTTCTGCCGCGCGTCGACGTGGCATTCAAGCCGCGCCAACAGGCCCGTAGCGGCTCGCTGCATCGCCGCTTCGTCCAAAAGGCCCAGGCGAGTCCGCACTTCTCGCCCCAGGAAGATGTTGGCCGCCGCCGAGAGCTCGTCCACCAAGTTCAGCTCCTGATGGATGATGCTGATGCCGTGCCACTGCGCGTCGCGCGTATGGGCGAAGTGGACGGGCTGGCCGCGCAGCACCAGCCGCCCATCGTACTGGGTTACAATCCCAGCCAGCACCTTCATCAAGGTGCTTTTGCCGGCCCCGTTTTCGCCCACGATCGCATGCAGCTCTCCGGTGGTGATCTGTAGCGAAACTTCGGCGAGCGCCTGGGCGCCAGGATAGCGCTTCGAGACCTGTTCGATCGAGATGATCGTCTCGCCGGCGTTCATCGCGGTTCGCCCCGAGTGCGAGCAGGCGTGCGTGCGATGATCTTCGCGGCCACGACCGCGGCTAGTGCCGCCACACTCGCCGCCGCGCCGGCGACACCGCCGGCCAGAATTGCCGCCAGCACGCCGGCCACGGCGGCAAGCGTCGCGCCGGCCACGGTACCGAGTACACCAGGAAACAGCGACCGACCTGGCTCGCCACGCTGGCGAAGCTGGTTGAAGGCGACCGCGACCACGACCAGGATGCCGACGATCAGGCCCTCGTACACATCGGCGCCGGTCTTAATGATCTTGGCCACCCCGTCGATCACGGTCCGCAGAAAGACGACACCCAACACTGTCCCCTGCACCGTGCCCACCCCCCCTTGCAGGCTGCAACCGCCGACGACTGCGGCCGCGATGGCGTTCAGCTCGTAGCCGCGCCCCAGGTTCTGCGGATCGGCCACGCTCTGGTCGGCGATGTAGAGGATTCCGGCCAGCGTCGAGCAGCTCGCACCCACGCAATAGGCCAGCCACTTCAGAGAATCGGTCCGGATGCCGCTCAGCCGTGCTGCCTCCTCGTTGCCTCCCAACGCGTAGAGGTGGCGTCCCGTGACCGTTCGGCTTAACAACAGCCACGCGGTGGCCGCCAATACCAAAAACAGCGTGGCCGGAATCCAGACCGAAGTCGCCAGGTACCGAAACCCAGCGTCGTAGATCTGGATTTGCGTGCTCTTGCCGCCCAGATGGAGGGCGCTCGTGTTTTCCACGATCGAACGGCCCAGGCTCCGCAGCCCAACGAGCGTGGCGAGCGTGGCCACGAACGGCGGCAACCGCACGACCGTGATCAGCCAGGCGTGCAGGCTGCCGATCGCCAGGCCCACCAGAACTGTTCCCGCTATGGCCGCGGCGATTACCGGCGGCCGCAGTACCGCAGCCGTCCGCATCTCCTCCGGCGCCAAGAGCACCAGCAGCGTGGCGCAGATCGTGCCGCTGAACGCAATTACCGAGCCGCAGGACAAGTCGATGCCACCGGCAATGATGACCACCGCGCTACCCAAGGCGAAGATGCCCAGCATCGACGATTGACGGACGATGTCGACGAAGCTGGGCCAAGGGTTTTGCCAATAAATGTGCCGCTCGTCCAGCACGCTGGTCAGGCCGAGCACCACCAGAATCGACAGCGCCAGCCCGAGCTCGGCACGGTTGGCCGAAAAGAAACGACTCGCGCCGCTGGCGCACTGGCTCATGATCCCTTGAGACCGTACTCGTCGAGCCAGCGCCGAAACTCGCTCAGCTTAAGAAATTGCGTCTTGGGGCCGAACACGTCCGCCGAAAGGGTCGAACGCTCGTCGGGCACGACCACCTTCAGGCCGGTGTCGTAGACATCCCCCTCCGCCTCGCCGTGCCGCGGAAACATTTCGTGGATGGTCGACTGGTCGTCTTCCACGAGCGCCTTCATGAGCCGCACACCCTGATAGCCCATCTCGAAGGGGTTCTGCACGACCATCGCGTCGATGTCGCCGGCGTTCATCTGCGCGACGGCGATTGGCTCGGCGTCGAAGGCCACCACCGAAAACTTGTGGCGCACGCCCAGCTCACGGACCACGTCTACGATGGCTGGCGCGTTGTACGACCATATGCCCACCAGCACGTTCAACTCTGGATGGTTGCGAATGGCGTTGCGGACGTTCTCCTTCGCGCGGGTGCGGTCGTTTTCGTCTCCCATGTTGTCAATGGCGCGGAGCGTGTCGCCGGCGCCTTCGACGAAGCCGCCCACGCGCTCGATCGCGTTCTGCGCCCCGGTGCGACCGACGAAGGTGACAAAGGCGCCGCCATCGGGTCGCAAGTGCCGCGCGGCGGTCCCCAACTCGCGCCCGCCCACCAGGTTGTCGGTGCCGATGAAGGCAAACCGCGCATCGCGGAGCCGCTGGCGATCGACATCCGAGTCGATCGTAATGACGTGAACGCCCTTGGCCTTCAGCTTGCGCATCTCATCGGCGATCGCCACGTTGGCCGCGTCGGTCACGGAGATGGCCACAGCAAGAATGTCCGACTGCGTGCCGAACTGCCGCAGGCTGGTAATCTGCCCATTGGGCGTGGCATCGTTGGTTTCGAGAACCGCGTTCACGCCCAGCTCATCGGCGGCGCGCTGCATGCCGGCTCGCACCGCGTCCCAGAACGGCGAATTGCCGTTCATCAACAGGACCAGCCGTCCGTTGGCCGCGCCGACCGACTTCTCGCCTGAAACGCTGTTGCTCGCCGCCGAACCGGCGTTCGGGTTAGCGCCACAACCGGCGGCGAGAATCATCGCCACGACCGCAACCAACCAGAACGCACCGCGTGCCAGTGTCAACATCTGCCGCGCCTCGTGGAGTGGAGTTTGGATTCTAAGAGGCGTGCATTCGAGGAGCAAGCGCCCAGTGGTGCGCTCTTGCACGGCCATTGTTGGGCATCAAAAATAGCCCACATATATCGCCCCTCTCAGGCACGAGCCGTTTCCATGTCACGCTCTGCATTCGCGACGCTGGTCCTGTTGATCGTTTCGGTGGCGCATTCGGCCGAGCCCGCGGTGAAGCGAGTGCTGCTTGTGGGGCAAGGCCCCGACGGTCATCCACCCGGCACGCACGCGTTCATGCCGGGGCTCGAAGTTCTCCTGCGCTGCCTGGAACGGCAGCCAGGGCTCGCCGTGCGTCTGGTTAACGGCGATGAACCGTGGTCGGACGGGCCCGAATTGCTCGCCCAATGCGATGCGGTGGTTTTCTACCTGTCGCAAGGCGCGCAATGGTTTCGTGCCGCGCCAGCGAGGCTTGCGGCGCTGCGAGAACTGGCCGAGCGCAAGGGCGGGCTGGTGGCAATACACTGGGCGGTCGGAGCCAAGGACGCCGAGCACATCGACGACTGTCTGCGACTTCTGGGCGGCTGCCACGGTGGCCCGGATCGAAAGTACACAAAGACGACCACGGAGCTGCGAATGGCGGAAGCCGCCCTTCCCATCACGCGCGGCATCCGCGATTTCACTGTGTATGATGAGTTCTACTACCAGCTCAAGTTCGTCTCGCCGAGCGGTTCAGTCCAGCCGGTGCTGCAAGCCACGCTCGATGGAAATGCCGAAACCGTCTGCTGGGCGTGGTCGCGGCCCGACGGCGGCCGCTCCTTTGGCTTCTCAGGAGCCCACTTCCACGGCAACTGGCAATTGCGCGAGTACCGCCGCTTGATCGTGCAGGCGGTGCTGTGGAGCCTCGACGCTCCGATTCCGAGCGACGGGGTGGACGTCGAGCTACGGCCGGGAGATTGGGAGTCGGGATGGACGCAGCCGTAGCCGTAGGTCAGGCACCCCGTGCCTGACCTACCTTCTATCGCCAACCGCGACGGCGGGGCGGCGTCAGGCACGAGGGTGCCTGACCTACCTTCTTCAGCGCGCTATTTTAGCGACGTGTCGCGTTGCCGCGGATCGACTCCAGGAGCTCCGCGACGTGCCGAAGCTGGTGCTCGATTCGATCCAGTTGCGCGTCTTCATGATGCGGATGATGCGGCCGCGGCGTGCCAACCGGTGGCTTGCTCGCGGCCAGGTCACGAATCCTCGCCAGGCGCTCCGTTTTGACGATTTCGTGAATCCGCGCGTGCCGTGCCGTCTCGCGCAGGTCTCGCGCCAGCTCGCGCAGATGATCCGCCTGTGGGAAGAGGTCTTGCGCTTCGAGCAATTCGGCCGTGCACTCGAGCTGCCGGCCCGCTTCGCGCAGCGCCGTGATCGGTGGCACGTTGTCCGTCGCGTCGTGCTGCTCGTGCTCGCGGTGCACTTCCTCGTGCGTCTCGACGCAGAGGTTAGAGTGTTGAGGATCACAGGCCGCTTGATCCTCGAAGCCACGCAGGATGTCCAAGAGCGCGGCCCGCGCGGATCGCCTGGCATCACACTCGTCGGCGGCGCAGTCGGCCTGGCCTTCCTGGAACACGGTGCCATCGAGCACGCTCTCGTCCATGTGCTGCATGAGCTCCAGAATCACTTCCGCCGGATCGGCCGATTGCACGCCGAACGATTCAGCCGGTGGCCGAGTGGGAAGTGATTCGTGCGGCGCGACAGGCTCGCCTTCGCAGGCGGCGGGGCATTGATCTGCCACCTGAAGCCAATGCTCCGCATCAAGCACGTATCGCTCAGGCTCCGCCTGCATGGTCGGTATCAGGGGCACATCGCCAAGATCTCCCGGTGCGGATCGCCGACATCGTGCGGCCTCCGACATGGTCGGCGGAATCAAAGGCACATCGCGAGCGCGTCGCAATTCGCGATGCAGAATGTCGGCCAGCCAGTGGGAGGGGTGAAGTAGAATCGCACCGTCTGGCACGTCCGAAATTGTCTTTGCCTTGCTTTGCAGCGCGTAAATAAGAATCGCACCATCTGGCACTTGGACCCCGTCGATGGGAGCGTCGGCAAACGAAGTCCGCGCGATACCAAGCAACAAGATCGTCGACGACAAACAAGCGCGTGTCATGAGCGAAGTACGAGCGTCCATGCGATTCTCCGCAAGTAAGGATTCGATTGGGCAGTTAGACGGGGGCGAGATTATAGACACGGCTCTCGACGCACCCAAGTCCATTCGCATTTGAATTTCGCGGCCAGTTTGTGTCCGTACCTTACCTAGTCCGCGTGATTTGGACGCTGGTTCCCAGGCTCACCCAAAATATCGCCGACCCGGTTTGCGCCGGTCCCCTCAATCCCGTAGGGATCGAATCCCTACGGCATTCACGTCTCAATTGACACGCGCGGCGAGCTGCCGCAATAATCTCGCCTCACTTCTACCGCCTCCTTTACGGGCTAGCTGGGTGAAACTGCACACATGCAGTGCGCAAGCGCGCGTGCGCGTTCGGCCACTCGCCGCGCTGTGGCTATTGAGCGTAGTAACGCTATGCGCCTCCGGCGCTCAGCCTGCCGCTGACGCGGAAAGCAGCCCAGGCGCCGAGGCGCCCGCCTGGGAACAAGCTCCCGAGGAGATCGACCCAGGGGCCGCCCACGACGCACCGGCGGAGGTCCAACTCGAGGCGCCCGACGACACGGCCCACCTTGCGCCACTTGAAGACGGCGGCGAACCTGCATCCGACAACCGCGCCGAATCATCCACCGAAGAATCGGTTGAGGGCGCGTTGACCGCGAGCGACTACGACCAACCGTGGCTCGGCGCGCCGGATCCACAAGCGATCGGCGCAAACGCGGAACGCCGCTGTCCACACTGCGGCGTGGTCGATCCAAACGGCCAGGACGATCCGTCGTTCTTCGGCGGCGAAGGGGGCGACTCTCAGCATGGTCGGCGGCTGCGTCACGTCGGGCGCGGACATCCGCTGGTGCATGAAAGCTGGCGGTACCGGCCGTACGGTGCCGCCTTCATGCTCGGGGGACTTTGGGGCGGCGAGCTGATCGACGGGCGCGTCGATCAGGATGGCGGACTGCTGGGCGATTTCCGACTCGGCTACGACATCGACTATTTCTTCGGCCTCGAAGCGCGGTTCGGCATTGCCTCGCCAAGCCTGGACTATCCGAACCGCACAAACGCCTATCGCGAGGCCGATGTGCTGCTCGGCGAGATCAGCGTGCTCTATTTCCCCTGGGGCGATGCGCAATGGAGGCCCTATGCGCGACTGGGGCTCGGACTGGCCGACATCGACTTTCGCGACGAACAGGATCAGCCGGCCGACAACACGCTCTTTGGCCTGCCCTTTGGCGGCGGAGTGAAATATCGCTTAAACAGTCGCTGGGTCTTGCGCCTCGACTTCACCGACCAGATCACCTTCGGCAGCGGCGAAATCGAGACCGAGCACAACCTCTCGGTGGCGGGAGGGGTGGAGTGGCGCTTCGGTGGGGCACGGATGAGCTATTGGCCCTGGGAGCCGAGTCCGTTCTTGTGGTGAGACTCCGTCGGGCGGCGGACCGTGGGCATAAAGCCCACGGCTCTCTGTGCTCGGCATGCGGCGACGCTGGGTGGCCGGGGCTAAGCAAAGCGTGCCCCGGTTGCGCGACCCAAATCGCGTCAACTCTTTGTGCGCACCGGCAGCCGGTCGATTTTCGCGGCCAGGATGAAATCGTTTTCCGACAGTCCGCCGATCGCGTGAGTCCACAGTTCGATGGACAGGTTGCGATAGCCCACCAGGTGCAAGTCGGGGTGATGGCCGTCCTCCTCGGCCAGCTCGGCCACCTTGTTGAAGAATTCCATGCCGGCCATGAAGTTCTTGACGGTCCACTCGCGGCGGATTCGCTTTCCGTCGGCGGTCAGCCGCCAGCCCGGCAGGTTTTCCAGTTGCCCTCGCGCCTCTTGGACCGTGCAGGGCTCGACGCCCCCTTCGCACGGCTGACACGTTTTCGCCACAAGCTGCTCGGAAGTTTGCGTTTGCATGGTTTTGCTCCTTCGCGCATGGGCTGGCGCGCGTCGTGGGCCGATCGTGCGCTTGCCGATGGCGATTATTTCGCGCGCTCGGGCAAAGTCAACGCGCGGCACGCCGGTGACTCGCCGGCGGCTAAGGCGATTGGGTCAGCTGCCCGTTGACGAAGCGACCATTAGGGGTCAGCCGTAGTGTGCCACTGGCTCTGCCAGTGTGAAACTCGCTCGATTGACTTACACTGGCAAAGCCAGTGGCACACGCTCAGCCATCCAATGCGCGAATTTCAACAGGCTTTTAGGGCGCGCAAGACGAGGACGTTACAACGGCTGGCACTGCGCGCTTGATTCGCGCGCCTGAAGCTGGCTCGTGACCAGGTGGGGCATCCAGAGGGCCTTCTCGACCAGCTCCAACAGCACCTCGGGATCGAAGGGCTTGCGGAGATAATAGGTGCCGCCGGCCGCGTGCGACCGGCGGATGATGTCCGGAATCTGGGCCCCCGAGAGGAACATGACCGGCGTGTCGGCCAGCTCGTCGTAGGAGCGAATGCGGCGGCAGATGTCCAGGCCGCTTTCGCCGCCGACATTGATATCCGCAATGATCAAGTCGAGCCGGCACTTGGCGGAGAGCGCCAGCGCCGACTCCCCGTCACGGCAAGAATGGCAGGCGTAGCCGGCCGGACCGAGCGCAGCGGTCACCTCGGCGAGCACCTCTGGCTCGTCGTCAATGAGGAGGATCGTGGCTTTGGTCGACTGCGGTTCTTGCATCTTGGCCCCTTGCATCGTTGCGCCATGGAAGTGGACCGGCCGGTCGTGATGGCCTGCATGGCGGCGCGGGACTGGGGCACGCTGCGCTTAGCCCCAGCCACACCACCACGCAAACGTTGGCTCCGACGACCGGCGCGCGGTCTGTCGCCACTTATTCCATCCTTCGGTTAGGACGACCCCGCGCCGCGACCCTGGTTTCCCAGGTCACCGCAATCGGAAGAACCGGCGGAAGAGGCAGAATCGGCGTCTACCGCCAGGCGAAGTCACCTTCGTTGACACTGGGCAGGTGCGTGCTGCCCATGAGGAATTTGTCGATTGAGCGGGACGCCTCGCGACCTTCGTGGATGGCCCACACCACCAGCGACTGGCCACGCCGCATGTCGCCGGCGGCGAAGACACCCTCGACGCTGGTCATGTAGTTCGAGTCGCACTGGATGTTGCCGCGCGCGTCGAGCGCGAGACCCAACTGCTCGATCGCGCCGGTCCGCTCGGGTCCCAGAAAACCCATCGCCAAGAGCACGAGCGTCGCCGGCCAGATCCGTTCGGTGCCGGCCACTTCCTTGAATACCTGCCGGCCCTGCTCGTCGGTCGTCCATTCAATCTCGACCGTCACCAGCGATTCGACGCGGCCCTGCGCGTCACCGCGGAACTCCTTGGTCAAGATGCTCCAGTGGCGGCTGCATCCCTCCTCGTGCGAGGTGCTGGTGCGGAGCATCATCGGCCAATAGGGCCAGGGCGTCTGCATCGGCCGGTCCCAACGGCGCGGGAACGCCCCCAGATCGGCCGGCTGCGGCAAGAGCTCGAACTGGGTAACGCTTTTCGCGCCATGCCGGTTCGACGTGCCGGTGCAGTCGCTGCCCGTGTCGCCACCGCCGATGATGATCACATCACGGCCGGTCGCCTGGATTGAAATCTCCTCAGGCACGATGTCGCCCTGATTGCGGCGGTTCTGCTGCGGCAGAAATTCCATGGCGAAGTGAACGCCGGCAAGCTGTCGGCCCGGCAACGGCAGATCGCGCGGCTGCGTGGCGCCGCCCGAGAGCAGCAGCGCGTCGAACTTTTCGCGCAGCTCGCCCACTTCAACATTGACGCCCACATTGGCGCTGGTGCGAAAGCGGACTCCCTCGGCCTTGAGCTGCTCAATCCGCCGCCACACGCGCCACTTTTCCAGCTTGAAATCCGGGATGCCGTACATGAGCAACCCGCCCGGCCGGTCGTCTCGCTCGAACACGGTGACCCAATGCCCGGCGCGGTTAAGCTGCTGAGCGGCCGCCAGCCCCGCCGGGCCGCTGCCGACCACGGCCACGCGCTTGCCGCTGCGCGACGGGGGCCCCACGGGCACCACCCAGCCTTCGTCAAAGGCGCGGTCGGCGATCGCCATTTCGATCTGCTTGATCGACACGGGGTCTTCGTTGATCCCCAGAACGCAGGCCGACTCGCAGGGCGCCGGGCAGATGCGCCCGGTAAACTCTGGAAAGTTGTTCGTCGCGTGCAGCCGCGCGATCGCCTCCTGCCAAGCGCCGCGATACACCAGGTCGTTCCAGTCGGGGATGATGTTTCCGAGCGGGCACCCGGTATGACAAAACGGCACGCCGCAGTCCATGCAGCGCGCGCCTTGCCGGCGCAACGCATCCTCGCCCATCCGCTCATCGAACTCGTGGTAATGCCGCAGCCGTTCGACGATCGGCTGCTTGTGCTCCTTCTCGCGAGCGTGCTTCATAAAGCCCCGGATGTCACCCACGCGCCACCTCCACCAGGTCACCCACGGCGGCGCCGGTCAACGGCGGTTCTTCCCGCGCCTTCGCCAGCTCGGCCAGGGCGCGCTTGTAGTCGATCGGCATGATTTTGACGAATTTGGGCAATAGCTCGCGCCAATGGTCGAGCACCCAGCGACCGCGCTTGCTCCCGGTGTAATCGGTATGCTTGCGCACCAGCTCGCGCAGCGCGGCTTGTTCGGCCGGATCGGTAATGGCCTCCAACTCGACCATTTCCAGGTTGACGCGATTGGCAAACGTCCCGTCTTCGTCCAAGACATAGGCGACGCCACCGCTCATGCCCGCGGCAAAGTTCCGGCCCGTGCGGCCAAGAATCACGGCTCGCCCGCCGGTCATGTACTCGCAGCCGTGGTCCCCGACGCCCTCGACGACGGCCGTCGCGCCGCTGTTGCGGACGCAGAACCGCTCGCCGGCGATGCCGCGCAAGTACACTTCGCCCGAGGTGGCGCCATAGAGCACTACATTTCCGGCGATGATGTTCTCCTCGGCGGCGAACCGCGCGTCGCGCGGCGGGTAAACGATCACTTTGCCTCCCGAGAGTCCCTTGGCGCAATAATCGTTCACGTCACCCTCGACGCGGACGGTGATGCCGTGCACGCCGAAGGCCATCAGGCTCTGGCCGGCGCTGCCGCGAAAATGGAGCTGGATCGTGTCCTCCGCCGGCAATCCACGGCTGCCGTAGCGCCGCGTCACTTCGCTGGAGAGGATTGTGCCCACGGTGCGGTGCGTGTTGCGGATCGGCAAGTGCACCTCGACCGGCTCGGCGCGTTCCAGGGCCGGCCGGCACAGGTCCAACAGCGTCATCACGTCCAGTGACCGCTCGATGCCGTGATCCTGCTTCTCGGCGCAATACGTCTTAAACTTTTGGGGAACAACCGGGTGGTGCAACACGAGCGAGAAATCGAGTCCCCTGGCCTTCCAATGCTCGATTGCCTTGCGAGTATCCAGAAGGTCGACGCGACCAACCATCTCGTCGATCGAGCGCAGGCCCAGCTCGGCCATGATCTCGCGCAGGCTCTCGGCGATCATGAAAAAGTAATTCACCACGTGCTCTGGCTTACCCTCGAACTTCTTGCGCAATTCGGGGTCCTGCGTGGCGATGCCGATCGGGCAGGTGTTCAGATGGCACTTTCGCATCATGATGCAGCCCATCACCACCAGCGCCCCGGTGGCGATGCCCCACTCCTCCGCGCCCAAGAGCGTGGCGATCGCCACGTCGCGCGGCGTGCGCAGCATGCCATCGGTCTGCACGATGATCCGCCCGCGCAAGTCGTTCATCAGAAGCACCTGATGCGTCTCGGCCAGTCCCAACTCCCAGGGAATGCCGGCATGCTTGATCGAGGTCTGAGGGCTGGCGCCGGTGCCGCCGTCGTGCCCGCTGATCAGCACGACGTCGGCCTTGCCCTTGGCGACGCCGGCGGCCACGGTCCCCACGCCCACTTCGGCCACCAGCTTCACGCTCACGCGCGCCTGGCGGTTGGCGTTCTTCAGGTCGTGTATCAACTGGGCGAGATCCTCGATCGAATAAATATCGTGGTGCGGCGGCGGTGAGATCAGGCCCACGCCCGGCGTGCTGTGGCGGATCCGCGCAATCTCCTTGTCGACCTTGTGGCCGGGAAGCTGGCCCCCCTCGCCTGGCTTGGCGCCTTGCGCCATCTTGATCTGCAGCTCTTGCGCGCTATTGAGGTACTCGCTGGTGACGCCGAAGCGGCCGCTGGCCACTTGCTTGATCGCGCTTGAGCGGCTGTCGCCATTGGCATCCGGGATATACCGCACCGGGTCCTCGCCCCCTTCGCCGGTGTTGCTCTTGCCACCAATGCGGTTCATGGCGATGGCCAAGGTCTCGTGCGCCTCGCGCGAGATCGACCCGTAGCTCATGGCCCCCGTGGCGAACCGCTTGACGATCTGGGCGGCCGGCTCAACCTCCACCAGCGGGATCGGATTGGCGACCTTCTTGAATTCCAGCAGGCCGCGCAGCGTCAGTAGCCGGCGCTCCTGGTTGTCGATCAACTGGCAAAAGGTGCGGAACTCCTCTCGACTATTGAGGCGCGTGGCCACTTGCAAGCGCGACACCACGTCGGGGCTGAGCATGTGCGCCTCGCCCTTGCGGCGCCATTGATACTGGCCGCCGACGTCGAGGCCCAAGTTATCGGCCACTTCGCTCCGCGGGAAGGCATGCTCGTGGCGGCGGAGCGCTTCCTCGGCGATCGCCTCGATCCCCACCCCGCCGATGCGGCTGGCGGTCCAGGTGAAGAACTCGTCGACGAACTGGCGCTCCAGTCCGATCGCCTCGAAGATCTGCGCGCCGCGGTAGCTTTGCTGCGTGGAGATGCCCATCTTGGACATCACCTTCAAGATGCCCTTGCTGATCGCCTTGAGGTAGTTCTTCTCGAGCTTTGCATACTTGGCGTCTGGCGGAAAATAGCCTTCGGCCAGCATTTGACGCAGCACGGCCAGCGCCAGGTAGGGGTTGACTGCCCCCGCGCCGTAGCCGGTCAAGAGCGCGAAATGCTGCACCTCGCGCGGCTCGCCCGACTCGACCACGATGCCGCACCGCGTGCGAGTTCCCTCGCGCACCAGGTGATGGTGCACGCCGCTCGTGGCCAAGAGTGCTGGGATCGGCACATGCTCGGCGTCGACGCCGCGATCCGACAGTACGAGGATCGTGACCCCCTCGGCGATGGCCGCCGAAGCGTCGCGCCGCAGGCTGTCCATGCGACGCCGCATGCCGGTCACGCCATCGCGGCGGTCGAAGAGCGTCGAGAGCGTGCGGCTCTTTAGCTGGTCCCGGTCGAGCGCCTTGATCCGGTCCATCTCGTCGTCGGAGAGGATCGGCTGATCGAGCCGCAGCAGGCGGCATTGCGCGGCCGTCTCGTCGAGCAGGTTCCCCTCGGACCCGATCGTGGTGATCATCGAGGTGACGATCTCCTCGCGGATCGCGTCCAACGGCGGGTTTGTCACCTGCGCGAAGAGCTGTTTGAAGTAGTTGTAGAGCAACTGCGGCCGATCGGAGAGCACCGCCAGCGGCGTGTCGTTGCCCATCGAGCCCACCGGCTCCTGGCCATCGACGCCCATCGGCGCCATGATGATCCGCAGGTCTTCCAGCGTGTAACCGAATGTTCGCTCCAGCGCCAGCAGAGGCGCCTCGGCGTGGCCGTTGACGGCCGGGGCCGCGGGCAGATCGTTCAGTGACAGGAGATTCTCCGCGAGCCACTGCTTGTACGGACGGCGCGAAGCGAGCGTGTGCTTAATCTCTTCGTCGGCGATGATCCGCCCCAGGGATGTGTCGACTAGGAACATCCGGCCGGGCTGCAACCGCCCCTTGTGCTGCACCTCGGACGGCGGGATATCTAGCACCCCCGCCTCGGAGGCCATCACCACCAGCCCGCCGCGCGTCACCCAATAGCGGCTGGGGCGCAGTCCGTTGCGGTCCAAGACGGCGCCGATACTGGTGCCATCGGTGAATGCCATGGATGCCGGGCCGTCCCACGGCTCGATCAGGCACGACTGGTATTCGTAATAGGCCTTCTTCTCCTCTGACATGCTCTCGTGGCCGGCCCAGGGTTCGGGTATGAGCATGGACATCGCCTGGGCCAGCGAACGGCCCGTGACCAACAGCAGCTCCAGCACGTTGTCAAATATCGCCGAGTCGCTCGCCTCGGGCGTGCAGATGGGGACGATCTTCTTCAGGTCTTCGCCGAATCGCTGGCTGGCCAGCATGCTCTCGCGCGCGTGCATCCAATTCACGTTGCCGCGCAGCGTGTTGATCTCGCCGTTGTGGCAGAGAAATCGAAACGGCTGCGCCAGGTCCCACGTGGGGAACGTGTTGGTGCTGTACCGCTGGTGGACCAAGGCCAAGGCCGAGATGAACCGCTCGTCGGCCAGGTCGCCATAAAAGCGCTCCAACTGCCACGCCAACAAGAGCCCCTTGTAGACGATCACGCGCGACGACAGGCTGGGGATATAGAAATACTTCCGCTGCGGCAGATCGCTTTCGCGGATGGCGCGCTCGATCCGCTTGCGGATCACGTACAGTTTCCACTCGAACAGATCGGCCGGTGTCCGCGGCCCGCGCGCGACAAACACCTGCCGTACGACCGGCTCGACACTTCGCGCCACGTCGCCGATGTGTTGGCTGCTCACCGGCACGTCGCGCCAGCCGAGCAATTGTTGTCCCTCTTCGGCGATAATGGCTTCGAGCCGCTCCTGGCAGGTGGCCGCCTCGATCGGATCGTGCGGCAGAAATACCATGCCCACGCCGTAGCTGCCGGAGGCCGGCAGGTCGATCCCCAGCTCGCGGCACTTGGCGGCGAAGAAGTCGTGCGGCAATTGCGTGAGGATACCCGCCCCGTCGCCGGTCAGGGGGTCGCAGCCGCAGGCGCCGCGGTGCGTGAGGTTCACCAGGATTTCCAGGCCCTGCTGCACCAGCTCGTGGCTGCGCTTGCCGTGCATGTTGACGACAAAGCCGACGCCGCAGGCATCATGCTCGTTCGCCGGATCGTACAACCCCTGGCGCGGCGGCAGCCCGGCAGTGCGTTGAATTCGAGGCTTCATGTTCCAGCATTCCTAAGACGCAATCGGGCGCCGCCGAGCGCGACCATTGCGCCGGCCTTGGCCGTTGCCTTCGGGCGTCGACGGCCGATTGGACTCCGTGGACGGTGCATTCTGTTCAGCACCGTGCGGCCGCGCAGTCGATGCCTCTCTCTGCAACAGCTCGATGAATCGCGTGGTGGTGCTATTGAGGTCCTTGCCTCGCCGGTGGATGATTCCCAGCGGTCGAATCAGCTCATCGGTGTCGAGCGGCACCGCGGCGAGCGTCCCCGTCTCCACTTCGCGCGCCACGGTCGGCGCCGGCAAGAGTCCCACGCCGGCGTCGATCTCGATGGCACGCTTGATCGTCTCGATATTGTCGAACTCCATCACCACGTCGACTTCCACGCCGTTCTGGTGCAGCACGCGGTCGATCTCACGCCGAATGGTGAGATCGTTGTTGAACCCCACCATCCGCTCTCCATTCAACTGGGCGAGCGATACTTGGCGCTCGCGCGCCAGGCGGTGCGACGGGGCGCACACCAGCACCATGGGCTCGTCGCGCCAGACGATGGCCGCGATCGTGCGCGTATCCTTGGCGTAGCTCACCAGCCCGATGTCCGCCTTGTCGCGCATCACCGCCTCGTACACCAGGTGCGGGTGCAAGTATTCCAGCCGCACGTTGGCTTTCGGATAGCGGCTCAGAAAATCCTGCAAGTAGCGGCTCATGTGGTGCAGCCCCACCGAGTAGATCGAGGCCACGCGCACGCGCCCCGCCACTTCCTCGTGCAGCGTGCGGACCTTGTCCTCGAGCGCGAAATAACGGTCCACGATGCCGCGGCACCCCTCGTAATACACCTCTCCCTCGGGCGTCAGCACGAAGGGCCGCTTCGAGCGATCGATCAACTTCACGCCCAGCCGCTCCTCAAGCTGCTGCACGACCTGGCTCGCGCCCGATTGCGAAATGTCATTGTTCGAGGCGGCGAGCGAAAAACTCCGCTCGCGCACCACGTCGCAAAACACCTTGAGTGACTTCACATGCATGGCCGAACTCGTAGTGTGCATCGCGCAAAGCGCCGACGCACTGGCATGATGTATGTCGGTAGGGCGGGTCGAGCGCAGCGAGGCCCGCCAACCGTACTATCACGGATCACACGACTCGCCGATCGCGATATAACCGGATCGAATAAGACAGGATCAGAAACTTGGATACGATGCACGCACAAAATCTGCATCGGAGATAATAGGCTACCGGCTGGAATGCCGGTCGTCAAGCATTTTCCGCACAATCCGATTACGGACTACATATTCCGACGGTCACAAGTATACGATAAGTCGTTAACCTGTATAGAATTGCATGCGTTGGATGACGGTTGCCCACAACTGGGGGGCTAATACCCCCCCCCGCTCACATTACACGAAGTGCGAGCTTCGATTCTCGGCGAGATTCGATACTTGGCGAGCGGCCGGTGTAAGCCGGCCGGTGGCGTACCGCGATCCACGCACCCTGCGCGCATTCACTCGGGCATCGTCTGCGGGGCGTACTCGTGCTCGCGCTTGCGAACCACCGTCGCCTCGGTGATCCGGTCGGGCTCGTGCGAGCTGGCGCTGTCCGGATCGCGCCTTTGGAGCTTTGACAACACGTCAAGCCCCTCAATCACGCGGCCGAAGACCGTGTGTTTTCCGTTGAGATGCCCCGTGGGAAGGAAGGTAATGAAAAACTGCGAGCCGCCGGTGTCCTTGCCCGCGTGCGCCATGCTCAGGCTGCCGCGGAAATGATTGCGATGGTTCTCGCCAGCGCACTCGCAGGCGATCTTGTAGCCAGGGCCGCCCGAGCCGTCCCCCTTCGGGCAGCCGCCCTGCGCCATGAATCCGCCCAACACGCGGTGGAAGCTCAGATTGTCGTAGAACTTCTTCTCCACCAGGCTAATGAAATTGGCCACCGTGTTCGGTGCTTCGTTCTCGAACAACTCGAGCACGATGTCCCCCTTGGTCGTCTTCAAGCGCACCTGCGGCAGGTCGTTGGTGGCCTGCTCCTTGGCGCGTAGTTCCTGCTCCGCAATCCAGAATTCGCGGTACTGCGGAATCTCGCCCAGGTACTTGCGACCGGTCTCGTCGATCGTGCCGGCCTCTTCGGCCTTCTTAAGGTATTTTTCCGCCGCGTCGTAGTCCGCGGTCGCGAAGGCGGCGATCCCGGCGAGGTTGTAGAGGCTCTTCTTTGGATAATCGTGTTCTGCGAGCAAACCGCCCAGCCGCGCGGCCTCTTCGTAGCTGTCGCGGTTGCGAACCTGGTCTGCAGCTAGCGCGGCCAGCAAATTGGCCACTTCCGGATTGCCGTTGGGCGCTGCACGGAACTGAGCCTCGCCGGTTTCGATCAGCCGTGGAATCAGCGACTCGGCCTGCGCGATCAGCTCGGCGTGCGATTTTTCCAGCTCGGCTCGCTCCGTGGCGCCGGCGCTTTGGTACTTGGTCTGAAGAGCGCGCATCTGCGAAATCAGGTCTTTCCACTTTGACAAATTTGCCGCAAAACCGTCCGCCTCCGCCGGCTGTGCGGCGGCCGGTGGCGTTTCGGTCGCCGGCGCTTCTTGCGCCGCCGCGGTACCAAGCCACGCAGTAATAACGAGCAACATCGCCGTCAACATCCGAACGTTCATAGCAAAACCTTCCAAAGTTCGATTCACCTAATGAAGCGCGCCCACCACGCATGCGCATTCGTCCACTAAGCCTAAGGCACCTCTCTGCAAAGGCAACCCCCGCCGCGGCGCGCATTGTTGCCGCACCACGGGCCGTGTATTCTCGAATCGCTGACGGCTTATTGAACCGCAGAGGGTGCTGAGAGCGCGGAGAGTTGAATCCTCATTCTCAGCGCTCTCGGCGCCCTCTGCGGCTAACACTTGCCCATTCCGCGGATCACCTCGGTAATAGTTGTGTCATGCCAAGAAGGTCTCGGCGTCGACGGACCGCGATTCCGCTGGCGAGTCAGTCCTCGTGCGGTCCAGTTAACGCGCCGCGAATCATCGGCGGAACCAACCGCGGGCGAAAGCTCCTTTACAGCGGCGACGCGCGGACTCGCCCCATGAAGGACCGCGTTCGCGAGGCGCTCTTTGCACGCCTGGGCGCGGCGGTGGTCGGCAAGCACGCGATAGATCTCTTTGCCGGCACCGGCGCCTTGGGCCTCGAGGCGCTCAGCCGCGGCGCCGCGCAGGCGACCTTCGTCGAGCAGCATGCCGTCACGGCGGAGCTGATCCGGCAAAACATCGCGGCACTGGGCGTCAACGAGGTCTCGACGGTCGTCCATGCCGATGCATTCTACTGGGCTCGCCACATCCGTCTCGCGAGCCAACCCCCCTGGCTGGCCTTCGTGTCGCCGCCGTACGACTTTTACGCCGATCGCGCGGGCGACATGATCGAGCTGATCGAACGCCTGGTCACCAATTCGCCGCCGACCAGCGTGATCGTGGTCGAGGCCGACGAGCGCTTCGACTTTCGCCTCCTCCCGCGTCCCGCGGAATGGAGCCTGCGCGAGTATCCACCGGCTGTTGTGGGGATACTGGAGATTCCGTAACGCGGCAGCGAACCATTGCGAAATTGGTTCGTATAACGACCAATGGTGTAGCCTATGCGCGAGCCGCTCTCAGCGAGCAACCTCCCCGCGAGTCACCGCCTTGGGCACCAGCGTGCGTTGGTCGCCGGTGGTCGGTCGCGCGACTCGACGCTCGTTCTCGTACTCGTCGCCCTCCTGCTCTCCTTGGGCTGTTCATTCGGCGAGCCGGAAATAGCCTACGCCCTGATTCGCCTCAACCCGCCCACGCTCGCCTCCGCGAGCGCGGACGCTGCGGCCGAACAGCCACATGCCGCGACGATCGACGTATTCTGCCGCGGCCAGAAGGGCCTGGTGACAGACAGCGTCACGCTGGATCGCGCCTTGGCCAAACCCGGCATCGAGGCGCTGTCGCTCGTTCAAGACCAGTCGGAGCCGAGCACGTGGCTCGAAACGACGCTACGCGTCGAATTCCTCGGCGACCGTACGGTCATGCGCATTTCGCTCGATGGGCACGGCGATCACGAGGCGGCAATGCTCGTCAACGCCGTGGCCGAATCGTACCTGGCCGAGGCCGATCAGGCCGCGCGTGCCGAGCTGTCCAGAAAAGTGAAATCGCTGGAGAAGCGCCAGGAAAAGCTGCGCGAACAAATCGATCGCATCCGCCGAGCGGCCGACGTCGCCAGCCGAACGTCTCAGGACCAACTGCGTCAGGGCGCCGCCGAAGCCCAGATCGCGGACCTGCAAAAGTCGCTCAACGGGTTGACCGCTGAAATCCAATCGGTGCACGCCGACTTGGAGACCCCCCCGGCCACCGTCATCCGTAAGGCGGGCGAAGACGTCGGGTCGATCGAAAAAAAAGTGCCACCGGCCGCGTCCTCGTGACGGATTCGGCTGTTAAATGAATGGGCGAGCGAAGCCGTAACGAAAGTAGCAGGCACGCTCCGCGTGCCGTAGCGCACCGCCACAAGACTCCCACCGCAGACTTCGCAGTTCAGGCTTGTCGGCGGTGCGCTACGGCACGCGGAGCGTGCCTGCTACATCCGAGCAGCTCGCCGACTCAACCACAGGAGCCATCGCCATGTCCACTTCCGAGCCCGCCCCAGAGTCGTCGCCAGCCGCGCCATCACGTTCTCGCACAAGCCACATCCTGCGCTGGGTCATCGGCCTGGCGATCACCGCCGCGGTCTGGATCCCTATTGGCCTGGCCACCTGGTATTTCACGCGGTCGATGCCGCGAATTACCGCCTATATCCAGGTCCGCGCCGAGCGGCCGAAGCTGGCGTTCGAGACTGGTTCAGAGAGAGGTGATCCAAATGCATACCAGATCTTCAAGAACTCGCAGGCGGCCATGATCCGCAATCCGTTCGTCATTAACCGCGCGCTGAACGAGCCTGGAATTACCAACCTATTGGTGGTCCGCGAGCAGGCGGATCCGGTGCTCTGGTTAACGAACGAGCTCGATGTCACCTTCGACAAAGATTCGGAGATCATGCAAGTCTCGCTCTCGGGCGACAACACCAAAGAACTGGTCGAGCTCGTCAACGCCATTGTGGACGCCTACCTCGAGGAAGCAAACACCCGCGCCAGGAACGAATTACTGATGAAGCGCGAATCGCTCGAACGGCGACACGTAGAGCTGCAGAAGCAGATCGAGAAGAAGACGCAGATGTATCAAACTCTGGCCGAGCAGCTCGGGACGCCTGATTCGACCGCGGCCGTGAATAAGGCCAATATGGACCGGCAGCAATTGGAGATG
>Ga0187892_10000153_pt1 | contig 173344 bp, 143 predicted proteins | sample MA1701073metaG_FD_139345 | JGI IMG/M metagenome (GOLD analysis project Ga0187892, IMG submission 139345) | Bio-ooze microbial communities from a basaltic lava cave in the Kipuka Kanohina Cave System on the Island of Hawaii, USA - MA170107-3 metaG ...
CGCAGGCTGCTCAAAAAGGTCCAGCTGCGAGGCGGCGCCCGAGGGCCGCGCGCGAGGCGTACTCCCTGTACGTTGAGCGTGCGGCCGAGGGCGCCAACGAAGCAGATGGGCCTTTTTCAGCAGTCTGCCTAGGCGGGGAGCCGCTCGGGGCGGGATGTTGCCATGGACACCGCCAGGAATCTGAAGAGCAACGCGACACCCACAAGGGCGCCGCCGAAGATGAACCCCCACGACTTGACCAGCGAGGCGAAATCCGACCGGAGGAACCGCAGGCTCATCACGGCGAATAGGTAGAACGCGATCCCCCGGGGGCGCGTATCCAGCCGGCCGGCGGCCACGCCCCATCCCAGCCCAGCCAGGGCCGGACCGAGCTCGCCGAAGTTGAGCCACGCCTCGGCCAGGGCCGAGAACCCGGCGCCGTGCGCCACGTCGGAGGTCCCGGCGGTCAGCTCGACCGCGTACCGCTCCGCCAGCGCCGCCGGTTCCCCCCCGCGCAGCGCGCGCGGGATCGCGGTGACGAGCGTCCCGCCCAGATAACTCCAGCCGAGCCACCAGGGGGACGGGCCCGCCTCCAGGAAGTGAACGAAGTAGGCCCACGCGTCGGACGACTCCAGCGCGGCGAACCCCGAAAAGCTCGGAACCTGGAGCGGCGGGACGAGCCCCGTGAGGACGAACATCGCCACGGCGTAGTACGCCGGCTTCCACAGGAAGATCAGCGCCGCGGTAACGACGATCGCCGCCGCGCGAGCGGCGACGGTGAGCCGGACCCGGAACCGTAGCAGAAACACGAGCACCACCACCGCGACGGAGGTCCTCGCTCCGGTGAGCAGCCCGACCAGTGAAACCGCCGGGAGGGCGAGCAGCGCTCTCCTCCGGTCATCGACCCTGAGGACGTACCAGGTCACCCACGCCAGGCTCACGTCCACGATCAGACTGATCGCCCGGCCCCACGTGTCTTGCCGGAACCAGACCTCGTGGACACCCCGGTGCGCGGTGTCGAGCAGCCCCCAATAGAGGATTCCAGCGCTCACCGCGACCGCGTAGACGGACCACAGCGGCGGGCGGTACCCGCCGCGGAGCCACTCCAGGAAGCCGGTGGGCGGCGGCGCCGCATCGACGCGGGCGCGCCCGCCCGCAAGCTCGTAGCCCAGCAGGAGGGCGAGGATGAACGTCAGGTGGTGCAGCGCGACGCGCACGACCTCGCCGAAGACCTTCTTGTCGCTCGGGTCAGGAAGGCGATGGGCCCCGAGGACATCGAAGCCGAGCCACAGATCCAGCGGCACCGAGAAAGCGTGATACGCCCACACCAGGATGATGACCGTCAGAGTCCGGTCGAACGTGAATTCGGGCTTCCAGTACCAGACCGCCACCGCCGCCATGGCGAGCCCGACCATCACCGCCAACGCCTGGGCCTCGACCGGTCCCGCCGCCATGGTCAGGCCGTCAGGCCCCGTCGAATGATCCAGCCGCTCGTGAGGATGTTCAGGAGCGCGGCGGCCAGGATCGCCAGCGCGGCGCCCATCAGGCCCCAGCCCGGGATCCACAAGAGCCCGAACGCCACGGTGGCCGCGCCCGTCAGGGCGGTGGCGGCGGCCTCCTCCCGCACCGACCGGAGCACCATGTGGCCCGCCGACAGCGCACCGGCGACGGCCCGGACGGCGGCGCCCAGAAGGAGGATGATCGCGACGGTGGCGAACTGGGCGTAGTCCGGACGGTACACGGCGGCCAGGATCTGTGCCCCCGCGACCACCATCACCAGCAGGGCCACCAGCTGCACGGACGCCTGAACCGCGCAGACCCGGCCGAGGCTCGCCCGGAACCGCGCCCGGCCTTGCCCGAGGCTCCGTGACAGCGTGGCCAGCTCCGCGTGCGTGATCGCCGTGTTCACGAGCGTTCCGGCCTGCAGCAGCTGATTGAGCGACACGAAGTAGCCGAGGAGCGCCCGGTCGCGGTAGACCTCGATCAGGTACCGCGGAAGGCTTCCGTTCAGCGACGTGAGGGTGGCCGTCAGACCCGCCGGCATCCCGTCCCGGGCCAGCGCGAGGAGTCGTCGCCACGAGCGCACCAGCCCGAGCCGCTCGCCCAGCCGCCGGAGGCTCCGGACGTCGTAGACGACCAGGATGACACCGCTCAACGCGCAACCGGTCATGAGCGCCAGCGCCAGGCTCCCGCTCGCGACGAAGACGGCCGGCACCACGCACACGTCGCCGAGGGCCCGCATGATCATCGACGACGCCAGCCGGTCGAGCCGATCAGCCCGCTGATATGCGCCGAGCATCAACTCGCCGATACATTCCAGCGTCTTCTTGAGCCCGACCGCCATCACCAGCGGGAGCTGGCCTTCGAGCCAGGCCCACCCGATCACCGCGCACACCGCGAGCCCCAGGAGACCGGTCGCCAGCTGAAGCGAGAGGTATTCGCCGAGGCCATACCGCCGCGCCACGTCCGTCGCCAGCAGCCGGCGCAGCTCGAAGTGCGAGAACATCAGCACCGGGGAGGTGACAGCCTGGGCGAGCCCGTAGCTCCCGATCAGCACGGCATCGGCATGCTTCGCGACGGTGACGACCAGGACCAGCTGGGCCGCGCCATACAAGCTGGTCCCGGCGAACACCCACCCAAACCGCCGGCCGGCGGGCCGCACGGGAACCTCAGCACCACGTCCGGCGCCATGCCTCGAGCATCAGAACGTCCCACAGCGTGTGATGCAGACCCGCCCGGCCAGCCAGATGGGCAGCCCAGATCCGGCGGACCGCCGCCGGCTCGAACACGCCACCGGCGCGGAGCGGCCCCTCGGCGAGGAGGTCTTCGGCCCACTCCCGGAGTGGACCGCGGAGCCACTTCCCGAGCGGGACGCTGAACCCATGCTTCGGCCGCGTCGTGAGGTCGTCGGGCAGGTATTGCCTCAGCAAGCACCTGACGATCCACTTGGGAGGTTGCCTTGGCACGAGCGATGGCGGGCATTGCCCGGCGCACTCGAGAAACCCGACGTCGAGCAGGGGCACCCGCACCTCGAGCCCGACGCTCATGCTCGCGCGGTCGACCTTGGTCAGGATGTCGTCGGGCAGGTACGTGGCGAAGTCTCGGGCTATGAGCTGCGTCCGGCCCTCCATCGGGACCTGGTCGCCCTCCCACCCCGACGTCGCCGGTCGGCACAGGAGCGCGTCCGGCGCCGAGCAGTTCGAGATCATGCGATCGTAGAGCGTCCCGTAGTCGGCCGCGCCGAGCATGCCGAGCAGTCGGCCTGCCGGTCCGGCGCGAAGCTGGGGCGACTGATCGCCGATGCCGACCTGCGCCAGGCCCGCCCGCAGCGCCGACTCTGCCGCCGCGCGCAGCCCGCGGGGGGGCCGGCGCAGCCACCGCCACAGCCAGTCAGCGCGCGCGTACCGCTGGTACCCACCAAAGACCTCATCACCCCCGTCGCCGGACAGGACGACTTTCACGTCGCGTCGCGCCGCCTTCGCGAGCATGCAGGTGACGATCTGGGACGAGTCGGCAAAGGGCTCGTCGTAGACGGAGGGCAGCTCGGCGACGGTGTCGAGCATCGCGCGCTCGGTCACGATCATTTCCGAGTGGTCCGTGCCCAGATACGCCGCGATCCGACGCGCGTGGGCGGCTTCGTCGAACCGGCGCTCCTCGAAGCCGATCGTGAACGTCTTGATCGGTCGAGAAGACAGCCGCTGCAGCACACCGGTGACGAGCGACGAGTCGGTTCCGCCGCTCAGGAAGCACCCAACTGGAACGTCGGCCACCGACTGCAGTCGGACGGCTTCGGTCAGCGCGCTGCCCAGTCGCCCGATGTGATCCTGGAGGCAACCGGTCGCCGGACCGAGGGCTCCGGGTCTGATGCGCCGCTCGCCGGCCGCCACCGACCGCTCTTGGCCGTCCTCGCCGATCGTGATCAACTCGGCCGGCCGCACCTTGGAGATGCCAGCAAAGATGCTGAGCGGCGCCGGCACATAGCTGTACTTCAGGTACGGGGCGAGGGTGTGCCGGTTGATCGAGCCCGCGAATCCGGGAACGCGGGCGATCGCCTTCAGCTCCGATCCGAACACGAAGTGCCGGTTTACCCACCCGTAGTAGAGCGGCTTGATCCCAACCGGATCGCGGGCCAAGGAGAGCGACCGGTCCCGGCGGTTCCAGACGGCCAGCGCGAACATGCCGCGAAAGCGAGAGACGGCTCGGCCGGTGCCCCAGTGGCTGACCGCTGCCGCGACGACCTCGGTGTCGCTCGTGGTGGCGAACCGGGCGCCCAGCGTCTCGAGCTGCCCGCGCAGCTCACGGAAGTTGTAGAGCTCGCCGTTGTACGTCACGACGAGATTCCCGTACACCATCGGCTGGTTGGCCCGCGGGGCCGGATCGAGGATCGCGAGTCGCCGGTGGCCCAGCGCCACTCCGATCCGCTCGTCGGTCCACACGCCCGTGGCGTCGGGTCCGCGGCGCTCGAGCGCACGGGTCATCTCTGCCGCGATCCCCTCCAGCTCGGCTCGACCGACCGGGCCAAAGCTCCAGAGGCCCGCGATGCCACACACGGATCAGCCCGAGGCCGCCAGCCGCGCGGCCCTGTCCCGTCCCCGCGACCAGGCCCTAGCCCGCATTCTTCCCGCGGCGGTTGTGGCCAGTTCGGGTCTGGCGTCGCCAGCAGCTGGACCAAAGAGCGGGCCGAGGAGGAAGTCGACCGGCGGTTTCGTGATGAGAAAGCCCCACCGGGCTCGTCCGGCAACGTGCAGCCTGGCCGCGCGCGCGGCGGCCCGCTCCGGCGGGGAAGCCGTTGCGTGAGCTCTCTGCCTCCCTTCGAACGCGGGCTTTGACGCGCAACCCTACTCGTGAGGAAGCTCGAAGGGGGGCGAAGCCCCCTTTCGAAGGAGCTGCTCGTAGAGCGCAGCGTATCCCGCGGACATACGGTCGAGGGAAAAGAGCGCCGCGATCCGCGCCCGCGCGGCCGCGCCGAGGCGCCGACGGCCGTCCTCCCCCATCTCGGCGAGGTCTCCCATGGCGCACGCCAGGCCCCGGGCGTCGCCGTACTGGACCACCCTGCCGGTGTCCCCGACCAGGACGGCCGAGTCTCCGGTGTCGGTGACCGCGCACGGCACTCCGCTCGCCATCGCCTCCGCGACCGCGTTGGGCAGCCCTTCCCGGGCGGAGGCCGACACCGCGATGTCGCTCCCCCCGTAGACAGCCGCGACGTCGTCGGTATGCCCCAGGAGCGCGACCTGACCGGCCGCTCCTGGGTCCGGCGCCCTCGTCCCCCCGCGCAACGCGTCCACGCCACGCCCGACGCACACGAAGCGAAGGTGCGGCCGCTCGCGCCCGGCAATCTGCGCGGCGTCGAAGAAGAACCGGTGCCAGCGCGGCTGGACCACGCGCTTGACGTAGCTGATGACGATCTCCCGGTCGCGAATGCCCTGCCGGACGCGCCACGCGCGTCCTCGCGCCCGCGAGCCGGCGAACTCGCCGACCGGAACGCCGTTGTGAATCACGCAGGCGGTCCGTTGGCCGTAGCCCAGCGCGGCGTGGGCGGCCGCGCCGGCGTGGGAGTTGTACACGGTCGCGTCCGGAACGCGGCTCAGCAGGGCGCCCAGCCGGAGCATGCAGCGCTGGAAGACGCTGAGCTCGCCCGGAACGGGCGCCGTCCTCACGTTCCAGACAATGCGGGCTTTGATTCCGGCGGCCCGGGCGGTGGCGGCGAAGAGGTTCGAGTTGTATGTCCACGCCTGGATGACGTCCGCCCGGGACGACCGGGCGCGGACGAGAAAGGCTGCCACCGCCCGCGGGGAAACGAGGCGGCCCCCGAGTCCGAGGCTCACCACCTCCACCCCGCGAGCCTGCAATCGGGCACCGAGAGAGCCGCCTTCCCGGAGCGACACGACGATGTGGCGAAATCGCCGGGGATCCATGGCGCCGATCAGCCGGTAGAGGCATGTCTGGGCTCCATCGGGAGCCAGATCGTTCGTGACGTGCAGGATGATCAGGGCCGACCCGTTCCGGCGCTCTGCCTCGGGCCGGGCCTCGCGGGGACAAGGCTTCGCTCCGTCACCTACAGGGGGTGCCTGACTGGCATGCCGTGACTGAAACCTATCGGTGTTCTTCGGTGCCGACGACTACAACTAATCGTTCTATAGCGAACAAGATTTCGAACGGTCAAGAAATTATTTGCGTCCACTCCGGGATACAACCGGGACCGCGGAGCCCTCCACCGATCCATCTCCATGCCGGAATGCGGCCCTGGAGCAGCGTCCGGGCCGCGCCGGTCTCCCTTGAAGGACGGCAAGTGTCACGGTATCATCGGGCGCTTGGCGCCGGCTGGGTCGTAGCGGCCCGAGCCGGGCGCGTCACTCGCGCCCTTCGCGCGCGCCCTACTGACCACGGATGAGCGAAGAAATTACGCCGGCGGCCGACCAAACCGCGGACGCGAAGCCAGCGCTCCGCCCGGACTCGACTGTCGCCGCGGCCGCCTGCACGATCATCTCCAAGAACTACCTCGCCTATGCCCGCACGATTGCCAAGGCCTTCGCGAGGCATCACCCGGACCATCCGTTCTTCGTGCTCCTGGTCGATCGCCTCGACGGCTACTTCAATCCGGATCGCGAACCATTCCAGCTCATTCCCATCGAGCGGCTGGACATCCCCAATCTGCAGCGGTTCACCTTCCAGTACTCGATCCTCGAGCTCAACACGGCGGTCAAACCGTACTTCCTGGAGCACTTGTTGACCGCCCATGGGCTGAGCCGGGTCGTCTACTTCGATCCAGACATCTTGATCACCGCCGACGTGTCGCACCTGTTCCGGCTCCTGGGCGACTCGTCGATCCTGCTCACCCCGCATCTGACCGCTCCCATCGACGACGGTCACAAGCCTTCCGAGCTCGACATCCTGCGGGCCGGTGTGTACAACCTCGGCTTCATCGGTGTGGCCGCGAGCCCGACGACCAGTCGCTTCCTCCACTGGTGGAAAGAACGGCTGTACACGAAGTGCCAGATCGCCCACGACCAGGGAATGTTCGTCGACCAGCGATGGGTGGATCTCGTCCCCGGCTTGTTCGACGACGTGCACATCCTCAAGGATCCCGCCTACAACGTCGCCTACTGGAACCTGCATAGCCGGCGGGTCGAGTTCGACGGCGTCCAGGTGACGGTCAACGGCACGCCCTGCCGCTTCTTCCACTTCAGCGGGTTCGACCCGAGGGACATGTCGACGCTGTCGAAGCATCAGACGCGCTTCAGCATGCGGACGTTCGAGTCGGTGGCGCGCCTGTTCGACCACTACCGAGGCCTGCTGAACGCCAACGGATACGCCGAGAGCCGGCAGTGGCCGTACGCGTTTGGCTCCTTCAGTAACGGCACCCGGGTTCCGGACATCGTCCGCGTCATCTATCGCGATCTCGGCGACGGCGTGACGCGGTTCGGCGACCCGTTCCGCGTCGACGGACCCTCCGCGTTCGCCAGCTGGCTCTGGGAGAGCGTGGACGGATACTGGGGCGCGCCCCGGACGGTCTCCCGGTTCTGGTACGAGATCTACCAGCAGCGGGCCGATCTCCAGGCGGCCTACCCGGACGTCCTGGCCGGCGACCGCGACGCGTTCATCGACTGGACCCGAACGACCGGCGCGGCCGAGTACATGATCGACGGCGGAGCGCAGCGCGGACGTCCATCGGCCATCAGCTGGCTCTATGCCAGGTTCGTGGTGCCGTTCGAGCCGGTGCTGGCCCCCACGCTGCAGCGGCTGACGCGACACCGGAGTCGGCTGTGGAGCCGGATCAGGCGGCTCCGCAGCCTGCTGCGCGCAGCGAGGCCGGCGGCACCGCGCACGGGGGGCCTGACCCGGCCCGCCCTCGGCGGCGTGAACGTGGCCGGCTACTTCGCCTCGGAGAAGGGGGTCGGGGCTGCGGTACGGTCGACGGTGGGCGCGTTGCAGGCGGCGTCGGTGCCTTGCGTCCTGTCCAACGTCGTTGACTCCGGGTCAAGGAATCGCGAAGGGCGGGAGTTCGAGTATCGCCCGGACAATCCCTACCTCGTCAATCTCCTGCACGTGAACGCGGATCAGGCGCCGATGGTCGCCTCCACGATGGGCGCCGAGTACTTCCGGGGTCGCTACAACATCGGCGCGTGGTTCTGGGAGCTGTCACGCTTCCCGGCCGAGTGGCGCTCGAGCTTCCGCTACTTCCAGGAGATCTGGACCTACTCGAGCTTCTGCCTCGACGCGGTGTCGCGCGTTTCCCCAATCCCTGTGGTCAGGATGCCCCTGGCCGTCGCGCCCCCGGCGGTCGGTCAGACTCCCGGCGATCGCGTCCGGTACGGGATCGGGCCGGACCAGTTCTTGTTCCTCTTCATGTTCGACTTCCACAGCGTCGTCGAGCGGAAGAATCCGCTCGGAGTCATCCGCGCGTTCGAGCTGGCGTTCGGCGCGCGCCGGGACGTCGGCTTGCTCGTGAAGACCGCGCACTCGGCGGACAATCCGGCCGAGCTCGCCCAGCTGCGCGCGGCGGTTCGGACCGACACCGTCAAGATCCTCGACGACGTGCTGAGCCGGGCCGAGGTGATGAACCTCCTGGCGGCTTGCGATTGCTATGTGTCGCTGCACCGCTCGGAGGGCTTCGGGCTGCCGATCGCCGAGGCGATGGCGCTCGGCAAGCCGGTGATCGTGACCGCGTACTCCGGCAACATGGACTTCACCACGCCGTCCAACAGCTTTCTGGTGAAGTACCGTCTGGTCGAGCTGGGGCGCACGCACGGACCGTACCAGGAGGGAAGCGTCTGGGCGGACCCGGACGTCGAGCACGCGGCCGAGCTGATGCGGCACGTCTGCGAGGCGAGAGGCGAGGCGCAGCGCATCGCGGTTGCCGGTCAACGCGACGTCGAGACGCTCTTGCATCCCCGCGTCGTCGGCGCCCAGATGCGAGCGAGACTCGACGAGATCTGGACGGGAGGAACAGCCGTGACAGTGAGGTCAGCGAGTCTCGTCGGCTCGGTGCCGTCGGGCAGGACCAGCGCGCGGGCCACGGTGGCCGACGCCAGAACGATGGCCAGGCCGGCCGTCGCCCCGGGAGCGCCGCCGGTCGAGGAACGGGTGGACGCCGATCTCGCGGGCCTCCACTCGGCCTACGATGTCTCCAACGTCCCGCTCTTGTCGCATCGCGCCTGGCTTGGCCCTGGCGTGGTGCTCGTCAAGCGCGTCCTCCGTCGGCTGCTGATCCCGATCCTGAGCCAGCAAGCGGCCTACAACGCGTCCAACGCTCGCGTCGTCACGTGGCTCGCCGGACGGGTCGAGGATCTCATCGGGCGGGAGCGCGAGTTCCGCGCCCTGGAGAAGCGCCTGGCGCGGCAACGACGGATGGTGCGCGCCGTCGGCGGGCAGGTCGCGCGGGGTGAGGAAGCCCTCAAAACCCTCGAGCACTCCAGCCGGTCACTGGAGTACCGCCTTCGGGGCGCTCTCGACGAGCTGAGCCAAGTCTCCGTCGATCGTCAGGGACTCGCCGGCGTCGATCGGGCTCTGGGGCCGGCGCCCCACCTCGCCGCCTTCGACTCTCTCGGCTTTCACGACCGCTTTCGAGGCGGCCAGGATGAGATCCGGGAGCGCCAGCGACAGTACGTCGAGCACTTCAGCGGCGCAAAGCAGGTCCTGGACATCGGATGCGGTCGGGGCGAGTTCTTGGAGCTCCTCAAGGAGGCGGGGATCGAGGGGCGGGGGATCGAGCGGAGTCTGCGCATGGCCACCCTGTGCCGGGAGAAGGGCCTGGACGTCGCTCACGGCGACGCGTTCGAGCTTCTCGCCGGGCTCCCTGACGAGTCCCTCGACGGCATCTTCTCGGCGCAGGTCATCGAGCACCTCCGTCCCGGCGACGTGCTCAGGTTAGTCCTGCTCTGCCACGCGAAGCTCAGGCCGGGCGGCGTGGTCGTTCTGGAGACGGTCAACGTGCAATGTGTCTCCGTCTTCGCGCGAAGCTTCTACATGGATTTCACGCATGTCTGGCCGTGTCACCCCGACGCCATGCGGTACGTGCTGGAGTCCGCCGGCTTTCGGGATACCCGCCTGACGTTCTCCAGTCCGGTCGATCCAGAAGCGGAGCTGCCCATCCTGCCCGATCAGAGCGTGTTCGGCGAGGCCACCACGCGCTTCAACAAGGCCGCCCGGCTCCTGAACGAGCTCGTCCTCGGATATCAGGACTACGCGGTCATCGGCCACCGGAGCTAGGCACCCGGAGGGGGCCGAGGCGGGCTCCGGCGACACGAAGTGTGCACAACGGCCGCGCGGCAAATTGCGCCGGGTACAGGGCGCCCAGTTCCCTGCCCGCTTGCCGTGGGGCCGCCTGAGCCGGCATCCCTGGCGTCGGTGGACCGAGCGGTGCAGGAGCCTCGCGAGGCGTCCGACTGCCGCAGCAACCCGGCCGATCCTGCCCGAGCAGCCACCGGATCCGAGCAGGGTAAGCGTATTGTGTGGGAAGCCGATTCAAGACCGTTCGGCGACGGTCGACGCTCCTTCGTGGAGGGCGATGGTCGGCGGCAGCGGTTCTGCGGTTGATCGGCGAGTGGCAGGCCCGTCTTCGCGGGCACAGGTCGTGCACCGGCCAGAGGAGCAGCACGCAGGAGACGGGGATGCCGTCCTGTAATCTCGCGCGCATCTCTCGCGCTCTAGAAAAGGAGATCGCATGCATTCCTCCAGCATCGACAGACCACTCCGCGCAGACCCGATCCGCGCCGGGACCTCGGGAGTGAGCCGGATGGAACGTCGGGAGAGCTTCGCGGATCTCGTCCTCCGGGCTACCCAGAAGAATTCTCCGGCGGCAAGCGCCGCACCGAGCTCGAGCTCGCCCGGACTAGCCGTGGTCGGCCTCGGCCTGCTCGACGTCCGACCTCGATCGCTTCAGCCGTTCGGGTTCGCGCCTTCGAGCCCGGCTGCCTCGACACAGGCTTCGAAGGAGGCAAGCAAATTCGGAGACTCGGGCGAGACCGTCGCCGAGGTCGCGCCCGACGAACCGGCACTGGGCCCGGCCCCGGGCGAGTCGGTCACCCTCCCGTCGCCTCGCCTCGACAAGCTGCTCGCCTTCTGGAGTGGACTGACGCCTGAGATTCAGGGCTCGCTGCTGAGTCTGCCCGTGGAGACTCAGACACAGCTCGCCGGCCTCGTGCTGACCGCTGGCGACAACACCGCCGCCTTCTGGAACCTGCTACCGAGCGAGATCCAGACCCAGTTTGCAGGTCTTTCCCATGGGCTGAAGGCCGATCTGAATCACGCGCTCGGCGGTCCCCAGCTAGACCAAAACGGCCCGACACAACCGCAAAGTAGCCGGTTTGCCGGGATGGGTGATCCGCTTCCGCCGATCGGAGCGCCGGTCGGCGTTCAAAGTGGCGTGCCGATCTATAATCCGTTCGGGTATGAGGTTGTGACGATTACGGCCCTCGACGGATCTCCCTACACGTTTCTTCGGCTTTGGCCGGGGCAGATTCACCCGCTGGCTGATCCGAGCGTGACGCCACCATGGATGGGCGGGACGCCGTACACCAACACCAATCCGTTCCCCATGCCAGCGGGGTTTACCTTTTCGCTCGAAAACCGGTTCTTGTCGCCGCATCCGTACCACGCCACGCCGGCTTGGGAGCAGGCCATCCGGGATACGGCGGCGAGAGCGGCGGCCAGGTATCCACAAGACCCCATCTATGGATCCTATAAGGCGTGGCAGGCCCAGCGCACAAAGCCGATCGGCGGTGGTGGCGATGGGGGGCAGGCGTAGTCGGGGTGGCCAGCGCGGATTCACGTAACTCGCCCGATCCGTTCACGCCTCTCCTCAACTCACCTTGCCTTTGCAACCGACCTCGCCCTGAAACGGTCGCAGAGTGAAGGGCAGGCGCGGTGGTGTTGTCCAGGTCAACATCTGACGCTCCGCTGAGGCGCTCCGCGCACGCATCGCCACTGCCCTGAGGGCCGCCGGCCGCCGAATCTTGTCCGGCGCCGGCCGGATCATGCTACAAAGACCGTCGCGGAAGGAGCAGGTCGGCGCCATCGGCCGGCGGGACCCGTGCCGTGCGCTCACGCTCACCGGAATGCGGGGAGGGACAGAGCAACTTCAGCGGCTCGCGATCGTCAACGCGGACGATTTCGGACTGAGCCTCGGTGTCAACCGGGGGATCATCGAGGCGCATCGTCGGGGTATCGTGACGACGGCATCGCTTCTTGCCAACGGCGCCGCCCTCGACGACGCGATCCGCCAGATCAGAACCCACCCGGACCTGGGAGTCGGGATCCACCTGTGCCTCGTGGAGGGAGCGCCCGTTCTGGCTCCCAAGTCAGTCCCGTCACTGGTGGGTACCGACGGCGGCTTCCTTCCTTCCCTCCGCGCCTTGCTGTTCCGCGTCGTGGCCGGGAGAATAGCCGGGCCCGAGGTCGAGGCCGAATGGCGGGCCCAGATCGAGCTCCTCCTCGACCGCGGCGTGGCAATCCAGAAGGCCGACAGCCACATGCACCTCCACGTCTTGCCGCCTTTCTTCGAGCGCTTCCTCCGGCTTTGCCGCGAGTACCGGATCGAGGCCGTCCGGCTTCCGCTGGAACCGGTCACCCCGACGTCATTCACCAGGCCGAGCGGGCTCGGGCTGGGGCTTCTGGCCTCGGCGCAGGCATCCAAGATCTCGAAGCACGGCCTCCGGGCGCCCGACCACTTCCGCGGGGCCTCGGTGAGCGGCGGCCTGACCACCGCGCGCCTGGTCCGCTACCTCCGGACCCTTCCGGTGGGCGTGACCGAGATCATGACGCATCCGGGACTCCCTGGTCCCCCCCTGCCGGGTTGGGCGGCCTCGGCTCGGTATGATCGGGCTGCCGAGCTGGCTACGCTCGTGTCACCAGCGGTCCGCGCGGCGCTGGGCACGTCCGGAATCGAGCTGACCACGTTCGCCGCCCTTCGATCGGCAAGCTGAGAATGGACTCGCCCGCCCATCCCAGGAATCCTGAATGAACCCCGGCTGCGGGGACACCCCGTTTCTCCCCTTCCACCGCCCCTGGATCGACGCGCAATCGATCCAGGCCGTCGTGGACGTGCTCGAATCCGGATGGCTCACGCGCGGGCCCCGTACCGAGGCCTTCGAGAAGGCCCTCGCCGAGTACCTCGGCTGCCGGGCCGCGATTGGCCTCAACTCGTGCACGGCTGGCCTCCACCTGGCCCTGGTCGCGCTCGGCATTGGACCGGGAGACGAGGTCATCACGTCGCCCATCACGTTTCCGGCCACCGCCAACGTGATTGTCCACCAGGGGGCGAGGCCCGTGTTCGCTGACGTGGACCGGGACACCTTGAACCTCGATCCGGAGCAGGTGGCGGCCAGGATCACGCCTCGGACGAAGGCCATCCTACCGGTCCACTTCGCCGGTCATCCCTGTCCGATGGGGCCGATCATTGACCTCGCCCGGCGTCACCGTCTCCACGTCATCGAGGATGCCGCCCATGCGCTCGAGGCGGTGGATGCGGGCAAGAAGATCGGGACCGTCGGTCATCTCACCGCGTTCAGCTTCTACGCGACGAAGAACCTCACCACCGGAGAGGGGGGAATGCTGACGACCGACGATCCGGACCTGGCCCAGCGGCTCCGGATCTTGAGCCTCCACGGCATCTCGAAGAGCGCCTGGACCCGCTACACCCCGGCCGGCGTGCACGAGTGGGAGACGCTGCTGCCCGGCTTCAAGTACAACATGTTCGACATCCAGGCGGCCCTCGGGCTCGCGCAGCTGTCACGCCTGGAAGAGTGGTGGCGGATCCGCCGCTCGCACGCCGAGCGCTACCGGGACGCCCTCATGGACACACCGCAGCTCACGCTTCTCGGCGAGCGATCCGGGATCCGGCATGCCCATCATCTGCTGGTGGTCTTGCTGAGGGTGGAGCGCCTCGGAGTGAACCGGCGGGCGATCATGGAATCACTGAAGGCCGAAGGCATCGGCACCGGCGTCCACTTCACGAGCCTTCACGTGCACCCGTATTACCGGGACACCCTCTCCGTCCTACCAGGCGAGCTGCCGGTGGCCGAGTGGGCCTCGCCGCGGGTGCTTTCCCTGCCGCTGTATCCGCGCATGACCGATGGTGACGTCGACCGGGTGGTCGGAACCCTTCAAAAGGTCCTCGCCGCTCATGCGCGGTAGGCGTCTCCGACAGGCTCCTCGGGCGCTCGGAGGGAAGGCGTGCCGCCTCTTGGTCCCCCCCTGGAGTGAACCACTGGTCCCCCCCCTCGAGTGAACCAGATGAATCTTGCGACGGCGCTGGTCTTCTTCTCCCTTGCATCGATGCTCCTGCTCCTCCATGCCGGGTTTGGGGTCACGCGGCTGCTGGCCTTCCCGGCCATCCGGCGCGACGAGCTCCTGCTGATGCCCTTCGTCGGTCTGGCGGTGATCGTCTCGGCGGGCTACTGGTGCGGGTGGATGGGCTGGTCGGCTGCCACGACCCTCTGGCTGGTCGTGATCCTGCCGGCCGGGATCAATCTCGTCGCGATCCTCCGGCCTCGTTTCCCCCTCGAAGTCAAGCCGCATTTGGCCGCTTTCACCCTGGCGGCGGGGGTGTTCGTCGTGGCGGCGGTCCCCGCGGGTCGCTCGGGCGCCCTTGGTCCGATCGGGGCGAGCGGCGACCAGGTGCTGTACACCAATGTGGCCACCTATCTCGAGCAGAACGGCCTGCCCGCCCCGCCCGCGTCGGACACCAAGCCGGCGACGGTCCAGCTCGGGTACATCAACTGGGGCCTCCCGCTGGGGTTCAGCCACCTGCAGGCGGTCGTTGACCGCCTCGTGAAGTGGAAGGCGCATCAGACCGTTTCGCTGATGACCGCGCTCCTGACCGCCATCAACGTCCTGGCGTATCCGCTCCTGGCCGGCTGCCTCTTTCGGTTCGGCGCTCGGGGCAGGCTGATCGTCACGGCGCTGGCGGCAGCGAGCCCGATGCTCATGGGCGTGCACTACGGCAACTACGGGATGCACGTGGCGAGCCTCGGCCTCGTGTCTCTGGCTTTCGGGGTGGCCGTCTTGTCCTTGGAGGATCGGAGCTGGCGGGCGGCCGTGCTGGCGGCGATCCTGCTTGCCGCCGTCTTCACGACGTACCCGCTGGGCGCCGGAGCGTTCGCCTTTGCGCCCCTTGCGCTGTATGTCCTGCTTGGCTCCGAGGGCAACTGGGGGCGGTTGCGTGCGGCCTCGGGGCGCCTAGCCCGGATCGCCGCCATCGCCATCCTCCTCGCCCTGCCCGGCGTCGTTCATGTCACGCGGCTCCTGCCGCTCATGCTCTCGTTCGTCTGGGTCAAGGAGTTCGGGAACGTCGACGACCACGTCTCCTGGACGGCCGCCTACGGCCTCTCCCACCATCTGGTCGCCACTCCGTCCTTCCCGGCCGGACTGGTTCCGAGCTGGCCCGCCGTCATCGGCATCGCGGTCTTGCTGGTCACCCTCTATGGAGTCTGGACGCGGAGCGGGCGCGCGCGACTCGCGCTCCTGGCCCTTGTCGTCACCTACGTCCCATTCATCCTCTGGCTCCGCTTCGGTCACGACTACCCGTATGGCTTCTTCAAGGCACTCACCTTCGCGGTCTTTCCCGCGCTGATCGGACTGGCGGCCGGGGCCGAAGCCCTGCTGGAGAGACGGCGGCCCGCGGCCATCGCCGCCACCTGCGCGGTTGTCCTGTCCCTGCTCGTGACGAACCTCTCCGCCCTCGCCCTCCTGTTTCGTGTCGTAGCCGTGCCGGACCTTTCCGCCGTCCTCGCGCTCGCGAGCGCTCCGAGCGTGGAGCGCGGCGCCACGGTCCACGTGCGTGACGATCGCGACACGGACCTGCTCTGGGTGACGTATGTCCTGAAGGACCATGCGCTCGCCCTCGCCCACGAGAGCCCGTATTACCTGACGCGGGACTGGCGCTTCTACCAGAAGGCGATCAGCGCGAATCTCGTGCTGGTGCGGCGGGACACGCCGCTGACCGAGTCGTGGAGCGCCGGCCCACGCTACCAGAACAGCCGGTATGAGCTCCTCCGCAAGGACCCCGCGATCCTCGTGCATCTAGACTTCTGGGAGGCGCCCCGGGTGCTGGCGAAGGGGCGAACACTGACGGTCAGCGTTCTTCCGGACGCGATCCGCGTGGACGAGACGTCGTTCCCGCTTCGCACCCCGCTGCCGGAACGACCACTTGTCCTGCGCCTCGGCGCCTTCGTCCCGGCCGGGTCGGTCGTGCGGATCGACGCGCCCGGGGAGCCCGAGACGAGCCGTGCCGCCCTTGACTCGCTGGTCATCGAGCGGCCGATCCGGGAGGTTCCCGCGCGGCTCTCCCTGTCGTGCCAGAGCGACCGGACCGTCCTCCTTCCGGGCTGGATCCAGCTCGTGGAGTCGGGCGCCCTGCCTCGCGTGACCGAGGGCGTGCTCGACCTATTTCGGGTCGAGGCTCTCCCGGGCTCGGGATTCTTCATCGTGGACGGCTGGCACGACACAGAACCGGGATTGCGCTGGACGCAGGACCGAGCCCTGGCCGTCTTTCGAACTCCCCCGGGGCCGGCGACGCTCGCCGTCGAGGGGTGGCTGCCCGGCGGTGCGGGCACGACCGCCTGGCTCGTCCTCAACGGTCATCAACTCGGCCAGATCGACCAGCCGGGCGTGTTCCGGAGGTCGTTCGCGTTGCCGTCCGTCATCCGGGGCATCTCGACCTGGAGTGAGCTTCAGGTCAGCGTGAGCAGGGTCTTCAATCCAAAGCGGCTGGGGCTGGCCGCCGACGCGAGGGACCTCGGCGTGGCACTCACCAAGCTCGAGGTAACTGTGGAGGGGGCCTCGACGGCCCCCTCCAAACCGGGAAGCCTCTACTGACAGACCTTGCCGGAGTCCAGTCGCCGGAGCGCGGCACGGGCGTGTTCCCGGACTCGCGGCACCGGATCCTCCTCGGCCAGCTTCACGAGGTCGGGGCGGGCCGCCGCGTGACCGAGGCGGCCGAGCGCGGAGGCCACTCGCGCGCGCACGTCCCCCTCCTGGTCGTGCATGGCCCTTTGCAGCGCGGGCCCGGCCGCAGGATCACAGAGGGCGCCGAGGGCTCCCCCCGCGACCTGGCGCACCCGGGAATCGGAATCGTCCAGAACCTCGATCAGTCCCGCAACTGCGTCGGAAACCCTGAGCCGTCCGAGCGCCCCCGCGCTCTGCATCCGTACCAGCGGGTCGGCGTCCGAGAGCGAGGTCAGCAGCACGGATCTCGCCCGCTGATCCTGCAGCAGCCCGAGGATCATGGCCGCGTGGGCTCGTACGGTATGGAGGGAGCGGAGTCGCTGGGCCATGATTTTGGCCTGGCCGGTCAATCCGTCAGGGGATGGGAGCGCCGAAAATCCCGCCGGTTGTCGAGGATCCTGCAAGACCCGGATGAGTGGCTCGACCGCCCGCGGGTCCTTCGCCGCCCCCAGCAAAACCGCCGCCCGCGACCGCGCGTGACCGTCCTGCTCGACGTCATCCAGCAGCGCGATCGCGGCCGAGACCCGGTCGGCGTGAGACGAGAGCGCAGACTCGGTGAGCGCGAGCAGGGCCTCCCGGCGTATCGGCGCGCCGGAGTCGCGGGCGAGGCGCTCAGCCGCCGGCACGGCCGCCGGATCGCCGATGCGTGCCAGGGAGCGAATCGCGGAGATCCGTACGGACGCACTCTCAGCCGCATCCTCGGCGCGCTGGAGCAGCGAACCGGTCGCCGCCTTGTTCCCCGCCCATCCGAGCGCCACCGCGCTTGCCGACCGCAGCTCGGGGTCGGGGTCTCCGAGCAGGGTGAGGAGCGCTGCGGCCACGCTCGGATGGGCCGCCGCCAGGCTGCCTATCGCGGACAGGCGATCGGTCTTCGGTGCGCTCGCGTCCAGGGCGACACGCTCCAGCGCTCGGAAGACCGGTAGGTCCGCGTCGGGCGAGCTCGGTGTCTGGGCGAAGACGGGGCCGGAGACCGACACGAGCACAGCGAGAAATGCACACGCAGCACTCCGCATGAGACCCTCTCTCGACCGGCCGCGCTCCGCGATCAACCAGCCCGCTCGAGGCTCCACCGATCCTGCCCGCCGCCGTCTATTCCGATGTGTAGACCTCGATGCGGCGCACATGGCGAAGGTCGAACCGGTTCTGGGTCCGATCGAGCTGGGCGAGCCGCCAGGTCCGATTGACCGCTTTCCAGCTCGTCCGCAGCACCAGGCCGTCGACCTGGGCGAGGTCGTGGCCCCTCAGCGTCACCGTGCGACTGTTGCTCCTGATCCGAAGCTCCTTCACGCGCTCCCGAGCTACACCACTGTCCAGGAGAAACGCCGACAGCGGGATCGCCGGATGCTCGTGGTCGCGCCGGCTCCTCCACTTCATTGTCGCCATCCCCCTCAGGTCGTCGGGCGTCCAGCTGCGCTTCTCGAGAGTGTCGACCACGAGCGTGATGTTCCGCGCCCCGCTGCGGTTTTCGCCCTTCTTCGTTGCCCTCGCCGGCTTCGGCTTCTGGGCGATGGCCGGCGTGACAGTCGCGCCCAAAGTCGCCAGCAGCACGAGCGCCGCTGCGAGCCCATATCGCCACTGCCGACGCCCACCCCGCATCAAGACCCTTTGACCGAGCTAGACGATCACGGCGCTACGCCGGGCGCGATGCGCAGTCTCGGGACTGTCCTCGAGGCCACGATCGCACGGCCGGCGCGCCTCATTGGTCCGATGTCAGCGCCAGCCGGCGATACTCGACCCGCTTCTCGATACTCATTCCCTCTCGCTTCCAGACCTCCCAGACGGCGTGCAGCACCCCCCCGGTCTGGTCCCAGGCCAGGCGGCCGTTGCGGGCGAGGTCTCCCGCGGCGGTGGTGTCGTCGACGACGACCTCCTCGTCCAGCCAGGTACGACCTCCATCACGCGACCAGTTCAGCAAGAGGCGGTCAAACCCACTCCGGTCGTCGGACCAAACCACTGCGACGTGCCCGTCCTTGCGCGTCACGACGTAGGGGGTTTGGGAGATGCCGGTGCCGGCATCGTCGCGATCGAGGCGGATATCCTGTTCGAGCCAGGTCTTGCCCCGGTCGGCCGAGATGTTCATATAAATATCGTCCCGGCCGTTACGCCGATCCTGCCACGCTACATGCACCCGTCCGTCAGGAGCGAGCGCCATGTGAGGGAAGGTCGAGACCGTCCCGCCCCGCGGCCGGCGACTCAGCCGGGTCGGGCTCGTCCAGCGCTTGCCGCCGTCCTCCGAGCGCGCGAAGAAGACATCGTCTGCGCCGTGACGGCTGTCACTCCATACGAGAAAGACGCCGCCCTCCCTGTCCGTCAGAATCTGATGGTTCGTCGCGCTCAGGGCGCCTCTGCTGACATTGATCTCCGGTCCCCAGCTCTTCCCGTGATCCGTCGACGCGCGGGAGAAGACTTCGGTACGCCCCTCACGGTTGTCGATCCAGGCTATGAAGACCCCGCCGCGCCCGTCGGCCTGGACGCGCGGTAGTACGCTGATGAACCCCGGGATGCGCCGCCGCGGCGCCGCCCCCTGGTCGCCCTCCTTCTTCGCGGCTCGTTCCTTCTCGGCCGTGTCCTTCTCGGCCGAGTCGCCGCTCAGCTCGGTCCCGTCGGACGACCAGCTCTGGCCGAAGTCCTCGGATCGGTTGACGTAGATCTTGAACGTGCGGCTGGACCGGGGGCCGCCGCTCGGCGTGGTGCTCCGTTCGTCATACCAGGCGACGACCACCCCGCCGTCCCCGCCCGCGGCGATCTCGCCCGACAGGGCGCCCCCTCCTTGATTCAGCACCTGAGGCTCGTCATGCCACGTGACTCCGCGGTCGAGCGAGGCCAGGAACTGAATCTCCTTCCGGGACTCCTTTCCGCGATACTTGGTCCGCCACACCAGCATGACGCGCCCGGCCGGGTCTACGGCAAATACGGGGAAGCTCGACCGAGCGTCCTTAGGCTTGTTCCGGTCGAGCGTGACGGCCTCGGACGGCCAGCTCTTTCCACCATCCACTGACCGCAGAAGCTGAATGTCACCGCCTTGCTCGCCGGAGTTGCCGAGCCAAAGACGGTAGACCGTGCCGGCACCATCGACGTGTACCTGCGGATGGGATTGCCCCCCAACCTTTCCCAGCTCGGACAGGAGCCCTTCAGGGACCGCGTCGCCCCGAGGGGTGGCCTGCTGCGACGACACGAGCGAGTGGCCAGCCGCGAGCGTGATCAGCACACCGATGGTCAGAATGACCCGGCGCATACTTCGCATGAACAAGGACTCCTTCAACTGAATGATCTGAGGATCACGCGACCAGTCGACGCCGGAGCGGCTGTGGACAGTACGTCCTCGTGATGGCACCCAGCACTCGTGGATTGGAGAACAACTGGCACCCGGCCGGCCCTGATTTGACCGGACCGGGTGCCCATGCGGCAGGAGTCGTGGCGCCCCCTAGGATCTAGGGCAGGGGGAACGAGTTCAGGAACCCCGCGCGCCGCGTGTTGAAGAGCCTCGAGAAGAAGTTCAGGTTCAGCGACCCGGCTCGCAGCCGGGTGTTCAGGCTCGCCGTGAACAACTCTCCCGAGTCGGTGTGCTCCTCATCGATGGGAGGACCGAACGACGTTATCTCCCAGTACGTCGCCTGAATCCCCGAGATCGGGGAAATGTCCCTCAGACGAGCCTCCACCGCCGTGCCACCGAGTATCGTCGTCAACCCGATGCACTGGCACGGCACGTTATCCACAGACTGCAGGAAGTTCTCGTTGAGGTCGAAGATGAAGAACGAAAGCGCTCTGGCGAAGACGCCAGTGGTTTCGCAATCGTCGCAGAGCGTCTGGTCGGTCGCCAGGGTCGTGGCGGGGTTGTAGGCCTGAGCCGGCGGGTTGCCCTCGTCCTGAGATGCCAGGTCGAGCATGTCACCACCGAGCGTCCCCTCGACCCCCGAGATGAAGAAATCGCCCGCATCGTCGTCATTTGCCCGAGCCAAGTCCGTACTGCGCGGGCAGCGGACCAGGAGCGTGTTGAAGATGACGCCGCCGTCATCGGGCAGGGCGAACGGAATCACGTGGGCCGGCTTGTAGGGGCTCCACCCGTTACCGTTGTTGTTGGACAGCCGGGCCAGCTCCTCGATCCGGCCGATCCCTCGGTTCACGTCGGCGTAGTACATCAACCCGATGATCGAGTTCGTCAACAGGAGCGGCTGGGAGAATGGCCCGGTCCCCGGGGTGCCCGCCACGAGCACGTTGCCAACCCGAACGCTCGTGACCAAGGGACTGTGCAGGGAGATGATCTCGACATCATTCTCCGTGAGCGGTACCCGGATGTCGTTCACGCGGATGCACGCGGCCGTGTAGAACCACACGTGGGGCGTGAACTCGCACACATTCGGATTGCTCGAGTCGTTGCAGAACCGCGGCGACGCGAGGATCAAGAACTGAAACTGTCCGCCCGCCGTGTCCGTCGTGATGTAACTGCCCTCGAGCGCTCCCGGGGATGTGTCGCCGATGGTCAGCGGATCGACGTTCTGCGCCCAGGCGGGCGCTCCTCCGCCGACGGTCAGAGCCACTAAGGCGAGCACTGCAGTCAGCCGCTTCATGCTTCCTCCTCCTCTGTCATAGTGTCGTCCACGATTCCCCCACCCGACGCCAGACTCTGGGTCCTCGATCTTCTTCACGGGTGAGTTGCGAGGTCGAGTAAAGCCGCCTCGGATCACCGCTTGCAGCGTCAACTCCGTTGCTGGCTTCACCTCCCTCCCGCACCAGTTCCCCGGCTCGCCACGACGTCGCGGTCAGTCGAAGAGCACAGGCGGACCTACAGACCCTCGTCCAAACTTGGGCGAATCTACTGCGTACCCGCCGAGACTGTCAAACAAAAAATTCGTCCCGGAGGGCAAGTCCGCCAGCCATCCGCGCCAGACTTTCCTCTCGCAGGTAACCGACCCGCTCGCGAGCCCGATGCGCGGCGCCCACCGCCGTGGCCGCAGCCCCGCCGGCCCTCCGGGAGCCACCATGACGCCACCGTGCCCGCACGGAGTTTCGCATGATGCCGGACCCGCTCGCCACGCACCTCTCTATGGTGTGGCCGGGGCCGCCATCAGGCGAGCGGCGCTGTCGGACCACGGCGAACCCCCTACCTCGACGCGACGGGCCACGGCCCGGGGACTCCCGCATCGGCCTCCTGGGTCCGGTACCATGCCCCCCGGATCAGAACCCAGTGGTCCTGGAGAAGCGTTGCCTCCGTTCGCTGGGGGGACGGCACCGCCGCGGCCTGCGGGATCGGCAGCGGGGGAATCGTCATCTTCACGAGGATCCGAACCCCCACCCGGGCGAAGCTGCCCCTCCGCTCGACGCTCTCTACCTGGGCGCCGAGGTACTGAATGGTCCGCCCGCGACCGTACTCCTCAGCGGGCACACGCGCGCGCAGGCGCGGCTCGAGCAGGTCGTACTCGGCCTGGTAATCCTTCTTCACGCGGGCCTGCCAGTAGGCGAGCACCCGCTCTCGGAGCCGCTCGAGCGACGGGTCCGCGACGCTGGTTTCCGGCACCGTCTGCTCCTGCTCTGCGGTTGAAACGGGCGGCGCGAGGACGCTCGCGGGCAGCGCCGCCAGGATGCCAGCGAGCATGAGACGGGCTGCACCGCGCATCAACCTGTCCTCCCCGACGTGAGCTGGAGCCCACGGTGCGCGTGACAGACGTCCCCCACGAGCTGCTGATAGAGCGCGGCGGCCCCGGCGCGAACCGGCTTGAGGTCCAGCTTCAGGAGCTGGGCGAGCCCGCGATCCAGAACCGTTGCGGCCTCCTCGTACCGGTGCGCCTCTCGAGCCGGAACCGTGTAGAGCTCGTGACGTTGCGCGTACCCGAGGCACTCGAACGCGTGGCCGATAAACTTGATCTGCGCATCGAGCAGGAACCAGCCGGTCCCCGGGACCGTGGACAGCTTTGGCTGGTAGAAGCGGTCCAGCAGTTCCATGTCTGCCCGGAGCCGGTACACGAGTAGGTCCATGAGCCGGTCGAGTCTCTCCCGATATTGAGGCACCCGGTACCCGGCGTTCGACGCGGCGAGCAGACTATACAGCAGGTGGGTCCCGCCACAGGTGAACGCGTGAATCGGAGCCCGCTCCTCGAGGGGGATGCCCTTATCGCGCGCCTCCTGGACGGGTCGGGAAGTCTGCTCCATGGTCTCGAATCCCTCTTGCACGACCCGGGCCAGCTCGATGCGCTCGCCCCACGCGTTGGTCCATACGCCCCGCGCCGGGGAGTTCGTCTGGGTCAAGGCGATGAGGCTCCAGGCGATCGTGTCGCGGTCCGTGCGCTCCGAGAACCGAAAGAGCGCTCGCGCGCTATCGGCGACCTCTCCAAGTGTCCCGCGTCGGCCTTTGAACGTGAACGCGAAGTCGAGCGGGACCCCGGCCTCCAGAAAGGTCTTCAGGAACTGGTTCTCGTGCCGCTCGATCGCACTGGGGAACGCGAGGAAGCGCGAACCGTTCACCACCCGCTCCTCGAGGAAGCCGGACAGGACGAATGACACGGCCGGGGCGCCCCGCTCGATGGTGAAATTCCGTCCCATCGCACGGACGCCGTGGACGACGGACCACGGGTCGGTTCGGCGTGTGGCGTGGGTCATGATGAGTGGTGTGGTCAGGTCCTGCGTCGCCGACTGGGCAGCGTGGGGGAACCCGAGCGCCCACCCGCCGGCGGCGGCCAGTCCACTCCGGAGAACGGTCCGACGCGCCACCGGGTGGCAGGTCGCGGGATAGAAGAAGGGCGACGAGCTCAACGAGAGCCCTGGCCGGTCCGCGCTTGAGCCTTTTCTGCCCTTCGCTGATCCTGTGTCTCCCGGGTCCGTTTCTCGAGGCCCCGAGGCTGGTCGACTCCCGCGCCCTCCTGGTTGCCGAGCCCCTGGGACTGAACGGCAGCTGGCGCTCCCGTTGCGAGAGATCGCCTGTCCGGTCGGCGCTTCAGCGTGGACTTGTCGGACGCGCCACCCGTCGGGCGCTCGGCTCGTACGCTGCCGACCGACGCGTCCGCTGGCCTGCTGTCCCCAGCGGCGCGGACGGGGCCGCCACCCGCCGAGCTTCCCGCGCTGAGCCGCAAGACGACCTCACCCTCGGGTCCAGTGAGGGTCACGCGGTCGGACTCCACCTTGGTCAAGCGGTATCGGCCCAGCGCGTCACCGAGCTTGACGAGCGCAGGGCCACTGGCGGAGCCCGGCTGCTGCAAGAGCGCCATCTGCGTCGTCCCCGCGATGATGACCCCTGAGAGGAGGATGTCGGACGGGCCGGACGCCTGAGGGGCGCCAAGCTCCCTGGATGACCGGGGAACGGGCGCACCCGGGGTCGCGTCAGACGGCGTCGTCCCGGTCGGCTGCGGAGGCAGGGCGGGCTGGAAGATCTTGTTCAAAAACCCGCTGAAGTCGACCTCGGCAGATGGTCGATCACGGCCGGGCACGGCACGTGCTGCCGATCGGCCCGGAACGGAAGTGCGTGGGCTCGCACTGGACCGGCCGCCGCTCGTCGCCGGGGGTTCGATCTGGACCGCCTCCCCACTGAAGATCCTTCCGAGCGTCGAGCCGAAATCAGCAGCATCGCCAGGCGGCCCCGCGTGGATCGCCGAGGCCCACCCGATCACCAATGCCAGCCCCATCACCGTCTTTGCGCCAGGTCCGCTCATACGCTCACCTCACCCTTCTCCGACAAGCGGTCAGTCCCCCTCTGGTGGCGAGATTGTATAACATTCCCTCGACATCCCCGCACTTTCGACCGCCGTCATTTCTCGCGTCGGAGCAGCTGCCAACCCCAGAACGTGCGGTCCCGGAGGGATCCCAGGAAAGTCGTACCGACTCCCGGCAACTCGGGCCCATCGGGACCGCCGCCACAACGCCCCGGCCGAGCCCAGGTAGCCTCCACCGGTCCGTTCCACGGTTCATCAGGCTCCGTCGCATCCTTTCGCGCAAGATGCTTGCCTGGGGATTGGAGGGGCGCCTCGACGACCCTCCCGAAGCCTTCCCAGGATCGGCTGCGGCACGTCACGCCCCAGTCAACCGGGACTCGGCCAGGAACGCCGGTTCGGGAGCAGACACTGCCTCCCTCCAGTACGCGTCGACCACGGGCCCGGCCTCGCCCATCATGCGGACCTCGCCGCGGTCCAGCCAGACAGCGTGGTCGCACCAGCTTCGCGCCATCTCGAGATCGTGAGTCGCCACCAGGATGGTCTTGCCGTCCTTCCTGAACCGCTCCATCCTCTCGAAGCACTTCCGCACGAACGGGAGGTCGCCGACCGCCAGCACCTCGTCGACGAGGAAGATGTCGGGGGACGCGTAGACGGCGACCGCGAACCCAAGCCGCACCTGCATCCCGGTCGAATAGGTGCGAACCGGCTGGTTGATGAACCCGGCCAGCTCCGCGAACTCGACGATCTCAGCGAAGCGATCCTTGACCTCGGCCTTCGAGAGCCCGAGGATGACGCCGTTGATGAGCACGTTCTCGCGCCCGGTCAGCTCCGGATGGAATCCTGCGCCAAGCTCGATCATGGCCGAGGTGCGACCGTCCACCCCGACGGACCCGCTGGTGGGCCTGACGATGCCGCCGACGAGGTTGAGGAGGGTGCTCTTCCCCGATCCGTTCCGGCCGATGATCGCCACCGTCGCCCCCCTCTCCACGGTGAGGCTGACGTCCCGCACGGCCCACGTGACCTCGCTGCCCGAACGGCGGCGCTGCCACAGATCCCGGACGAGGTACGTCTTCAGCGTGGTCGGGGACCGCTCAGATTGGCGCCGGTAGCACTTCGATACCCCGGCCAGCCGGATCGCCGCAGGCATCGTCAGATCTCCTCGACGAAGGACTCCCGGCGGGCATCGAACACGAGCTGACCGGCCGCGACCAGCGCGAGCCCGACGAGCGCGAGGATTCCGATCTCGACCAGCGGCGGAGTCCGCTGATACAGCAGGACCTGGTGGTAGGCATCGATCAGCCAAGCCATGGGGTTCAGGCGCAGCAGTCCCCGAAAGGCGGGAGGCACCAGGCTGGCCGGATAGAAGACGGGGGTGACGAAGAACCAGAGGGTCAGCAGGCTCGGCACGAGCTGCAGCAGATCCCGGAAGCGCACCGACAGTGAGGAGCAGATGAGCGCGATCCCGAACGTGATGACGAACTGAATCATGAGGATGACCGGGAACAGCACCGCGGTCCACGCCAACTCGACGCCGAGCAGCACGAGCAGGGCCAGCAGGAGGGGCATGCTGAGCAGGAAGTGGATGAGGTTGGCGCCGATGCTCACGAACGGGAAGATCTCGGACGGCAACGCGACCCGCTTGACGAGGCCTCGGTTGTCGAGGATCGACCGGCTCGACTCGGTGACCGAGGCGGCGAACCAGTTCCAGGGCAGCAGGCCGCAGAGTACGAACGCCGGATAGTTCGGGACCGGGATCCGCATGTAGACCGAGAAGACGAGCACGTAGACCGACATGAAGATGATCGGATTGACGATGGACCAGAGGAACCCGAGGGAGGCGCCGCGGTATCGCGCCTTCAGCTCGCGGCCGATGAGCACGTACACGACCTCTCGGAACCGCCACAGCTTGGCCAGCTCGCCGAACAGGGTTCCTCCGTCGCCGCCGTGAGGCGCGGCGCCCGGCACCCGGAGCGCGACCAGCACGCTTCTCCGGACGCTCACGCCAGTCCCGCCCGCCGCGGGACTGCGGGCGAGTCATGAAGGCCTCTGGGCGGTTCGACGCGACCGCGAGACCCGCGGGAGGTCGGGGTGGTCCTGAAGAGCGAGGCCGCCCTCAACTCGAGACGGGAACCCGTTGCCGCCAGTACTCGAGAAGCTCGGTGAGCGTCTGATCGAACGGGATCCTCGGCTGCCAGCCCAGCTCCTTGCGGATCTTGCTGGCGTCGCCCCGGAGCACGGGCACGTCCGATGGCCGAAACCGCGCGGGATCGACCTTCACCGCGATGGGCCGGACCCGGGCCGCGGAGATCAGAAAGTCGAGCACCTCCTGGATCGCCCAGGCCCGACCCGAGCACAGGTTGTACACCTCGCCGGCTTGCCCCCGCTCGAGCAGCAGCCAGTACCCCCAGACGATGTCACGAACGTCGGTGTAGTCCCGCTGAGCGCTGAGGTTGCCGACGTACATCGTCGGCTCCCGCCGCCCCGCTTCGATCTCGGCCACCTGGCGGGCGAAGTTCGACGTCACGAAGACATCTCCCCGCCGAGGACCCTCGTGGTTGAACGCCCGCGCCCGGACGATCTGCTGCCCGTAACTCTTGAAGTACTGATAGCCCATCAAGTCCTGGCCCACCTTGCTCACCGCGTATGGCGAGAGGGGACGCAACGGGTTGCTCTCGCTGATGGGCAGCTCGTCGTCCTGGACGAACCCGTACTCCTCACTCGACCCGACGACCAGGAACCGGACGTCCGGGGCCTGCGTCCGCGCGGTCTCGAGCAGGTTGACCTGGCTGATCAGGTTCGTATAGAGCGTCTCGGCCGGGGCCTGCCAGGACGACCCGACGAAGCTCTGGGCCGCCAAGTGCACGATCCAATCGGGGCGCGACACACTGAGCAGGTGCTGGACGGAGGACAGATCCCGCAGGTCGCACTCGACAAGCTGGATGCGGTCCCGCAGGTGATCGATGTTCTCGGTCTTGCTCCGCCACCGGATGGAACCGACGACCTCGAAGCGCTGCTGCAGGGCGTACTCGGCGAAGTAGCTTCCCACGAACCCGCTGATTCCAGTGATCAGGATTCGCATGCCCTGGAACTATACACGAGCGGCGCGGGGCCAGGCAGGATTCTTCTGACATGGTGCGCCGGCACGACCGCCCGGGCGCGCCGCGACTGCGCGCCCTTCGCGGATTTCCGAGCGACGCTCGTCGTCAGAGGGCCGCCGCCCGCACCCCGCGAAGCACGGCCTGGACCGTGCGCCCCGTTCGTTCCCACGAGAACTCCGCCGCCCGGGCCAGACCGCGCTCGCGCAGCTCCTTGACGAGGATGTCGTCCTCGAACACGCGAGCCATCGCCGCCGCCAGTGCCTCGACGTCGTACGGATCGACCAGCAGGGCGGCGTCGCCGACCACCTCGGGGAGCGACGAGGTGTTCGAGGTGATCACGGGCGCGCCGCACGCCAGCGCCTCCAGCGCGGGCAGCCCGAACCCCTCCGCCAGCGACGGGAGCACCAGCATCCTCGCCTCGCGGTAGAGACCCGGCAGCTCCTCTGCCGTCGCGTAGGGGCGCCAGTCGATTCGGGACTCGAGCCCGAGCGCCGCGATGCGCGCGCGCATCGCCCGGACGTGCCGGGACCGACCCGATCCCCGGATCACCAGCCGCGACAGCCGCCGGGGGGCACGCGCGAACGCCTCGAGGAGTCGCAGCAGGTTCTTGTGCGGCATGATGTTCCCCACGTAGAGCGCGTATGGCTCGCGCCCGGGCCCATCCTCGGGATGGCCCGGGGAGAACCGTCCCGGGTCATAGCCGCAGGGCGCGACAACCACGCGGTCGAGCGGCAGGCCGTAGAATCCGACGAGGTCCTGCCGGGTGCTCTCCGAGCTGGCCACGACCGCTCGGCTCTGCCGCAGGACCGCCGGCACGTAGTAGCGGAAGTAGTACCGCTGTCGAGGATACTCGGCCGGATACCGCAGGGGCAGCACGTCATGAACCACCGTCACTTGGGGGATGTCGGGCCCGAGGACGCCTTCGGCCATGAGGTTCAGCAAGAGATCCGGACGGGCACGGCGGAGCCCCGCGCGGAGCGCCGTCTGGGTCCATACGAGCCGCAGCAGATGCCCGAGCGCCCCGCGCTCCGGCCGGAGCGCTCTCGGAAGGGACCGCACCTGCGCGCCCGGCGCCATGATTCCGTCGGTCCGGGACGTGTAGACCAGAAGACGCTCGCCCGCGGCGTCGAGCGCATTGATCACGTTGATGGCGTAGGTCCCCAGCCCGGTGGGGCAGTCACCAATGATCGCCGCGTTGACGGCCGTCACGCCCGCGCCCGACGCGCACGCCGCTGACCACGCCCGATCTGCGGCCATGCGGCCAGCTAGAACGCGAGGACGGCGCGGGTCACCTCACTCCGGCCCATCTGCTCGAAGCCCTCGTTGAACTCGGCCAGCCGGAACCTGGGGACCCACGGCCTCGACGACACCCGCACCCTCGTGGCCCAGCACGATCGGCAGCGGGAGCCGGAGGGATCCATGCATCACCTCGTAGTCGGTGCGACAGAGCCCGCTCGCGCCGATCCTGACCAGGACGTCGTGGGGCCTGAGGACGCCCACCTCGACCTGCTCGACGACGAGCGGCTTGCCGACCTCGTACAGCACCGCCGCGCTCATCTTCACCGACGCGCCCTCCGGCGTCTCGGTTCAGGGCTCACGGGCGACCGCGGGGCGCGACGGCAGGATCCGTTCCCACCGGGCTCTGCCGGGCGCCGCCGCACTCGACCGGAGCGAGAATCATGGCCGACTCAGGACGCGGCCGGGGTCCTGGTGAGGGCCGCCGTGAGGCGGCGGGCCGACTCGGCCTGGGCCGCAATGCCGTCCTCCATCGTCCCGCTCGGAGGCGCGTCGAGCAGCTCGAAGTGGTGGTAGTCGTCCCGCCCGCGCGCGAGCACCGCCGGGGGACGCTCGCCCGCTTGCCGGGTCGCGGGAGTAGTGAACCGGATCGCGAACCCGACTCGCCGGCCATCGGACCGGTTCGGATTCGACCCGTGAATGATGTTGACGTGGTGGAGGGACATCTCACCGGCCTGGAGCACCACCTCGGTTGCGTCTTCCTCCTTCACGTCGACCTGGACCTCTTGCCCCCGGCTGAGGAGGTTGTCCTTCGCGTAGGTCTCGCGGTGCGGCATGATCGGGCGGGTGTGGGAGCCCGCGACGACGCGCATGCAGCCGTTCTCGACGGTGCTGTCGGTGAGCGCGATCCAGGCCGTCGTCACTCGGGTCGAGTCGAGTCCCCAGTACGTGCCGTCCTGGTGCCACGAGATGTAGGCGGGGTCGTGGGCGTGCTTGGGGAAGATCGAGACCGTCCACACCAGGATGTCCTCTCCGATCACGCTCTCCACGGCGTCGAGCACGCTCGGGTGCGTCGCCAGGTCATAGGCCCAGCGGAAGTGGAGGTGAGTCTGGGAGAGCTGCTGGGCCGACGGCTTCCCGCCGAGGCGGCGCTCCAGGTCGAAGAAGGCCGCGCGGCATCGCTCGACCTCGCCGGCCGACAGGACCGGGATCGGGAACAAGACGCCGTCCCGGCGGTACCGCTCCACCTGCGTTGCGGACAGCTCTCTCGGCATGCAACGCCCTCCTCCCGCGCTCGGGGTGTGTGCCCGGCGCCCACATGATACCGCGGGGCGCCGGCCCGCCCCCCGCCCGCGAGAGTCATACTCATTGACTCCGCAACGCGATTGACTCGTCGTGACGCCAGGTCTAGTATCCCCTGCTGGGAGCGGCCGACGCGCCCAACCGGTCATCCGATCTCGCCGCGTGTCCGCGGGGGCGTGTCGCGGTTCACGCGGGTCGGCACACCCGATCGGCCGCTGGCAGCGAGAGCGTGGTGCGCTCGTCAGAACCGAACCTGGTGATCTGCACGCCGAGACAAGGAGGGCCTCATGCGCGCTGTCAACTTGCTCACGCGAACGGCCGTAGTCTGTGGTCTGCTCCTCGGTGCCGGCCTGGCGCTCGCGTCTAGCGCCCTGGCCGTCGACCCGGGGTTCCCCGCTCCGACGGGCGATTCCAGCATCGTCCCGTCCGGCGCGAAGCTCGACCGAGTGTTCGACGGAGGGTGCGCGCTGACCGAGGGCGTGGCCGCCGGCCACGACGGGATGCTCTACTTCAGCGACATCACCTTCACCAAGTTCTGCAAGGACGCGTCGGGGAAGTTCCCCCAGGCAGGCAACATCTGGAAATACAACCCGAAGACCAACGAGGCCGGGATCTTCCGGTCGCCCAGCGGCATGTCCAACGGCATCAAGTTCGACCGCGAGGGCAACATGATCGCCGCCCTCGGCGCCGACTACGGCGGGCGCATGCTGGTCAAGACGGACATGAAGTCCGGGAAGAGCTTCATCCTGACGGGGCTCTTCGAGGGCAAGCCCTACAACGCCCTCAACGACGTCTCGATCGACGAGAAAGGGCGGATCTACTTCACCGATCCGCGCTACCTGGGCCACGAGCCGGTCATGGCCGACGGCTTCGCCACCTACCGTCTGGACCCGGACGGCACCGTGACCCGTGTCGCCACGGACTGCGGGAAGTGCAATGGCATTCTGGTGTCGACGGACCAGAAGCGGATCTACATCGTCAGCAACGACAACGGCTGGCTCGCCTTCGAGAACCTGAAGGAGGGCGAGAAAACCCTGCAAGGCAGCCACCTCCTCCAGGTCTACGACCTGTCGGCGGACGGCAAGCTCAGTAACCGCCGGGTGTTCAAGGACTACAGCAAGGACCGGACGCCGGGCTGCAGCGGGCCCGACGGTCTCGTGGCGGATGTCGACGGGAACATCTACGTGGCCGAGCGGTGCGAGCATCGGCCAGGAGTCGTCGCGTACGCGCCGGACGGTAAGGAGCTGGCCTACATTTCGACCGGCAAGGAGCTGCCGACGAATGTGGGCTTCGGGTGGGGTGAGGACTCCACCACGCTGTACGTGACGTCCGGCAAGAGCCTCTATCGGATCAAGCTCGGGAAGAAGGGGTATCAGCTGCCGTAGCCAACGGGCGCCGGTCGGGTGTCTCCGGCGGGCCGGAGAGCTGGTTCTCCGGCCCGCCGTCACACATGCGGGCGTTTTCGAGCGGCCTGCCAGCCTCTCGGGATCCTGCGAAGAGATGGGAGGGAGCCTCGACGGCCCCTCTCGAAACCTCCCAGGATGGGAGTGCGCCGCTCGCGAATGGGCCGCGCGGAGAGGGTCAGCCGCGCAGGCGGCGGCGCTCGGCAGCGCGCTCCGCTTCGAGGCGCTCGAGCGCGACCTCCGAGTGGTCGGCGAACATCATGGCCTCGGCGATCGCGCGGTGGCCCGCCTGCTCGGCGATGAGCCGGTGCATCTCCTGGCAGACGCGTCGGTACGCCGGATGCCCCTGAGGCGCCGTCCTGAGCTCGATGACGTGCATCGCCTCGCGGGCGTTCATATGCATGAAGAAGCGCACGCGGTATGCCATCGCGACGGCGTAGGGTGCGACGGCGGGCAGCCCGGCCGCGACGATCGCATCGTGGAGCGCGGCCGACTCGGCCATCATCCGCTCCCAGTCGGTGCTGGCCCCCGCCTGGTCGATCGCCTCAGGCGTCACGTAACCATGCTGTGGCGAGAGCGGCTGCCATTCGAGGGTCAGCATCCGGTGCCGCTGAAGATCACGGAAGGCCCCGTAGTCGGCGAGGACGTCGAACCGGTAAGACGTACGCTCGAAGGCCCGCCCCGGCTTGTGCCGCCGGTTGACGCGCGGGCCGACATAGGCTTGGAGGACCGCGCGCCGGTCGTCATGGGTCATCCGCCTCGCCAGGTCCAGGAGCTGGTCATCGGGCAGGGCGGTCGACGCGTAGAGCGCCGCCGCCACGACCTTGACCTCCCCGTCCGGATCGAAGTCCGTGAGCGTCACGCTGTCCCGCGGCTCGGCCGGAAGATGGCCAACCAGTCGGTCGGCAACCCGCGCGGTCACCTCCCGCGTCTCCTGAAGGTACGCGGACCACGCGCCTCCGCGCTCCGGGAGATCGACGCGCGTGAGGAAGGCCGGGATCACGCGGCGCAGCTCGCGGAGCATCTCGCCGGCATACCAGCGCACCTCAGCAAGCGGATGCGCGCGCATCCTGAGCAGGAGCTGCTCGTACGCCTGGCCGGTGGCGTAGACGCCGACGTTCGAGGTGGTCGCGGCCGGCAGCAGCCCGCGCAGCGTGTCGAGCGCCTTGGCGCGGACCGCCGTGCGGTGGGGGCGCTCGGGCTCGCCCGCCGGCGGGGGATGACGGGTTGCGTAGTACTCGACCATGCGCGGCAGCCACACGCGGTAGGTGTCGAACATACCGTCGAGCACCCGGACGAATCGGGCCTGAAGCTCGCCAGTAAGCTCTGCCGGGACGTGGTACCGGTACCGGCCCACGGGTCGGTCGTCGTAGGGGACGTAGCGCGTGGACTGCTCGAGGTACGCCATGAGGCGCCCCCACTCGAGCACCTTGGTGAGCACGTTCGACGCGCCCTCACACGCCAGGTGAACCCCGCCGAGCTGGGCGACCGAGTCGTCACCGTACTCGACGAACACCCGGTCGTACAGCTCCTGCGCTCGGCTCACGGCCCGCCCCGCCCGATCGCGACGCTGGTCTGAGACCTCCAGCCGAACAGTCCGGCCTGTCGCAGCGTCTGCGCCGGAGCCTGTCCGGAGACGAGTCGTGTCCGCGCGGTCTACGCTTCGGGAAGCGGCGGGCTCGCGGTCCTGGGTAACCGGCGCGGCCCGCGCGTCGCCCGACGCGCCGGCGTGCTGTCCCGACTCCGGCAGCAGCGTGGCGCCGTCATCCGCGAACTCATCCAAGAAGAGCCGGCGCAGCGACTTCGCCGATCTGGAGTACCGGGCGAAGAGCGCCCCCTTGACCGCTTCGGGCAGGTTGGTGAGGGCAAAGACGGGGCCGTCGAGATCGGTGAAGTACGGGGCGAGCCTGCGGCGCTCGTCGTCGGTGAATTGCTCGCCCATCCGGCTCGATTCTACTCTACGCCCGCATCTTCCCAGCCGGCTGCCGGCCGGCGCCGACAGGAACGCCCAGCTTCCGAATCGCGGGTCCGAGCTCGAGGGGAGAGGCTCGGAGAGGGCCCATGGAGGCCCCCTCCGAGAGAGCCGTACGGTGTGATCAGGTCTTCAAGGTGAGATACACCGCCGAGCCGTCCCGGTGGACTCGGAACAGCGCGGTCTGGCCAGACTTCGTCTGGTCCACGGCCCGACGCAGGTCGTCCACGCTCCGGACGGGTTGGCGGTTGACCTCGGTGATGAGGTCGCCGCGTCGGATGCCGGCTTCGTCCGCCGGACTCCCCTCCGCGACGTCGCGAACGACGAGCCCGTACTTCTCGGTCGTCCGCAGCTCCTTCGCCGCGTCGGCCGTCAGTGGCTCGACGGCCAGCCCAAGGCGCTCACCCTTCGGCGACTCAGCCGACGCGACCTGGACGGGCTCCTTGTCTGTCATCCGCGCGACCGTCGACCCGAGCGACACGGTCTTCCCGTCGCGAATGACCTTGACGGAGACTTTCCTGCCGACCGGCGTCGCGGCCACGATCTTCGACAGCTCGGTCGTCTTGCCGATGGGGTGCCCGTCGAACTCCACGATGATGTCGCCGGGCTTCACCCCAGCCCTCTCGGCGGGCGAGTCCTCGAAGACGCTCGAGACCAGGGCGCCATCGCTGGCGGACACGCCGAAGGTTCTGGCGAGATCGGGCGTCATCGGCTGGATCGACACGCCCAGCCAGCCGCGCTCGACGCGCCCGTGCTGGGCCAGCTGCGTCGTCACGAACTTGGCCATGTTGACTGGCACCGCGAAGCCGATGCCGATCGAGCCGCCGGTCCGGCTGAAGATGGCTGAGTCGATGCCGACGGCCTCGCCCTTGGCGTTGACCAGCGGACCACCGCTGTTGCCGGGATTGATCGACGCATCGGTCTGAATGAAGTCGTCGTACGGGCCGCCGCCGATCACGCGCCCTTTGGCGCTGACGATGCCGGTGGTGACCGTCTGTTCGAGCCCGAAGGGATTGCCGATCGCCATGACCGGCTCGCCGACCTCGAGCGTGTCCGAATCTCCGAGCGGAATCACCGGGAGATTCCCGCCATCCTCGATCTTGAGGAGGGCGATGTCGGTCTTCGGATCCTTGCCGATGACCTTGGCCTTGAACTCGCGGCCATCCGAGAGCTTGACCAGGACCTCGTCGGCACTATCGATGACGTGGTTATTGGTGAGGATGTGGCCGTCTTTGTTGATGATGAAGCCCGACCCGCGGCCCTGCATCGGCTGCTGCTGCTGCTGGCGCTCCTGCGGGAGCCCGAACCGCTTGAAGAATTCCCGAAACTCGTCAGGCATCTGCTGCATTCCCCGCTGCGCGCGCTCGTTCCCGACCTTTGTCGTGATGTTTACCACCGCTGGCTTCGCGACCCTGGCGATCTCGACCCAGTTCGGCGCGATGGTGGTTGGGCCCGGCGCCTGGGTCGTCCGCTCGGTCCATAGGTTCGGCGCGTTCGTGAGCCCTTGGCCAGGGACGAATGCCAGAAGCGCCACCAGGACCACGAGGACGCCTGGCACCGCCCACCATCTCCGCACGGTGAAACGACTCATGTGTCTGCCTCCTTCATCCTAGAGGTGCGGACACCCGGGCGTTCGCCACGCCCGCACCTTCGGTTATCTGCGCCCGCGCGGCGGCCAGCCCGGGCGTTCGCCACGCCAGCGCCCTGCGGTATGTCTGCGCCCGCGGCAGCGGGCTCCAGCGCCCGATCTGCGTCCGGGCAGACACCTCGGCTCGGTCCATTCTAGCCTCGCCTTGACAGGGGCGCCAATGGAGCTGCGGTCGCTCGGCTCGAAACGGCCCGCTCTTGGCGCTCCACCTCCAGCACTGCCCACGCTACCCCCGGCCTGAGGTCCAGGTCGATGCAATACCGTCGTGACAATGACGAGCTGAGGCGCACGGGTATTCGCGGAGGCTGGACAATCGGAGGCCTTCTCCGATTCCCGTCGCAGGGGGAGACCGAGCCCACGCCGGCCGTTCGGGTGGAGCAGCGGCCGGGAGGGTGCGGCGACGCGAGGCCCGACGCTGTTCGAGCTGAGCGCCGGCCGCGAGCCCGGGGGCGAGCGCGGCGCGAGGCGAGGCCCGACGCTGTTCGAGCTTGAGCGCCGGCCGCGAGCCCGGGGGCGAGCGCGGCGCGAGGCGAGGCCCGACGCTGTTCGAGCTGAGCGCCGGCCGCGAGCCCGGGGGCGAGCGCGGCGCGAGGCGAGGCCGACGCTGTTCGAGCTGAGCGCCGGCCGCGAGCCCGGGGGCGAGCGCGGCGCGAGGCGAGGCCCGACGCTGTTCGAGCTGAGCGCCGGCCGCGAGCCCGGGGGCGAGCGCGGCGCGAGGCGAGGCCCGAGTCGACTCGGCTCCTTTCAGCGGCCCACTAGGGTTTCGCGGGCGGTCTCAGGACGACCGTCGTGAGTGGCTCCAGGTACGCTTTGGCCACCCTCAGCACGTCGGCAGCCGTGACCGCCTCGACGGCCCTCCGGTAGCGAGCGGGGAAATCGTACCCTGCGCCCTCGATCTCGTAGAAGGCGAGGTACCAGGCCTGGCGGGCATTGGTTCGTCGGTCCATCTCCATGGTGCCGAGCAGATAGGCCTTCGCCCGACGCAGCTCGGCCGCGCCAACGGCTTCGGCGCGGATGCGCTCGATCTGCTTGAGGAGCGCCGCCTCCGCGCGCGCCGCGTTGTCCGGCGCCGTCCCCAGGTACACGATCTGCGCGCCGGCTTCACGCAACGGGTCGAAGTAGGCGCTGACGGTATAGGCGAGCGCCTGCTTGTCCCGAAGCTCGACGAACAGCCGGCCTGCCAGACCCCCGCCGAGGATGGTGCTGAGGACCTTGACGGCGGCGTAGTCACGGTCCTCGAGGCGCGGGCCGAGCGAGCCAACCAGGATCTGGACCTGCTGCGCCTCCTGCTCGACAAGCGTTCGGCCGCCACTGGGGGTGGGCCGGGGCAGCGGCGCATCCTTCGAGTCTCCACCGCTCTTGGGCAGGCTCCCGAACGACCGCTTCGCCTCGGCGACGACCTGGGCCGCCGGCACCTGCCCGCTCACGGCCAAGACCATCCGATCCGGACGATAGAACTGCCGGTACCAGGACAGGATCGCCTCGTGGTTGAGCCGCTCGATCGACTCCGGGGTGCCCAGCACAGGCAGCCCGTACGGGTGCGAACCGAAGAGCTGCGCGAACAGGACATCGAATCCCCGGGTGGTCGGATTGTCCTCGCGCTTCTGGATACGCGGCAGGAGGAAGTCGCGCTCCGAGTCGACGTACTCCGGCGTCAGCGATGGGTGGAGGGCAAGTTCGGTCACGAGCCCGAGTAGTTCCCGCCAGAACCGCGCCAGGGCCGTTCCCTTGATCTCCGAATAGTCGACCTCGCCGCTCGCGCTCAGCTTGCCCCCGAGGCGAGCGATCGTCTCTGCGATCTCGCCGCCGCTCCGCTTGGTCGTACCGCGCACGATGACCGCCTGGACGAAGTTGGAGATGCCCGCCTTGTCGGCGGTCTCCCAGCGAGTCCCCATCTTGACCATCAATGACATCGCCACGACTGGGGCAGTCGGGTTTTCCCGCACGAGCAGCGTGAAGCCGTTCTCGAGCTGCTCCCGAACAACGGGCAGCTCCGCGGCGGCGACCGGAGCGGCGACGGACAGGAGCACGAGGAGCGCCAGCACCCGCAGGCCCGGAGCCCGCCGGAGCAATCCGTTCGAGAATGGCTCCAACCGGTCCGAGCGCGGCTCGAGGAAGCAAGGCGACGGCTCGCCGGCGGCACGCCTCGGGCGATCCCGGAATCCAGGGCGACCGGTGGGGGAGGAATCGGTCGGGGCCGTCGAGGCCCCCACCGAATGCTCAGCGAGGCGCATTGTCCGGGACGAATCGCACACGGGCGAACTCGGGGCCGAGATACGTGCGCGCGGCCGCCTGGATCTGGGCCGCGGTGGTTTGCCGCAGGGTCGGTAGGTAGTTCAGCTCGCTCTCGATCGAATCCGTGGTCTCCGCCTGCCCCCAGACCCGGGCCAGGCCCTCGGAGGTCTCGGCGTCGAAGGCGTAGTTCGCCTCCGCCGTGATGATCGCGCGCTGGCGCTCGGCCTCGGTGACGCCCTCCTCCTGCACGCGACGGATCACCCGTAGAATCGCCGCCTCGGCGTTCTCGAGGTTCTCGGCGTCGGCGCGGGCCGTCACGTAGACGAGCCCGCCCCGCTGGCGACTGATGTACCCCGCCTCGATCTCGGAGACCAGGCCCTCACGGTCGCGGACGGCGACGCTGAGCCGGGAGGTCGGCGAGTCGCCGATGATGTACGTCAGGAGGTCCACCGCGAAAACGTCCCGGTCGGTCACCGCCGGGGCCTTCCAGGCGAGCCCGAGGTAGGCCTGCTTCTCGGGCCGGGGCACGTCGGCCGAGCGCCCCCCCGTGATCGGCGGCTGGGGCGGCATCGGCACGCGCGGAAGGGTCGGCCCCTTGAGCGTACCGAAGGTTCGAGTAGCCACCCGGCGAACCATCTTGGGGTCCACCGCGCCGACCACGACCAGCACCATGCTCTTCGGGGAGTAGCGCTTCCGGTAGTACTGCGCAAGCCGCTCGCGGGTCAGCCGCTCGATCAGCGGGGGCGTCCCCAGGATGGGTTGCCCGTACGGGGTCGCGCCGAACGCCGACTCGGCGAGTCGTCTGAGAAGGAACCGGTCCGGATCGTCCTCCGTGAGCCGCATCTCCTCGAGAACGACCTGGCGCTCGCGGTCGAGCTCGGTCTTATCGAAGCTCGCGTTCACCGCGATGTCGGCGAGCAGCTCGATCCCTGGCGCGACCTGGTCGGCGGGAAGCAGGAGGTCGAAGTGCGTCGTATCGTAGGAGGTGAACGCATTGCTCTGGCCCCCCACGCTCTCGACGAACCGGTCGATCGAGCCCGTCGGCCGGGTTGGCGTGCCCTTGAACAGCATGTGCTCGAGGTAGTGAGACAGCCCGAGTTCCTCGGCCGCCTCGTCGCGGCCCCCGACCCTGAGCCAGAGTTGCAACGACACCACATCGCTGGCGCGATGCTCCTGGACGATGAGCACGACCCCGTTGGGAAGGATGGAGCGCTGAGGCTTCACCAGTCCGTCCAGGGCCGACGCCTCGGTAACGACGGCAACCGATAGTGCCGCGGCCAGCAGCACGAGTCCGGGAATCCGCATCGCAACCGACCGTATCACGCGGCCGGCGGCCTCCGCAACGGGATCAGCAACTGCCCAGGGTGGAGGGGGAAATCCGCGGACCGGCGCGTAGGCTATGATGATGGCCCCATGGGCCTCGCGCTGCCATCGGCCCTCGCCGTCTCCCTCCTCCTGGCGTCCGCGCTCGCCGCCGATGCCCAGATCTTCCTCGCGTCTCGACCCCATCCGGTGTTCAGGATTGGACCGCTCTTCATCCGCGCGACGGTCACCCCCGACGTCGGCCCCGTGCCGGTCGACGTCCAGTGGAGCCTCGACGTCCCCGCGGACCGGAGCGCGCTGGGGCTTGAACAGGAACTGTTCCTGCTCTGGCCTGGGGCCGTCCGAGCCGGCGCGCTCGAGGGCAAACCGGATCCGTCGCTCAGCCAGCACCTCACGCAGCGCGGCTTCTCCGTGCTCGCCTGGGGTCGAGTCCCGCTCTACGCCCAGAGCCTCTACCGGATGGGGAACGACCTCCCAGCCCAGCCCGTCGACACGGGCGCAGCCTTCGTCACGTTCGTCCAGACCGGCGGCACGTTCGGCCTCAGCGCGCCAGCCACGTACATTCGCATCCCCTGGACGATCAACATGGTGAACCGGGCGTGGATCATGAACCTTCGCATGATCGTCGACGGCCTGATCAAGCCGATGCAGTCGACCTGGGTCGAGACCGTGTTCCGTGGCCCGAGGTTCCTGTTCACGATCACGTACCACGACGTGCGGCCCCGAGCCGTCTTCCCGCTGTATTTCGAGCATCGCGACCGGGTCGTCCGCCTGGCCGACGCGCCCACCGAGCTGGTGGTGAGCTTCACCCGGGCCGATCAGCTCCAGGTCGACGACGTCTTCCCCCAGTCGAGCACGCGGCGGCTGAGCGAGTCGCTGGACAGCACCGAGGTCGTCTCCTCGTTCCTGGAGAAGTCGGAGGGCATCACGCCCCAGCAGCTCACCGTGCAGTTCGGCTACTTCTCCGGCCTGCGCGCGCTGGGGCCGGTGCTGATCCCCGCGCTGTTCTTCGTGCTCGGCAATGTCGCGGCGGTTCTGGTGCGGCATCTGGCGGGTCGCCTGGGCCACTCGCTGATGGCCCATGTGCACCTGGGGCGGGCGCCAGAGGCTGGGCGGCAGGCCGGCGTCATCCTGTCCGCGGAAGCGCTGTCCCGGATTACCCCCGATTCGACGACGTACGACGAGGTGCTGCGGCTGTTCGGCCCTGATGCCGAGCAGCGTGAGCAGCGCTCGGCGCCTGGTCGCCGGGCTCTCGTCTATCGCGGGCGCCGCGTGGTCCCCCAGGGCCGGCGCGTGTTCAGCTGGTTTTCGACCGTGAACCACTGGGTGCTCGAGAACCACTGCGTCCAGATCGAATTCGACGGTGCCGTGGTCAAGGACGTGCAAGCCAACGTCCGCCGGAGCCGCATCCCAACCCCGGATGTGGAGTGATTCGGAGGGAGCTTCCACGGTTCGCCCGTGCGAGCGCCGATCTCGGATTCGGGGCTGCGGCTCGCGTGGGCTAATCGTAGGCTAAAATGTGGCACGAGTTGACCGACACTCTATCGGGAGGAGGCGGTTCTTGAACGGGACCCCAACTTTTTCTCTGGCCCGATGCTTCTCGTCTTGCACCGTTCTCGCATTCACGCTGGCTCACGTCGTGTCTCCGAGTCACAACGCCGGATCGGCCCGCGAGACACCTCGACTCATTTCGGAGGCCGAGCGAACGACATCCTCTCCACCTCCGGCTCCGCCTCGAGACACCCCAGCGCCGAGCGTCCCAACCAGCCCGCCGTCACCAGGACCGACCCGCAACAGAGGCGATGGAGGGGGGGGCGGTGGCGGAGGTGGTGGCGGAGGCGGCGGAGGGGGTGGTGGACGTCCGGGTGGACAGCCGGATCGACCACCCGGAACTCCACCGGTAGAACGACCGAATCCTCCTCCGTCCCCTGCTGGGCCGCCGCCTACCATACCGGCCCCTGATCGGTAACAGGTCTCAGAGGCTTGCGGGAGAGGGCGCCGCGCGCGGCGGCCGAATCCCCGTGCTCCCGGAGAGCGCCCGCTACCGGTGAAGGACCAAGAGAATGCCGACCATGAGAAGGCCGCGGCGGCTCGAGGGCAAGGACGAGGGCGCAGGCATGCGAGCCAAACCGTGACCGAGCGCAGTCAGTGGAGGTCCGACGCCGCAGGGTGATCGATCCAAGACTGCCGATCCTCTATCTCCTCACGGTCGCGATCATCGCATTCGCGACCTCGCGCCCCGGGTGGCTCCTGGGGCTACTGGGGTTCCAGGTCGCGCTCTGGCTGTGGTTTCGGCTGCCTGTTCGCGCGCTCTTGGCCATTGCCCGGCGGCTCCAATGGTTCGTGCTCGTGGTCATCCTCTCCTTCGCGTTCTTCGCCTTTGAGCCCACGGATCGGCTCCTGATCCTTCCGCTCGGTCGCTGGACGCTCGAAGTCAGCCTGTCCGGCATCGTCCGCGGTCTCCTGCTCTCCAGCCGGATCGCCACCGTGATCTGCGCCTCGCAGCTGATCCAGCGGGTGGGCAACCCCGCGACCATCGTCCGGGGGCTGCGAGGGCTCCTCGTGCCGGCAACCATCGCCTACAGCCTCGATCTTGTGCTGAGCTTTCTGGGGGCCGAGGGGCCGCGGCGGAGCCGTCAGGGCCACGGGGTGGGGTCCAGGGGCGAGCGCCGCCCGGGCAGCGTCGAGATCTTCCGCCAGCTCATGCGGGGGGACGTGGGCTACCTGGTCGAGCTCATACGGAAGAATATTGCCGACGCCCGGGAACGCGCCGAAGCCTACGGGCTCAGTCCCGAGGCGGTCTCAGACCTGGCGGTGATCACGGGTCTGGGAGTGCTGACAATGACGGTACGCTTTGTCAAGCTTCTACCGGGCCTGCCCTTTGCCCCCGGGCACAAGAGCGTCATCCTCCTGCCCTTCTACATCATCGCCTATGACCTCACCGCCTCCCGCTGGGGGGCCACCAGGCTCGGCGTGGTGATCGGCGTGACGAGCTTTCTCTTGGGCGAGGGAAAGTTCGGCCCCTTCGAGATCCTCCGGCACATCGCCCCGGGTCTGTTCATCGATCTGATCATGCCGACCGTCCGGCGTCTCGTGCCCGAGCCCGGCGCGGTCGTCTACGCGTTGGTGGGCATGGGAGCCGCCGTGATGCAGGTCACGACCGTCCTCGCCGTCGCCTACTTCGTGGAGGCCCCCAAGGTCTTCTACGCCCTCCTCCTCCCGCTGGTCGGCATGAACACGGTCTTCGGCTTCCTAAGCGGCTTCGTCACCTTTCACCTGATGAAGTCCGTGCCGAAGCTCCGGGCGACGCTCTGACCGTTCGGTCACGATGACTCGTCCTTGCGAATGATCGTCCCGACGGGCTCGCCGCGGAGCGCCGGCTCGAGCAGATGTGGCTTCAACCCGTTGATGATCTGGAAGCGCTTGACCTGGCGGGCGCAGGCCAGAAGATCGAGCAGTACGCGGTCGAACGGCAGGGTCGGCAGATTCCGCTCCTTCAGCTCGGCCACGGTGATGTCCTTGATAAAGCGGGCGTCGGGGTTGGTCTTGGGGTCTGCGTCGTACAGACCATTGACGTCTTTGATCAGGGTGTGGGTGGCGCAGCCGTAGCACTCCGCGAGCAGGTAGGTGCCCGCGTCGGTACGGTGGGGCGGGATGCGCCCGACGCTGGGCGGGTGCTCCCATATGGAAAACGGCGGGTCGCCATTGCAGATCACCCCGGGGGCCGCCTTGATGAAGAATGGCAGCATGTGTCCCAGGATCTCCGGCGGGATGGCCACGACGCCGTGCGGCGCCAGCAGCGTCCCCAGGAGGTGGGCATTGCCAAGGGCATCGATGATCTGCAGCTGGGCTAGCACGCCGGTGGGCATCCCCAGGTCGATGCCGATGGACGTGACGTGGCGGCCGCGGATGCCGCCGCCGGTACCGATAACCAGCTTGAACTTGGCCAGGGCGGCGACGATGGCCTCGACCAGTGGGTAGGTCGCCGTCTTCCCCTTGTCGATGATCGACCGTCCGCCGACCTTGACGATGTGACAGAACGGTAGCATCGGCACCACCGGGGTTTCGGTCGACGACATGACCTGCTTGTCGATCAAGCTCTCACGCATCAACATCGACTCGACGTGGCGACGTTTGTCGATGGACATGGGCAGGACCTCCCTTCACGCGGTGATGACGGTCCCGACCCGCTCGCCGTTGAGCGCACGGGTCAGGTTACCCTTGGTCAGACCATTGATGACCCGGACCGACCGGCGGTGCTTGGCATTCTTCATCAGCTGGAACACGCTGCGCTCGAGGACCACGTCAGGGAGGTCCAGGGCTTCGAGCTCCTCGACTGTGATGGTCGGGATGAACCGGGCCCCGCGATCTTTCTTGGGGTCCGCCGTGTAGAGGCCCTCTTCGTCCTTGATGAAGATCATCGAGCGCGTGCCCAGGACTTCGCTGATCAGGTAGCAGCCAGTGTCGGTGCGATGCGGCGGGATGCGGCCGATCTCCGGGTTGGGCTGCCAGTACGCGTAGGGCGGCATGCCGACGCAGATGCAGGCTTGGCGCTCGGCCAAATAGAGGGGCAATTGGGCGAATTGGGCCGGCTCGATGAAAGGGATGCCGTGCCGGGCCAGCAGATAATGGATCATCTTCGCGTTCTGGATGCTGACAAAGAAGCCGAGGACGCTCAGCACCCCGGTGGGCATGCCGAGGTCAAGGCCTACACTGTAGGCGTGCCGAGCTCGAGTGCCCGCCCCGGTGCCGATAATCATCTTGTGCCGGGGGAGGTTCTCCACCAACTCGTCGATCAGGGGGAACACCGCGGCCCGTCCGCGGTCGATGAAGCTCTGGCCGCCGATCTTGATGACGTTGGCCTCGGGCAGGATCTGGATCGTCGGCTGCTGGTCGAGCATCGCCATCTTGGCGTCGTCGGTGAGGTTGCCGCCCACCAACGCCCCGGTCATCCAGTTCAACGCCGCTTCGTCATCCATCTCCTCATCTCTACGTAGCTGATTCTCGGGCACGGCTTGGCGTTACCCGCGCCCGAACCGAATTGGCTCGAGCGTCCCGGACGTGGGAAGCCATCGGCGCCACTCTAACCAGCTGGTCAGGGTAAGATTCGACAGCGTCGAGGAAGCCATTCCCGGCGTTCCCCGACCGGTGGCGATCCTCCGCAGGGCGGGAAGTGGTCAGCGGTCTCACGGTCTCTGGGGCGTGTCCCAGAGACCCACGGTCCAGTCCATCCCGGCGGTCGCCACGAGCTTTCCGTTGTGCGAGAAGGTCACGAAATGAATGCGGCGCTGATGGCCTTCGAGGCTGGCAACCTCCTTGCGAGTCGCGACGTCCCAGAGGCGCACCCGGTGGTCGAGGCCCACCGAGGCGAGTATGGTGCCGTTCGGGGAGAACGCGCAGAAGCGAACCCAGGCCGTGTGGCCCCTGAAGGGCTCCAGCTCCTGGCCCGTGTCCACCCTCCAGAGTTGCACGTCGTTACTCTGGCCCGCCGAGGCCAGTAGCTTGCCGTCAGGGGAAAACGCCACGGCGTGCACCGGTCCCGTGTGCGTCGCGATGGTGGCCAGCTCCCTGCCCGCGGAAAGGTCCCACCGGCGAATGGTCGAGTCCAGGCTTCCCGAAGCGAGGGTCTGGCCGTCGGGGGAATAGGCCAGCGCCTTGACTCCTCCGGCGTGCCCCTTGAGGGTCCTCACTTCCTTGGCGGTGGCCACGTCCCAGACCTTGATGGTCTGGTCGAATCCTCCTGAGGCTATCGTCTTGCCGTCCGGCGCGTACGCCAGGGCTCGGATCACACTGGTATGCCCCTTGAGAGTGCCCAGCTCGGTCCCCGTAGCCATCTGCCACAGCTTGACGGTTTGGTCGTAGGCCCCGGTGGCCAGGATCTTGCCGTCGGGAGAGATGGCCAGGGTGACGATCGCTCCCGTATGCCCTGCCAGGGTAGCCAGCTCCTTACCCGTCGCCACATCCCACAGCTTGGCGGTCCGGTCGTGACTGCCCGAGGCGAGGACCTTGTCGTTCGGCGTGAACGCCACGGCCGTGACGAAGGCTCCGTGCCCCTTGAGGATTGCCCGCTCGTCTCCACTGGCTGGTTCACCGTTCGCGGGCACATCACGACCGATCTTGAGGATGGTGGTCACGTCCCACAGCCTGGCGAGACCGTCCATGGTCGCCGCGGCCAGGGTCCTTCCGTCCGGGGAGAAGGCCACGCCCCGAGCTCGTTCGCCGAGCCAGAGGGTGGCCACCTCCTTGCCGCTGGCCACGTCCCACACCTTCAAGGTGTAGTCCACGCTGCCGGCGGCCACCAACTTGCCGTCGGGGGAAAAGGCCACACAGAGGACTTCACTCGCCGTCCCCTCGAGAATCGCCTTCTCCGTGCGCGTGGCCACGTCCCAGAGCCGCGCGGTGGTGTCCATGCTGCCCGTGACCAGCGTCGTATCGTCCGGAGAAAACGCCACCCCCCGGACGCCGTGCTCATGCCCTTGCAGGATCCCTTGCTTCTCCCCCGTGCTCACGTCCCACAACGTCACGGTGTAATCGTTGCTCCCCGCGGCTAGCGTCTTACTGTCGTGGCTGAAGGCCAGGAAGCGGACCGCGCCTGTGTGCCCTTTGAGGTGGGCCCGGTCCTTGCCGGTGGCCACGTCCCACAGCTTGATGGTCGTGTCATGACTGCCGGAGGCGACCGTCCTGCCGTCCGGGGAGAACGCCATCGAGCGGATCATGTTGGAATGCCCCTTGAACGCGGCCAGCTCCTTGCCCGCGGCCCAGGCCCATAGTTTCACCGTCCCGTCGTAACTCGCGGTGGCCAACGTCTTCCCGTCGGGTGAGAAGGCGACCGCCTCCAGGGCTGCCGTGTGCCCCGCGATGGTGGCCAGTTCCTTGCCCGTCGCCGCGTCCCAGACCTTCGCGGTCCGGTCATGGCTGGCCGTGGCGAGGTACTTGCCGTCGGCCGAATACGCCAAGGCGGTGAGCGCCAGCGTGTGTCCCTTCAAGGTCGCCCGCTCCTGTCCGATGGCCGGGCGCACGCTTCCGGCCGTCAGCCCGACCAGCAGGCCGACGATCGCCAATGGCATTCGCATCCCGAGCCCCGGGAGCCATCGTGGCCGCCAATGGGATGCCACCCACATCAACACTGAGGACATTCTCGTCTCCTCCGCTGGAGCTGCCACGATCTCGTGGACGCCGACGGGCGTTTGGAACATGCTACCCGCGAGGGGTGCGCGCCCCGTCGAGTCCATCCGGGCGCTGATCGAGGCGCTCGACCGGCGCGACATTACGCTGGTCGTCCACGACTGGGGCGGTCCTTCTCTCATAGCGCCGGGCGCAGCGGTGCCGATTCTATCACCCCGTACTCGGTCCCGTCGATTGACGTGCGGCCGGCTGACGGCGTACTTTTCACGCATGATGGAGCGTGCGTCCCCCCACGTGGACGTGCGGATGCGGGGATTTCCGGGCCGCACCGACGTCGACCAGGTTACCCGACTCGTCCGCGAGCTGGCGCGGCCGCTGGACGCGGAGCGGGTCCCGCTGGACGCCGCAGCGGGCCGGGTGCTGGCGGGTGACGTGGTGGCGGCGGTGTCCGTGCCAGGGTTCGCCCGGGCAGCGATGGATGGGTACGCCGTGCGCGGCCAACACACCTTCGGGGCCTCGGACTACAACCCGCTCAGCTTCCGGGTGATCGGCGAGGCGATGCCGGGGCGCCCGTTCTCGGGAACGGTGGGGACCGGCGAGGCCATCCGAATAATGACCGGTGCGCCGTTACCGCCCGGCGCCGACGCCGTCGTGATGGCCGAGTATGCGTCGGAGTCGGAAGGGCCGGCCGGCCCGGTTGTCGCCGTCACCGAACCCGAGCCGCCGGGCCGGAATGTCGGTCAGATCGCCGAAGACATCGTGGCCGGCCAGGTGCTGCTGCACGCCGGCCGCGTGCTTCGGCCTCAAGACGTGGGGGCGCTGGCGTCGGTGGGTGTCGCCGAAGTCTCCGTCGTGCGGCGGCCCGTGGTCCGTCTGGTGATCACCGGTGACGAACTGCTGCCGCCGGGGTCGATGCCGACGGGCTCGAAGATCGTTGATTCGAACTCGCTCATGCTCGACGCCCTCGTATGGCGGGATGGCGGGATCCCGAGGCGGAACGCCATCGTGCCCGACCGGCGCGAGGCCGTCGAAGCAGTCCTCAGCGATCCCGCGGGGGACCTCCTCCTCGTCTCGGGTGGCTCCTCGGTCGGCGCGGAGGACTACGCGCCGATGGTCGTCGCCGAGCGCGGCGAGCTCATCGTGCATGGCGTGGCCATGCGGCCAGCCAGCCCAACTGGCGTGGGCCGACTCGGCCACCGGCTCGTCTTTCTGCTCCCGGGCAATCCGGTGTCATGCCTCTCCGCCTACGACTTCTTCGCCGGCCCCGCCATTCGCCTGCTCGGAGGGCGAAGCGCGGCCTGGCCACATCGCACCGTGCGGGCTCCGCTCTCGAGCAAGATCGCGTCGGCCGTCGGAAGGGTCGACTACGTCCGCGTGCGACTCACGCCGATCGGCGAGGCCGAGCCGCTGGCCATCAGCGGCGCGTCGATCCTCTCCTCGACGACCCGCGCCGATGGCTTCGTGATCGTGGCCAAGGACAACGAGGGCCACGCGCCGGGCGAGGAGGTGACGGTGTACCTCTACGACTGGGCCCCGGTCGCTCGGGTCACGCCTGAACAATGACCAGCCGGCGAGCCAGTCCGGGGCGTGAACAAGACCAGTTCCTGGAGGTGATCGACCGCGACGAGGCGGAGCGGCGCTTTCACGCAGTGCTCGACCTCCGGCCCCTGGGCGCAGAGACAGTGCCACTCGGTCAGGCCCTCGGCCGCGTGCTGGCGTCGGACGTCGCCGCGCCGCTGGACGTGCCGTTCTTCGACCGGTCAAACCTCGACGGGTACGCGGTTCGGGCGGCGGACACGTTCGGCGCGATGGAGGAGCGACCGCGGCGGCTGCGCATCGATGCCGACAGCGTGTCCGCCGGCGTCGTGCCGCAGACCGAGGTGCGTCCCGGGACGGCCACGGTGATCGCCACCGGCGGGATGGTGCCGCGGGGGGCGGACAGCGTGGTCATGGTCGAGCACACGACCGTGGACGACGACGAGGTGCGAGTGCTCCGGCCAGTGGTGCCGGGGGCGGGTATCTCGTTCGCCGGGTCGGACATCGGCCGAGGCGAGATCGTGCTGCGGCGCGGAGAGCTCCTGAGCTCTCGCGAAACGGGGGTGCTCGCCGCACTGGGAATCGGTCGCGTGGACGTGTTTCGGCGCCCTCGGGTGGCGATCATCTCGACCGGGGACGAGATCCGTCCGCCCGGTGAGGCGATCGGTCCCGGACTGGTGTACGACTCGAACGCCGTCATTCTGTCCGACGCCGTGCGGGAGCTGGGCGGCGACCCGGTTCTCCTAGGGATCGTGCCTGACGACGCGGAGCGACTTCGAGAGCGTCTGCAGGTCGCCCTCGAATACGACATCGCGCTGCTTTCCGGCGGCACCTCGAAGGGCGCCGGCGATCTGTCGTACCGGGTGGTGAGCACGCTCCCACCACCGGGAATCGTGGCGCATGGCGTCGCGCTCAAGCCGGGTAAGCCCATTTGCTTGGCGGCGACGCGCCTCTGGCCAGACCGCCCGACCATCCCCGTCGTGATTCTGCCGGGATTCCCAACCTCGGCCATCTTCACGTTTCACGAGTTCGTGGCTCCCGTGATCCGCGCGCTCGCTGGCCGGCGGCGCGAGCGCGTGGGGACCGTCACCGCGCGGATGCCGGTCCGGGTCAATTCGGAACGCGGCCGAACCGAGTACCTGCTGGTCGGGCTCGTGGATGGCCCGGCGGGGCTCGCCGCCTATCCCATGGGGAAGGGGTCAGGGTCGGTGACGGCATTCAGCCGGGCCGACGGGTTCGTCGTCATTCCACGCGAACGCGAGCAGCTCGCCGAGGACTCGACCGTCACCGTCCAGCTCCTGGGCCGGACGACCGAGCCGGCGGACCTGGTGGCCATCGGGAGCCATTGCGTCGGCCTCGATCTGTTGCTGGGGCTATTCGACGGTCGCGGCTTTCGAGTCAAGTCGATGGCGGTCGGATCGACGGGCGGCCTGGTCGCGGTACGGCGCGGCGAATGTGACCTGGCGGGCATCCACCTCCTCGATCCGGCCACGGACACGTATAACTTCCCGTTTCTCAGTCCTGATCTCACGCTCGTGAAGGGGTACACCCGGATGCAGGGTCTGGTGTTTCGACCGGACGACCCACGCTTCCGCGGGAGAACCTTGGACGGCATGGTGGCTGCCGCTCTGGCTGACCCGTCGTGCCGGATGGTGAACCGCAATCGCGGCAGCGGCACTCGGGTGCTCATCGACAGCCTGCTCCAGGCCGCCTCCAGCGCCAACCAGCCTCCGGGCTTCTTCCACGAAGTCAGATCGCACAACGCCGTCGCCGCCGCGGTCGCCCAGCGCCGCGCCGACTGGGGCGTCGCCATCGAGACCGTCGCCGGTGACGCCGGACTCGCGTTCATCCCGGTGCGTGAGGAAGAGTTCGACTTCGCGATCCCGACTTCCCGGCTGAGCCGGCCGGCCGTGCAGGCGTTCATCCAATTGCTCGTCGAGCCGGCGAGCCGCGACCTGCTGGCCCGCCGCGGCTTTCGGCCCACCCGCTGACCGACGGCATACGAGAGTGAGCGACCGTATGAACCGGGCGTTCAGTGGGCCAGGTGGTAGGGCACGTCGGTGACAATGACGTCCCGGCGGAAGAGGAGGGCGCCCTTGATGAGGAGCGCTGTCTGGTTATGGAGCAGGTGCTGCCACCAGTGCGCCGGGATGAACTCCGGGATCACGATCGTCACCAGCCCCTTCAGGTCGTCCTGGGGTTCCTGGAGGTGATCGATGTACTCGAGGAGCGGCGCGAGCACCGAGCGGTAGGGTGACGTCAGGATCACGAGGGGCACGCTCATCCCCCACTTCGTCCACTTCTCCTCGAGCTTTCGCGTCTGCTCAGGGTCGGTCTCGACATAGACCGCCTTCGCCTCGAGCGACAGGAGCTTCGCGTACTGGACGGCCTTCACGACGCCGCGATGAACATCCCCGACCGGCACCAGCACCGTGTGGCGGATCGGCGGGGGACCGCCGTACCCCTCCAGCGAGAGTTGCTGCGCCACCTGGCGATAGTGGCCGGCGATGGCGCGAAAGGCCAGGACCAGGATCGGGATGAGGACGACCACGATCCAGGCGCCGTGCGTGAACTTCGTGGCCGCGATGACCACCGCGACGACGGCAGTCAGCACGGCGCCGATCCCGTTGACGAGAATGCGCCAAGGCCAGCCGCCCGTTCGCAGCACATACCACCGGCGCACCATACCGGCTTGCGAGAGGGTGAACGAGATGAACACGCCCACCGCGTAGAGCGGAATCAGGGCGTGGGTGTCTCCTCGAAACAGGATGACCAGCAGCGCGGCGAGGGTCGCGAGGATCACGATCCCGTTCGAGTACACGAGCCGGTCGCCGAGCTTCGCGAACTGCCGCGGCGCATAGTGGTCCCGCGCGAGGAAGTAGGCCAGCCGCGGGAAATCCGAGAATGCCGTGTTGGCCGCGAGGACGAGGATCAGCGCCGTCGCCGCCTGGACCGTGTAGTAGAGGATGCCCGGCCCGAACACCCCGCGGGCGAGCTGAGAGACCACAGTGTCCTCCTCGCTGGGCACCGCCTTGAACGCGGCCGCCAGCACCGTGATCCCGATGAACAGGGTGGCGAGGATCCCGGCCATCCAGCGGAGAGTGATGGCCGCGTTGCGGCCCTCCGGCGGCTTGAAGGCCGCCACCCCGTCGGCCACCGCCTCCATCCCCGTCATAGCGGTACACCCGGATGCGAAGGCCCGGAGCACGAGGAATCCGGTGAGCGAGGTCTCGGGCGGCACGTACCCGAGATGCAGCGGTTCGACGCCGCCCCTGAGGAGCTGGACCAGCCCAGTGGCGACGAGCGCGCTCAGCGTCGCCACGAAGGCGTACGTCGGCACCGCGAACACGCGCCCAGACTCGCGCACGCCGCGGAGGTTCGCGAACGCCACCACGGTGATGAAGGTGATGCCGAGGAACACCTTGTGCTCCCGCAGCGCGGGCACCGCCGACGTGATGGCTGCCACCCCCGCGGCCACCGACACCGCGACGGTGAGCAGGTAGTCGACCATCAGCGACCCCCCGGCGACCAGCCCGGGGTTGGCGCCCAGGTTGGCGTGGGCGACGACGTACGATCCGCCTCCCTGTGGATAGGCCCGGACGGTCTGCTGATACGAGGTGGCGACCACGACGAGGAGTCCGGAAATGGCCACGGCGATGGGAACGGCCAGCGGCAGCGCCCCGGCACCCGCCAGCACCAGCACGCGGAGGATCTCCTCGGTGGCGTATGCGGTCGACGACAACGCATCCGACGCGAACACCGCGAGCGCAGTCGTCTTGGAGAGCCGTTCGTGACGGGCTTGCGACAGCGACATCGGAGGGCCGACGAGCAGTCGCTTGTACAGGTTGGTTCGCATTCGTCTCGGGCCCGCCCGTGAGGGCAGGGCAGCCGGTACCTTCCCGAGCCCTATAATACCGCTGCTGACCGGTGGACCTTCGACACCCTGTGACCGTCGGCACCGCCTGGGTGCTGCTCCTCGGGTCCGGCTGTGCCGGCGTCGGGCCTCTCCCCGAGATCCCGTCGGCGCTCCGCGCCGAGGCCACCTTCCCCGACGCGCTCGAGCGCCTGACCGCCGCGCCCATCGTCGCCGGGAACCGGGTGGAGATCCTCCAGAACGGCGATCAGATCTTCCCGGCGATGCTCGACGCCATTCGACGGGCGCGCACCACGATCACCTACGCGCAGTATCTCGTCGAGGACGGCCCCATCACCGCCGAGGTCTTCGCCGCGCTCGCCGAGCGCTGCCGCGCGGGTGTCGGCGTCAACGTGTTGCTCGACGGCTTCGGCTCGCGCAACCTGGGCCAGCCCGTGGTGGCGACCCTGGAGGGCTCGGGATGCCACGTGGCGTGGTTCCGACCGCTCCGCCGGCTCCAGCTCCACCGCTACAACCATCGGAACCACCGCCGCATCCTGGTCGTCGACGGCCACGTCGCGTTCACGGGTGGCTCGGGGCTGAGCGAGCAGTGGCGCGGCAACGGCACCGACCACGACCGCTGGCGCGACGTCGACGTCCGGGTCGAAGGGCCGATCGTGGCTCACATGCAGGCAGCGTTCGCGGAGTCGTGGTACGAGTCCACCGGAATCCAGCTGGAGGGCGCGGCCTATTACCCGGCCCTCGGGCGCCGGGGGGATGTCCACGCTCAGGTCGTCGCCAGCGCCCCCGCCGGCGGCCGCTTCGCCGTGCGCAGCCTGATCCTGCTGTCGATCGCCGCCGCGCGCCGCTCGATCTTCATCACCACGCCCTACTTCGTGCCGGACCGCGCGCTGCAGAACGCGCTGATCGCTGCCGTCAAGCGCGGCGTGCGGGTGGTGATCCTCGTGCCGGGCCGCATCGACCACACGCTCGTGCGGACCATCGGCCGCGGCCGGTACGGACGGCTGCTGCGCGCGGGCGTAGAGATTTTCGAGTACCGGGCCGCCCTCCTGCACGCCAAGACCATGTCGGTCGACGGCCTGTGGGCGATGGTCGGCAGCGCCAATCTCGACACGCGCTCGCTCGCCCTCAACCAGGAGCTGAACCTCACCGTCTTCGACGCGGACTTGGCGCACCGGCTGGAGCACATGGTTACCGAGGACCTGCGGCACGCGCGCGGGCTGACCTACGCGCGCTGGAACGCCCGTAGCTTCCTGAGCCGCGTGGCCGAGCTCATCGCCTTGCCGATCCTCGACCTCCTATAGAGCCGCCGGGATGCGACCCCGCGCTCGCGACCTCCGCGAGCCGGCCCCAGCCCGACTTCCACACTTTCGGAGACGGTTCCTCACGATTTCGGTGAGTTACCGGACGGAGTAGTGACTACGAACCGGGCGGCCTCAGCGAGGGCGGGCGTCGCGGTCGAGGAAGAAGTTGATCCAGGAGGAGGTGCCGCGGAGGCTCGGATCCAGGGGGGGGACGTACGTGCGCAGCAGGTCGAGGCGCTGCGCGGCGTGGGCGCGCGCATACACCGCGGTCCAGATACAGGGCTTGTCCTCGACCTCGCAGCGCCCGTGGGCGGTTCCGCCGCACGGGCCGTTGCGTTCGTGCTTGGGGCAGGTCATGGGGCAGACGTACTCCAGGTCGCCCAGGACGCAGTTGCCGCAGGCCTCACAGCCGAACGCCGGCCGCTTGATCGCGAACTCGAGCCGCTCCAGCACTCGAGCGGCGCCCGGCGCCCGGTCGACGCCTCGACAGAGGGCCCGCAGCAGCCGGCGGAGCCAGGTCTCTGCCCGGACCGGGAACAGGCGGCCGAGGAGATCGAGCACTCGAACCACCACGGGCAGCCGTGGGAGCGGGTCCGGACGCGTCCGACCGCTCGCGGCGATCGCTCCGCCGTAGGTCCCTCGACCGTAGAGATAGAACCCGTCGCGCCGCCCGAAGTGGAGCGCCTCGGCGCACTCCTCCCACCGGGACCCCAGCGCGTCGGCGCGCGCGATGATACGGGCGATCACCGCGGGATCGTGCGCCCCTCCGATGTACGCGCCCGCATAGCCGAGCCCGCGAAGGACGACGATCGTTTGCGCGGCGCGCTCGATCCGCGCGCCGAGCCCCCCGTCCGGCGCGGCGCTCTCGCGGGTGACGATCTCGAGCAGCTCGGGCGATACCCAGCAACCCGGTGGCTCTCCCTTCGCCATCTTCACGGCCGCCCTCGGGCCGAGCACGTAGACGTTGCCGATGAGGGGCAGCCGGACGCCCCGCTCCTCGACGTAGTGCCGCAGCTCGCGGAGCTTCTCCGCGTCCCACCCAACCTGCGTGATGGCGCAGTCGGCGCCCGCCGCCACCTTCTTCTCGAGCTTGAGGTACTGGTACATGCAGTCCGACTCGAGATACTTGAACGGCGAGACCGCCACCGCGATGTGGAGCGGCGTGCCCGCGCGCCGCAGCTCGGCCATGAGAGCGACGAGCTGGACCGAGTCGATGTCGTAGACGGCCGGAGGCCGATCCTGGCCAACCGGGCCGGCCGGCCAGTCCCCCGACATGGCGAACACGTTCTCGATGCCGAGCGCCCCGATATCTTCGAGCAGCTTGCGCAACCCGTGGCGGTCCAGGCTGACGCAGGTGATGTGGACGTTGGGCGCGAGGCCCCGCGCCCGGGCCGCGGTGGCAATGCGCAGCGGGTCGTGACCGGGGGCGCCGCCGGCGTACGACGTGATGCTTCCCGCCACCACGCCCGGAATACCGGCGAGGCCCGACGCCACTTCGAGCAGGCGGGCCTCGCGCGACAGACGGCTCGCGACCACCTCGACCAGGTAGCAGAACCGCCCCGCCGCCAGCGCCTCCCGAAGCGGGTTGCGCGAGCGCTCGGGCGTCAACATAGTCGGCCCCCGGCGCCGGATGCGGAGAACCGCGCAGGCTGCTCAAAAAGGTCCAGATGCGAGGCGGCGCCCGACGGCCGCGCGCGAGGCGTACTCCCTGTACGTTGAGCGTGCGGCCGAGGGCGCCAACGAAGCAGATGGGCCTTTTTCAGCAGCCGGCTAGAGCTCGGCACGGACGAGCCGGGCCCCCTCCACCATGGCGCAAAGCTTCTGGAACTCGACGTCAGTCGGGAGGTGGTGGCACCCGCAGTCGGGGTTCACGTACAGCCGGTCGGGCGGCACGACATCGAGCGCGCGGCGGATCCGCTCGGCCACCGTCGCGGCGGTCTCGACGGCGTGGCTCTTGACGTCGATCACGCCGAGGCCGAGCTCGAAGGGGGGGTCGAACTCGCGGTAGAGATCGAGATCCTCGACGCCGCGGCGGGCGAACTCCAGGGTGAGCTGGTGCACCCTCGCCTCGACGATGATCGGGAAGAGATATCGGTAGCTGCCTTCCCACGACGGCTTCCCGTAGCGGTTGCCGTAGCAGATGTGGAGGCCGACCTTCGCGCCCACGCCGTCGACCATGACGTTGAGCGCCTGGACAGCCCAGGGCAGATCCTCGGGGAACCCCGAGTAGTACGGCTCGTCGACCTGCAGATAGGTGGCGCCGGCCTTCGCCAGCTCGCGCAGTTCGAGGTTCATCGTCCGCGCCAGATCGAGGGCGAACTCGGCGTCCGACTTGTAGTGCTCGTTGCGAATCCGCTTGACCAGCGAGTGCGGCCCGGTGACGGTGAACTTGACCGCCCGGGCCGTGTACCGGCGGAGGAAGCGGAAGTCCTCGACGAGCCCGAGGGTGGCCATCGGCATCTTGGTCCGGATCACGCTGTCGAAGAAGTCGTAGTAGAACTTCTTGGAGGCGTGGTCGATCTCCACGCCCGGCAGCCTGAGCGCGAAGTAGTCGATCATGTTGTCCCGGCGCAGCTCCCCGTCGGTGACGATGTCGATCCCCGCCGCCTCCTGATCCTTGATGGCGGCCTTCACCGCGGTGTCATGGATCTCGTCCAGGTCGTGCCGGCTGATGCGCCGGAGGAAGTAGTCCGTCTTGAGCCGCTCGAGCCAGCCGGGCATCGCGCAGGAGCCGACAACGGCCGTCGGGAGAACCGGGAGTGGGTCCGGGGTCGCCATGCTCAGTCCCTCGGCGTCGTGTAGAGGACCTTCGTGCTCGATCCGGGCCGGTAGTGGAACGGCGTGAAGTGGACGTCGTAGCCCGCTCGGGCCCCGACCTCGCGCAGGAGCGCGCCGTTGACCCAGTTCACGACCGACCCATCGAGCTTGCCGGGCCCGCGGAACCCGTGGCGATACTCGTCCATGCTGGTCACGAAGATGTCGTGCACCTGGAGGTAGCCGCGCGGGTGCAGGAGCGGCACCGTGTTGAGGAAGCTCTCGATCGCGCCGGTCGAGAGCTGAAACCGTAGGTCGGCCGGCGCGTCGGCCAGGCACTCCTCGACGTGGGCCGGGGTCACGCCGGTGGGCAGGCTCGCTGCCGCCAGGTCTTCCAGCTCTACCAGCCGCTCCTCGAGCTTGAGCGCGGCCCATGCGGCCTGCCAGAACCGGACGCCACGCGTCCGGTCGGCGAAGAAGTCCGGGCCCACCTCGAGGAACTTGGTGATTGTCCGCGCGAGGTCGTCAGCGGGGATGTCGAACGCCTGAGCGATCGCGGCCGCGTCCCCGGCGGTCAGGTAGGCGCGCGCCTCGACCGCGTGGTAGCGCCCGTCCTTCCGGACCATCACATCGCCCGGCAGGTTGTCGTACACGTTGGCCAGGTGGATCTGGAGCACCTTGTAGCGGAGGAAGGACAGCGTCTTGAACGGGTTGAGCGCGTCGAGGGCGATGAAGCTCGAGATCTCCTGGTGCCCGCGGACCGCCTCGGCCGCCCGGTCGAGGATCCGGCTCGAGTAATCGCTCAGCAAGACCCGGAGCCGCGGATAGAACCCGCGCCCGCGCTCGGCGTCGAGCGCCCTGAACCGGTCGAGCCATCGCCGGACCCGTCCGCCCGTCCCCACCCCGATCTCCAGGATGAAGACCTCCGAGGGAAGATGGCCGCGCGCCTCGAGATCGCGGAGGAGCGTCCAGAAGTCGGCGACCGAGTCGGCGATCGCCCGCTCGTGACTCGCGTCCGAGGTTCCGCCCGGCAGGGCCTGCTCGAAGGACCGCCCGGCCAAGGCCTCCCAGGCGGGCACGTGCTGCCAGAACAGGTTGTTGAAGGCCCAGATGAGGCTCCCGCGCAGCGGCCCGAACGGCTCGATCGTGACCTGGGGACACGCGTCCGCCAGCGCCGCCGTGATCGCGGCTGGCAGCGTCGCAGGAACTGTCTGCCGAAGGTCGATGGCCAGCTCGACCAGCCCGGACGGCGCCCCCCGGCAGTCGATCGCCCGCCGCACCGTCACCGGCTCGCGGAAGTTCTGGCGGTACTGGACCCAGTCGAGGTGGACTCGGAGCCGCGCGAACACGCCCGGATCCGGCGCCGCGGCCTCGACGGCCGCGAACAGGTCCGACACGAGGGCGCCCGCCCCGGGACGTCGCTGGGGTAGGTAATTGACGTGCACGATCATTGCGGGCACCCACTCTAATCTCGGGCCCGCGCGAACGCAAACCGGTCGGATATAATCGTCCGACATCGGCGCTCGAGCAGGGTGACACTCGTTTCCCGAGCGCGTTGCTCCGACGGACTCTGGCCGGAACAAAAATGGTGATCGTGCCGGACCGAGTAGGAGATTCACCGTGAACATCAAGGATCTGACGGCGGTCGTCACCGGGGCTGCCTCGGGGCTCGGACGGGCCACTGCGGAACGTCTCATCGCGGGCGGCGGGCGCGTTGCCATCCTGGACCGATCTACGTCGGCGGGCGCGGAGGTGGCCGCCGCGCTCGGCCCGAGTGCGCTCTTCGCGGGAGCCGATGTCACGAGCGCCGACGAGGTGGACGCCGCCCTGCAGGCCGCCGTCGCTCGGTTCGGCGCGATCCACGTCCTCGTGAACTGCGCCGGCGTGGGCATCGCCCAGAAGACGCTCGGCAGCCGGGGGCCTGCCCGGCTCGAGGACTTCACATTCGTGGTCCAGGTCAACCTGATCGGGACCTTCAACTGCATCCGCCTGGCGGCAGCCCACATGGCGAAGAACGCGCCGGGTGTGGACAGCGAGCGCGGGGTGATCGTCAACACCGCGTCGGTGGCGGCGTTCGAGGGCCAGATCGGGCAGGCCGCGTACTCCGCTTCCAAGGGGGGCATCGTCGGGATGACGCTGCCGATCGCCCGCGACCTCGCGGACCTGGGAATCCGGGTGGTCACGATCGCTCCGGGGCTCTTCGATACTCCGCTCCTTGCCGCCCTTCCGGAGCCGGCGCGCGCCTCCCTCGCCAAGCAGGTTCCGTTCCCGAGCCGTCTGGGACAGCCGCCGGAGTACGCGGCGCTGGTCGCGCATATCATCGAGAACCCCATGCTCAACGGCGAGACGATCCGGCTCGACGGCGCCATCCGGATGGCCCCACGGTAGAAGTCGCCACCGAGGGGGAGCGCCACCCCGTCGTCCGTGTGGTCAGGCGGCTTTGTCACGACCGGCCCCGGGGCGACATTCGGATGGCCCCGCGGTGGTCATCGCCACGAAGGGAGCGAGGGCGCCGGATCGTCAGGCGGCTCGTGCTCACCCCTCCCATTGACTTTGGCTCGCGCCGGCCGACGGTCCGAGCGAGACGTGTCTGAAATGACCGGGATGGGCCAAAGATCCCGATGGCTCCAGGCGACCTGATCCCCCCGCGGGCTGACGGTCTCGAAGGGGATACGATGGGCTCGGCTCAGGGGTGTCGTGAGCAGTCGACCGTAGCCGGTGCCAGCGCCAATCAGGGGGCGCCGCGGGAGCAGCCCCGGCTTCACTCGAAGCGACTCGCCGAGCTGCCGTCGCGATTGTCGGGGCGGATCACCGTGGTCGAACGGGGCCGGGAGCGCCGGCTCATCGCGCACGGCGAAGTCCAGTCGGTCTATTTTCCCGACGGAGACTGGACACCTGCGCTGTCCGAGTACTGGGGCCGCGCCATCATTCCGGCCCGAGCCCTCCCGCCAGGCGCGCGCGCCCTCGTGGTCGGCCTCGGCGGCGGGACGCAGATCCATCTCCTCCGTCGAGAGACGCCGGTCGGTCCGATCACCGTCGTGGAGCGCGATCCCGTCGTCATCCAGATCGCCCACGAGTGGTTCGGGCTCGGTCAGGTGGGCCAGGTCGAGATCATGGAAGCCGACGTCGAGGATGCGATCGCACGCCTCACGCTGGAACGCCGGAGCTTCGAGTTCGTCACGGAGGACATCTCGTACGCCAGCGACCCCGCCGAAGCCGTGCACCGGGCTCGTCAGCTCGCGCGGCGCCTCGCTCCGCGTGGGCTGCTGGTCCTCAACCAGCACCATCGAGCCCAGGCCCAGCAGGTCGCCGAGTCGATCTCCGACCTCCTGCCGCAGATCCGCCTCGAGCGCGTCCGGCGCGGCGTCGAGAACGTCCTGATCTTCGCCTCCCCCGCGAGCGCGTGATCCCGTGCGAGCGTTCCCGATCGAGCGCGTCGATCAGTCGCGGCGGAGCTTCTTGTAGCGAATCCGGTGGGGCTGGTCAGCGGCGGCGCCGAGGCGCTGGCGGCGGTCGGCCTCGTAGTCGGCGTGGTTGCCCTCGAACCAGACCACGCGGCTGTCGCCCTCGAAGGCCAGCATATGGGTCGCGATGCGGTCCAGGAACCAGCGGTCGTGGCTGATCACGACGGCGCATCCGGCGAACTGCAGGAGGGCGTCCTCGAGGGCACGAAGGGTGTCGACGTCGAGGTCGTTCGTCGGCTCGTCGAGCAGCAGGAGGTTGCCGCCGCTCCGGACAAGCTTGGCGAGATGGACGCGGTTGCGCTCGCCCCCGGAGAGATCGCCCACCTTCTTCTGCTGGTCGGCGCCCTTGAAGGCGAACGAGGCGACGTACGCCCGCGAGGCCATCTCGCGATTGCCGAGCGTCAGTGTGTCCGCGCCGCCGGAGATCTCCTCCCAGACCGTCTTCCGGGACTCGAGCGCGTCGCGGGTCTGATCGACGTGAGCGATCTTGACGCTCTCGCCGACCTCGAGGGTCCCCGCATCCGGCTTCTCGTGGCCAATGATCATCCGGAACAGGGTCGTCTTGCCCGCGCCGTTCGCGCCGATGACGCCGACGATCCCGCCGCGCGGCAGGCTGAAGGTCAGGTCGTCGATCAGGAGCTTGTCGCCGTAGCCCTTGGCCAGGCGCTCGGCCCGCACCACGAGGTCGCCGAGGCGTGGGCCGGACGGAATCGTGATCTCGGCCGTCTCGGCGCGGGCCTCGCGCTCGGCCGCCCGGAGCTGCTCGTAGGCGCCGAGGCGCGCCTTGCTCTTCGCCTGGCGCGCCCGGGGCGCCTGCCGCACCCACTCCAGCTCGCGCTCGAGGGTGCGGCGCCGGGCCGACTCGGCCTTTTCCTCGTTGGCCAGCCGCTGGCTCTTCTGCTCGAGCCAGGACGAGTAGTTCCCCTGCCAGGGGATCCCCTTTCCCCGATCCAGCTCGAGAATCCATCCGGCCACGTTGTCGAGGAAGTACCGGTCGTGCGTGATCGCCACGACCGTTCCCGCATAGTCGTGGAGGTGCCGCTCGAGCCACGCGACCGACTCGGCGTCGAGATGGTTGGTCGGCTCGTCGAGGAGCAGGAGGTCGGGCTTCTGCAAGAGCAGCCGGCAGAGCGCGACTCGCCGCCGCTCGCCGCCGGACAGCGTCGCGACGTCGGCGTCGCCGGGAGGCAAGCGCAGCGCGTCCATCGCGATCTCGAGCGTGCGATCCAGGTCCCAGCCGTTGACCGCCTCGATCTGATCCTGGAGCCGGGCCTGCTCGGCGAGCAGACGCTCCATCTCGGCATCGCCCATCGGCTCGCCGAGCCGCGCGCTCACCGCTTCGAACGCCGTGAGCAGCGCGCGCACCTCGCCGAGCCCCGCCTCCGCGTTGCCGCGCACGTCGGTCGACGGGTCCAGCTCCGGCTCCTGCGAGAGATGGCCGATCGTGACACCCTCCGCCGGGAACGCTTCACCGAGGATCTCGGTGTCGATGCCGGCCATGATCCGGAGCAGCGTGCTCTTCCCTGCTCCATTGGGCCCGAGCACGCCGATCTTCGCGCCCGGATAGAACGCGAGCCAGATCCCGCCCAGGATCTCCCGCTTGGGGGGAACGACCTTCCGCACGTCTTTCATGGTGAAGATGAACTGGGGCGGCATCTCGACCCTAAATGTAGCAGGCTGCTGAAAAAGGCCTAGCTGCTTCGTTGGCGCCCTTGGCCGCACGCTCAACGTCCAGGGAATACGGCTCGCGGGCGGCCGTCGGGCGCCGCCTCGCGATTCCAGGATTCATCGGCTCGGCTCGATCAATTCGGGCCTCGCCTCGCGGCGGTCTCGCTCTGCTCGCCGGCGCCGCTCAGCTCGAACAGCGTCGGGCCTCGCCTCGCGGCGGTCTCGCTCTGCTCGCCGGCGCCGCTCAGCTCGAACAGCGTCGGGCCTCGCCTCGCACGTCTCGGATTCAGGGGCTCGGCTCGCCTCCGGCTTCCCTCGCACGTCTCGGATTCAGGGGCTCGGCTCGCCTCCGGCTTCGCCTCGCACGTCTCGGATTCAGGGGCTCGGCTCGCCTCCGGCTTCGCCTCGCACTGCCACGCATCGAGCGGCCGGCGGGTTTTTCCGCATCCTGCTAGAAGAGCGCGATGGGGTTGACCGGCGACCCCGTGACGTTCTGCAGGCGCAGCGGCGCCACCGTGAGCAGGAACTCCCAGCGCTTCCGCTCGGCGCACGCCCGCGCCACGTCCTCGAGGTTCGCGTTGTCGATCAGCCAGAGCCCCAGCGCGACCAGGCATACGATGTGGAAGGGGGACCCGATACCAGGATAGGGCGTGGGGCTGATGTCGTTGTGGGTGTCCGTGCCGATCATCGCGACGCCGCGCTCACGTAGCCACGGCGCGCACGCCGGATGGGCGGCCGCCGACCCGTCCGTCAGCGGGTTGCGCGGGCCCTCGGCCAGCCGCCGAGCGTAGTACCCCGTCCGGATCAAGAGGATATCGCCCGGCTCGACGCGCACGCCTGCAGCCGTCTCCGCGGCCTCGAGGTCCTCCGGCATCACGCCCTCGCCGGGCCCGAGCCAGCGGCCTTTCACGGCCGCGACGTCCAGCAGCACCCCGCGCGAGACGACGCCGTCATGGAGCAGCTCCACCGACTCCACCTGCGCGCCCTCGCGCGACGTGATGAGGTTGCAGGAGCGGCCGTTGTAGATCTTGCCCTGCCAGAAGAAATGGGCCGGCGTGTCGACGTGGGTGATCGTGTAGCCGTGGAAGACCATCCCGATGAACTCGGAGGCTCCCCGCCGCTGCCGCACGCGCTCGGGCGTCGCCGTGTCGCGTCCCTCGCCGCTGTCCACCATGAAGCGCATCGGCTGGAACGTCGTGTCGGGCGTGATCTCGGTCACGATCGGGCGCGCGCAGGTCACGGCCACGCCGTCCCGCACGAGCTGGGCCGCCTTCACGCGCTTGTCGGGCGTGATGAGATTCAATGTGCCGAGCTGGTCCTCGGCGCCCCAGCGCCCCCAGTTGCTCTGCGTCTCCATGAGTCGGACGACGTCCGCTTCGGTCAAGGTCGGAGGCATATAGTCCCCCGGAGGGCAGATGGTTAGCGGTTGCTCGTGGCCGAGGCCAGGAGCCGCCGGTGCTCGGGCATCATGCACCGGCTCTGGACGACCCGGATGCCGGCGCGCGCGAGCCGCTCCGCCACCGCGGCGTGCCGGATACCGAGCTGGAGCCACACGACCCGGGGCAGCGGCTTCATCCGGAGTATCTCCTCGGCGTGCGGGGGCAGGTTTCGTGGAGCGCGGAACACGTCCACGACGTCCACTGGCTCCGCCAGCTCCGCCAGCGTGTCGGCGGCCGGCACGCCGTGCACGGGCTCTCCCCGGAGCTCGGGGTTGACGGGGAGCACTCGATACCCCTGGGCCACGAGATACGCGGGTACGAAGAAGGCGGGCTCGGACGGGTTCGCCTTGGCGCCGAGCACCGCGACTGTCCGCGCTTCGGCGAAGATCCGCCGGAGCCCCTCGTCGTCGTCGATCAGATAGTCACGCCAGTCCGCCACGCCCGACAGTATACGGGAGTCGCGACGGCCCACATCGCCCAGCAGTCGAAGCGGACCGGTCGGGCCGCGCGACCCTCGCCGGGAGGTCTGGCTGGCAGAGTGGCCAGATCCAGCCTCGGCGCGGTGGATGTTTCGGATCAGCTTCTCGACGCGGCCTTCCCATGACCGGAGGCGGAGCGGGCGGTCCGGGCTTACGAGGACGGGAGGGAGTCGATCACTTCGGCGGCAAGCGTGACGATCCACGCCGCTTCGTCGAACGCCCGGGCGGCGTCGGCGGCCGTGTACTCCTCGGTCGGCACGAAGTCGATATCGCCATAGAAGGCCAGCTCTCGCTCGCGGCGCAAGCGCTTGGAGATCGCGGCCGCACGGAGGAGCCGCGCCGCGACCTCGGGCACGAACTTGGCGCTGTGCTCGACGAGCAGGCCACCGACGTCGTGAAACTTGGGCGGCTCGACCCCGGCGGCGCGAAGCATCCCCTTCAGCGCCAGCTCGACCAGCTCCTGGGCTTCGCGGACGACGTCCGAGAATCCGCCCTCGTCCCGTAGGACGGCAAGAGCCTTGAGCCTGACTTTCGCCTTCGCCAGGTAGCTCTGGGCCAGGCTCTGACTCGTCACAATCGGATAACCTCGCCAGGTGTCAGGTCGGGCTTGAGCTCCCAGTACCAGGCGTTGCCGGACCAAATGCGGCGCGCCCCGAGCTCCCGCAGGCGCGCGCGGAGATCGGCGAGGTAGCGCGTCAGGAACCCGTCGGGGTCGTGCAGGATCCGCGCGTCCTCCACCATGTCGAGAAACAGCGGGCTGCCGCGCCTCATCTCCTCGGGCGTCTTGAAGACCGGGGACAGCGCCACTTCGGAACCGCCGGAGCCCGTCGCGCGGAGCACCGGATCCAGGCTGGCCTCGACAGGCTCGAACTCGTCCATACGACGAAACCGTCCGGGAGGAAGACCCTGAGCGACAATGAGCACGTCGACGTCCGAGTCCTCCCGGAGTGTGCCACGACCGACCGATCCGAAGACCGCGACCGCTACCAGTCGAGACCCGTAGCGAGCTCGGAGCCCGGCTACCAGCTCGTCGACGAGTCGATCGTAGCGCCCCAGCAGGGACTTTCGCATACGTCATTGTAGCCGGCGGTTTCGCCTCGAGCGACATCCGTCAGTCTCCGGCCCGACCCTGGCTCATCCGTGGTCCTCAATCAGCTCGTCCAGGAAGGCGGCTACCCGCGCAGTCGTTGGCCAGATCTTCGAAGGCCTGCAAGAAATCGCCCTCCATCATGCGCATTCCGTGTTGCTGTTTCCAGCAGATCATGCCGCGGAACGGACGCCCCTCGCGGAGCCATCGTTTGGCAATCTCCTGAGCAGGCTCGTCGCTCGAAACCAAGACTCGTCCCGTGGCCGCCGCATGGGCGAAGAGCACCTCGTCTGAGGTGCGTTCGGGGAGAATGTCGATGGCGCGCACGATATCCCAGCCTCTGGATATCAGGCCGTCGACGAGCTGCTGTCGGATGTGGTTATCGGTCAGAAGTGGGAAGCGGCCGGCCACTAGCCGGAGCGACGACGAAGAAACTCGGCCCGACCTCGCTCGTACTCCGCCTCCCACTTCTCGCTTCAGCGACCGCGGCGTCGATCTCGTTCGTATTGTCGTAGTAGTAGGCCAGAGCCGCGTAGACCTGAGCCAGACTCAGCGGGCTCGCGAAGACGTTGACCATCTCTTCGGGCCGTCGGCCTTCCTTGAGGATGGACACGATGTCGATGACGGCGATCCGAGTCCCGTCGATGCACGCCCGTCCTGCACGGACGCCGGGATCCTTCGTGATGTGAGGATAGACCACTCTCGGCACGGTCGCCAAGGCACCATCATTGTAGCTCACCCTTGGACGGCTAGGCGCGCGACGGCGGCGCCCGGCGCGAGCGATGCGATTGTGGCAGGGCTCGTGCGCTCGAGCTCCCCACTTCGGGTTCGCAACGCGAGTGAGACGGGACGGAGTGTCCGAGTCGATTGCCGACTCGGATCTCGGCAGCGTGGGTTGCGCCCCGGAACGGGCCGGTCGGGAGAACCCGGACGCCGAGGCCCGGCGCTACTGGCTGGAGCTGGGTTCCATCTCGGCGCCGGGAGGCGGCGTCGGTGTTTCTGCCACCGGCGGCTCGGGGGCGCCGAGCGGGGTGGGCGGGCTCGAGAGGATGAGGCGCTCGCGGCGCCCGAATGGCGAGTCGGCCAGGGCCTCCTGGACGAGACGGTGCCGGCGCTGGAAGTACGCGTTGCGCACCGAGCTGTAGAGGTCCAGCACGGACTCCTCAACGTCCTCGAACAATTCCAGGTTCATGGAGCGCTCGTTGATCATGTTGCCGGCCTGGCTGGCCGCACCCACGACGAACGGCGTGGGGATGACCCACGTCATCGGATTCATCACGATGTCGAGGGCGGTTCCGACGGTGTCCCGCACGCTCGATGGGGCGAGGAAGGGTACGACCAGATACGGACCGGGCCGGAGACCCCAGACCGCGAGGGTCTGCCCCGCGTCCGCCTCGGCCTTCGGCGCGACCCCGAAGCTCGGCGCCGCGTCGATGAACCCACCCAACCCGAACACGGTGTTGATCACGAAGCGTCCCAGCTCCTGGCCGAAGGCGTCGAACCGGCCTTGCAGCGCGGTGTTGAGGAGCCGCCGGACGGAACCGACGTTCTGGAACAGGTTGTGGATCCCGCGCTGGATGAAGTTCGGTACGACCTTGTCATACGCCTTGGCGACGGGCTTGAGCATGTACCGGTCGAGGTTGTAGTTGAAGGCGAAGGTTTTCTCGTTGAACCCGGACCACGGATCGTACTCGTCGAGGCTGGCCTCCAGCGCCTCCAGCTCGGCGAGCGAGGTATCCGACGTGAGGTCCCGGGCGACCGGCCTTCGCAGCTCGGTGGTGTCGGCGGTGCCCGGCTCGACGCGGGAGAAAGCCTCGTCCGGGGTGCCAGGCGACTCCGGGAGGCGGCTCGGCGCTGACTCGTTCCCGCCAGGCGATGCTGGTTCGGGTGGCGCCTCGCTCGGCGTCGGCTCTTGAACGGACCCGGACTCCGCCTGACCTGGAGAAGCCGCGACTGCTTCCTGACTGTCAGGCTGACCGTCGGGCAGGGCGCCGGCGTTCGCAACCGCCACCAGCGCGACCATGACGATCGCGAGCACAAGAGTACCACCACGATAGGGCACGTTGAGCCTCCTTCGAACTGCCATCGGCCTAGACTTCCCGAAAGTATCGCGGAAAGTATAGCCAACCAATGCCACCCTGTCTCAAAAATCGGCCTGGCCAGGCAGTCAATAGGGCCCTTGGGCTCCCTCTCGAGGTCCCCGCCGAGAAGCTTGCGCTCGAGCGGAAGCAACGCCGCACGCGCGCGAACCGAACCTGGCCCTACCCACCGCGAGACTTTGGACGCCTGTACCAAGGCCGGAGATGCGGGCTCGGCGCGGTCAGGTGGGTCCGCGGTCGAACAACGCGGGTTCGAGGAGCTGTCCTGCCGTGCATCGCACCCGGCTCCGATCCACACGCTGGAACGCGTCGGCCGGCGCGCATCCGACCAGCTCGAACTCGAGCACCGTGACCCCGCGAGAGGTGGCCTCCCGGTCGACGGCGTCCATGACCACCGGGACGCCCGTTCGGTGATAGGCCAGGAGATTCATCGAGACCTGGACGCGCCCGCGGCTCGGCAGACAGACACCGATGGCTCGGACCTCCGGAAGCCCCCCTGATGACGCCCGGATGGCGCGGGCGATCGCCCTCGCGACCTCGAGATCGCGGGTGTCGAGCACCGCGTTGAATGCGATGAGCACGCCGCGCGCGCCGATCGCGACCGCACCGGCGCTGGGATGCGGCCGCAGTGGCCCGGCGTCCGGAGATCCGGCCGCAGCGGCCATCCGGGCGGCGAGCCCCTCGAACTGCCCGGCGCGAATCGCCGGAAGCTCTGCGCGCTCCGGCCGGATGGCGGCCGCGCCGAAATAGAAGACCGGCAGGTGCAGGTCGGCGGCGAGCGCCGCGCCGAGCCGGTGGGCGGAGCGGACGGCGTCCCGCATCGATGCGCCCTGCAGCGGGACGAACGGGATCACGTCGACCACGCCGAACCGGGGGTGCCCGCCGCGATGGACGCGGAGATCCAGGGTCTGCACGACGGCCCTCGAGAGCGCCAGCGCCGCCCGCTCCGCCGTCTCCGCCGGTCCCAGGAACGTGAATACCGAACGGTTGTGGTCGGGGTCCGCGTGCACGTCCAGGAGTTGGGCCCCGGCATCCGCGATCGCGCGGGCGAAGGCGTCGATCAGCGCGCCATCCCTCCCCTCGCTGACGTTGGGGACACACTCGAGCTGCGGCATTCAGCGGGCGAGCAGGTCGTACCAGACACCCGCGGCAGCGCTCACGAGCACCACGAAGAGCGCCGTCCGCAGGCTGCGCACGCTGAGCCGATGGCTGGCCGCGGCGCCGAGCGGGGCGGCCGCGATGGCTCCGGCCAGGACAGGTAGCGTGACGCTCGCGACGATCTGTCCGGTGACGAGCTTGCCCAGGAATCCCGACACCGCTCCCATCGCGGCGATGGCCAGCGATGTCCCGATTGCCCCGCGTAGCGGCATCCGGAGCACGACGACGAGCAAGGGCAAGATCAGGAAGGCGCCGCCGGCGCCGACGACACCGGCCAAGAGCCCGACCCCACCCGCGCCCGCGGCCGCCATCCCTCGGTTGAACCGGGGTGGGCCGCCCAGAATCTCCGGGTCGACGGACTGGCTCGGCACGATCATCATCATCGCTCCGCTCGTCGCCATGAGCGCGTAGACGATGAGGACCATGCGGCCCCGCATCCAGCCCGAGGCGAGCGCGCCCACGAGGGTCCCCGCCGCCATCGCGGGTCCGGTGGCGAGCGCCAGGTCGAGGCTCACCGCATGAAGCCGGCGATGCATCAGGAGTCCCGTGAGAGACCCGAACAGGACCTGCGTCATCGTGATCCCCGCGACCGTCTTGACGTCGAGCGCGCCGAAGCCCAGGAGCGGCGGCGTGTAGAGCAGGAGTGGCAGCATCACGATCGCGCCCCCGATGCCGAGCATGCTCGCGACGAACGCTCCCACGAACCCGAGCGCCGCCAGAACGGCGAGAAAGGCGAGGGTCACTCCTGTCCGCTCGCGTGGAGCGGCGCGGCAAACGCGCCCGGGAACTCCTCCAGCGCGCGGAGCAGGGCCAGCGGCGCCGCCTGACCCAGCCCGCACAGCGAGGCGAGCTGGATCGTCGACGCCAGCTCGCGAGCCCGGGCGACGACGGAATCGGCGCCGCCGCCCGCGGCCAGCTCGTCGAGCATCGCCAGGAGGCGCGGCGTGCCCTCGCGGCACGGCGTGCATTTTCCGCACGACTCATCGGTGTTGAAGCGGAGCAGCGTCCGCAGGACCTCCACGATGGACGCGGTTTCCGGTAGGGCGACGATGCCGCCCGTGCCCGGTGAGACGCGCTCTCGCGGCTCCATGGGCACGTCGAAGAGTCGGGCGGGCACGATCGTGCCCGAGGGGCCACCCACCACGGCGCCCTGCAGCGCTCCCCCATCGGGCGCGCCCCCGCCGATCCCGTCGAGGAGCGCGCGCAGCGTCACGCCATTCTCAACCTCGACCACCCCCGGACGCGTGAGCGCTCCGGAGAGTCCGAACACCTTGGTCCCCGGCGCCTTCGGGATCCCCTGCTCCGCGAACCAGGCGCCGCCGCGCAGGACAACCGACGGGATTGCCGACAGCGTTTCGACGTTGTTGATGACGGTCGGCCGCCCCCAGAGCCCGGACTCGACGGGGAACGGCGGCCGGGTCCGGGGAAGCGCTCGGCGGCCCTCGATCGACTCGAGCAGGGCGGTCTCCTCGCCCAGCACGAACCCCCCGGCGCCACGGCGCACCTCGAGGTCGCACGAGAATTCGCTCCCGAGGATCCGGTCGCCCGCGAGCCCGGCGGCCGTGGCCTGCGTCACCGCCTCGGCGAGCCGCCGCGCGGACAGGTGCGCCTCGCCGTGGACGTAGAGGATCGCGTGTGTCGCGCCCGCGGCGAAGGCGCCGATCAGCACGCCTTCCAGCACCTGGTGGGGGTCACCTTCCATCAGGTGCCGATCCTTGAAGATTCCGGGCTCGCCCTCCTCGCCGTTCATCACGAGATACCTGGGCGTCCCTGCCGCGCCCTGGCAGGCCTCCCACTTGAGCGCAGTGGGGAAGAAGGCGCCGCCCCTGCCCTGGAGCCCCGAGGCCTTCACGGCGGCGATGACGTCCGCCGGCGAGCCCGCGAGCGCGCGCGCCAGCGCCCCGTAGGCGCCATGAACCAGGGCGTCGTCGAGGTCACCGGGATCGATCCGCCCGCACCGATCGAGCAGCACCCGCGCCTGCGTGCTCCAGAACGGGTGCTGGGTGGCTGGCGTCAGCCCGCGCCACGCCGTCGGGTGCCACACGATGCCGCTCAGGCCGGCGCGCCCGAAGTCCCCTCCCCAGTCGCCTAGCCCCTCGACGAGCGCGGCGGCCTGTCCGGGACCGACGCGCTCGATGACGGCTCGCGGCCATCCCTCCCGGTCGATCTCGACCACCGGCGCGGCGTAGCACATGCCGTTGCAGGCGCTCTCGACGATCCTGACCGCGATCCCCGAGTGGTCCACGGCCGCGTCGAGCGCGGCGAGCACCGCGTCGGCTCCCACGGCACGCCCGCACGTCCCCGCCTGGATCAGCAGGCGAAGCGCGGGTCCGCGCACGCGGCGCAACGACGCCCGGTCCACGAGCACCGCGAGCGACTGCCGCTCGCGCCCGCTGGCCGCGTCGACCGGCGCCGGCCCACCAGGCTCTCCGGCGTGAGACGGCGGCGAGTCGCCAAGCCATCGCTCGACCTCGCCGACGTCGCTCGCGCGCACTCGGCCGCGATAGACCCCGTCGATCTCGATCACCGGGGCGATCGCGCACTCGAAGAGGCAGTCGGCGGTTTCGAGCGTGATCGAATCGCCGCCGGGCGCGATCTCGAGCCGGCGGGTGATCGCCGCCAGCAGGTCCCGGCTCCCGAGGAGGTCGCAGCTCACGCCCCGGCACACCCGGATGTGGTGCGCACCGACCGGCGCCAGCCGCAGCTCCGGGTAGTGCGTCGCCACCCCGTACGCCTCGCTGGCGGGCACGCGCAGGTGCGCGCCGACTCGGCTCACCGCGTCCAGCGGGAGATAGCCGAGGTGCGCCTGAGCGGCTTGCAGAGCGGGCAGGAGCCACTGGCGCTCGCGGGGGAAGCGCGCGAGCACCTGGTCGAGGTCAGCGGTCGGGTTCGCGGGGGACACGGCTGCCTGATTGTCCGTCGGTCCGGGGCCGCGCTGCAACGGCCCCGACGGCCACGCGCAGCACCTGGAGCAGCGCCCCCGCCTCGGGGCTGAGGGCCCGCCGCCTCGGATGAATGACGTCGAGGCTCCGGCTCAGCGGCTGCGCGTCGGTGATCTCGAGACCGACGAGCTTCCGGCGGCGGACCTCCCGCGCGACGGCAAGGTGGGGCAGGAACGAGAAGCCAATCCCGCGCTCCACCATCCGCTTGGCCGTCTCGATCGTCTCGACCTCCAGGGCGACGTTCGGCACGAGCCCGGCCGACCGGAAGAGGCCCTGGCTCAGCGTCCAGTCGCTCGATCCTCGATCGAAGAAGATCAGCGGCATGTCCGCCACCTCGGCAAGGCGGAGCCGGCGGGCGCGCGCCGGGCAGGCGGCCGGGACGCCGACGAGGATCAGCGGGTCGTCCCGGAGGCGGACGGTCTCGACGCCCGGATGGGTGAGGGATCGGGCCAGGCCGATCTCGGCCTCGCCGCTCAGCACCATCTCCAGCACTTCCTTCGAGTGCCCGGAGCGCACGGTGATCATGACGCGCCGATGCGCGGCCTGGAAGCGCTTGAGGACGTCGGGCAACAGATAGGTGCAGATCGACAGAGCCGCGGCGATTCGGAGGGCGCCGCCGGAGGTGGGCCGGAGATCGTGCACCGCCTGGCGGGCCAGGGCCACCGACTGCAGGAGCTGCTCGGCGTGCGGCCGGAGCGCGCGCCCCGCGCTGGAGAGCGCGAGCCCACCGCGGCCCCGGTCGAAGAGCGCGACCCCAAGCGATCCCTCGAGCGCCTTGATGCGCGCGCTCACTGCGGGCTGGCTGACCCTGAGCGCCTCCGCGGCGCGGCGGAATCCGCCGAACGTGCCGACCGCCAGGAAGGCCTCGATCTGGCCGATCTCCACCGGTCCATTCTGACACTGATCAGAGTTCTTTATCAGCCCTATAGAAACAATCAGCTTGAATCGATCGCGCCGTCACGGCACCGTAGCGAACGCGCAGCGACGCGGTCGTGTGGCCCCTTGGGGCCGAGCGGAAGGCCCCGTCGACCGGGGCGAGATCTGAGAGACAGGAGACTAGAGCCATGAGCCGGATGGGGAAGGCGTTTCGACAGTTGCTGACCGACGAGGACTACGTGTTCACCGCAGGCGTGTACTCGCCGCTCGACGCCCAGATCGCCGAGCGGGTGGGGATGAAGGCGATCTATATGAGCGGCTATTCGGTCGCGATGGCCAACGGGTGGCCGGACATGGGTTTCCTCACCATGACGGAGATGACGCGCACGGCCTCCATGATCGCTAGTGCGGTGACCATCCCGATCATCGCGGACGCCGATGACGGGTACGGGAACGCGCTCTCGACCATGCGCACGGTCCAGGAATACATCAAGACCGGCGTGGCCGGCATCCACCTCGAGGACCAGCAGTTCCCCAAGCGGTGCGGCCACATCGCCGGCAAGACGATCGTGAGCCGGGAGGAGGCGATCGGCAAGTACCGGGCGGCCGTCGAGACCCGCGACCGGCTCGATCCCGACTTCGTGCTGATCGCGCGCACCGACGCCTACGGCGCCGTCGGCGGGAGCCTGGATGAGGCCATCTGGCGCGGCCGCGCCTACGCCGACGCCGGCGCCGATCTCGTGTGGTCCGAGTTCTCGGGCGCGGCGCGCAAGCCGGCGATCGCGTTCGCCCGGGCCATGCGCCAGACGCACCCGGATCTGCCGCTGGCCTTCAACTACTCGTCCTCGTTCAAGTGGAGCTCGGATCCCAACCCCTTCCTCTTCCGCGAGCTGGGGGAGCTCGGCTACACGTTCATCTTCATCACGCTCTATGCGGCCCACGCGGGCATGTACGCCTCCTGGAACGCGCTCGAGGACCTGGCCAAGAACCAGGAGCAGGCCCAGTGGTCGCTCGAGCGGATGAAGGCCGGCCACCCGACGGAGAGCCATCACGTGATGGCTCGCGTCGAGCACTGGAAGGAGCTGGAGAAGCGGTTCATCCCCGGTGCCGCCGAGCGCTACCGCGCCTCCGACGGCTTCGGCGAGGACACCCACCCGTAGTCGCCGCGACCGTCGACTGAGCCGCGCGATGCGGGCGCACCTCGCCGGCCCGCATCGCGCCGGGCTCGAGCGGCCTGGCGCGAATCGCGGCACGCGCCGCGCCCAGGAAGACGCGCTGCGTCCCCCTCCTGGACCCGCCGACCTCTCTGGCCGGCCTGCCGGTGGCCCGTCCTCCCTGAACCCGGCCTCATGAGCTCCGCACGGCCAGTGACGGGGCGCGGGCAGTCTGCTAGGATGACGCGCACCGATTCCCCGAGGAGCGCGCATGATTCCGAATCACGTCAGGCAAAAGCTGCGGGCCGGTACGCCGTCCGTCGGGAGCTGGCTCAACCTGGGCAGCCCGATCTCGGCCGAGGCCAAGGCGGCCATCGGCTACGAGATCGAGCACGTCGACGCGGTCCGGAAGATCGATGACCTTCTGTCCGTCCCCGGGCTCGACGCCTGCTACACGGGCCCCAACGACCTGTGCGCCTCGTTCGGCCTCGCGCCGTCGACCGAGCCCGCCGACGTGGAGTTCGAGGCGATGATGCAGGCGTTGCTCGCCTCCGCGCGCCGGCACGGGGTGATTCCGGGGATCCACTGCGCCACGCCCGCCTACGCCAACCGGCGGATCGCGGAGAGATGGAGGCTCGTGGGGATCACCAACGATCTCCGGTTCGTGACCGCGGGAGCCCAGGCGAGCCGCGGCGCCATCAAGGTCTGACAGGCCCCGTGGCGCTCGCGGTTCTCGGCGTCATCCCGGCTCGGCTTCAGTCCACCCGGCTCCCCCGAAAAGTGCTGCGCGAGCTGGCGGGCCGGCCCATGATTGCCCATGTCTACGAGCGTGCCAGTCGCTGCCCGCTGATGGCCGACGTCCTGGTCGCCACCGACGCCGAGGAAGTGGCCTCGGTGTGCCGCTCGCTCGGGATCCCAGCCGTACTCACCTCGGCCTCGCACCCATCCGGCACCGACCGTGTGTGGGAGATCGCCCACGGACGCGGGGCGGATGTCTATGTCAACATCCAGGGCGACGAGCCGCTGGTAACGTCCCGTCACATCGAGGGGCTGATCGAGCCGTTCCTGTCGAGCCGCGAGACCCAGGTCAGCACGCTCAAGATCCGCGCGACCGCCGGGGAGATCGAGGACCCCAACACCCCGAAAGTGGTCTGCGACCTCCAGGGCCGGGCGCTCTACTTCTCGCGGCACCCGATCCCGTACGACCGCGATCGCCGCGAGCAGGTCCCGTACTTCAAGCACCTCGGCCTCTACGCGTACACGCGGGCGGCGCTCGACCGATTCCACGCGCTCGAGCCCTCGCCGCTCGAGCGCATGGAGCGGCTCGAGCAGCTCCGGTTCCTGGAGCACGGGATCCCCGTGACGGTCGCCGAGACCGTCGACGCGACGATCGGGGTCGACACCGAGAACGACCTGCGGCTGGCCGAAGCGCGCCTCCTGGCCGGCGGGTGAATCAGCAACAGGTGGGGAGGACGGACGTGAAGATCACTCGAGTCACTGCCACCTGGGTCCATGTCCCGATCCCGTCCGACCGCCAGCACACCAGTGACTTCGGCCGCGCCGTCTCCTTCGACACCACGCTGGTCCGCGTGGAGACGGAGGGCGGCCTCGTCGGATTCGGCGAATCCAAGGCCGTCCTTCCCAGCTCCGGCAGCAACCATGCGCTCTGCGAGCTGATCACCCACGAGCTCGCGCCCCTGCTGGTCGGTGAGGACGCGCGGGACATCTCCCGCCTCTGGGACGTCATGTACAACGGCACGCGGGCCCACTACGCGCTCGCCCGCGGTCATGCCTTCCCGGTGCTAGGCCGGCGCGGCCTCCTGGTCCAGGCGCTAAGCGGCGTCGACATCGCCCTCTGGGACCTGCTGGGCAAGTCGCTCGGGGTGCCGGTCTGGCGGTTGCTCGGCGGCCGCCGGCAGGCGCGAATGCCCGCCTATGCGTCGGGCGGCTGGGCGCTGGCCGACCGGATCGCCAAGGAGCTGCAGAGCTATATCGATCGCGGCGGTTTCAAGGCGGTGAAGATGCGGGTCGGCGCGGGTGATGGCACCGTCGCGAACTCAGTACGCCGGGTGAAGGCGGCCCGCGAGGGGCTCGGCGACACCGTCGACATCATGAGTGACGCGCACGGCACCTGGACCGTGGCCGAGGCGAAGCGCTTCTGCCGCGAGGTCGCCGACTGCAACCTCGCCTGGTTCGAGGAGCCGGTGACCGGCGACGACAAGCGCGGCATGGCCGAGGTCCGCGCGAGCACCGACATCCCCATCGCGGCCGGCGAAAGCGAGTTCACCCGCTTCGACTTCCGCGACCTCATCGACCTGCGCGCGGTGGACGTCTTGCAGCCCGATCTCGCCATCGCCGGTGGGATCACCGAGGCCATGCGTATCGAAGCATTGGCGAGCGCCTATCAGCTCCGGCTCGCACCGCACCTCTGGGGCGGCGCGCTCATGTTCGCCGCCGGCCTGCACGTCGCCGCCGCCGCATCCTCCGGCTTCATCCTCGAGTACTCGCTCGGGGCAAACCCCCTGCTGCACGAGCTGGCCCTCGAGGGCTTCCCCGTCGCCGACGGATCCGTGGAGATTCCCGACCGCCCCGGTCTCGGCGTCACCATCAACGAGGACTTCGTCGTCAAGCACCGCGTGGCCTGACGCTCGCTAGAATGCGAGGCGGGAGGACGCCCATGGCCGACGCGTGGTGGATCAGCGGGGACTATCTCGAGAACTGCAACTGCGAGGTTCTGTGTCCGTGCCTGCTCGGTCCCCGCGACGCCCGGGGCGCAAGGGCGAGGGGCGATCGGGTCAACCGCCACGACGGGAGAAATCGACGATGAAGTTCCCCCTGACCCCGGAGCAGGAGGCCCTCCAGGCGCGGGTGCGCGAGCTGGCGGACGGGGAGTTCCGCGAGCGGGCCGCGGGATGGGACGAGCGGGAAGAGTACCCGTGGGACAACATCAAGCGCCTCGTCGAGGAAGGGCTGATGGGCATGACTGTCCCGCGCGAGTATGGCGGCCAGGGGCGGCCCCTGCTCGACGTGATCCTCGCGATCGAGGCGGTCGCTCGGGTCTGCGGGATCACCGGGCGGATCCTCGTCGATTCGAACCTGGGGCCGGTCGGCGTGATCATCCACTATGGCTCGGAGGAGCAGAAGCGAAAGTATCTCCCCATGGTGCTCAGGGGCGACAAGCCGGTCATCGCAATCACCGAGCACGGCGCCGGCTCGGCGGCCTCAGACCTCGCGACCACCGCCGAGCTGGACGGCGACCACTGGATCATCAGTGGCACCAAGCGATGGATCACCGGCGCCGGCACCTCGCAGGTCTACGTGGTCTTCTGCCGGTTCGACGGCATTCCTGGGGCCGACGGCATTGGCGCAGTCATCGCGGAGGCGGCCATGCCCGGCTTGACGGTCCGCCGGCGTGAGAAGGCTATGGGCATGCGCGGGATTCCGGAAGGCGAGGTGGTCTTCGACGGCTGCCGCGTCCCGAAGGGCAACGTGATCGTCGGCCCGGGCGGCTTCAAGCGCCTCATGGCCGCCTACAACGGTCAGCGCCTCGGAGCCTCCACCGTCGCGCTCGGCTTGGCGCAGGGCGCGTTCGAGGAGGCGGTGCGCTATGCCGGCCAGCGCGAGCAGTTCAACCGGAAGATCGGCGAGTTCCAGGGGCTCCGCTGGATGATCGCGGACATGGGCATGCAGATCGAGGCGGCGCGCCAGCTCATCTACCGGGCCGCGACGAATGCCGGCCACGGGCTGCCGGACATGACCGAGGCCGCGATCTGCAAGGCGGTCGCCAGCGAGATGGCGATCAAGGTCACGAACGAGGCGTTGCAGGTCTTCGGCGCCAACGGCTACTCGCGGGAGTTTCCCCTCGAGCGTATGGTGCGCGACGCGCGGATGTTCACGATCGCGGGCGGCACCGTCCAGATGCTGCGCAACGTCGTGGCCAGCGCGTACCTCGGGCGTCCGAGCCAGCGGGACTGACGTGAACGACGCGCTCGGCCTCCCTGTCACGACGACGTCGGCCGCGGCGCTCGACGCCTACGACCGCGGGGCGAACCTGCTCTTCTCCTGGGGCCGGGAGGCCCTCGACCACTTCACCGCGGCCACCGCGCAGGATCCGCAGCTCGCCCTCGCGCACGCCGGCATCGCCATCTGCCACTTCCTCGAGGAGCGGTTCCCCGAGGCGCGGACGACGGCCCAGGAGGCGCGGGCTCGAGCGGTGAGGCAGTCGGCGCGGGAGCAGAGCCACGTCAACGCGGTCGCGCTCCTGGTGACGGGCAAGACGAGCGAGGCCGACCAGGCGATGCGCGACCATCTCGCCGCCTACCCGCGCGATCTGGTCGTCTTCCAGCGCCTCTACTACATCTGGTTCTGGCAGGGCCGCTTCCGCGAGATGCTCGACCTGACGACCGCCCATCTGCCTGCGTACGGCGGCACCTCCTACCTGCTGGGGCTCCACGCCTTCGTCCTCGAGGAGGCAGACCGCTTCGCCGAGGCCGCACGCGCCGCGGAAGCCGCGATCCGGACCAACGAGCGCGACGCGTGGGCCGTGCATGCGCTCGCCCACACGCTCTACGAGCAGGCCTCGTTCGAGACCGGGATCACGCGGCTCCCGCCCGCGGTGCACCCGCTGGATCATCTGGGCTGGTTCAAGAATCACCTCCTGTGGCACCTCGCGCTGATGCACCTCGCGAGCGGGGACTACGAGCGGGCCGGCGACATGGCGCGATCGGTCTTCGAGCGCGCGCCGTCATCGATCGCCGGTGACCTGCACGACTCGATCTCGCTGCTCTGGCGGCTCGAGCTCTGCGGCAAGCCGGCGGGCGACCGGTGGCAACCCTTCGCCGCCATTGCTCGCGACCGGCTCGACCGCCAGGGCCTGCTCTACCACGCCGTTCATCTCGGAATGGCGCTCGCGAGCGCCGGCGATTGGCCAACCGCCGAGACGCAGCTCGAGATGCTCCGGCAGCGAATCCCGAAGGACCGGACGGGGCTCGTCGCGGCGGTGGCGATCCCCCTGCTCGAGGGCATGCAGGCGTTCGTGCGCGGTGACTACCGAACGGCGATCGATACGATCGAGCCACTCCGGCCGCGCATCATCGAGCTCGGAGGCAGCCGGGCTCAGCGGGATGTCTACCACGACACGCTGCTGGAGGCCTGCTTCCGAGTGGGCGACATGGAGCGGGCGGAGCGCCTGCTGGCCGAGCGAGTCACGCGCCGGCCGGATCACTTCTGGAGGACGCGCGCCGCAACGGCGTAGCCGGGCGCCTAACCCGTCATCATTCCGGTGCAGTCCGACTATCTCGCCGCCAAGGGCGCCTCATTCTGCTTGATGGTGAAGAGGAGTTCGTGGACGGTGCGGCCAAGCTTGTCTGGATCGAAACCAGTGCTGACCCCTATCGACAAGGATCCGCGAGTCGTAGGCGACGGTGTTCGCGGCCCCGATCACGTGGCCGGCGACAACCGGGCCTTGCCGACGATCTCCTCGATCTCGCGACCTCAACGTCGCCGCGCCTCAGCGTGCCGATGCGCTGCATGCCCACAAGGGGAAAGCATCGGCAGGCTGTGAACAGCGAGGCGTCAGCCTGCAGCCGCGCCGCCCGTTCGCCCTGCCAGCGTGTTCTCCTACCGGACGCGCTTCAGCTTCTCCTCGGCGACCACTTCGTGACGCTGTGTTCCGAGGCCGGCGATGCTCTGCTCCACGACGTCCCCGGGTGCGAGGTACCGGGGCGGCTTCTGGCCGTGCCCCACGCCCGCCGGGGTCCCGGTCGAGATCACGTCGCCGCGCCGGAGCGACATGAAGCGCGACAGGTAGGCGACGAGAGAGCGGACGCCGAACACCATCTGCGCCGTCGTGCTGTTCTGCCGGCGAACCCCGTTGACGTCGGTCCAGAGCGCGAGCGACTGCGGATCGGCGATCTCATCGGCGGTCAGGAGCCAGGGGCCGATCGGGGCGAAGGTGTCCGCGCTCTTGCCCTTGGTCGTCGTTCCCCCGTGCTCCATCTGGAACGCGCGCTCCGACACATCGTTCATCAGACAATAGGCCCCCACGTGGGATAGCGCACCCGCTTCTGCCACGTACAACGCGTCCGTCCCGATCACCGCCGCCAGCTCGACCTCGTAGTCGAGCTTGGTCGCCCCGCGCGGCCGCACGATCGGATCGGTCGGGCCAGTGATCGCGCTCGTCGCCTTGATGAAGAGCTGAGGCTCCCGTGGCAGCGGGCTCCCGACCTCGGCCGCGTGATCGGCGTAGTTCAGCCCGATGCAGACGATCTTCCCGATCCCGCTGAGCGGAGGGCCCAGCCGGGGGGTACCACGCACGACCGGCAGCGCCGACGGCTCGAGCTTGGCGAGCCGCTTGAGCGCGGCGGGCGCCAGGGTCTCGGGGGTGATGTCCTGGATGACCTTCGACAGGTCGCGCAGCTTGCCGTCTCCATCGACCAGCGCCGGCTTCTCGGCGCCGGCCCTCCCGTATCGCACGAGCTTCATCTGAGGGTTCCCTCCTGTTGACGATCCACGCTCCGCCGCTGGCTCGATGAGAGCTTCCCGCTCTGAGTTCCCTGCCGGTGGACCGGTCGAGCGAGAGCCAGCGCTGAAACGGAGGATCTCGCCGCGCAGATTGTCGCTGATCCGAGGCCTGACCCGAAACCCACCGTGACCGCGACCGGTGCCCGCATATTCACAGCCCTTGACCGGGTCAGGCTAGGGTCTTACTCTCCCTGGTAAGAGTAGTAAGGAGTGAAGGGATGAAGATCACGAGCAAGGGCCAGGTCACCATTCCCATCGCGATCCGGCAGCAGGCAGGGCTCCTCCCGAGCACGGAGGTAGAGTTCAGCATCCGGGGCGACGTGGTGATCCTCCGAAAGGCCGCCAAGCGATCCCGGCGGGGGGCGCAGGTGGTCCAGGGTATGCGGGGGACCGCGACCGTTCGGCTCACCACGGACCAGATCATGACGCTGACCCGAGGGGGCTGACCGGCCGAGCCCAGCCGTGGCCGACCTTCTGGTGGACAGCAACGTGATCCTCGACGTTGTCTCCGAGGATCCGCGGTGGTATGAATGGTCGGCCGGTCGCTTGGAGGAGCTTGCCGAGAGGCACGTCTTCGTCATCAACCCGATCATCTACGCCGAGGTCTCCATCGGGTTCGACCGGATCGAGGACCTCGAGGCCGCCCTCCCGGCTCCCACCTTCCGCCGCGAGGCGCTGCCCTGGGAGGCGGCCTTCCTGGCCGGCAAGTGCTTCCTCCGCTACCGCCGGACGGGCGGCGCGCGGCGCTCACCCCTCGCCGACTTCTACATCGGCGCCCACGCGGCAGTCCGGGGCATGCCACTGGTGACCCGCGACGCGGCCCGCTACCGCACCTACTTCCCGACGGTCATGCTCATCGCGCCGTGAGCTGAGCGACAGCCGAGCCAACTTCGCCCCGTCGATGACCGCCGAGCTCCTTGCCAGTCGCGCCGGGCCCGGAGTGGCAAGGCCAGCGCCAGCGCAACCGCGGCGGCGAGCCCCGTCGCGACGTGCGGGGGCGGCCGGCCCGTCGATCGCCCAGCCCTGCTCACTGATCCAGAGCACCCCTGCAAACCCGGCAGAGAAACTCGCCGCACAGCGCCGAGGCGCTCGACCGGTGTGACGACGCGGTACGCGATCAGAGTACCTGGCCGTCTCGACTGCCAGTCCATCGGGCGCCTCAAGGAAGCAAGAGCTTGCACGTCCACTTGCTGTACGCCTGGTACGCGTTTGTCCCGGTCGGGCGGACTGATCCTCCGAAGCTCGTCCAGTCGCAGGTTCCCGTCATGCCGGCGAACTTGCCCTTGCCCGCCGGGAAAATGCTCGTGCCGGTGAAGGACCGATCGCCCAGGCGGTGTTCGACCGAGCGGAACTCCTCGAAGTACTGATCGCCTTCAGGATCGGTGTGCACGCAGCTGCCGGTATACCGCCCGACGCCCTTGACGAAGTGTCCGAAGCCGACGCAGCGGTGGGACAGGTTGTGAAAGGGCCCCTTCGCGCTGTCCTCGAACGCGACGCCCTGCTGGTCGAACGTGAGGCTCAGATGATCATCACCCAGCGCCACTACGGTCACGCTTCCGGTAGCGCCAGTGGTCTCGATCGGGTTGTACTCGCGCTGAGCCTCGGCGTCGCCGATGACGGGGAGCGCTAGACACTGGAGCATTCCCACGGCGAAGGCCAGAGTGCGTGCTGCACGATGCTTCATCGAACGCGGTTCACGGCTGGTCACAGATACCTCCCAAATGTTGCTGCGGCCCGCATCGTAATAGGGCAAACCGGTACCCAAAGTCGCCCGAAAGAACTCTACCGTCTAGTCGTTGAGCGATCCGATCGCCATCTCGCGGCGCTCTCAAGCTTGGTGGCAGGCTGGGAGATCTATCGTGCACTCACCGCAAGAAGCTCGCGGCCTATCACAAGACGTGGTCGTACCTCGCGCGCCGGTTCGGGATCGTGGTGGTCGGCTACTGCGAGCCGAAGCCCGGCATCGAGCCCTCCCCGGCCGACATCCGCCGCCTAGTCGAGGTCGTGAGCCGCGAGAGCGCCCGCCTCATCACCACGAGCCGGTCTATAGCGCGCGGATCCCCAACGCGGTGGCCCGGGAGGTCCAGCGCCAGACGGGCCAGGCCGTGACCGTCCTCCAGCTGCCCGCGCACGTCGGCGGAGTGCCGGAGGCCAAGGACTACATCGGCTTCATCGACTACCTGCTGGCCCAGCTCGCCGCGAATCTCCGCTGATTCCCGGGGCGAAACGCCCTCGCCGCCGCAGTCACCTTCATTCAGGCCAGGGCCCGGGTGCGCGGCGGTGGCGGCGACCCGGCTCGTCCAGGACAACTCGCCCGATGGAAGCGGAACGATCACGGGCGCGAATCCTCGACGCCGATTATCGGACGGCACTCACTGCCTAAATGTAATCACTGTATTCGTAACGAGTCAGTCTGTGTGTCGTGGGATGGATACTCTTGATCGCGTCCCTCGCGTCGCGGTATTCAAGGGTCAATGTACCAATGAGTGACCCCAATGAGTGACCCCAACATGGAACCGCGAGGTGAACGCGATGACTCAGTGTTTCGTCTCCGCCCCCGTGGGCGGATCATTCCCGGGACGCCGGCCCGCCGGCGGGCCCCCGCGCACGCCGAGAACCCTGCCGGCGCCAGCTCAGCACGGGGCTGAGGAGCCTCCTCGGCCCGCGTACCCGGGCCGGGCTTGGCTCCCGAGCCCGACGGGGGGGAGCCTCGTCGCGGCGGGCCTCGTGCTCTCGGGTCTTGTCCTCTGGCCGGTGCTCGGACGGGCGGCTGTTGTCCGCTCCGTCGATGCCGCGGGTGTCTGCGGCGGCCGGGCGCCGTGCTATTCGACCATTCAGTCCGCGGTGGACGCGGCGCGGGCGGGCGACACCGTCCGTATCCAGGCGGGCACCTATGCCGAGCAGCTCACGGTGACGCGCAAGAACGACACGTTCAGCGCCGTCGAGGCCGATCGCATCACGATCGAGGCGGACCCTGAGGCTCCTCCCGGCCGTGTCGTCCTGGAGGGGCCGGCCCGCTCCTGCACCGGCGGGGAGGCGGTCAGGATCCATCAGTCCCGCTTCGTCACCCTCCGTGGGCTCACGATCACCGGCGCCGCCGGCCCGGGGATCGCGCTCGAGGGCCAGCTCCGCATGAGCTCGGCGATTCACCTCGAGCGAAACCGCATCGTCGGCAACGGCCGCACTGGCTGCAACGGCGGAATTGCCGTCGGCCGGAACACCCGGGAGATCCTGATTGTGAACAACGCGATCTACGACAACGGGCGAGACGGCGTCGCGACGGCTGAGGGCGGCGGCCCCTACTACCTCGTCAACAACACGATCCACGGCAACGCCTGGAACGGCATCAGGATCGCGCGGCGTCCCGACGTGTTCCTGATCAACAATGCGATCACCGGCAACGGGGTGGCGCTGGGCTTCGCGGGGGGACGGGTCGGCATCCTGCGCGAGGCGCCGGGCTCCACCGAGCGCATGAGCATCCGACTGCTGGGCAATCTGGTGTGCGGCAACCGCCTCGGGGAGCTGAAGGGTCCGCTGCTGGACCGCACCGATGGCGGAAACCTGACGCCGAGAGGCACGGAGGGCCCTGGGGTCACCGCCGCGCCCGGCTGTGACGATCCATCGGCAACCTATGCGACCGTGGCCGGTCCCGACGAGCTCCCCGGCACGCTCGACGACGACTTCGGGCCTGCGTCCGGCTCGGCCCTCGTGGATCATGGAGTCGATCCGCGCGGGCTCGCGCTTGGCGCGCGACTCGACCCCCTCTTCGAGGCCGACCTTCTCGGCCCCGCGGCGCGGCCCCGCCCCGGAAGGCCGGCTGCCGACGCGCGCTTCGACGTCGGGGCGATCGAACACGCTGTCCCGGCCGACACGCTCGCGCCAACCGTGACCTTCCTGATCCCGCCGCCCGGCGCGCTCGTCCGGGGTGAGGTCGCCATCGTGGCGGAAGGCGCCGACGCGGGGAGCGGGGTGGCGAGCCTGACGCTCCAGGCCGACCGCCAGCCGGTTCCCGCCGCGCTCAGCCCCTTGCCGCCCGCACCGGTCCTGAGGGCATCGGGCGTCTGGCCGACGACCGGCGTGCCGGACGGCGCCCACACGCTCACCGCTGTGGCGACGGACCAGGCCGGAACGCCGGCGAGCGCGACACGCGTCGTCGTGTCCGACAATACGCCGCCGGCGGTCGAGATCACGAGCGGGCCGACCGGGACGATCAGCACTCGTGAGGCGAGCTTTGCCCTGACGGCAGCCGATAACCTGACACCCCCTGAGCTGCTGCGCCTGACGTGGCGAGTCGATGAGGGGCCGTGGTCCCCGCTCACGGCTGACACGACGATCACTCTCGTGGAGCTGGCGCCAGGGCCGCATCTGTTCGAGGCGAAGGCACGGGACGGCGCCGGCAACGAGAGCTTGGCGCCGGCCCAACGGCGCTTCACGGTCGGAGCCGTGCAGATCACGATCTCGGAGCCGCCGGCCGACGCGGTGATCAAGGGAGGGATCCTTCTGGTGCGCGGCGCCGTCCTCGCCGAGGACCCCGAGGCGAGCGTGCTCGTCAACGGCACGGCCGCCGCGGTCCACGACGGCGGCTTCGCGACGCTGATCGCGGTATCGAGGGCCACCGTGGAGGTGACGGGACTCCTGACCACCGCCGCCGGCCTGACCGCGAGCGCTCGCGTTCCCATCAGCGTCGTCGATCCCGTCGAGCCGGCACCCCTGCTGCAGGCAACGCCCCGAAGCGGCGCGGCTCCCCTCACGGTGACGATTTTCATCCTGGGCGTGCCGCCGGGCGCGCCGATCGAGCTCGATTTCGAAGGCGACGGGCGCGTCGAGCGCACCGGGACCGCCCTTGACGGGCAGGTCGTCGTCTACGACCAGCCCGGTCTGTACACGCCCACGGCCACGTTCACCGACGCCCAGGGGACGCGGCGCGTCGCCCGCGCGCTGGTCCACGTGGCCGATCGCGCCTCGCTCGACACACTCCTGCAGGCCAAGTGGACGTCCATGAGGGACGCCTTGCGCGTGGTCGACATCCCGCGGGCCCTGACCCACATCAGCGCGGGGGCCAGAGATCGATACGACGAGGCGTTCCGGGTCATTTCCCCCAGACTCTCCGCCGTCGATGCGATCCTGACTGACCTCACGCTCGATACGATTGGAAACGGAATGGCTATCTACCAGGCGGCCCGAACGGACAACGCCGTCGCCCGGCTCTTCGAGGTCCGCTTCACCGTCGGCGACGACGGCCTCTGGCGCATCGACTCCTTCTGACCGGATGAAGGGCATGCGACCGCCATCACACCGGAATTCGCGTTGCTCGACGCCCTACCCGACGGCGCCGCGCCGCCCGCGCACTGACCGCGTCGACAAGGAGAGACGATGAGTCGAACAATCCTGGCGCTGTCACTGTGCCTGGTCCTCGCTGGCCCGAGCCCCGTCTCCGGTTACGGCACCATCACTCATCGCTTGCTGTCCGAGCGCGCCATCGACGTCTCGCGCGTCGGCGCGACTCTGAAGAGAGAGCTGGGATTCCAGAAAGGCGCCGACTCGAACTTCCTCTCGACGCATCCGCGGCGGTGGGCCGCGGTCGGCGCGGCGGCGGAGGACACTCCCGAGGACCGCGTCAGGCTCCATTTCCATAACCCGCTGGCTCCACTGGCGGGCGCGGGGCTGTTCGGCGGCAGTCACCAGTCGTCCGTCCTCTGGGCCCAGAACGCCAGTCAGTTCACGCTGACCGGCACCTGGTCGTGGCCTCGCGCGCGTCACTCCTACCTTGACGCGCTCCTCGGAGAGACGCTCGCCGAGCGCGAGCAACACTTCGCCGATGTGTTTCGGGCTCTCGGTCAGCTCGGTCACCTGATCCAGGACGCCTCCGTCCCGGCGCACGTGCGGGCCGACTCCCATCTCAGTCTGGTCGACCCGGATCCGTACGAGGCGTGGGCAGAGGGCACCGCTCAGTCGGGGCTGTCTGCGTTCTCCAACCTGGTCGCCCACCCGGTCCACCCGCCGGACGCTCTCTTCACGGCTGGTCCGGAGGGCGCGCCCATTCCGATCGCCCGGCTGATCGACTCCGATCGCTACCCGGGCGGCGACTTCACCCCGCTGATCCGACCCGACCTGGGCATCGCGGAGTATACGAACGGTAACTTTCTCAGCAAGGACACCATCTTCTCGGGCTTCGAGCTGCCGAGCACGGCCGGTTTCGGGCCGGACTTTCAGGAATTCTTGGAGCCCGTGCAGTGGACCGACGGCGTCCGGTACCGCCGGTTCTTCCGGAAGGGAAGTGAAGGCGAGACGGTCGACCGCTTCGTGGCCGACAGCATGCTGTACGAGGCGATCCGGCAGGAGGCCGGTGCCCCCCTTCGCGGGAGCTGGACTCTCACCGAGGGGGTTCACCATGATTACGGCGCGAAGCTCTTGCCCCGTGCCGTCGGCTACTCCGCCGCGCTCGTCGATTACTTCTTTCGCGGTACGCTCGATGTCCACGTGGAGCCTGCCGACCCGCAGGGCGACCCGAGCCTGCTGCGTCTGGTCGGCCGGAACGGGTCCGACGAAGCGATGACGAGCGGAACGCTCACGATCCTCGCAGAGAAGCTGAGCTTGGATTGGGAGCGCCAGCCCGTCGAGCTGGTGCCGTTTCCCGCCGATCCCGGGCGCCCGGGAGTCGTCGAAATCCTGCGGGTCGAGCCCCACGGCACCCTGCCGGTGATCCAGTTCCGGGCGCCCTTCCCTGACGTGGCGCGCTATGTGGTCGTCTACCGGGGCGACCTGGGCGAGGAGCGCAGCGGACAGCCCGAGGGCTTCATCGGCGCCGTCGTGGGCAAGGTCGTCGGCGGCGTCCAGGCGCAGGCGATCGCGTCCGACGGCCACACGCGACGCCTGCGCACGGCGGCCGGGATGTTTCCCCTGCCACCCGCGGTCGATCGTCTCGAGGCCGTGCAGTGGGGAGACCGGGACAACACCTTCGTCGGTGTGCTCCTCGACAACGCGGGCGACCCGGAGACGGTGCAGGCGTTCGAAATCGCCCGCCCGGAGGGAACGCCTGACGTACCGCTCGTGCCCGGACCCGACGGCACTGACGTCGTTGCCGTCGATCCCCTCACCGCCATCCCATTCCCGTTCGGCCTGGACCTGGGAACGACCGTGCACGTCGCCCACAGCACCCGATACATCCAGAATCTCCTCACGTTCGACCGGGTCTTCGCAGGGACGCCCCACCCCAATCCCGACAGTGACGCATGCCTGACGTCGATCGAGGTCGGGCCCATGCGGCGGGAGAGCGCGGTCGATCAGGCCGTGGTCTTCGCCGACCATTTCCCCATCGTGCTCGACCGTGCCCACCTGACCGGGGAGTCGCTCCCGCACCCGTACGCGTGGCGGGTGGTCGAGGTCGGGCTCGACGCACGGCGCCGGCCCCTGGCGCTCGTGGACGTGGTCCTGACCGCGCCGACGGACGCGTCACGATCCGTCCCGATCCGGGCCCGCGATGAGACTGGACAGCTCGTGGCAACCGGTGAAACCACGGTGTCTCCGCAGTTCCCGATCCAGAGGCTGCTCTGGGCGGTGATCGACGTCGAGCGTGGCTCGGTGCTCGGAACGACGGCGTCGAGCGACGTATCGCTGTCGGTGACCGAGACGGACGGCGCGGCCCACTTTGTGGTCCAGGAGCACCTTGTGTTCACCGGCTGCGCCCAGGGCACGGAGCAATGGCGGACGGTGTCCCTCGTTGCCCCGCCGGAAGCCGGCGCCTCGGTCACCGAGACCGGAATGGTGAGCTTCCCCGAGAGCGCGGAGTCCCTGACCATCGAGGGATGGTACCGGTCCGACCTGGAGCCGCTGGTCAGCACGCCCGTACGCTTCTGGCCGCGGTCGGCTGCCTTCACTCGGTACTACGCCGTGGTGGACCGGGACGGCACACCGGAGTACTACGCTGCGCGCTGGGCGACCACGGAGGTCGAGCGGACCGGCTATCTCACTTCCTTGGAGCAGGGGCTCCGGATGCGTCCGGCGAGCGGCGCAGCCGCCGAGTATCTGCTGCTCTTCACCCGGCCGGTCGGAATCCGCGACGATGGCTCGGAGGGCGTGCTGATCCGCTGGTCACCCGAAGACCCAACCCGGACCGTGCTGGCCCATCCAGACGAGCTGCCCCCGGCCACCTACACGCTGGCGGGCGCGACGCCAGAAGCTGCCCTGCTTGCCGCGACCGACTCGGCCGCCAAGCCGTTTTCGATGCTGATCGACCTGACGTCCGGCCAGGCCACGACCTATCCTGGAGAGGATCTCGGCTCGGACTACGCGCTGCTCGCGCCAATCCACCTGTACAACGTGGAGGACACGCGCTTCCACACCGCCGATCCCGGGCTCAGGCTGACAGCCATGCCGCCGGCCCTGGCGCCCGGTCCGACCGCCCCGATCGCGGCCTACGGCCTGATCCAGCTCCCATGACGACGCGCCTGCGCCGCCACCTCGTCCGACGCTGGCTCCCGCCCGTGCGGAAGCGGCATCGCTGGCCGGAGCAACCGCCACGCCCTGGGGACTCACACCGCCGAGTGCGACGCTGCCGCGAAGACACGGCTGGGCCGCATCGGGGCTACGCCGCGGGGAAGCGCAGCCGAGCCGTTTCCCATGGGTCGTCGAGGCCGCCTCCGATCCGCTATCGACCGAGATCCTCCGAGTAGGCGTTGCGGAAGCCCGACGTCGCGGCCGCGAACACGGCCACGATGAGGACCGCCAGCATCGCCTGGAGGAGAACGAAGCCGCCGATCTTCACGTAGGCGAAGGACGGGTGGGCAAACCGGACCAGCCAGCCCGCGCCCTCGTCCGCGATGCCGCCAAGGAAAGACAGGCAGATCAGCCAGAGCTTGGTGCGCGGACGGAAGGGCACGAACAGGAGGAGGTGGGCCAGGGTCAGAATGAAGATGCCCATGGCGAACATGTGGAAGTGCGTGATCTCGAGCAGCCCCTGGAAGCTCCGGGGCTGAAGGAAGCGCTCCTCGGACCCGAGGTAGAAGTCGACCACGGACTGGTACGTCAGCCCCATCTTGTTGAAGTACAGGAGCGCGTTCGTGATCCAGAGGGCGACGCCGTAGACGAGGAAGCAGACGATGATGAGGCGGAGCAGCGAGTTTCGCCGCCACTCACCGGTTATGGTGAACCGCATCAGCGCGTCTTTCGCCCCAGCATCACCTGGTAGATGGCCAACGCCCGCCGGGCGCTGTCCGTGACTCCGTTCGCGCTCAGGGTCGAGCCGGTGATCGCCGCGATCCCCTGCCCGACCGAGAGATCCGGCGTCAGAGTACGGTTCTCGAACTGCTTGAGCCAGCGGTTCGCCGGAAGATAATCGAGCGGCTCGTGGAAGGCGAGGATGATCGTCGACCCCACCTGACCGTCGGCGGACAGGACGACCATGACCGCCTCGGGCTGCGTCCGCACGACATGGATGTCGATGAGCGCAAAGCCCAGAACCGTCCCCTGTTGCTTGCCGATGAAGACGGTGACCACCCTGGACTCGAGCCGGGCCCGTGCGAGCGCCTCGATCTGCTTGGCCTGCGCATCCGTCAGGACGAAGGTTCGGCGGTCGATCGCGTCAGCCTCCGGGAATGCCACTGCCAGCGCCTCGTCCTGGGCGTAGAAGACCTTCGCCACCGCGCTGCCGCCCAGGGCGCACAGCAGCACCAGTGCTAGCCAGACTGCTTTGAGAGTCATGGTCGATCCTTCATCGCCTGCTCGTGGGCTTCATGTCAGCGTCCGGGCTCGAGCCCGTCATCAGAGCGCTAGTGTCCCGAGTCAGAAATGAGCCGACAAGCGCCGGGCGGGGTGGGGGCTCTCCCCGCAGGACACGCTGTGTCGCGGAGCGTCGCTGCGCTCAAATGCGGCCACGAGATCGATGGTGGTCGGCTTCGGCGATCCGCGCGAGCGCACGGTCCCGCGGGGAGAGCCCCCACCCCACCCGGCGCGGTAGTCAACGGACTTTCGACTCGGGATGCTAGGTTGCCTCGCACGATCTCGAAATCTGGGGCTCCGGTTTACCTTGCGGCTCGCCTCGCACGATTTCAGAATCTGGGGCTCCGGCTCGCCTCACGGCTCGCCTCGCACGATTTCGGAATCTGGGGCTCCGGCTCGCCTCGCGGCTCGCCTCGCACAGCCACAGAACCAGGGGTGGGTGAGTTCGGTGGGGGTCGAATGCTCCGGATTCTCTGCCACGCGGGAAGCCTTGTCAACGGACCGGCGGTCGTTGCAGGGCCAATCCGCAGCGTCTGGCGGTCCACGGTCGAGCGCGCGTCAGGGCCGAGGCGGCCCGCGAACGGCGCGCGTCAGCGCAACCGAGCGAGCACCGCGCAGATGGGCCTCTTTCCGCGGCACGCTAGAAGCTGAAGCCGAAGCCGAGATTGAACTCGTCGATCGTGTCTCCGCTCTTGGGATTGAACTGCCGGTAGTCGGCCTTGAAGACGACGTTGGGAACCGGCTTGTAGCTCACCCCCGCATTGATGACGTCGAGGTTGTTGGCTTCGTTCGGCGTGAAGCCCGACGGCACCTTGGCCTGGGTGTTGAGGTGCTCGAACCTGAAGAAGGGCTCCAGGGACTGCCGCGTCTCCGGCCACAGGAGGGGCAGGACGTTGTACGCGATCTCCCCGTAGATGCCCCATACCATCTCGGCAATCGGCTCATCGGGGTCCCCGGCCAGCGTCAAGGCACGGGCATCCCGCAGTAAGCCCTGGACGAAGAGCCCGCGCAGCCAGAGCCCGCGGTACTGGAACTGCGCGTGGAGATCGTACATGAAGAGGTTCGCGGAGACATCCTGGCCGGCGAACGGGATGTCCTGGGCCGTGTTTCCCCACCACCACGACCCTCCCACGATGAGACCCGGGACGCCGCTGTAGTCGACGCGGCCGGTCCACGCCCAGTCGTTGGCGATCTCCTCGTTGCCCTGCTGGCGGCCGTCCCGGAACCCGTCGCTCGCGAAGCCCGCCGCGTTGAAGCTGGTGACTCCATACGTCCGGTAGGTGAGCCCGGGAAGAGCCTCGCCATAGAGGCCGGCGCCGAGCGACCGCCAGGTCGTCGGGATGATGCGTCGCTCGACCTCGGGCCGCCGGTTGCCGAAGTACGTGGGCGGCTCGTGCAGCTCGTTGAGCCATCCCATCGGGATCAGCAGAAGCCCGGTCCGGAGGTTCGCGGGCTCGACGAGGCGAATGTCCAGGTACGCGAACTCGAGCTCGACCGCCCCCGATGCGGCGCTGATGGTGTCCTCGCCGATGAGCGCATGCTCGAACTCGATCTCCGCGTTGAACAGGATCCGGTCGCTGAACTTGTAGCCGAGGTACAGAACGAACCGCAGGAAGTCGGCGATGTTGTCTCGATCCTGATCGGGGTAGAGGCTCAGCAGCGCCTCACCGTAGCCGCCGATCGCCAGACCGCGCTGGAGCCCATACACCTTGGATGCGGCCGGTCCCAGCCCGTACAAGCTCTTGTATTCGGCCAGCTCGGGGAGCACAAACATCTGCTTCAGTCGTTGTACCTCATCGGCAAGAGTGGCGAGCTTCGCCTCGTTCTCCGGGCCGCCCAGCCCTGGAGCGGGCTGCGTGCTCTGTTCCCTTGACGCGCGGTCCTGCTGCTGTCGTTCCCGGAGTGCCTGGAGCTCCTCAGAGAGGGCACGAACGCGCTGGTCGAGCTCGTCGATGCGGCGCTGCTGTCGCTCCTCGGACGCGGCGTCAGGTTGCTGGGCCAGCGCCCGGGGAGGTGGGGCCGACAGAACCCCGATGAAGACGGCCATTGCCACGGACCAGAGACGATAGGTTGGCATGCCTGGTATCCCTTGCGCGGTACTCCACTGGCGGGAAAAGAAGCAGCGGTCCTGCGCGAACCCCGATGGCCCGCGAGCCCGGCGCCCCGGTCGGAGCCCGCCAAAGCCTTGACCGGTGGCGCTTCCTGCGATCACACCACGCGCGGCTGATCGCTAGTGCGTGCTGCCGAGCTGTCTCGTTCGGTTCACCTGCCCTCCGGCGAGCACTGGGTCTCGCCGGCTCATCCGTTTCGGGTCCGTCGCGACACGCTCGCTCCGATCAGCTCGCCGAGGCTGGCCTGGGTGATCATCTCGTTTACGAGGTACCGACGGACCCTGCCCCTCGGGCGCCGGTCACACCTCCAGCACCGCGGTGCGGTCCAGCACCGCGATCCGGTCCTTCAGTCCGTTCGTGGCGTGAACAACGACCACGTTCGGTCGCCCGTTTACGTGCGCGACCACCAGCCCGTTCACCCCGGCGCGGTCCATCAGCGCCAGCGCGCCCGCCCGGCCGCTTATGAGCGCCGCCGTGGCCAGCGCATCGGCTCGCATCGCCCGTGGGGCCACGACTGTCGCCGACAGCAACGCACCGGTCGGAAGGCCGGTGCGCGGATTGAGCACGTGGCCGTACTCCCGGCCGCCGATTGTGACGAAGCGGAAGTAGTTGCCGGAGGTCGCCACGCCTTCGTCCTCGACGAGCAGCGAGGCCAGCAGCGCCCACGGCCGGCGTGGGTCGCGGACGCCGATGCGCCAGGGCTCGCCTGTGCGAGCGCGGCCGAGCACCCGGAGGTCACCTCCCGCGTTCACGAGGCCGCGCCGGATGCCATGCGCTCGCAGCGCCTCGACCGCCATATCCACCGCGTAGCCTTTCGCGATCCCGCCCAGATCGACGCCCGCGCCCGGCCGCTCGAGCCGCGCCCAGCGCCCGCGCGGGTCGAGCGTGAGCTGCGAGGCCCCGAGCACGGCAAGCGCTCGATCGAGCTCAGCCCGTGCCGGCAGCCGACCCTGCAGGCCGGCCTGCGCCCAGAGCCGGACGAGCGGGTGGATCGTGACATCCATCAGCCCGCCGCTCTCCCGAGCCACCAGAAGCGCCTCCGACAGCACCTCGTTCGTCTCCGGACTGATCGGCGCCGGCTCGATGCCGGCGTTCTGGTTGAGCACGCTGATCTCGCTGTCCGGCCGGAAGGTGCTCATCAAGCGGTCGACGTCGACGATTCGTTCGAAGCCGGCTTCCAGCGCGCGTCGCGCGGCGGCGAGGTCCGGATGGTCCGACTCGGCCTCGACGACAGTGCCGAGAAGGGGCCGGCCCAGCACGACGGTCCGGTCCTCGGCCTCCCTCGCGGCCGATCTAGACCGAAACGCCACCAACGCGCCGAAGCTCCCCGCGCAGCCGCCGAGAAAGTGCCGCCGACTGGTCGCGACCGTCATCGTGTCCTCCCGGAGATTCCCCTTGCTTTTGGAAGCGAGCTTGCCAGAATGAGAACTGGCGGCGGGCGGACGACACTCTGTTCGCCCGCGAGCCCGGGCCGCCGGTCGGAGCCCGCCAAAGCCTTGGCCGGCGGCCTTCTGTCTCCTTCGCTCAGGTCACGCCGCTTGGGTCTCAGTCTTCCCTCTTGATCTGCTGAGCCAGATAGTTCCCCTCGCCGGCCTGCTCGATGAGGGTCAGCTGCGCCTCGATCCAGGTCGCGTGCTTCTCCTCGTCGCCCAGGATCCTCTCCAGCAGCTCTCGGCTACCGTTGTCGCCGAGGCTCCGGCACAACTCGATGCCTTCGTTGAGCATCCTCACCGCCGACTTCTCGACCTCGAGATCGAGCGTGAGCTGCTCGCGAACCGTCTGGCCGACGTTGATCTTGCCAAGACGCTGGAGGTTTGGCACGCCCTCCAGATAGAGAATCCGTTCGATGATCTCATCGGCGTGCCGCATTTCGCCGATCGACTCGGCGCGAATCTTCTTCCAGAGCCGTTCGTAACCCCAGTTCTCGCACATCCGGCCGTGGACAAAGTACTGGTTGACGGCCGTCAGCTCGGCGGTCAGCACGTTGTTGAGCGCCTCGACGATCCGGTCGTGACCTTTCATGCCGCCTCCCCCACCGAGGGCCCCGAAGAAGCCCGTCTCCGCCTCGCCGCCCGGTCCCTCGGTTGCCCTGCTGGTCATCGCTGGAGGGCGGCAACGGCCGGGCCGGCCTCCTCGATCATACGCTCAAGGACGGTTACGCAGGACCCACACTCCGTCCCAGCGCGACAGGCGGCAGCCACGGCGTCGAGGGTGACGGCCCCGTGGGCGATCGCCGCTTGAATCGCTCGATCCGACAGCGCAAGGCACACGCAGACGATCACCGTTCTCGATCCATCGCTGGGGTTCTGGCTATCGCTAGGGTTCTGGCTATCGCTTCGGCGAGGTTAGGGTGCCCTAATTCTGAAGGTTATGTCAACCTCATTTTTTCGGGATGGGTACCCATTGACCCGGGAAACGGACACCCTTCGGCCAGACCATTGAAGAGGGGCCGGCCGCCCGGTATAGTGGGCTCGATCATGGAGACGCCGGCGATCCAGGATTACCTCCAGGCCGTCTACGACCTCGCCGGTACCAGCAAGCCGGTCATCGGCGCGCGCCTGGCCCGCCACATGAAGCTTTCCCCGCCCTCGATCACCGAGGCGCTCCGGCGCATGCAGCGCGAGGGCTACCTCAGGCTCACGCCCAAGCACGAGATCAAGCTCACGCCGAAGGGACTGGGCATCGCCGAGACGATGGCACGCCGCCATCGGCTGATCGAACGCTGGCTGACCGACGTGCTCGGGCTCGACTGGGCGAACGCGCACGACGAGGCCCACCGGCTGGAGCACGCCATCTCCCCCATCGTCGAGGAGCGGCTCGCGACGCTCCTCGGGATGCCGAGCACCTGTCCGCACGGCAATCCGATCCCGGGCATGGTCAGCTCGACGCCGCCGCACGAGCATTTCTCGCTGGCCGACGCGAAGCCCGGGCATGCCCTGGAGGTCGACCGCGTCACCGAGGAAGGCGAAGCAGACCGCCAGCTCCTGAAGTTTCTCTGGGACAACGGCGTCCGCCCCGGCACCCCGCTCTGCGTGACGGAGGTCGCGCCCTACGCGGGAACCGTCAGCTTCCGCATCGACGAGCGGCTCGTAACCATCGGCCTGGTCGCGGCCGCGAAGATCTGGGTGTACGATCCCGCCGCTTCCGCGCGGCCGGTCCGGTCCGGCGCCCGCGCCTAGCGCGACACCGGAGAGCCATGGGAGCCCTCGACGGCATCAAGATCCTCGAGCTGGCCCGCGTCGCACCGGGGGAATACTGCACGATGCTCCTCGCCGACATGGGCGCGGACGTGCTCAAGATCGAAACCCCGCAGGCTCACCCCGAGATCGACGGCCGGCGGGCGGCATTCGCCTTCGTCAACCGGAACAAGCGGAGCCTGGCCCTCAATCTGAAGACGCCCGAGGGGCAAGCCATCTTCGGGCGGCTGGCGCGGGACGCCGACGTCATCGTGGAAGGCTTCCGTCCGGGCGTCATGGGGCGGCTCGGGGCCGATTATCAGACCGTGCGGGCGATCAACCCGCGGATCATCTACTGCTCCCTGTCGGGCTTCGGTCAGAATGGCCCGTACCGTGACTACCCGGCGCATGACATGAACTACCTGTCGCTCGCCGGCGTCCTGGGCCTGATCGGCGACGCCGACCGCAAGCCGGCGATCCCGCTCAACATCATCGCGGACTACGCGGGCGCGAGCCTGCACGGCGCGCTCGGGATCGCGCTCGCGCTCTTCTCGCGCGAGCGCACCGGGCAAGGACAGCACGTCGACGTCTCGTACCTCGACACGACGCTCGAGCTGCTGGCCGCGACGCCGAACATGCGCTTCTTCTGGAGCGACGGCGTGGCGCCCCGGCGCGGCGAGGGCTTTCTGGGCGGATCCTACCCGTACTACGCGATCTACGAGACGAGGGATGGGAAGCTGCTCACGATCGGCTGTACCGAGCCGTGGCTCTGGGAGAACTTCTGCCGGGCCATCGACCGGCCCGACCTGGCGCGGTTCGCCCGCAAGTCCGACCAGTTCGTGCGAGCGGCGAACGCGGAGGAGGAGGCTGCGCGGGGCGAGATCGAGGCGATCATCAAGGGCCGGGACCGGGACGAGTGGTTTGACCTGCTCGTCAAGGCCGACGTCTGCGTCGGCAAGGTCTACGACGTCGAGGAGATGGTCAGCGATCCCCACCTCGGGCACCGCCAGATGATCATCGAGGTCGAGCACCCCATGCACGGGAGGATCAAGCAATTCGGGATCGGCCTCAAGCTGTCGGGGACGCCGGGAGCCGTCCGAAGCGCGGCGCCCGCGCCGGGCGAGCACACGGAGGAGGTGCTGCGCGGCCTCGGACTGACGCCGGGAGACATCCGCGCGCTTCGCGACCGACAGACCATCGCCTGACCCGCCTCGTCCGCGAGAGCCCTCGAAGGTAAGATGGGCGGGCCGTACACATCTACCGTGGGACGGAGTCCACCACCGCCTCGTGCAGAGCAATCGCCCCGCGGCAACTGAACCCCGAACGTCGTCCCGCGCAAGGAGGATCCCTATGCCCGCCCTCGCCCGCCACGCCGCTCGCGTCGCCCTTGTCCTCGCTCTCGCCGCCGAGCCCGGCCACGCGCAGGCGACGACGACGCTCAAGATCCAGGCCGCGTGGCCGCCCACGAGCATGCTCTGGGAGAACTCGAAATTCTTTGCCGAGCGCGTCGGGAAGCTGTCGGGCGGTCGACTGAAGATCGAGATGCTGGCGTCGGGCTCGGTGGTGCCGCCGTTCGAGTCGCTCGACGCCACCGGACGCGGGGTCCTCGACGGAGCGCACGCCGCGCCCGCGTACTGGGTCGGCAAGAACAAGGCGGCCGCGCTCTTCGGCCCTGCGCCCGGGGGCCCGTTCGGCATGGACATGCTGGACTACCTCGGATGGGTGTACCAGGGTGGCGGGCCCGAGCTCTATCGCGAGCTCTACCGCGACGTCCTGAAGACCGACGTCGTTCCGCTCCCGCTCACCGCCGTGAGCAACCAGGTGCTCGGGTGGTTCAAGAAGCCCATCCGGAGCCTGGCCGACCTGCGCGGTGTGAAGTGCCGCCAGACGGGCATCACGGCCGAAGTCTTCACGGAGCTTGGCATGCGCACCGTCAACTTGGCGGGCGGCGAGATCATCCCTGCGGCCGAGCGCGGCGTGATCGAATGTGCGGAGTGGGTCGGTCCCGCCGAGGACATGAAGCTCGGGTTCCACCAGGTGTTCAAGCACTACTACCTGCCGTCGCTGCACGAGCCGTCGGTCGTGGTGGAGCTCCTGATCAACGGCAAGATCTGGGAGAAGCTCTCGCCCGAGTTCCAGGAGATCATCAAGGCGGCGACGCTCGAGGCCACCATCAACTCGGCGATCGCGCTCAACAAAGCCAACGCGGGTGCGTTGAAGGAGCTGCGGGAAAAGCACAACGTCCAGATCGGGCGGACGCCCAACGACATCCTCATCGGGATGCTCAAGGCCTGGGACAAGATCGCCCAGCAGGAGGCGGACAAGAATCCGTTCTTCAAGAAGGTCTACGAGTCCCAGCGCCGCTGGGCCGCCGACGTGGTGACGTCGCGGCGCACCGTGCACCCGTCGTACGAGGTGGCCGCTGACTACTACTGGCCCCAAAAGTAGGAGGGACTGACCTTGACGCCTGCTGACAAGACCGTGGACCCTCTGCGCGAGCTGCTCGCCGGCGAGGTACTCGGACCCGGCGCCCCTGGATACGAAAACGCCTGGCGTCTCTACATCGGCATGATCGATCGACACCCGGCCGTCATCGCTCGCTTCCGTGGCACGACGGACGTGCAGGCGATCGTGCGTTTCGGACGCGAGCATAACCTCGAGTTGGTGGGCGGGTCAGGGCGGCGCGTGGCGGGTTCAAGGCAGACTTCGCCCTGGCCAGTGGGACGTCGGGGTCGGCACGCCCCTCGGTAGCACCGTGCAGGGTACGGTCTACTTGCCCAATGGCGGGCTCCGCGGCTACTTCACCGTGACAGTGACCAGTCCGACAACCTTCACGGGCCAAGGCACGGGACCGGGAGGCACAAGCACACTCACTGGCACCAAGGTGTTCTGATCGCCTGACCCCGCATGGGCGTAGCCCGCATCCGAGCGGATCAGCAGGGATAGGCGACTACGTGGAGGACCCGGGCGCTGATCCGGACGCGCTGACCGATGGTATACACGGTGGTCGACGACTGGACCGAGGGGACGGTCGTGCCCGAGGGCAGGCGGAGCCGGTAGAGGTTCTCGGGCCCGCGGAACTGGCGCGCCACTACGATCGTCTCTCCGTGGGGATCGGGACCGAAGTCGATGTCGTCGGGGCGGATCATGACCTCGACGGCCGCGCCCTCGGGCATGCCCGGCACGTTCGGGAAGTCCCCGAGCTCGGTGCGGATCCGGTCCTCGCGCACCACGCCCCGGATGAAGGCCGCCGCCCCCACGAACCGCGCCACGAACGGTGTGGCCGGCGCGTGATAGACGCGCTCGGGGCTCTCGACCTGCTCCAGGCGCCCGTCGTGCAGCACGCCCACGCGATCGGCAATGGCGAAGCCCTCCTCCTGGTCGTGGGTGACGAAGATCGCGGTGGTCGAGCTGTAGCGGAGGATCCGCCCGACCTCTTCGCGAATCTGGCCGCGCAGATCCGCGTCCAGATTCGAGAATGGCTCGTCGAGGAGGATCACGTCCGGCGCGGGCGCGAGCGCCCGGGCGAGGGCCACGCGCTGCTGCTGGCCTCCTGACAGCTCATGGGGCGGGCGGTGGGCGACGCCGGCGAGCCCGACCAGCTCCAGCACCTCGTCGACTCGGCGGCGACGCGCGTCGCGCCGCCACGGGTGGAGCCCGAAGCCGACGTTCTCCTTCACCGTGAGGTGCGGGAAGAGGGCGTAGTCTTGAAAGACGAGCCCGACGCCCCGCCGTTCCGGTTCGACGAACACGCGCGGCCCGGCGACCAGGTGGCCCCGGATCACCAGGCGACCGCGGTCGGGCCGCTCGAGCCCGGCGATGATCCGCAGGACCGTGGTCTTCCCCGATCCCGACGGCCCCATCAGGGCGAGGATCTCTCCGTGCGCGACGCTCAGGCTCAGGCCATCCACCGCCTGGACGCCGCCCGGAAAGCGGAGCGAGAGATCCTCGAGCTCGATGAGCGTCTCGGCCATGGCCGCTACGTGACCGCGTCGCTGAGCGTCGGATCCCGGCGCGCCCAGCGCCGGAGCAGGAGGAGCGACGGCACCGCGAGGAGCGCGACAAGCAGGATGGCGAGCGCCGACGCGCGAGCCTCCGGGCCGACATCCACCGTGTAGAGCCACAGCCGCACCGCGAGCGTGTCGAAGCCCGGTGGGCGCATGATCACGGTCGCCGCCAGCTCGCGCATCGACAGCATGAACACGAGCATCCATCCGCTCACGAGGCCGGGCGCGGCCAGCGGCAGCGTGATCCGGCAGAAGATCCACCACTGAGAGCGTCCGAGCGTGCTCGCGGCCTCCTCGAGAGACCCGTGCAGCTGCGCCAGCGCCGCTCGCGCCGCCTGGCAGGCGGGGGTGACATAGAGCGCCACGTAGCCGGCGACGAGCATGAGCGGTGACGCGTAAACCCACGGCAGCGCCGCGTTGAAGAAGCCGACCATCCCCAGACCGAGCACCGTGCCCGGTACGGCGTAGCCGATCTGGAACACGGTCGTGATCCGCCGTCCCTGACCCCGCCGCGTCTCGAGCCATGCGGCCGCGACCGCTAGCCCGAGCGCGAGCGTCGCCCCCGCGCTGGCTGTCCAGAGGCTGTTCACGACCGGACCCGCCTCGGTCGAGAGAAGGGCGAGCAGGGGCCTGAGTCCCAGCCCGCTCGCGCGCACGCCCAGGGTCAGGAGCGGGATCGCGAGGCCGAGGCTGAGGACGCCGCCCGCCCAGAGCGCGGCCGGCCACCGCCAGGGGCCAAGGGCGACCGGCCGCCACGGTCTGGCGGCGCTCGTGATCTGCGTGAAGGCGCGGCGCCCCAGCGCGCGCATCTGCACCAGCAGGACGGTCAGCGTGATCCCGGCCAGGACCACCGACAGGGCGGCCGGAAGCGCCCAGTCCATCGTTCCCTGGACATAGTCGTAGATGAGGGTCGTCAGGGTCCGCACTCGGAGGAGCGAGACGACGCCGAAGTCGGCCCACCCGTAGAGAAACACGATCAGCGCCGCCGCGAGCAAGGCGGGCCGCATGAGGGGGAGCGTCACCCGACGGAACACCTGCCCCGCCGTGAGTCCTGCGGTTCGGCCCGCCTCCTCGAGCGCCGGCGAGGAGCGCTCGAGCGCGCCGGAGACGAGGAGGAACACGTAGGGGTAGGTGAACAGCCCGAGGACGAAGGCCGCGCCGATGACCCCGTAGACGTCGAAGACTCGGGCGTGCTCGAGGGGAACGCCGAGCGCCGACGCGATCCAGCGGTTCACCGTGCCCCGCGGCGACAGCAGGGCCTGGTAGACGATGGCGCCGATGTAGGGCGGGATCGTGAGCGGCAGCGGCGCCAGCCACCGCAGCACCTGGCGCCCGGGGACATCACTCCGCACGGCGAGCCAGGCCAGGCTCACCCCGAGCAGCAGCGCCCAGAGCGTCGTGGCCGACGCCAGCAGCAGCAGGCGACCGAGAACGTCGAACACGTCCAGTGCCCGCGCCTGCTCCCACCACTCCTCCGGGTGCCCTTCCCCGAGCGCCTTCCAGACGAGAAACGCGAGCGGACCAACCACGAGGCTCGCGACCGGCAGGGCGAGCAGCAGGGCGAGAAGGCGGAACCTGAAACGCGGAGCCGTTAGGGCACCAGCAGCGGACCGAAGGCCTTCTCGATGGTGGGCTCGAGCTCGGCGCTCTCGAGCTGGGTCACGTGGGCACGCTTGAACTGGCCGATCGGCTTGATGCCCCGATCCAGGCCGACCGGCGCGACGCCATTCAGGATCGGCAGCTCGAACGACTCCACCACCAGCAGGCGGTTGCCCTCGGGGGAGATGAGGTACTCCATGAATCGGTGTGCGGCCTCGGGGTGGGGCGCCCCGCGCGTAATCGAGGCCGTGATGGTCTGGACCGGAGCACCCATCTCGTTGGGGCCTTGATCCGGGTAGACGATGCCGAGCGGACTTTGGGGTGACTCGTGGAGCTGAACGAGGTAGTAGTAGTGGTTGGTGATGCCGATCGGATACTCGCCGCCGGCGACGGCCTTGCGGACCTCGGTGTTGTTGCTGAGGACCTTGAGCCCGTTGGCCCTCAGGCGGGTCACGAAAGCCCGGGTGAACGACTCGCCCCGGAGCTTCCAGATCGTGGCCAGGTGCCCGACGGTGGTGCGCTCGGCGATCGACGCCACCGCCACCTTGCCGCGCCACTTCGGGTCGGTCAGGTCGAAGAACGAGCGCGGCGCCTCGCCGGCCGGCACGAGGGCCGTGTTGTAGATGATGACACGGGCTCGCCCAGTGACCCCGATCCAGCTCCCGTCGGGCGCCCGGAACTCAGCCGGGATCTGCTCGACCGACCGACCGTCGGGCGGCTCGAGCAATCCCCTCTCCCGGAGCAGCTCGCTGATCCCGGCCGTCGTCCCGACGAACACGTCACTGCGCGGATTGGCGCGCTCGGTCTCGATCCGCCGGGCCAGCTCGCCCGCCTTGCCCGACAGAAGTGTCACCTTGATGCCGCTCGCGCGCTCGAACCCGTCGACCACCGGCTTGAGCAGCTCTTCCTTCCGCGCCGAGTACACCACGACCGACTCGGTCCCTGCGGACGGCTCGAGCCGCGCCCAAGCAAGAGCCACGACCAGGACGGCCAGGCCACCGAGCCAGAACCGAACACGTGTCATTGGGCCTTCCTCCCACTCGACCGGCGGCACGACTCTGGACACCCCCGGTGTGCATTAGGGTGCCCTTACCCGGAACGTTAAGTCAACCGTAAATCCGCGCGGGGCCGGAAGCCCGGAGCGCCGCTGCGCGCGGCCGGGAAATGGTGTAGCCTTGCCGTGCTCTCTGACCCGGTCAGCGCGCCCAGGAGACTCGAGGACTCATGCAATCGGGGGGCACGGGGACGACCTCGCACGATCTCGTCACCCTTGGCGAGGTGCTTCTCCGGCTGTCGGTGCCGGCGCCGGGACGGATCGAAACGGCCCGTCAGCTCGACGTCCAGATCGGCGGCGCCGAGGGCAACGTCGCCGCGGCGTGCGCGCGCCTTGGCCTCCGGGTGGCCTGGATCTCCGCGGTGCCCGCCAACCCCTGGGGCGACCGCGTCCGCCGCGAGCTGGGGTCTCACGGCGTCGACTGCTCGCTGGTCCGGGTTCTCGATGACACGCGGCTCGGTGCGTACTTCCTGGAGTACGGCGCCCCGCCGCGGCCGATCCGGGTCCTCTACGACCGTCGAGACTCCGCTTTCGCGCAGCTCGGCCCCGAGGAAGTCGACTGGGAGCCCGTGAGCCGGGCCCGGTTGGTGCATCTCACGGGGATCACGCCCGCGCTCGGCGAGCGCCCGCGGGCGCTCTTCGAGCGGGCGTTGACGGAGGCACGGCTCGTGTCCTTCGACGTGAACTACCGCGCCACGCTATGGAGCCCGTCAGCGGCGCGCGGCGTCCTGACGCGCGTCCTGCCCCAGGTACGCTATCTCTTCGTCGGCGCGGAAGAGGCGAGAACGATCCTTGGCCTCGATGGGCCTGCCGACCGCGTGCTTGCTGCGCTATCCCGCCTGGCGCCGGATGCGACCATCACGCTCATGCAAGGGGAGGAGGGATCGACCGTCCTCGACGGTGGCGCGACCTACCGGCCAAGCCGCCGCCACCCGGTGCAGGTGATCGACCCGATCGGAGCGGGAGACGCCTACGTCGCGGGCTTCCTGTGGGCGCTCCTCCGGGAACGACCGCTCCAGGAAGCGATCGACACCGCCGCGCTCGTCGCCGCGTTGAAGTGCTCGCTGTGGGGGGATATCGCGGTCATCGACCCGGCAGACGTCGAGGACGCGCTCGGCGGGACATCGCGGGTCCGGCGGTGACTCTGGGTTACTTGGACTCGCTCGGAGTCTCGGATTCGCTCGGAGTCTCGGATTCACTGGGAGTCTGGGACTCGCTGAGAGTCTCCGCGGACTCGCGACCCGTCCCCGGAAGAGACTCCGCCGGTGCCTCTTGCCGGACTCCGGTGGTGGCGTCGCCCGGCGTGGGCATAGCGCCAGCCGTCATTTCTTCGCCCGGGAGGAGCAGCCGCACGGTCACGCGGCGGTTCTTCGCCAGATCCGCCGTGGAGCCCCGCTGCGGGATAGCCCCCATGCCAATCCAATTGATGCGCGACATGTCGATGCCGTGCTGGACCAGGAACCGGCGCACCGCCGTGACGCGCCGTTCGCTGAGGCCGAGGTTGTACTCGGCAGAGCCCCGCCAGTCCGCGTAGCCTTCGAGATCCACTTGCAGCGTCGGGTTGTCAGCCAGCTCCTTGATCAGCTCCGCGAGCGCGGTCTGCGCGGGGTCCGACAGGGTGGCGCGGTTGTAGCCGAACTGCACGTGGATCGTCTCGAGGAGTTTGCGCTCATTCCGGTTCGCGAGGAGCTTGGTGACACGGGTGCTGACGTCCTCAGCCTTCGTATAAGCCTCGTCGGCCCGGGAGGCAGCCGATCGGGCAACGTTGCCGAACTCGTCGACCGATGTCTCGATCTTGGTGAGCCGGGGACCCACGTCGCTGATCTGCTTGGCCTGGTCGGTGACCTTCGCGACCTGCTCGTCGATCCGCTTGCCCTGAGTGCCGATCTTCGCGTCGAGCGTGGATTCGGTCACGCCCACTGTCTGCTGTACGTACCTTTTCGTGGCACACCCAACGGTCGCAAGCCCGACGACGGGGATGAGCAATGCTATCGGGGCCTTACGCATGTTTCCCTCCTTTTGGATCCAGCGGTAAACAGCATACCAATCAAACTCCCTCGAATCGAAGGATTATCGGAGCACGGATCGCCGAGCCCAGAAAGGTGTGCGGTTCCGATACCATTCGCGGGTACGATAACCAGGGGGTTGGAAGGAGGCTGCTGCCTGTGAGTGGTCGATGGACGGCGAGAGATCGAGGGACGGTCGTGCTGCCACTCCTGCTCGTCCTGTCGGTCGCCGCGTTCGGTTGTGCCAAGCGGCCGCTCAGCTCGGCCGGCCGGGAATCGAGCTCGGCCCCGGGAAATGCCGCCGGTGGGGCAATGGAGCGCTCGGTGGCCACGTCGACCTCGGTGCAGGCGGACCGGGGCGGCGCCGACTCGAGCCAAGGCGAAGGGACGGGAGCGGGTGCGGCCGGAGCGAGCGCGGCAGCGGGCGGGCCGGGTTCGGGGCCTGCGGCCGCAGGCAACGTCGCGCGTCCTGATCCGCGGCAGTTCGCGGCGGCGCCGCGACTCCGGGACATCCACTTCGACTTCGACAAGTACGCGGTCCGGCCGGACGACGCGGCGGTTCTCGACGCCAACGTCGATTGGTTGATCTCGAACCCGGGCTACCTGGTCCTTATCGAGGGCCATTGCGACGAGCGCGGCACCAATCAGTACAACATCGCGCTCGGTGATCACCGGGCTCGAGCCGCCATGAACTACCTGGTGGCGCGGGGCGTCCAGGCGGAGCGGATCACCACGATCAGCTATGGCAAGGAGCGTCCCGCCTGTCTCGCCCGGACGGAGGCCTGCTGGGCGATGAACCGCCGCGCCCACTTCCTCGTCAAGGCTGCCCGCCGGGAGCGGTAAGCTCGAGACGGCCGAACCGACCCCCTTCCGATAGCCTAGCGTCCTCGGTCGGGTGGGCCAGATGGACGCTCGCCAGTGCAAGCGAGAGCGAGCGTTTGGCGCTGGATCGGCAGCGCCGTGATCGGCACGCCGAGATCCCGCACCGCATCGGCGACAGCGTTGGCGATGGCCGCGGGCGACCCGATCGTTCCTCCCTCACCCATCCCCTTGACGCCTCCCTGGGTCAACGGCGACGGCGTCTCGATGTGCTCGATGTCGAAGCCTGGCATCGAGCTCGCCACGGGCAGCGCATAGTCCATCAGCGTGGCCGTGAGCAGCTGGCCCTCGCCATCATAGGCGAGTGACTCGAAGAGCGCCTCGCCGATCCCCTGCGCGACGGCCCCGTGGATCTGACCCTCGACGAGTAGCGGGTTGAGGAGTGGCCCGCAGTCCTCGACGACGACGTACTTGTGCACGAGCACGCGGCCAGTCTCCGGGTCCACCTCGACCACGGCCACGTGCACGGCTCCCGAGTACGTCTGCCCCCGGGTGTCGACCTGGGCGACGGCCTCGAGACCGGGCTCCAGCTCGGCGATCCGCGCCATCGAGACCGAGCGGCCGGGCGCACCCCGCACGTGGACCGCCCCATCGGTCACGATCAGGTCGTCCGGGCTCGCCTCGATGAGGCTCGCGGCGACGTCGAGGACCTTTCGGTGCAGTAGGCTGGCGGCCAGCGAAACACTGCCCACCAGCGCGACCGCGCCCCGACTGCCGAACGTGCCTCCGCCGTCCGGCGACGATGCGGTATTGATGGGCATCACGCTGACCTGCTCGATCGAGACGCCCAGCCGATCGGCGACGAGCTGGGCGATCACGGTCGCGTGCCCCTGCCCCTGTGCCGGCGAGCTCGGGAGGCAGCAGACCCGGCCGCCGGGTTCGAGTGCGAGCCTCGCGCCCTCGTGGCCCATCATGTCCAGCATGCCGCGCCGGCGGAACGTTTCCGACCCGAAGCCCGTGTACTCCGTATAGCAGGAGATGCCGATCCCCATGCGTCGCCCGCCCTGCCGCGCCCGCGCCTGCTCGCGACGGAGGGACTCGTAGCCGGCAGCGCGGAGCGCCTTCTCGAGCATGGCCGGGTAGTCGCCGCTGTCGTACACGAGCCCCGACGCCGAGGTGAAGGGATAGGCATCCCGCGGGATGAGGTTGCGCCGGCGGATCTCGGCGGGATCGAGCGACAGCCGATCAGCCAGCAGGTCGAGCGCGCGCTCCATGACGAACGCCCCCATCGTCATCCCGACGCCCCGGTACGCCCCGATCGGCGGCTTCGGTGAGGAGCGCGCCGTGATCGTGCAGGCATAAGCTGGCACGCGATACGGCCCCGGCAGGATGCTGGCCGTGCCGAGGGGCTCGAGCGCCTGGGTGAGCGGGTAAATGTGGAAGGCCCCCGCGTCCGAGATCATCGACGCCCGGATACCGAGCAGCCGGCCCTCCCTCGAAGCTCCCACGATCACCTCGACCACCTGCTCGCGGGCATGCGCGGACGCGCTGAAGCTCTCGCGACGCTCCTCGACCCACTTGGCTGGGAAGCCCGTCAACCGGGCCACGGCGGCGACGACGAGATCCTCCGGGAAGACGTGGAGTTTGAGACCGAACCCACCGCCGACATCCGGGACGACGACGCAGATCTGATCCGGCGCGAGGCCGAGGGCGGCGGCCAGCGCGGCGCGCAGCCGATGCGGCGCTTGCGTGCTGGCCCACACGGAGAGGCCGCCCTCGGGGGTGGGTCGCGCCAGGATGCCCCGCGGCTCGATGGGCGAGGCAGTGCACCGGGCGTGGCGAAACGTCTCCCTGACGACGACGGCGGCGCCTGCGAGCGCGGCATCGACGTCCCCGTGGGCCAGCTCCCGCTCGAACAGGATCTCGCCCTCGCTCGGGGGCTCGGGCGCGTACTCGACCACGACCCGGTCGCGCGCGTCGGCGGCGAGATACGGATTCTCCGCGACCACGGCGGCGACAGCCTGGCCGGCGAAGCGAACGGCCCCACCGGCCAGCGCCGGCCACTCGGTCGGCCGGAATCCCGGCCCGTCGAGTCGAGGCGAGAGTGGCTTGACGACGCCGTCCAGGTCAGCCGCCGTCAGGGCGGCCACCACACCCGGCATCGTGCGCGCTGCCGACAAGTCGATGCGCGCGATCCGCGCCCGGGCATAGGGGCTTCGGACGAACACGACCGAGCAAGTACCGGGGATCCGGACGTCGTCGAGGTACTGACCCGAGCCGGTGAGGAGTCGGGGATCCTCGACCCGCTTGACCGATTTACCAACGTACCGCAGGCAGCACCTCGCCCGCGAGCAGCTCGAGCTGCTCCGTCCCCCAGTTGAGCGGGTTGAGCACGATATAGTCGACGCCGCCGTCGAGGGCGGCGATCCGGGCGCTGATCCGCTCGGCGATCTGCTCCGCCTCGCCGAGCAAATAGTAGGTCCGCCAGTAGTCGAGGTTCATGCCGGAGAACGTCCGGAAGTGCGGGATCGCCCGCTCGGGCTTTTCGCCCTTCCCGAGCACCCACACGAAGTTGGAGTAGACGCGACCGATCAGGCCCGGATCGCGCCCGTGGTCCCGGGCGAACGCCTGGACCTTCGCCCAGTCGCTCCGGACCATCTCGGGCGTGGCCGACGAGTGCGGCACCCAGACGTCGGCGTAGCGGGCGATGCGCCGCAGCACCGGGTCGATGTTGGCGACAGTCTGCGCGTAGATCTTCTCGGAGGGCTGGGTCCCGCCACCCATCCAGATCGGCGGATGGGGCTTCTGGTGGGGCTTGGGATCGACGGTCAGATCGCGCACGCGGTAGTACGTGCCCTCGAAGGTCACGTGGTCACCAGCCCAGAGCGCTCGCACGATCTCGAGGCACTCCTCCAGGCGCCGGCCACGCTCGCGGTGGGGGACGCCCATCAGCACGAACTCCTCCTCGTGCCAGCCGACCCCGATGCCGAGGATGGAGCGTCCCTCGGACAGCACGTCGAGCGTGGCCCACTCCTTCGCGAAGTAGACCGGGTTGCGGAGCGGCAGCACGAGGACCATCGTGCCGAGCTTGATCGTCCGGGTGACCCCGGCGAGGGCGGACAGCAACGACAGCGGCTCGAGCCACGTGCAGGCGTAGGCGGGGAGCGTGAGCAGCAAATGATCGATCGTGACCGCGCAGTCAAAGCCGAGATCCTCGGCGCGGCGAAGATACGCGCCCATCTCGGCCAGCGTGGCCGTCTTCGGGCCGAGCGCAAAGCTCGGCACCCGGAGCCCATACTTCATCACCTCATCGCCATCTCGTTGGACATCGGACAGGACTGCGGCGGCCCCGTCCGATGTCCGGGCGAGGGCGCCAACTACGCCGGTGGGCCTTTTTCAGCAGCCTGCTTAGTTTAGACGGCCAGGGTGCGAAGACACCCGCAGGCTGCTCAAAAAGGTCCAGATGCGAGGCGGCGCCCGACGGCCGCACGCGAGGCGTACTCCCTGTACGTTGAGCGTGCGGGCGGGGGCGCCAACTACGCCGGTGGGCCTTTTTCAGCAGCCTGCTAGACGGGCAGGGTGCGGAAACACCCGCAGGCTGCTCAAAAAGGTCCAGATGCGAGGCGGCGCCCGACGGCCGCACGCGAGGCGTACTCCCTGTACGTTGAGCGTGCGGGCGAGGGCGCCAACTACGCCGGTGGGCCTTTTTCAGCAGCCTGCTTAGACGGCGATGTCGGACGACTGGATTCGCTTGACTCCCGCGCCCAGCATGTCCTTCCAGGCCTTGGCCAGCGAGCCGTTCGCGTCGATCCCGCGGCAGGCGTCCTCGATCACGAGCGCGCCGAAGCCGGCCTTCCGCGCGTCCAGCGCCGACCAGGCCACGCAGAAGTCGGTCGCGAGGCCGCAGAGATAGACGGTCTTGAGGCCACGATCCCGCAGGTAACCGGTGAGGCCAGTCGGCGTCTTGCCGTCCGCCTCGTAGAAGGCGGAGTACGAGTCCATATGCTGGCGATAACCCTTGCGAATGATCAGCTCGGCGTGCGGGATCCTGAGCTCCTGGTGGAGCGCGGCACCGTCAGTCCCCTGGACGCAGTGGTCCGGCCAGAGCACCTGGGTCCCGTAGTCGAGCTGGATCGCCTCGAAGGGCTTCTTGCCGTGGGTCGAGGCGAACGAGATGTGGCCTGGCGTGTGCCAGTCCTGGGTGAGAACGACGTGGCGAAAGGCTGGCGCGAGCTTGTTGATGATCGGAATGATCTTGTCGCCCTCGTTGACCGCGAGCGACCCGCCCGGGATGAAGCAGTTCTGTACATCGACGACGAGCAGGACCTCCTCCGCGCCCGGCTTCATCTTGCCCTGCGCAAATGCCTTGGTGACGCCTCCCGTGAGCCCGGCGAGCACCACCCCGCCGGCCGCAACCCTGAGGAATTCTCGGCGATCCGTGTTCATTGATCATCCTCCGCTCGGTAGTTACCGAAACTCTAGCCGGCCGTATTCGCCAACCCGAGGGGCGCGTCGCGAACCGCGCGGACTGCCCTCGGACGAGTCGAGTATAGGCCGAAATCTCCGGTGGACGGCGAGGAGCACGACCCTTCATCAGACCTCCGGGGAGCGGGCGACCTCGGCGGCGCTGATGGGCGCCTGGGCGACCTCGGCCGCCCCGCGGAGCCGCTCGAGCACCGCGAGGAGCGCGATCGAGTCGGCCGGCCCTGGTCCTTGCTCGGCGGCGCCACGGACGACGGCCTGGAAGTGCTCGATCATGGTCCGGTAAGGATCCCCGCCGCCGGTGACGATCTCTTCGAGGCGCCCGTCACGGTGACACAGGGTAAAGGCGACATCCCTCGGTCCGGGGGTGTGCGCACGGTCGACGATCACGGCCGCCTGGGTACCGACGATTTCCAGGAACTGGCGCTCCGGAGCGTCGAAGGAGCACTCGATCACCGCGCTGAACCCGTCGCCGAAGTCCAGCCAACCCGAGAACGCCGCATCCACACCCGAAGACGTGACCACGGCCGCTGCCTGCACGTGGAGTGGTGGTCGGCCCACCGCGGCGAGCAGCGGGGCCACACAGTAGATGCCGACATCGAGCAGGGCGCCTCCACCCATTTCCGGTCGCCACCGGTGGTCGTCATCCCGGCCGAGGACGCCAGTAAAAGCTGCTCTGGCGAAACGCAGGTCGCCGAGCCGTCCCGAGCCGACGAGCGCTTGCACGGCCGCCGCCCGGGGATGGAAGGGCGTCATGTAGGCCTCGAGGAGGGTGACGCCAGCCGCGGCGCACGCGGACATCATCGCGCGAGCGTCGGCCGCCGTCGGCGCCAGCGGCTTTTCGCACAGCACGTGCTTGCCGCGGGCCGCGGCCCGCTCCACCCACTGGCGGTGCAGGCTGTTCGGGAGTGGCACGTACACCGCTTCGACCTCGGGATCCGCGAGCAGGTCGGAGTAGGCGCAGTAGGTTCGGCGCGCGCCGAACGCCTGGAAGTCACGCCCGGCTTCCTGGCGCTCGCTGGCCACCGCGACCAGCCGGGCGCCAGGGCTCGAGGCAATGGCGGGAAGCACCGCCCTCTGGGCGACCCGGGCGGACGCGGCAATTACACCCCATGCCAGTGGCGCCGCGTCCAGGCGGTGGTTCACCTCAAGTGGCCTCGAGATCGATCGGGGCGGCCATTCCGCCCTGCTCGCTCGATCGCTGGGCGGCCTCGAGTACGGCGATGACCGTCCGCACCGACTGCGGCGTGATGGCGAGCGGCTCGCTGAGGTGGAGGTGGTCGGCGAGATTCCGGTGGAAGGCGAATGGCTGCTCGGGCGCGTGCGGCAGGCGCGTCTCGCTGAGGCCGTAGCCGCTCTCGTACCGGGAGAGCAGCAGCTCGGCGGGCGCCTCCGCATGGTGGAGTTGCTGGGCCACATAGCCGCGGCCCGGCTCGAGGCGCTCGAGGGCGATCGAGCGGTAGTGTCCGACGAGCGTGCCGGCCGTGCCCTGTACGTAGAACTTGGGCCGGCGGACGGCGGCGATGTCGCTCTGGAGGAATTCGGCTTCCCGTCCGTCCGCCCAGAGTAGCCGCACGCGGAACTGGTCGAGGTTCGTCACGTCGTGCCAGACGCGCTTGTGCCCATGAGTCTGCACGGTCTGGGGAGCGCTGCCGAGGAGCTGCAGAATCCAGTCGATATGATGCGATCCCCAGTCGTAGACGGCGCCGCCAGACACGGAGACGTCCGAGTGCCACGTGCGACAGGGATGCGCGTAGTCACCCACGAACGTCTCCACGTTGAAGACCTCGCCGAGCAGGCCGGCGCTGACCGCCCGGCGAATGGCCACGAAGTCCGGATCCCAGCGCCGGTTGTGATACACGGTCAGCACGCGGTCGTGGGCGGCTGCGGTCGCGATGATCTGGTCGGCTTCAGCGACCGTGAGGCAGAGGGGCTTCTCGCACGCGACGTGCTTACCGGCCCGCAGCAGGGCGAGGGTCAGGGCAGCGTGCTGAGCGGGAGGCGTGGCCACGAACGCCACCTCCACGTCCTCGTCACCCAGCACCTCATCGACAGAGGCATAGGTGCGCACATCGGCGAAGTCGGCTTCGGCGGCCTTGCGCCGGTCGAGACTCGGATCGACGACGGCCACGAGCTGGAGCCCGGACGTCTTGCTGGCACCCAGGCCATGGTGGTAGCCCATGCCTCCCAGGGGCCCGTATCCAACCACGGCGATGCCGATATTGTGCCCGCAGCAGTGCAGGTCGGGCCGGAGCGCGCGCGCGAGTAGCTGGACGAGGTCAGGCGTACGCAGCGCCTCGTCGGTGTTCCCGAGACCGCAGGCAACGACTCGGCCGGCGCCCAGGGGCGTCTCCACGACGGCGGCGAAGTCGTGGAGGGCGACCCGCACGTCCGCGATGACCCTCCCGCCGCCGAGGGTGACGAGAGGCACGAAGCGGTCGACGACGGCGAACTCGCGCGTGATCCGGTCGGTGATGTGCGAGTGGGCCGAGGTGAGCCGGGCGTAGTATTCGCCCGGGAACGGCTCGGGGCCGGTCACCACGCGCAGCAAGTCGGCCCAGAACCCGTCCGGCTCGGTGGGCGCCAGACCGATCGTCACCAGAGACGCGCCACGGGCGACGGCCGCCCTGAGCGTGCCGAGCGTCTCCGCCGTCTGCGCGGGCTGGGGACCGTCAATCACGATGGCGTCGAACTCGGAGAAGTCAGGGTGAGGGTCACCTGGCGTGACGAGGATGAGGGTGGCGAGCTTGGGTACGAGGGCCCGGAAGACCTCGCGGCGGCGATCGCTGAGACGCGCAGACAGGACCAGCACGCGCATCCGGCACACGGTATCACAGCAGCCGAAGCTCATCATTCCCAGACCTGACGACGTAGCGCTGCTGCTCCCCTCCCGACCTGGGTTCGGGCCCGTCGACATCCTCATAAGAGGTCCAAGAACTCGACAAGCGCACGTCGCACTTCGTCCTGAAGTGCCTCGGGCAGAGGGCCCAGGTCGCTCCTGAACAGCTCGTTGTCCCAGGCGAGGATCTGGTCGACCAGAACGTCGCTGTCCTTGGCCAGCCGACAGATGCCGGCCCGGACGCGCACGCGAAGCGGAAACGCATCCTCTTCGACGATGTTCGTCGTTAGCGGCAACACGACCGTGCTGCGCAGCCCCCCCTCGCCAAACTCGGTGGGCTGGATGGCGAGACACGGGCGCTGCTTCCCGGGTTTCGTCCCCACCCTGGGCTCGAGATCGGCGATGTAGACGTGCCAGCGCTGCGGGGCCGCGGCGGGCGGCGCCATCAGTCGAGGCGCCCGAGACGGCTGTGGCGCTGGAACTCGCGCGAGACCTTTCGGCTTTCGGACGCCACCATCGCCGCCGCCTTCCGCCAGCGCGCCACGCGTTCCATCTTCTCGGCATTCCGCTCGAGCAGGTCGAGGGCGGAGCGCACGACGTCGATCTTCGTTCGGGCGCCGAGCCGTCGCTTGAGGGCCTCGATGCGCTCCGCATCGGCGGCCTGAAGCATGAGTGGCTTCCCCATCTAAGGCCTCCTTGATATATCCGAGAGTATACTCACGAATATACCTAGCACAGTGCGCTCGTCTGCTTGCTCCCCGTGCGCCTCGTGCGATTGACCGGGAGGCCCGCGCCGGTGCCTGGAGCTGCCCCCCGATCCTTCACTCTGGCCTCCCAGGAACGCCATCGCGCTCGTGCCGCGAATCCCGCCCGGAGACCCTGGCCAGAGGGGAGTGCAGCACGTTGCTCATGCGCATGGCCCTTGCCCTACCGCCACACCCTAGACCGGCTGCGGCTGCCGGAGCCTCGCGGCCCCGCTATACCGCTTGACCTTGATTCGGCCTTCCCGCTGCCGCTGGCGGGCGACGTCGAAGGCCAGCTGCATGCGCATCAGGTGGTCCATCTTCGGGCCGAACGCCTTCTCGATGCGCAGGGCCATCTCGGGCGAAAGGTCGGTGCGCTCGTTGAGCAGCAGCGACAGCGCCTGCCGCGTAACGCCAAGGATAGACGCCCCATCCGTGACCGAAAGCCCGAGGGGCTCGATCACCTCGCGGCGGATCAGACCGCCGGGGTGAGGTGGATTCTTCATGCCCATAGACAGCTCCTCCTAGTGGTAGTCAGTGAGATCGACATCGAAAGCGTCGCCCTCTTCGAAACGGAAGACGACGCGCCAGTTTCCGGTGATGGTGACGCTCCAGAACCCTTTGAGGTCCCGCTTCGGGATGCAGCCGCCAGCCGGGGAACAAGCTCACGTCGCCTGGTTCTTCGGCCGCATCGACCGCGGCGAGCACGTCCCTGATCTTGTCGGCCTGCCCCGCGAGAACACCCCGGCGGTCATCATCTTCAAAGAGGCGCTTCAGCCCTTTGTGTCGAAAGCTCTTGATGGACATCTACGGACATCCATAGGAAACTGTAACTCGTCGAATGACGGTTGGCAAGTTACGGGTGTCCTTGCGCGCCTCGCGCAAGGACTATCTGGCCGCCGCTCGACATGCGCGCAGATCGTCGGCCGAGAGGCGGTGATTCGGGGCGCGTCGCGAAGAGTGCGGGCTGGCCTCCGACGAGTCGAGTATGGGCCGAAATCTCGCGACCCGACTCGGTACTCGAATGGGGCCCCCCTCCGGAGGGCGGGATTTGCGCGTCGGCTCGTCTCCTTGCTCCCGTGCGCCTCGTGCGATTGACCGAGAAGCCCGCCGGCCGTGCATGGGTTGATTCCCCGCCCGCCGATGGGGTTGATTCCGTGTGAATTTATCGTTACGGTGGGCGCCGAGACCCGTGCTGCGCGAAAGGAACTACTCAGGATGACGACGCCCGATGTGACCCCGCCGCCCAACTTCATCCGCAGCCTCATCGCGGAAGACCTTCGGACCAACCGGTTCGGCGGCCGGGTCGTGACGCGCTTCCCCCCGGAGCCGAACGGGTATCTCCACATCGGCCACGCCAAGTCCATCTGCCTGAACTTCGGCCTGGCCGCCGAGCACGGCGGGCGCTGCCATCTCAGATTCGACGACACCAACCCGACCAAGGAAAGCGCGGAGTATGTCGACTCGATCATGGAGGACGCGCGCTGGGTCGGCTTCGACTGGGGCGAGCACCTCTACTACGCCTCCGACTACTTCGAGCCGCTCTATCAGTGGGCGGTGCAGCTCATCACGGCGGGCAAGGCCTACGTGGACGACCTCAGCGCGGACGAGGTCAAGGAGTACCGGGGGACCCTGACCGAGCCCGGTCGGGAGAGCCCCCACCGCAACCGATCCGTCGAGGAGAACCTCGACCTGTTCGAGCGGATGCGGACGGGCGAGTTCCCGGACGGCGCCCGGACGCTGCGGGCGAGGATCGACATGGCCTCCCCGAACCTCAACCTCAGGGATCCGACGATGTATCGGATCCGCAAGGTCGCGCACCATCGGACCGGCGACCGGTGGTGCATCTACCCGATGTACGACTGGGCCCACGGCGAGTCGGACTCGATCGAAGGCATCACCCATTCCATCTGCACGATGGAGTACGAGGACCATCGACCGCTCTACGACTGGTTCCTCGACGCGCTCGGTATCTACCACCCGCAGCAGATCGAGTTCGCCCGCCTCAACCTCACCTACACCGTGCTGAGCAAGCGGCGGCTCCTCGAGCTGGTCGAGGAGGGCCACGTGAGCGGGTGGGACGACCCCCGGATGCCGACGATCGCGGGGCTGCGGCGGCGCGGCTACACACCGGAGTCGATCCGCGACTTCTGTGAGCGCATCGGGGTGACCAAGAACGCCGCCATCGTCGACATCGCGGTCCTCGAGCACTGCCTCCGCGAGGACCTGAACCGGCGCGCGCCGCGGGCGATGGCGGTCCTCCGGCCCCTACGCCTGGTCATCGAGAACTACGCCGACGGGCAGGTGGAAGAGCTGGAGGCGGTCAACAATCCGGAGGATCCGTCGATGGGCACCCGGACGGTCCCCTTCTCGCGCGTCATCTATATCGAGCAGGACGACTTTCGGGAGACGCCCCCGCCCAAGTACTTCCGGCTCGCACCGGGCGTCGAGGTCCGGCTGCGCTATGCGTACCTGATCCGGTGCACCGATGTCGTGAAGGATCCCCGGACCGGCGAGATTGTGGAGGTGCGCTGCACCTACGATCCCGCGACCCGCGGGGGCGACGCGCCCGACCGGCGCCGGGTCAAGGGGACCATCCACTGGGTGTCGGCGGCCCATGCGGTCGAGGCCGAGGTTCGTCTCTACGACTCCTTGTTCACGAAACCCGTGCCCGGTGGCGACGAGGAGGGCGACTGGAAGGCGGACCTGAATCCGCGATCGCTCGAGGTCCTGGCCGGATGCCGGCTCGAGCCGAGCCTGGCGGGCGCCGCGGCCGGCCGCCGGTATCAGTTCGAGCGCAATGGATACTTCTGCGTCGACTCCCGGGACTCCACGCCGCGACGCCCGGTCTTCAACCGCATTGTCTCGCTCCGCGACTCGTGGGCGAAGATCGAGAAAGCCGAGAGGAGATGACCATGCCCTTCCAGAGCCGGTACCTGTTCTCCGCCGCCATGGACGTCGAGCCTTCCACGGAGACCGTGTTCAACGAGGTCTACGACCGGGAGCATGTGCCAAACATTCTGCAGGTCCCGGGCGTCGTCTCGGCGGCCCGCTTCCGGACCCGGGAGCTCACGATGGTCCTCGGGGGCGAGCGCAAGACGATCGTGATCGAGAACGAGCCGCGCTACGTGGCGCTCTACGAGCTGGAGCGGCCCGAAGTCCTGACCAGTGATGTCTGGGCCCGCGCCGCCGAGGCGGGCCGCTGGCCCGCCGCGGTCCGCCCGTACACGCGAAACCGCCGCCATGTCCTGTACGAGCGAATCTCGTAGGTCGAGTGGTCATCATTGCAGGCCCCTTCCAGAAGCCCCTCAAACCTGATCGAGATCGGCGAAGCCGGTGTGGTTGATTCCCCCGGAGTGTGGTATCAACCTCGCAGCCATTCATGAAGGAGCGATCTATGCGCTGGCGCATGCCCCGGCTCGCAACGCCCGCGGTCTATCTCCCGCCCGCGGCGGCGGTCTCGCTGGTGGTCCTCCTGCTCGTCGTCTCGACCGCCGGCGCCCAGGAGTTCAGACTCCGGTTCGGCGGCTCTGATCCGGGTCGAGGGCTGCTCGACAAGGCGACGCTCAAGTTCGTCGAGCTGACCGAGCAGAAGTCCAAGGGACGGATCAAGTGGGAGTACTTCTGCTGCGATCAGCTCGGCGGCGACATCACCCAGATCGAGCAAATGATGGCGAACTCGATCCAGGGGTACGGCGACGTGCTGGATTGGTGGGCCAACTGGGTGAAGGACTTCTCGATCTTCGGCTGGGGCTTCACGTTCCGCGACAAGGAGCACATGGCGCGCTTCCTCGAGAGCCCCACGTACCAGGCGATGGCCGATCGGCTCCGCGAGCAGAACGGCGTCCGCATCCTGGCGGCGGGCCCCACCGAGCCGCGGGTCCTGTTCACGAAGAAGCCGGTGACCGGGCTCGACAGCCTCGCCGGGATGAAGATGCGCGTGCCCGAGATCAAGGCATACCTCGCCGTGTGGGAGGCCCTCGGCACCCGGCCGAGCCGCGTCACCTGGGGCGAGGTCTACCTGGCGCTCAAGACCGGCGTGGTCGAGGGCTGTGAGGGCCCGCTCTCGGCGGCCTATGGCGTGAAGATCCACGAGGCGGCCCCGAACATCGCGCTCACGAACCACATCATCTCGAGCGCACAGATCGCGATGAACGAGCAGGCGTACCAGAGCCTGCCGGCCGACCTCAGGAAGGCGGTGGAGGATGCGGCCCGGGAGGCGGTCGCGTGGGCCCGCGCCGACGGGGACCGCGCCTCCGCCGAGAGCCTGAAGAAGATCGAGGCTGAAGGCGGAAAGCTGGCGGCGGTCGATGTTCGCCCGTTCCAGGAGCGGCTCCGGGCGGCGGTCGGGAAAGCCGAGGCCGACGGGCTCTGGGCGCGCGGCCTCTGGCAGCAGGTCCAGGCCACGAAGTAGCGTCCGCTCGGCCCGGCGACTGCGAGTGACGGCCTTCCTTGACCGCTATGCGCGGTTGCTCGGGTTGATCGCCCGGGGCGAGCTTCTGCTCGCCCAAGGCTGCCTGGCCACGATCGTCCTGTGTATCTTCGCCCAGGTGATCACGCGCTATGGCTTCGATCGTCCCCTGGCCTGGGTCGAGGAGCTCGCCACCTACGCCTTCATCTGGGGAACCTTCGTGGGCGCCAGCGTCGCGCTCAAGCGCGGCGTCCACCTCAAGGTCGAGACGGTCCTCGCTCGCGTGCCTCCGCGCGGTCGGGCCGCGATCCATTTCGCCACGCTCCTCGCCATGGGCATCCTCTGCCTCCTGCTCGCCGCCAACGGCGTGAAGGCGATGCGGCTCTTCGAGTGGCGCCAGCGGACGATCGCGCTCCCGGTCGAGCTGCCGCGATACCTCTTCTTCTCCGGCCCGCTGATCGTCGCATCGGTCTCGATGCTGCTGACGATCATCCATGACCTGCTCGCCGCCGCCACCGGCCGCCCGGCCGCGCCGCCAGCCGACGGTCGTCCCACCGCGTGACGCTCGCCGCGCTCTTCGTCGTCTTCGGGGTCGTGATCGTGCTCGAGACGCCGATCGCGTTCGCGCTGGGCTTGGCCAGCCTGAGCTATCTCCTGCTCGAGGGGCGCACGCCGCTCGTCATCCTCGTCCAGCGGATGACGTCCGGCCTGGACAGCTTCCCGTTCCTCGCGCTCCCCCTATTCGTGCTGGCGGGGATGATCTTCAGCCGCGCCGGGATCGCGCGGCGGATCTACGACTTCGCCCGGACGCTCGTCGGCCATATCCGGGGCGGCCTGGCGCACGTCAACGTCGTGGGCAGCATGATCTTCGCGGGCATGTCCGGGACCGCGCAGGCCGACGCGGCTGGCCTCGGGATTATCGAGATCGAGGAGATGAAGGCCGATGGCTTCGACCCCGCGTTCGCGGGCGCGGTGACGGCGGCCTCCGCGGTGATCGGTCCGATCATCCCGCCGTCCGTCATCATGGTGATCTTCTGCGTGATGACCGAGGTATCGGTCGCCGACATGTTCCTGGGCGGCTTCATCCCGGGAATCCTGATGGGGCTGTCGCTCATGACCCTCATCTACTGGATGGCGGTGACGGGGCGGGTCCACGCGCCGACGCTCCCGCGCGCCTCGCTGGCCGAGGTCCGCCGCGTGTTCTGGCGCGCCCTGCCCGCGCTCGTCGCCCCGGTGCTGCTGATCGGCGGACTCCTGATCGGCGTCGCCACGCCGACCGAGCTGGGCGCCGTGGTCGTCGTGTATGGGATCGGGCTCGGCTTCGCGTATCGGGACCTCACCTGGCGCGACGTGTGGCGCCTCCTCCGCGAGGCCGCGGTGATGTATGCGGTGCTCGTCTTCATCATTGCCATGGCGTTCCCCTTCGGCTGGCTGGTGGCCATCAATCAGGTGCCGACTGCTGTCGCGCGCGTGCTGCTGGACATCAGCAGCGATCCCTGGGTGATCCTGCTGCTGATCAACGCCGTGCTCTTCGTCGCCGGTTGCGTCATGGAGACGACGGCAATCCTCATCATCAGCGTGCCCGTCTTCTTCCCCCTGGCCCGGCAGCTCGGCATCGACCCCGTGCACTTCGGGATGATCGTCATCGTCAACCTGCTGATCGGCACCACGACACCCCCGTTCGGAATCTCGCTGTTCATCACGATGCAGATCGCGCGGGTGTCCTTCGGCGCCATCTCGCTGGCCATCATGCCCTTCCTGATCCCGATGGTGGCCACGCTCCTCCTGATCACTTTCTTCCCCGAGATCGTCCTGTTCCTGCCGCGCCTGTTCCGGTAGCCGGTCTGTCGCGACTGAAGGCCGGCGCGCAGCGCTCGAGCTGCGCCCGAGTCGGCGGCTGCTTCAGCCACGCCCAGCGCAGGCCCAGAGCTGCGAATCCGTCGGCAACCAGAGATAGCTGGCATCAGCCTCGAGCTGCTCGCGCCCCTGCCCGCCTCCCTGCGCGACCTCGCGCGCCACTCCCACACGGCCGTGCTCCTCGTGCACCATGCTCGCAAGCACGCGGCGCACGTCCCGGCTGAGCAAGCCCTGTGGGCTCCTCCGTAGCCCGCGCGCTTCTCGCGCCGTTGACCGTGACTGTTCGGCGACTGAACTACCACCTCCTAGCGAGGCTGCGCCTCAGACCGACGAGGCATGCTGGCTGACCCACCGGGGTGAGGCCGAGGAACGGAACTGACCAGGAGCACGGCGGTGAAGGCACGCACCTGATAGTCTGGCCGGCTTCGTGTACAAGTCCGGGAGAGAGCAAGGATTGTTCTGGCTGTGAGAAAACCCAACCTCCGGAAGGCGGGTGGGAAGCGGGGGCTCCGGCCGTGGGACAACAGGCGATAGACTCGCTCCCATTCATGAGCCCGTCTAGCGGGTAGTAGGTCCCAGGGGGCCTCCAGCGACCGGAGCCGACCATGACTGTACCATGCACCGTCCGCGCGATCCTGGATGAGCACACGACGCTCGAGGTCGAGAGTATCGACCGGATGTACCTCAACGTCTACGTGCCCCCGCTGCAGTACGACGGCGGCGTGGCCACGTTCTTCCGGAGGCACCGCGGCCACCTGTTTGCGTCCTCGGCGCTCATGGCGCCGATCAGCCGGGCGTTCGTGGGGGCGATCGAGGCCTTCGTGGCCCAGCGCGAGCTGCCGGTGATCACCTTCGCGAAGGGGCAGCGGAAGGACGAGGTGATGGCCACCCATCTGGCCCGGTTCACCGGCGACGAAGGGGTCGTGTTCGTCGGCAAGGCGCAGGAAAAGGCGACCGTGTTCCGGACCGAGAAGCGTCGCAATCCCCGGACCGGCCAGCCCTATCCCTGGCTGGTGCGGTCGACGGCGATGGTGAACCACTACTACTTCTACGCCGTCGATCACGACTTCGGGCCGTTCTTCTTGAAGTTCTGCAGCTACTTCCCCTACAACGCCAGGCTGTGTCTGAATGGCCATGAGTACGTCAAGCGCCAGCTCACCCACCGGCGCTTGCCGATCACTTCCTCGAACTGACCTGTCTCGAGTACTCCCTTCCGCCGAAGACCCTTGGCCGGGATGCTCGTGTCGCTCTCCTCGCCCACCGATGGGCCGGGAACGTCCGAGAGCTCGCCAACGTCATGGAGCGAGCGGCCTTACTGACCCAGGAAGAGTTGATACGCGCCGAGAATCTCGGTCTCGTCCGCACAGATGAACACGGCAGCGATGGCACTCCAGCCGAGCTTCCCAGCCTTTCCGGCGTTCTGGAGGGGCTTGAACGCACAGAAGTCCAGCGGGCGCTGCGGGACGCGCGCGGCAACATCTCCCTGGCCGCGGCGCGCCTCGGGGTCAAGCGAACCACCCTGCGCTATCGCATCCGCAAGCTTGGCCTCGAAAGCGAGCTGACCCCGCGGTCGTCGCCCCGTCGTCCAACCAAGCCAATGCAGGCTGAGCGAACCGGCCGGCCCGCACCCGATGCAGACGTAGAGCCAACACCGCGCTATGTTGCGCTGCTCCGGGTGGACATTCGCGCTGACTTCGGCGGCTCGGCGGAGTCGATCGGTCGGCGAGGCCCCGATCTGGGCCGCTGGGCTCAGAAGCTCGAGCACTTCGGTGGCCGCATCCTCGAGCACACGTCAGGGGCGATGACCGGGGTATTCGGCGTCGACTGGGCGGAAGATGCCCCGCTTCGCGCCGCCCTGGCCGGTCTGACCGTGCTGAAGTCAGCGGAGCGTGAGAGCGGGGTTGCCTCGTCGGTGCGTGTCCCCCTCCATGTGGCCGCTCTGAGCGCCGGCGAACGGATGGATGGTCTGCAACCTCTGCTCCACAACGCGCTTCACGACAACAGAGCCGCGCTCGAAGCCCTGAGCCGGAATGCAACGCCGGGTTTCGTGCTGGTCTCGAGCACGGCGGCTCGATTCATTTCAGGACGCTTTCGGCTCAAGCCGGTCGACGCAGGCACGGAGCCGCATGAAGGCTACCGCCTGAGTATCTTGAACCCGGTCCGACCGACGCTCGCCGTGGGTTCCCAGAGCCGATTCGTCGGACGCACGCCCGAGCTGCGCCTTCTTCTCGAGGCCCTGGCGCAGGCGCGAGAAGGACATGGAAGGGCTGTCGGGATCATCGGCGAACCCGGAGTCGGCAAGTCCCGCCTGCTGTACGAGTTCCGCGAGCTGGCGCTCGCGCAAGGCGCGCCGTTTCTCGAGAGTCGCTGCCACTCCTGGCGAGGCGATGTGGCCTACCTTCCGATCATCGACCTCGTACGCGAGGCGTGCCAGATCGGCGAGGGTAGTGACGCCGACAGCGCTCTGGCAAGAGTCCGTGCTACGCTCTCCTGCCTCGGCGCCCGCCCGGATCAACACGAACCCTACCTCGCACTTCTCCTCAGGTTCACCAACTATGCCCGGTCAACCGAGGTGCTGAGCCCGCCGACCGTCAGAGCCCGCATCTTCGAGGCGAGCCGAGCGGTGCTCCGAGCACGGACCCTTCAGGACCCGGTCATCGTGGCCGTCGAGGATCTGCACTGGATCGACGATAGCTCGCGGGAGTTCCTGGACAGCTTGGTGGACGAACTGCAGAGTCTTCCGCTTCTCTTCCTCGCCACGTATCGTTCGCCTGTCACCCCACCGTGGCTCGGTCGGTCGCACGTCTCACAGCTCGCGTTGCGTCCCCTCTCCGCGGAGGAGAGCCTCGACCTGGTCCGGGCCGTGCTGGCCCCCTCAGCCGTTGCGGCGACGCTGGAAACGGAGATCGTCACCAGAGGAGAAGGCAACCCCTTCTTCCTGGAAGAGCTCGGGCGGATGGCGGTGCAGGACGTCGATCGGTGGCGAGCCGGCACGATTCCACCAACCGTCGAACTCGCCCTCTCGTCCCGCTTGGCTCGTCTTCCCGCTCGGCAACGACGGCTCCTCCAGACCGCCTCCGTGCTCGGTCGCGAATTCTCTCGACATGTCCTCGAAGCGATCGTCACCGACCGCGCGGACATCTCCGACCAGATTCGCGCCTTGGTCAGGCTCGACTTTCTGCGCGAAACGCGCACGGCGGCCGAGCCCCGGGTCACCTTCAAGCACGCCCTCACTCATGAGTCTGTTACGACAGCCTGGACTCTACCGATCGGCTGATTCTCCACGAACGTGCAGGCCGGGCAATCGAAACCCGCTCCGCGGACCGTCTCGAGGAGTCTATCGAGCTACTGGCTCACCACTACGCCCGCAGTCGAGCACTCGATCTAGCCGTCGACTACCTCGGCCGCGCCAATGAGCGAGCGGCCCGTCTCAATGCCATGACTGAAGCTCGAGCTCATTTTGGCGAAGCGATGCGCCTTCTTGATCTGTTGCCCGACACCCCAGCCAATCGCCAGCGGCGAGTTAAGCTTCTCCTTGACCAAGCGCTGGTCTTCGCGAGGCTGTCGAGACTCGTCGAGTACCGTGACCTGCTCTATCGGTTCGAGGAAGTAGTGGCCGAGCGGGGAGGGGCGTCACTTGGGGCGTTCTGCGGGAGGCTTGGACACTGTTGCTTCTTCATGGGTGACTTCCATCGGGCCGAGGAATACGTTACTCAGGCTATCGATCGGTGCGAGCTCGCCGGGAATCCACTCGACGCAGCCCACGCAGTTCTTGTTCTGCAGCTGGTCCGTCACTTTCAAGGACAGTCCATGGCGGTCATCGAGCTGACCGGCAGGGTCCTCGGGTTGACGGCAACAGAGCCTCACTCACGTCTCCGCGTGTGGACCTTGTGCGTCACCTCCGACGCCTGCAGCCAGCTCGGCCGCTGGAACGAGGCAATCTCGGCAGGCACCGAGGCGCTGCGCATCGGTCGGGAATCGAATGACAGCAGCTCGATCTCGGCCGCCGCCGTTGGCCTTGCCATTCCCTACGTCCTGAGTGGCAACCTCGACAAGGCGCTCGAGTACACAGACGTGGCCCTGGCGGCCGCCCCCACGCCAGTGGACAGGATGCAAGCGGTCTACATCCGGGGTGTCGCTCTGCTCCAGCAGGGCGATGCGATCGCCGCCATTCCGCTGCTGGAGGAGGCGATGGGGCTCCTCCGCACGACTGGCTACATTCTGCGAGTCCACAACGAGCCGTTCGTGGCCCAAGCATACCTGCAGGCTGGCCGGACCGCCGAGGCGGCGCAACTCGCCCGCGAGACGGTCGAGCTGGCCGAGCGCTGCGGGGCGAACCTCGGGGCCGCCATGGCGCGGTCCGCGCTCGGAGAAGCCCTTGCCATCACCGGCTCTTGGGAGGAGGCAGCCGCGTGCTTCGAACGAAGCATCGCCCTCCTTCGGCCGATGGGCAACCGCGGGTTCCTCGGCCTCGCCCACGCCGGGTACGGCCGGCTCCACAGGCGCCTGGGAAACATCGCCGAGGCGCGTGCTCACTACACCCGTGCGCTGGGGATCTTCGAGGAGATCGGGCATCTGCTCGAGCCTGGCCGGATCCGCGGCGAACTCGCGGCGCTATGACCCAAGCTCAATGCCTTCTCGCGCCCGGCCACGATGTTCACGAACTCCATCGTCAAGGCACCGGGGGATGAGACCGGTGACCGGTCGGAAGATCAGAGCGCGATGGCTGCACGTCAGCTGGCTGGAGCGCTCTTCACATCGCCGACCCGCCCCGGGTCACCAGTCCGGCTGGCGCCGGAGCCTCGGCGTCAGCGCGAGGGCGACGGCGCCGACGACGAGGGCCGCCGCCGACAGCGCGGCCGGGGCGCCGACCTGGTCGATCGCCCAGCCGAGGTCGAGCGCGCCCAGCGGCTGGAAGCCGATGATGGTGGTCGTGAACATGCTGACCACGCGGCCGCGCATGCGGTCGTCGGTAGCGCGCTGGAGCAGGGTCTGGGTCGTCGTGGTGAAGGCGGTCAGCGACGCGCCGACCGCGACCAGCACGGCGAGCGACACGCCGTAGGAGCGCGAGGTGGCGAACGTGATCAGCGTGATGACGAAGAGCCCCACGCTCCCGACGAGGAGTCGCCCCTTCCACCGGACGTGCGCGAACCGGGCCAGCACCAGCCCGCCCAGGACCGCGCCGAGACCGGGCGCCGACGAGAGGAGCCCGAGCGCGCGCTCATCGAGATCCAGGAGGGGCCGGTACACCGGCAGCATGAGGACGTACGGTGAGCCGAAGAGCCCGAACGCCGCCGCCATCACGGTCAGGGCGCGCACCGTCGGGTTGCGCCAGATGTAGCGCAGGCCGTCAGCGACGCCGCGGAGCACCCCGGCCTCGCGCGGCCGCGGCGGCGGGGCCGGCAGCCGCATCAGGACCAGGGCGACGATCACCGCGGCGAAGCTGATCCCGTTCAGGTAGAAGGTCCAGGCGTACCCAGCCACGGGCACCACGAGCCCCGCGATCGCGGGGCCGAGCACGGCCGCGCCGTTGAACGTGAGCGCGTTGAGGGTGATGGCGCTCATGAAGTCCTCGCGTGGCACCAGCGCCGGGAGCATCGCCTGCCGGGTAGGCTGGTCGAAAGCCAGCACCGTGGCGCTCAGGAATCCGAGCACCCAGATGTGCCACACCTCGAGCACCCCCGCCTGGGCCAGGAGCCCTTGGATGATCGCGAACGCCGCCGCGAGCGTCTGCGTCACGTAGAGCAGTCGCCGCTTGTCGAGCCGGTCGGCCAGCGTGCCGCCGACGAGGGACAGGACGATGAGCGGCACCGCCCGGGCCAGGCCGAGCACGCCGAGGTCCGTCGCGCGTCCAGTGAGCTGATGGATCAGCCAGGCCTGGGACGCGGTCTGCATCCAGGTCCCGACACTGGAGATGATGACTCCGGTGAGGAGAAGCCGGTAGTTCCGGGAGGAGAGCGCTGAGAAGGATCCCCGCGTCGACCGCGCGGGCTCCCCCAGGGCTGGCCTCGTCACTCCCATGCAAGTGAAGAGGGCCTAATCACCTGCAAAGCTCTTCCGGATGCCTGGCAGGCTGCTCCAGAAGGTCCAGACGCGAGGCGGCGCCAGAGGGCCGCCCGCGAGGCGCACTCTCTGTACGTTGAGCAAGCGGCCGAGGGCGCCAACGAAGCAGATGGGCCTTTTTCAGCAGCCTGCGGGTTTTTCAGCATCCGGCTAGTGTCCCGAGTCAGAGATGAGCCGACAAAGCGCCGGGTGGGGTGGGGGTTCTCCCCGCGGGACACGCTGTGTCGCAAAGCGTCGCCGCACTCAAACGGGCCACGAAATCGATGGTGGGGCGGCTTCGGCGATCCGCAGAAGCCACGGTCCCGCGGGGAGAACCCCCACCCCGCCCGACGCCGCGAGTCAACGGACTTTCGACTCGGACGCTAGACGAACGTGGAACGTAGGGATGGGAACCAGCGGGTGAGCGGCGTGTCGTCGCAGAGGATCGTCTCGTCCCGGACCGCGCCGGTCGAGATGAGCCCGAAGGGCACCCCGACCAGCTCGGCCAGCCGGTCGACGTACCGCCGAGCCGTGGCAGGCAGATCGGTCAGCTTGCGGACCCCGGCTGTCGAGGTCCGCCACCCCTCCAGATCCTCGTAAACAGGCTCCGCCTCGCTCCAGATCCGCTCCTCCTCGGGGAAGTCCGTGAGAGTCTCGCCGCGATAGCGGTACGCGGTGCACACCCGGATCACGTCGCACTGGTCGAGCACGTCGAGCTTGGTCAGGGCGATCGTGTCGAAGCCGTTGATGCGCACGGCGTAGCGACCGACCACCCCGTCGAACCATCCGCAGCGGCGGGGCCGGCCGGTCACGGCCCCATACTCGTTGCCGCGCGCCCGGATCAGTTCGGCGGCCTCGCCATGCAGCTCGGTCGGGAAGGGGCCGCCGCCGACCCGGGTGGTGTAGGCCTTCGACACGCCGAGCACGCCGTGAATCTTGGTCGGTGGCACCCCCGTCCCCGTCGACGCGCCGCCCGCGGTCGTCGACGACGAGGTGATGTACGGGTAGGTGCCGTGATCGATGTCGAGCATCGTCCCCTGCGCGCCCTCGAAGATCACCGAATAGCCGGCGTCGACCCAGCGCGACAGAAGGAGCGCCGTGTCGGTGATGTAGGGCGCGAGCCAGCCGGCGTAGCGCAGGTACGGCCCGAGGATCTCCTCGACGGTGAAGGTCTGCGCGTCGTAGATCTCCCGCAGGAGCTGGTTCTTCTGGGCCAGGGTGGCCTCGAGCTTGTCGCGAAAGAGCTGCTCGTCGAGCAGGTCCGCCATCCGGATCCCGACGCGCGCGGCCTTGTCGACGTAGGCGGGCCCCACACCCTTGCCGGTGGTGCCGATCCGCCGCGCGCCGAGCTTCGCCTCGGACGCGCGATCCAGCGCCGGGTGGTACGGCATGATCAGATGCGCGTTCTTCGAAATGAAGAGGTTACCGTCGAGGGCGATGCCGCGCTGGACGAGGGATTCCATCTCCTCGATCAGCGAGGCCGGGTCGATCACCACGCCGCACCCGATGATGCATCGCCGGCCCGGATGCAGCACGCCGGACGGGATCGACTGGAGCACGAACTTCTCGCGGCCGACCACGACGGTGTGGCCGGCGTTGTTGCCGCCCTGATACCGCACGACCACGTCGGCGTGTGGCGTGAGGACGTCGACGACCTTCCCCTTGCCCTCGTCGCCCCACTGCGAGCCGACGACGACGATGTTAGCCACGGATGCCTCGGAGGGGCGTCTCGCTCCTCTTCCGGCTCTCCCGAGCGGAGCAGGATGCGCCGACGGCGCCGACTCTCAAGCCAGCTCGGCCTCTCCGCATGCAGCGACCCCTTAGGCAGTCCTAGCCATGGACGATCTTCTGGGGTGCCTCGAGAATCTCGGCCACGGACAGCTCGCGCTCGGCTCCCGTCTCCAGCTCGATGATGCGAGCCTGCCCGGACGCCATGCCGGGCGCGCCGATGACCAGAGCCCGGCGGACTCGCTGCCCTCGCGCGTACGCCAGCGACTCGTCGAGCCCTCGCGTGACGACGTCGCGCGCCACCGAGGCCCCGAGGTCGCGCAGCCGGCGCGAGAGCGACAGCGCCGCGGTCTTCTCGGGCGTGGAGTCGATGATGAAGAAGTCGGGGCCCGTCTGGGGAACGGCGAGCCCCTGGGACTCCATCGCGAGGAGGGCGCGGCCGATCTCGAAGGCGAAGCCGGTCGCCGGGCACTCGTAGCCGAATCGGCCGAGCATCCCGTCGTAGCGGCCGCCGGCGCCGATGGAGGCGCCGAGCCCCGCGACGTACGCCTCGAAGTGGAGACCCGAGTAATAGTCGAACCCGCGAACCTCGCCCAGATCCACGATCACCGTCTCGGCCAGGCCATAGACCGTCACCAGACGGTAGACCTCGGTCAGGTTCTCGAGGGCTCGCTCCGACCGCGCATTGCGGGCGAGCCGGGCCGCCCGCCCCAGCGCGTCGTCGCGGCCGACCAGACTCGGCAGCGCCAGCAGCGCGTCGGCGACGTGGGCGGTGGGCGCGATCTCGGCCACGAGCCGCGCGACCGCCGACGTATCCTTCCGGGCGATGGCGTGCTGCAGCTCCCGGGTCTGGCTCGCCTCGGCCTTGATCTCGTCGAGCAGGCCCCGGACGAACTCCGCGTGTCCGACGTCGATCTGGAACCGCGTGAGCCCGAGCGCGCGCAGCCCCTCGACGGTCATGGCGATCATCTCGGCATCGGCCTCGGGCTTCTCCAGCCCCACCAGCTCCACTCCGGCCTGGTAGAACTCGCGGTACCGGCCCACCTGGGGCTCGTCGTACCGGAACACGTTCGTCAGGTAGGCAAGGCGGAGCGGCCGGGGCGCATCCCGGAGGCGCGTGGCCACGATCCGCGCGATCTGGGGAGTGACATCCGCGCGGAGCGCGAGCAACCGGCCCGTCTCCCGGTCGATCAGCTTGAACATCTTCTCCTGCAGCTCGAGGTCGGTCCCGATCGAGAGCACATCGAAGTACTCGAACGAGGGCGTGACGATCTCGCGGTATCCCCACGCCGTGAAGACGCGCAGCAGCCGATCCTCCACGAATCGCTTGCGCGCCGCCTCCTCGGGCAGGTAGATCTTGGCGCCCTTGGGGAGCTGGATGCTGCTCATGCCTCGAGCTCCCGCTCGAGATGCTGCAGGACGTTCATCCGGTAGACGGTCGCGAAGCCGGGCCGGTACTCGATCTCGGTAATGCCGCCTGGCGTGGCGTGGACCGCGCGCAGCCGCGCGGGCGGGACCCCCAGTGCCTCGAGCACGATGAGCCGGATCACGAGGCCATGGCTCACGACGACGACCGTGTCGTCGCCGTGGGCCTCGCGCAGGCGCTCGACGCCCGCGCGGGCGCGCGCCGCCGCGGTCGCCAGATCCTCCCCGCCCGGGAAGCGAACCGTGTGCGGCTCGGCGCGCCACGCGCGATGAGCGTCGGGGAACTGCGCCATCACCTCACCGGCCGTCAATCCCTCCCAGACGCCGAAGGACATCTCCCGGAACGCCTCGTCGGCCACGACGGACACGCGATGGGGCTTGGCGAGGATCTCGGCGGTCTCCCGGGCGCGCGCGAGCGGGCTCGAGTAGACCGCGGCCACCGTCTGGGCCGCCAGGGCCTGCGCCACCTTCTCGGCCTGGACGCGACCCTCCTCGCACAGCGCAATGTCTATCCAGCCCTGGAACCGCGGCTCGCGGTTCCACGCCGTTTCCCCATGCCGGACGAGTATCAGTCGGAGCGGACTCACAACTTCACAAGCTTGGCGAGGACGATATCCGGCATCGCGCGGATCTCATCGAGCACCACTGCCGGAATCGGATCGTCGAGGTTGAGGATCGAGACTGCGCGACCCCCGCGTCGTTCCCGTCCGAGCTGCATCCCGGCGATGTTGATGTTGTTGCGGCCGCAGATGGTCCCGATGCGGCCCACCACGCCCGGGACGTCGAGGTTGGCGAAGACCAGCATCCAGCCATGGGGGATCGCTTCGAGCGGATAGCCGTCGATCCGGACGATCCGCGGCTCACGCCCCTTGAAGAGGGCGCCGGCCACGCTCCACTCCCCACGGTCGGTGACGAGGCTGGCGCCGAGGAGGCTCGCGAAGTCCTCGCTCTCCGGCGTCGACGTCTCGCTCACCCGGAGGCCGCGCCCGCGCGCGACCATGGGGGCGTTCACGTCCGTGACCCGCTCCTCGAGGATGACGTTGAGGAGCCCCTTCAGGAAGGCCGACCGGAGCGCCTCCGTGGGACGCTGCACCAGGTCCCCGGCGTACGAGAGCCACGCCTCGGCCATCCGCCCGTCGGCGAGCTGCCCGAGGAACGACCCCATGCGCTCGGCCAGGGTGAGGTACGGCGCCAGCTCCCGCAGCGTCTCGGCGTCCACCGACGGCATGTTGACGGCGTTCAGCACCACGCCCCGGACCAGTACGGCGGCCATTTGCTCGGCGATCGCCAGCGCGACCGTCGACTGCGCCTCGGCGGTGGAGGCGGCGAGGTGCGGGGTGACGACGACATCATCGAGAGCGAGCAGGGGGTGACCAGCCGACAGGGGCTCAGTCTCGAACACGTCGAGCGCCGCGCCCGCCACGCGGCCGGCCTGAATCGCCTGAACGAGCGCCATCTCGTCCACGACACCGCCCCGGGCGCAGTTGATCAGCCGGACCCCCGGCTTCATCAGGGCCAGCTGGACCTCGCCGATCAGTCCCCGGGTGTCCGCGGTGAGGGGGGTGTGGATCGAGATGAAGTCCGAGCGCTGGAACAGCTCGTCCAGCTCGACGCTCTCCACGCCGAGGCGCAGGGCGGCGTCCCGCGTGAGGTACGGATCGTAGGCGATGACCTTCATGCTGAGGCCAAGCGCCCGGCGGGCCACCTCGGAGCCGATCCGCCCGAGCCCCACGATGCCGAGCGTCTTGTTGTAGACCTCGACGCCGGCGAACCGCGTCTTCTCCCAGCGCCCGCCCTTGAGCGCCCCGTGGGCCTGGGGCAGATTTCGCGCCTGGGCCAGGAGCAGTGCGATCGTGTGCTCGGCCACCGCGATCGTGTTACCGCCGGGCGTGTTCATGACGATGACCCCGCGCTCGGTCGCAGCGTCGACGTCGATGTTGTCCACGCCCGCGCCCGCGCGGCCAACGACAACCAGGTCCGTCCCCGCCTCCAGCACCGGGCGGGTGACCTTGGTCGCGCTCCGGACGATCAGCCCCTGGACCCCGCGGATTCGGACGCACAGGTCCGCCTCGGCGAGGGTCGGGACGACCTCGACCTGGAGCCCGTCCTTCCGGAGATAGTCCACGCAGACGGCGGCGAGCCCGTCCGTGACGAGGACGGTCTTCACGACTTCTCGGCGAAGACCTTCTGCGCGGCGCGCACGCTGGCGCCGAAGTCCACCGGGACACCCAGGTCGGCCAGCACCTGCTCGAGCGCCGCCAGCGCGGTGATCGTGTCGAACTCGGCGGCGTAGCCCATGTGTCCAAGCCGGAAGATCTTGCCCTTCATCTCCCCCTGGCCGCCGGCGATCGTGATGTTGTGGACCTTCGAGTACGCGGCAACGATGTGCTCGCCGTCGACGCCCTTGGGCGGGACGACCGAGGTCAGGGCCGGACTCGGCGTGGCCTGGGCGAAGAGCTCGAGCCCGAGCGCCTCGGCTCCCGCGCGCGTCGCCCGGGCCAGGCGGTCGTGCCGCCTGAACACGTTCTGGAGCCCCTCGGCCTCCAGCATCCGGATCACCTCGCGCAGCCCCACGATGATCGAGACGGCGGGCGTGAAGTGCGCCTCGGCCTTCACGACGAACTTCCGCTCCTCGGCGAGGTTGAAGTAGTACTTCGGCAGCCTCGAGGTCTTCGTGCGCTCCCAGGCGCGACCGGACAGCGCGCAGAAACCGAGGCCGGGGGGCAGCATGAGCCCTTTCTGGGATCCAGAAACCACGACGTCGACATCCCATCCGTCCATCTGGAGGTCGGCGATCGCCAGGCTCGATACCGCATCGACGATCAGGATGGCGTCGCTCGACCGGGTCACCGCCGAGAACCCCTTCACGTCGTGAAGCACCCCCGTCGACGACTCGCTGTGCTGGGTCAGCACCGCGCGGACCGACGGATTCTTCCGGATCATGTCGGCGACCCGTTCGGCGGGAACCGTCTGGCCGAACGGCGCCACTAGCTCGATGACGTCAAGCCCGTAGGCCCGGGCGATCTCGACCCACCGCTCGCCGAACTTCCCGGCGCGCACGATCGCGACGCGGTCGCCGGCCGAGAGCGTGTTGACGACCGCCGCCTCCATCGCGCCGGTCCCGGAACAGGCGAACGGGACGACGTCGCCCTGCGTCTGGAAAAGCCGCTTCAGGCCGGCCTGGACCTCGGTGAACAGCGCCTCGTACTCGGGCGTGCGGTGATGGATCATGGGCTTGGCCATCGCCAGGAGCGCCTCGCTCGGCACTGGCGTGGGGCCGGGCGCCATCAGCTGGTATTTCTTCATCGAAGATTCTCCGCGTGGTCGGCCGCCACCGAGGGCGACCTCTCCCGTCGCTCGGAGCGGCCTGCTCGTCATTCAATACGGCGCCGTTCCACTTCCCGGGGGTGTCAAGTTCAAGCTGCCATCATACCCCAGAACCTCCGCGCGCCACCGCGGGCCGGACCGAGCGGGCGCGCGGGCGCCGGCCGCCGCGCGTGGAACCCATATCGTTCGAGGTGCCAGACCGCCTCGGGCCGGGATCGTGCTACAAGGACGTGCGGTGAAGCGCCGATGTCACCATCCAGGGGACCGTGCGCCAGCCCCCGGCAAGCGAGAGCGAGCCGTGAGCTCGGCCCCCGGTCGGGGAGGATCTCCATGCACGTCGGATTCGTCGGGACCGGGAACATGGGCCGCCCGATGGCGACCAACATTCTGAAGGCTGGTCATGAGCTGACCGTGTTCGACGCGAGCCGCGAGGCGACGCGCACACTCGAGGCGCTGGGCGCCACCCGCGCTGACGACCTCCCCGCCCTCGCCCGCGCCGTCCGCGTCACGCTGCTGAGCCTCCCCGACGCTCCCGCTGTGGACGCCGTCGTCCTGGGCTCCGCCGGTCAGCCCGGGCTCATGGCCGGCGCCCGGCCGGGAGACGTGATCTTCGACCTTAGCACGGTGGCGCCGGACGGCACGCGTCGGCTGGCCGCGCGCGTGGCCGAGGCTGGAGTCCGCCTGATCGACGCGCCGGTGAGCGGGAGCGTCAGTGGCGCCGAGGCGGGCACCCTCGCCGTGATGATCGGCGCGACCGCCGAGGCGGCGGCGCCCTACGAGCCCGTCTTCCGCGCGATCGGCGCCAACCTCTTCTTCCTCGGCGACGTCGGGAACGGCAATGTGCTGAAGCTCCTCAACAACTATCTCGCGCTGACCAACCAGGCGGCGCTGTGCGAGGTCATGGCGCTCGCCGACCATCTCGGCATCGGGCGCGAGACCGTCGGTGCCGTGGTCGGGAAGAGCTCGGGGGCAAGCTTCATCCTTGAGCGGAAGCTTGCCGCGCTGATCGAGCACGACTACCGCCCGGGGTTCTTCGTCGACCTTGCCTGGAAGGATCTCCGGCTCGCGCTCGAGCTCGCCGACTCCGTGAGCTCGCCGGCCGTAGTCGGGCGGGAAGCCTGGACCCTCTACGCTCGAGCACGCGAGGCCGGCCTCGGCCAGCTGGACAGCTCCGGTCTCCTCAAGCTGCTGGAGCCGCCGCCGCACGGCCGATCATCTCCGGTGGCTCGCCCACGCCCTCGATAGCTCCCGTGTCCCCCCAGAGGGTGATCCAGTCGACACTCTGTCGTAGCGGATGGACTAACCCGCCATCGGACAGACGACCCCGTGCGAGCTGCCGGCGAGATTTTTCGCTTGACAGCTTCTGCTGACTGCCTCAGCTGACGCGCGACAGCGCCCCAGGAATCCGACCCCAGCGCCTCGCTCCGGTCCACCAGCGCGCGTCCGCGCCGGCTCCCACCGAAATTCGTCCCGTAGCTCGCCGTCGCCCGTCGTGGACGCTCCTCGGGGCCCCCGGAACCAGGGTGTACGGTCGCGTGTAGGAGGACGCTCGCCATGCAACACTCCGCGCAACCCGTGCTCGCCGACGGGAATCGATTTGCCGAGCTGGATCGGCTGGGCGACGAAATTGCCGTGCTGTCGGCGCACCTGGAGGCCGGCACCGCCCGGCTGCTCGACCTGATCCGCGAGTTCGACGCGCGCGGGGGGCTGGGGCAACGGCTTTCGCTCCTGCGCCCACTGGCTGTCCTGGCGGATTGGGCTAGACCTGGGGGCGGCCCGGGAGAAGGTCCGCGCGGCGCGCGCCCTCGGGACACTGCCGCTCCTGGCCCAGGCCCTGGCCCGCGGGGAGATCTCCTACGCGAAGGTGCGAGCCATCACCCGGGTCGTGGAGGTGGGCGCGCGCACCCGGACGATCCCCCCGGCCTTGCGGCGCGCGCTCCAGCATCGGGATCGAGGCTGCCGCTTCCCGGGCTGCGGCGGGCGGTTCACCCAGGGCCATCACCTCCGCCACTGGGCCCAGGGAGGCCCGACCACGCCTTCCAACCTGGCGTTGCTCTGCCGACGGCATCACCGGGCCGTGCACGAGGAGAGGTATCAGGTGGAGCGCGAGGCGGATGGGGCGCTCCGATTCCGGCGGCCGGACGGCCGGCCCCTGCCCGAGGTGCCGGCACCGGCCGCGCTGCCCGCGGATCCGGTCGCGGCGCTGCGGGAACGGCACGAGGCTGCGGGCCTGCGCCTTCACGCGCGGACGACGCGCCCCTCCTGGCTCGGGGACCGGCTGGACCTCGGCTACGCGATCGACGTCCTGCACCCGCTGGCCCAGCGAGCCCGTCCGTCGCGCGAGCCCTGCACCTCCACGGACGACTGACTTTCGCGCTCTCCCGAACCGACATCGGCAGCAGCTGCAAGATGGCCACCCGCCGGCCATCGATTCGGTGACGTTGCGCATTACTCCCGCCTCCTGCGAACCGGTCAGAAACCAGAGTCCAGTCCGCCGTGGGGAACGGTCGATGCGCGCCCGCACGAAGTTGAACACCTCCGCCACGTCAGGATCTCGTCCAGGATGACCAGCGGTCCAGAGGCCTTCGATCGCGCCCCTCCCGGGTCGCCGGGTCACCAGCGAGAGAGCGCGTCGTCGCTGGGTCGTCGGTGTCCTCGCTCGTCAGAGGCCACGGATCCGGAGTGGCGCGGGATCCGTGTGGCCCGCGCGGATCGAGCGGCCAAGGGCGGTCACGAAGATTGCGTCGAGCCCGGCCGACGCTGGCTCGAAGAAGCTGACGACGTCACGGTCGTAGAAGGTCAGGCCGGTCGCGCCGAACCCCTGAGCGTAGGCGGCGAGGTAGGCCCGTCCCCCGCAGAGCCCGGCCTCGAGGTTGGCAAGCCGATAGCCCCGGTTGCCCCAACGCCGAAGAATCTCGCCGAGCGGCGCCAGGAAGTAGATCGTCGCCGCCGCGTCCCCGCCCAGCGCCTGCTCGAGGCACAGATACGCGGACTTCGACCGGAAGTTCCCGGGGCGGATCCGCTCGAGCCGGTGGATCTCCGGCCAGTAGCGGTACACGCCCGGATCGACGCCATCGACCGCGCTCACGACCAGGAACAGCTGGACCAGCCCTGACGGAAAATCGGCCGGGATCGGCCGCGTTGCGCAGAAGAGCGCCGTCGAGAGGTCGACCGCATCGATCGGCTCGTGCGAGAACTGACGGGTCGAGCCCCGGCGGAGGACGGTGTCGCCGAGGCTGCGGCCGGCCTCCCGGCGCGGCGCGGGGAGCGCGATCGTCTCGTCTCCGAGCGAGCGCGCCGGCAGTGGAGCCGCGCGACGCCATGCCACCACCTCATCCGTCGAGCCAAGCGAGGACGCGGCGTGGATCTCCCGCAACAACGGGTAGTCGCGCTCCTCGGAGGAGAGGGGGAGCGTCGCGAGGGTAATCGGCTCGACCGGGCGCGCCGCCGCGCGATCGGGCCTGGCCGGCTCGGGCCCTCCGAGCAGGACCAGCTCGAGGCTCGCCTCCCGCTCCGCGTCGAGTCCCAGGAGCGCATTGACCTCCGCGTCGACGAAGCCGGTGAGGAGCTTCGGCCCCAGGCCGAGCGTAGCGGCCGTGGCCAGCAGGTTCGCGAGCATGGAGCCGGAGTCCCAGAACAGATGCCGATACCCGCGGGCCTGGTACTTCCAGGTGTTGCGCCAGTAGATCGCGGTCAAAATCAGCGTCGTGGGACGCCGCGCGGCCTCGGGTTCCGCGGCCGCCGCCGCCAGTGTGCCGCGGCAATCGCCGTCACGGAGCCGTCGGAGTCGAAAGTCACCGGGACTGAAGTGATACACACCCGGAACCACGCCAGCGACCGCGCCGGCCACAACGTAGACTTCCGTCTGGTACAGCGCTCCGGTCGACGGCGCGGCCCGAAACTGCATCTCGCCCCCGCCGGGATACGTCTTTGTCTTCGTGAGCCCGGCCGAGAAGTAGAGCACGGAGGCGAGGGCTGCCAGCGTCACCGGGCCCGGCGGGACCTCGTGTTCGCTCGAGCCCCCGAGGGCGACGAGCGCATCGGTCGCGGGCGGGTCCAGCTCGCGGGGCAGCTCGACTTCGGGCAGGTCAGGGTAAATCTTGAAGGGGAACGGCTTGACGTCCCAGTCGAGCGCGTGGGTGCTCGTCCGCACCGAATAGGGCGAGTGCGCGGTCCGATCATGAAACTCGCGCGCCGCCCGCGTCTCAGCGTTGGGCATGAGATTGGCGTCGGGGCCGCTTCGCTCGACTAATCTGGTGACTCGGCTCGCCTGCAGCTGTACCTCGCACGGCATCCGCGCCCGACGCTCGGCCGATCATAGCCTCTTCCACCCGATATTGCATTGGCGTCGGGGCGCATCCGCGCCCGACGCTCGGGCGATCATGGCCTCCCACCCGCCGCTCACCGGTCGATATGAGATTGGCCCCTGCCGGCCGAGAAGTCGTACGGGGGGCGATAGACGCCGCGCTCGGTGATGATCGCGGTGATCAGCGCCGCCGGCGTGACGTCGAACGCCGGGTTGAAGACGGGCGTGCTGGCGGGGGCGATCGCTCGACCGCCGATCTGGCGGACCTCGCGGGCGTCGCGCTCCTCGATCGGAATGCGCTCGCCCGTTGGCAGCTGCGAGTCGATTGTCGAGATCGGCGCCGCGACGTAGAACGGGAGCCCGTGGTGGCTGGCCAGCACCGCGAGCGAGTAGGTGCCGATCTTGTTGGCGGTATCGCCGTTGGCGGCGATCCGGTCGGCGCCGGTGACGACGAGATCGACCTCGCCGCGCGCCATCAGCGAGGCGGCGACGCCGTCCGAGATCAGCCGGTGCGGAATCCCCTCCTTCACGCACTCCCAGGCGGTGAGCCGCGCGCCCTGCAGCACCGGCCGGGTCTCGTCGACCCAGACGAGGGCGACCTTGCCCTGCGCGTGCGCCGCGCGCACGACCCCGAGCGCAGTCCCGTAGCCCGCGGTGGCGAGGGCACCCGCGTTGCAGTGGGTCAGGACCCGGGCGCGATCGGGTACGAGCGCGGCCCCGTGCTGCCCCATCGCCCGGTTCGCGACGACGTCCTCGTCGAGGATCGCCTGCGCCTCCCGGAGGAGGCGGAAGCGCACCGCAGAGAGCGGCGACTCCCGGTGCGCCAGCGCGGCGGCCCGCATGCGCTCGAGCGCCCAGAACAGGTTGACGGCCGTCGGCCGGGTGGCCCCGAGCCCCTTGATCGCGGCCTCGATGTCGGCGACGAACACGTCAGGCGTCTCGGCCCGGCTCGCGCGCGCCGCCAGGGCCACCGCGAATGCGGCAGCGACCCCGAGGGCGGGGGCGCCCCGCACGACGAGCGCCCGGATCGCCTCCGCCACATCCTCCCACCGGCTATACGTCCGCTCGATCTCTTCCGCCGGAAGGCGCGTCTGGTCCAGCAGCACCAGGCCGTCGTCGCTCCAGCGGACCGGCGAGATCACGGGCCGACCTTCGAGGTCACGGGGCGAGTCGCTCGCGCAGCGCCGCTGCATCGAGGCCGACGACCCTGAGCGTCTTGTCACGGCTGCGCTCGCCACCGACGAGGCTCACGGCCGATCGGGGGAGGCCGGCCGCACGCGCGATCAGCAGCACCACCGCGTCGTTCGCGCGACCGCCCAGGGGCGGGGCCTCGACGCGCAACCGCAAGACATCGTCCCGCCAGCCGACGACCTCGTCGCGGGACGCGCGGGGCTTCACGCGAACACGGAGGAGGGTGCCGTCAGGCGTCGGGCTCGTCCTGGAGTTCGCCTTCGAGCAAGCGCTGGTAGGACTCGATCGTCGACCGGACACCCTCAGCGAGCTGGCGGCGCATCCGCGAGAGGGTCGTCACGGCGCTCTTGATCCTTGCCTCCTCCGTCCGCGTCTCCTCCAGGAGCTTCTCGGCCCGGAGCTGGGCCTCCTCCACCAGGAGCTGCGCCTCCTTGCGCGCGTTCGCCTTGATGTCCTCGGACATGCGCTGGGCCGTCACGATCGAGTCCTGGAGGGTCTTCTCCAGGCCGGAGAAGCTCCGTGTCCGCTCCTCCAGCGCCGCCACCTGCTCTTTGAGCACCACGTTCTCCTTGAGGGCCGCCTCGTAATCGTCGGCGATGTCGTCGAGGAACGCGTCCACCTCCTGGACGTCGAAGCCGCGGAACATCCGGATCGTGAACTGCTGCTGCTTGACGTCGAGCGGAGTGATGCGCATGGCTAGGCCCCCTCAGTAGAACGACGGCTGAACCATCCATTGCACGAGCGACGGAAGAATCTTCCATTGCACGAGCTGGATCACGAGCAGCACGATCATCGGCGACAGATCCAGGCCCGCTGTCTTCCAGGGCGGCAGGAGGCGGCGAACCGGTTCGAGCACGGGATCGGTGACCCGGCGAAGGAACAGCACGATCGGGTTGTAGGGATCCGGGTTGACCCACGAGATGAGCGCTCGCGCGATGATGATCCAGCAGTAGATGGTCAGCAGCCAGTTGACGAGATCGTACAGGAGCATGTCAGTGGCTCCGCCCGAGCTCCTTGGACCGGAGGGTCGCGCGCTCGACGGCCCGGATGAAGGTCCGCCGCACCGCGCCATCCTCGAGGGCGGCGATGCCGGCGATCGAGGTGCCGCCCGGCGACGAGACCATGTCCTTGAGCTGGCCGGGATGGGCGCCGGTCTCCAGCAGGAGCTTGGCGGCGCCTAGCACCGTCTGGAGTGCGAGCGTCATCGCGGTCTGCCGATCGAGACCCATGTTCACACCGCCGTCGGCCAGCGACTCGACTACGAGGGCGACGTAGGCCGGCCCCGATCCGGACAGCGCAGTCACGGCATCCATCAGCTCCTCGGACACCACGACCACCCGCCCGACGGCACCGAAGATTTCCTCGACCGTCTCGAGGTCGCCCGGCTGCAGGCCCTCCGCCTTCGCAATCGCGGTCGCGCCCTCGAGGACGAGGGCGGGCGTGTTCGGCATCACCCGGACGAGTCTGGCTCCGGTGGGCAGCGCCTCGCGCAGCGTCGCGGTGGGCAGACCGGCCGCAATGGAGATCAGGAGCTTGCGAGCCGTCACCACGGCGGCGATCTCTCGGACGACCGGCAGCATGACCTGGGGCTTGACGGCCAGGATGACGACGTCGGCCTGGCGAACCAGTTCGCAGTTGTCCGGCAGGACACGGATACCATACTGACTGTCGAGCTGCTTCAAGCGCTCGAGCCGGACGTCGGTCGCACAGATCGACTCCGTCGGCACGAGCCCCACCGTGGTCAGGCCCTTGATGAGCGCCTCGCCCATGTTGCCGGAGCCGATGAACCCGATCGTCTTGCCCTTGATGCTCACGGCCGTCGGGCTCGCTCCCCGAAGATCGCGGTCCCCACTCGGACCATCGTGGCCCCTTCCTCGATGGCGACCTCGAGATCCGCGCTCATGCCCATCGACAGCTCCGCGAGCCCCACCTGGTCACGCAGCTCCCGGAGGGCGCGGAACCACCGCCTCGCCTCCTCGGGCGCCGTGACCGAGGGCGGGATCGCCATCAGCCCACGCAGGCGCAGACCGGGCAACCCGGCAATCGTGTCGATGGCGCGCTTGACCTCGGCTGGCGCGAATCCCGTCTTCGATGGCTCCTCCCCGAGATTGATCTCGGCGAGGACCTCGAGCGGCCGCGTGGCGCGGCGGGACAGCTCGAGCGCCAGCGGAATCCGGTCGACCGACTGGATCACGTCGAACAGCTCGAGCGCGTCCTTCACCTTGTTCGTCTGGAGATGGCCGATCAGGTGCCAGGGGACCGGCCGCCCGAGCACCGAGATCTTTAGGGTGGCCTCCTGGACTCGATTCTCACCAAGAGCGGGGATGCCGGCTTCGATCGCCTCCCGCACGCGCTCCGCGGGAACCGTTTTCGAGACGCCGACCAGCAGGATCTCCTCCGGCCGCCGTCCCGACCGCTCCGCCGCGCGCGCGATCCGCTCGCGCACGCGCTCGAGATTGGTCCGCACATCCTCCATGGAGTTGCAGAGGCGATTCTAGCACACGGGTTGCTAGGGGCTTTCGAGACGCGGCGCCACCTTCGGGGACAGCGGGGCCGGATTCCGACGCTGTTTCCAGCGGAGGAGCCCGCGGCCCGGGGTGGACGAGTACTCAACGAGGCTGCTCGGCGCGTCCCGCGCCTCCAGAGACATCGATCTGCGGCGGAACTTTTGCTCGCCGCCGAGGTCTAAGAGGCAACACGGGCCATGGGCGGCCGGGCGCGGCGCCTGGGCGGCCGGGGCCAGAACCAGATCAGGGAGGCGACGATGGGGACACTGCGGCGTGATGTGCTGCGATGGCTGGGGCTCGGGGCAGCGATGACGGCGGCGGCGCCGGGCGGGGCGTGGGGAGATCGGATTCGCATCCTTCCGGGCGCGCAAGGCGGCGAGCGCGCGGGGACGCCGGGGAAGACCAGCCCGGAGCTGGCCGCGCTCCTGGTCTCCGTGCGAGCGGACCAGATCCAGCGCCACGGGGTGCTCTCGGTCTTGTGGCTCCACGCGAAGGCGCCGGCGCCTGGGTTCGAGGTGACCACGCTCGAGGAGGCGCGCGCGCAGTCCACTCTGCGCATTATGGAGCGGGAGCAGGCCACGGTACCCGAGCTGATCGTCGAGAACCAGGGCGCCAGCTCTGTGCTGCTGCTGGCGGGCGAGATCCTGCTCGGCGGCAAGCAGAACCGCGTCCTCACCGAGGACGTTCTGCTCCCGCCGATGAGCGGTCCGCGCGAGCTGGGCGTCTACTGCGTCGAGCAGGGACGCTGGGCGGGTGGCCGGACCACCTTCGAGTCGCGCGGGACCTTCGCCGCGCCGGCGCTCCGATCGCGGCTGATGGCGAAGGCGCCGCAGGCCCAGGTCTGGGCCGAGGTCGACCGGTACAGCCGGCTGGCATACGCGGCCTCGCCGACGCAGAGCTATCAGCAAGTCTACGAACAGCCGGAGGTCCGCGATCACGTGAAGAGCGTGGAGCGAGCGATCGACCTCAAGGCCGCGTCGGGCGCTCACGGAGCCGCGGTCTTCGTGGCCGAGACGCTGGCCGGCCTGGATCTCTTCCAGGACGCGGGTCTCTTCGCCCGTGAGTGGCCGAAGCTGCTCAGCGCCTACGCCGTCGAGACGTATCGGGGCGCCGATCAGCCTGGAGGCGACGAGCGCCGACTCCGCAAGGCGCTGACGGAGCTGCTGCGGTCAGCGTCCAGCGTGGAGGGCACGCTGCGGACGAACGCCGGGGTCGGCCAGCTCTTCGAGTTCCGGGCCGGTAAACACCGCGGGGCGAGCTTGACCTTCAAGGGCTCAGTCGTGCACGCCGCAATCCTATAAGCCACGAGTCGCGACCGGAGGCCCGTGGAGCGCGCAGCGCCAGCAGCGAGGTTCTCTCCGCCTCCAGCCGCTCCAGGTGTCTTGAACGTACGAACCGTGACCAGCGGGCTCGGGCTGGCCGGGTCAGTGGCTCCAATGTCGACCGAGGGAAATTCGACGGCCAACGAGGGGTGGAGAGATGACGCTCACGACTCCAGATCCTGCTCGAGCTCCGCCGGGTCGATCCAGATCACCTGGCCGGCCTCCCAGAATGCCATCCGCGCTCCCGCCTGACGGTGTCGGCGGATGGCCTCGCGGGCCGCTGCCTGGACGGCCTCGTCGATCAGCGTGCCTTCCCGGAAGATCCGGTGGATGCTCTCGTCGCTGCCCCTATTCCGATGCACCATGGCCTCGCTGAACGATCTCCTCCCAGAGCCTGGAATCTGCAACGACCGTCGTCCCTCCACCCTCCCCCGCCGCGACCAGTCTCGGGGAAACCCTCGCTGAATTGTCGTACAGCCGCCACGTCGTTGCCAGTGGACGATAGAGCGCGAAGAAGTTTCGAAGCCCGGACCGATATCGTCGCCGCACGGTGTCGGCAGGGACTCCGTGCCCTCCCATGCGTACACGCTCTCCAATGCGGGCGACCGCGAGCTCGGGGTTCGGGAGCCAAAGAAACACGAGATGGAACACGTACCCGTCACCCTTCAGCCGCTCAATCCAGGGCGCGAGGGACCGACTGGCCAATGTCGCTTCGAAGGCGAAGCTGAAGCGCTGCCGCGCCAGGTCGCGGAGCCTCGCGAGCATGACACGTCCCGCGGCGACCGCCGCCCCCTCTTCGTTGAATCCGGACAGCCCCCGCGCGATGACGTCGGCGTTGACGAACTCGGTGACGCCCAGGACACCCTGGAGCAGGAGTGGGGCGAGACTCGACTTGCCCGCGCCGTTGGGGCCAGCCAGGACCACCACGCTGGGAGTACTCACCCAGCTCGAGTCAGGCCGGGAGGGCGGCGAGGGTGACGAGGCGGCCACGGGCGCCTCGGCGGTACGAGTAGAACAGGTCGGTTCGGCACGAGGTGCACAGCCGGACGTTGTGAATGTTCGATGGCCTGATGCCGGCCAGCGCGAGCTGCGTCTCGTTCACGCCCCAGAGGTCGAGCATCCAGTGCTCGCGCTCTTCTTCCGTCGTGGGCCAGTCCGGGCGCGCGGGCGGCGAGCCGGCGCGAGCACGACGCGAAGTGCCGACTGGCCTGATCCAGCGCTCCGTCCACGGGAAGGCGCTGGTCAAGGGCTCGGTCACGACGTGGTCGACCTCGTAGCAGCACGGCCCGATGGACGGACCGATCGCCGCCACCAATCCGGCGGCGTCGGCCCCGGCAGCGGTCAGCGCCTCGACGGCCGCCCTCGCCACATCGTTGACGGTGCCGCGCCAGCCCGCGTGCACGAGCGCGAGCAGGCCCCGATCACGATCGCAGAGCACGATGGGCAGACAGTCCGCGGTGAAAACGGCGACCGGCTGCCCCGGGAGGCGCGACAGGATCACGTCGGCCTCTCCCGCCGAGCCGGGCCCCGTCGCGTGCACCACGCGCGTACCATGGACCTGCCGGGCGAACGCGAGGCGGCTCGGGTCGAGATCGTGTCGGGAGAGGATGGCCGCGGCGGCGGGCGGCACGGGACATCGGTCGTCCCCGGGCGAGCTGGCGCCGGGGCAGTGCCGGGTCGTCAGCGCATGGGGCAGCCCGAGCGCGGTCAATGCATCGACGGTGAGGTGAGTCGGCGGCGCTCCGTGCGAGGTGTGCCCGGTGCCAGCCCGGTTCGGCTCGATCAATCCGCCTGGCGCCGGAGAAACGCCGGCACGTCCAGATCCTCCTCGAGCTCGTCCCCCGCGCCGAGCCCGACTTCCCCTCGGGCTTCGGCCAGCCGGCGCCGCCACGACGCTCCACCGCCGGAGGACGGGGACCGCGACGTCTTGGGCAGGTCGACCACCTTCCCCGTCGGCTGCGACGCTTCCTTCTTCTCCGTGAAGCCCGTGGCGATCACCGTCATCCGGATCTCGTCCGTGAGGCTGGGGTCGACGACCGCGCCGAAGATGATGTTCGCGTCCTCGTGGGCCGCCTCCTGGACGATGCGGGCCGCCTCGTCGATCTCGTGGAGCGAGAGATCAGGGCCGCCAGTGAAGTTGATCAGGATACCGCGCGCGCCCTCGATCGACGTCTCGTCGAGCAGCGGACTCGCCACCGCCTTCTGGGCCGCATCGAGCGCGCGGTGCTCGCCCCGGCCCACGCCCGAACCCATCAGCGCCATGCCCATGCCCGACATGATGGTCCGCACATCGGCGAAATCCAGATTGATGAGGCCCGGGACCAGGATCAGATCGGAGATGCCCTGGACCGCCTGGTGCAGCACCGAGTCCGCGATGCGAAACGCGTCCTGCACCCCGGTGCCGCGCTCCACCACCGCGAAGAGTCGCTGATTCGGGATCGTGATCAGCGTGTCGACCACGCTCCGGAGCGCATCCAGGCCGGCCTCGGCCTGCTGCATCCGACGGCGGCCCTCGAAGTGGAATGGCTTCGTCACGACCCCGACCGTCAGAATCCCGAGCTCCTTGGTCAGGGCCGCCACCACCGGCGCCGCCCCGGTGCCGGTCCCGCCGCCGAGGCCGGCGGTGATGAACACCATGTCGGCGCCGTCGACGAGGCGGATGATCTGCTCGGGGTCTTCCTCCACCGCCTTGCGGCCGACTTCCGGGTTCGCCCCGGCGCCGAGACCGCCGGTCAGCTTCACGCCGAGCTGGATCTTGATCGGCGCCAGCGACTTGCTGAGCGCCTGCTTGTCGGTGTTCGCCGTGATCAGGTCGACGCCAGTGAACTTCGCCTCGACCATGCGGTTGATCGAGTTGCCGCCGCCGCCGCCGAGCCCGATGACCTTGATCTTGGCGACCTCGCGGTCGCCCTCGCGCTGCTCTTCGAGCTCGAAGATGGGCCGCCGCGCGCGATCCTCTGCCATCACCACCTCCGTTCGAGTGCTTCCGCGGCGCCCCTTCAATCGCGCCCCGGGTGACTCAAGCTGTTCGGGTACCGCACCGAGCGACCCGGACGCACCCACTGACGCGACGCCCGGTCAGGCATCGTCCCCTTCGAGCGCCATGCTCGGAATCAGGGCTACGGCTCGCCTCGCACTTCCATATCCGCGCGCCCGGGTCTGGGCGAGGCTCGCCGCGGGCGATCGAGCCCCCCACCAGTGCGCCAGGAGCCTGTCGGAAAATTCGCCCCAACGAACCTGGCCGGCCGTTCCGAGCGCCGGCTCCGCCGGCGCAATCCCGCCCCGGGGGGAAGCTCGAAGGGGGGCGGAGCCCCCTTTCGACCTTCTAGAACGCATCACTCATCCAGTCTGCAACCCGGCGCGCCAGCCGGGAGAACGCGTTCCCGTCGTCGCCGTCGAATGGCACCGGCGCCGGGCTCCGCCCCCGCGCGCCGTAGAGGGCCAGGCCGACCCCGGTCGAGTAGATGGGGCTGCGGACGATGTCCACCAGCCCGCCGAGGCTGAGCCCGCCGAGCGCCGACGGGGCCCCGAGGCGAACGGGCGCGTCGAACACCTGCTCGGCCATCTCGCCCACCCCCTCCATGAGCGAGGTCCCGCCGGTGACGACGACGCCGGCAGTGGCCGCGTCCTGGAACCCGGCCCGCGTCAGCTCGCGCATCGAGCGCGTGAAGACTTCTTCGACGCGGGGCTGGATGATCTCGGACAGGATCTGCCGGGAGAGCTGCCGCGGCTTGCGCCCGCCGACCGACGGCACGTCGATCGTCTCGTCCTCGCGCACGAGCGACGTGATCGCGCACCCGTAGCGCTTCTTCAGCTCCTCGGCGTCGGCGGTCGGGGTTCGCAAGCCCACCGCGATGTCGTTGGTGACGTGGTCGCCGCCGAGAGGCAGGATAGCCGTGTGCCACACCGCGCCCTCGCGGAACAGCGCGACGCCGGTCGTCCCGCCGCCGACGTCAATCAGGACGATGCCGAGCTCTTTCTCGTCGGGTGAGAGCACCGCCTCGGCCGAGGCCATCGGCTCGAGCACGACATCCTGGACGGTGAGGCCGGCCCGGTTCACCGAGCGCACCACGTTCTGGACGGACGTCACCGCGCCCGTGACCACGTGAACCTCGACCTCGAGCCGGACACCCGACATCCCCAGCGGCTCCCGCACGCCGTCCTGATCGTCCACCACGAAGGCCTGCGGGAGCACGTGGATGATCTCGCGGTCCGGGGGCAGGTTGATCGCCTTGGCCGCGTCGAGGGCGCGCTCGATGTCCGTGGCGCCGACCTCGCGGTTCTTGCCCGACACGGCCACGACGCCCCGACTGTTGAGCCCGCGAATGTGCGCGCCGGCGACCCCGGCGTAGACCGCCGATACCTCGACGCCGGCCATCTGCTCGGCTTCCGCCACGGCCTTCCGGATCGAGTCCACGGTGACGTCGATGTTCACCACGACGCCCTTCCGGAGCCCGCGCGATGGTGAGGCGCCCACGCCGACCACGTCGAGCCCGCTGGTCGAGCTGAGCTCCCCGATGATGGCGCAGACCTTGGTGGTCCCGACGTCCAGGCCGACGATGACGTTCTGCTCGCGGCCGCGCCTCACTGCGGAAGCCCTCCGTTGAGCACGACCTGGTCGCGGAAGCGGAGGTCGATCGACGTCACGGCGTCCGGGGTGCTCGCGATCTCCTGGAGGACGCTCTCCAACCGCCCCAGGCGGCTCTCCCACTCGTCGGCGCCGAGCCGGACCTCGACGCCGTCGACGGTGTAGAGCACCGGCCCGTCAGGGCGGCTCACGTCGATCTCCGAGATCTGTGCCGTCAGCAGGCTGGCGCGCCGGAGCAACGCGCGAATCAGCGCGATCGCCAGTCGGGCCCGCGGCGAGGGATGCTCGCGCATCGTCTCCAGCTCCTCGGGCGTCAGGCCGCTGATCACGGGCGTGCTGGGCGCCACCACGTGCGGGAGGGACCCGATGGCCACGCCCTCCTCGTCGATCCAGTGCAGCCGACCGGCGTGTACGAGCGTGAACGGGCGGCGTTCCTCAACGATGATCTTCACGCGGTTCGGCAGCTCCCGGATGACTTCGGCGTGGCGGATCCCGGGCAGGTACTCCAGGCGCTTGGCGGCCTCGTAGGGGCTCAGCCGGAAGATGTTGGTGCCGACCTGGATCCCGGCCGTCTCGATGATCTGCGCCACCTCCAGCCGGCTCGCCCCCTGGACCTCGATCGCGGCGACCGCGAAGTACGGCGCGCTCAGTCCGTAGCGCATCGCGGCTCCCGCACCGGCGCAACCGAGAGCGATGAGCGTGCCGGCCAGGAGCACCCGCCCCAGCCCGCGCCAGCGCCGGGTCGATCGCCGGCTCACCCGCTGCCGGGCGATGAACACGGGCCGGTCGCCGATGTCCTCGTACCTGTGCCCAATCGCGCGCGGCGACAGCAGACCGGACGGATTCATCCGAGTTGGCGGCGCAACGGGGTGTGGTGATGTCGAGCACTCATGACGTCCTCGTAGCGCCCTCCCGCCCGCTCGCCACCAGCCAGGGTCCCAGGCTCATTCGCCGAGGATCCGGATCTCGGGTTCCAGGGTGATGCCGAAGTGGGCCTGGACCCGCTCGCGCGCCATGTCGAGGAGCCCGAGGACGTCGGCGGCGCTCGCGCCGCCGCGGTTGACGATGAAGTTGGGGTGCTTCGAGGAGATCTCGGCGCTGTTGAGGCGCTTGCCCTTGAGCCCGACCTTCTCGATCAATCGCGTCGCGACCTCGTTGGGCGGGTTCCTCCACACCGAGCCAGCGGCGGCGAGCGCCAGCGGCAGCGTCGCCTTCTTCTGCTTCAGCCGCTGCTTGATCTCCTTCTGGATCTCGGCGTACGCCCGCCGCTGGAGCTGGAGCCGGCACCCGACGATCGTCACGCGGTCCGGGTGGTGGAACTGCCGATACGAGCCGCCGCCCGCGCCGGGCTTGAACTCGCCGAGCGTGCCGTCCGGGTGGAGGAAGTAGACCGCGGAGACGAAGTCGCTCATCCAGCCGTCCGGGCTCCCCGCGTTCATCGCGAGCGCCCCTCCGATGGTCGCGGGGATGCCGACCAGGCACTCGATGCCCCCGAGCCCCAGCGCGGCGGCCTCCCGGATCAGCCCGGAGAGGCTCGCGCCGGCGCCAGCCAGCGCCTCCTCGCCCCTGAACTCGGCCCGGCCCAGACATCCGGCGAGCTTGATCACGACCCCGCGGACGCCGCGGTCCTTGACGAGCATGTTGTTGCCGCCGCCGAGCACGTCGACCGGGAGGTGCTCGCGTTGCGCGAACAGCAACGCATGCCGGATGTCGTCCAGGTCCTGCGGGACGACGAAGATATCAGCAGGACCGCCGATCCGGAGGGACGTATGGAAGCTCAGGGGCTCCTTGAACCGGACCTCTCCACGGATCTCTCCCAGCATCTAGGACCTCCCTTCCAGGCGATCGAGCAGCTCGCGGCCGAGCTGTCCCACGTCGCCGGCACCCAGGGTGAGCACGAGGTCCCCGGGTCGGCATAACTCCGTCAGGGCATCGAGGATCCGCCCGCGGTCACTGCCGAGATGGACGACCTCTCGATGACCATGGGCTCTGATCGAGTCGGCCAGGTCGCGCGCGGTGACACCCGCGATCGGGGCTTCTCCCGCCGCATAGATGTCCATGACAAACAGGACGTCCGCCTGATTGAACGCCGTGAGGAACTCCTGGCGGAGGTGCATGGTGCGCGAGTACCGGTGGGGCTGGAACAGGGTGACCAGGCGGCGATCGAAGCCCGCCTTGGCGGCGGAGAGAGTGGCCCGGATCTCGACCGGATGATGTCCGTAGTCGTCCACGACCAGAATGCCGCGCGCCTCGCCGCGGATTTGGAACCGCCGCTGGACGCCCCCGAACTCCGAGATGGCCTTGCGGATCGTCACGAACGGGACCTCGAGATCGAGACCCACGCCGATCGCGGCCAGGGCATTGAGCACGTTGTGCCGCCCGGGCACGCGCAGCGTGCACGAGCCGAGTGCAGTGCCGCGATGGACAACCTCGAACTGGGAGGTCATGCCGTCGAGCATCACGTGCCGCGCCGTCAGGTCCGCGCTCGACTCGAGCCCGTAGGTGACGATGCGCTTCTCGACCTGAGGGATCAGAAGCTGGATGTTCGGCTGGTCCAGGCACAGCACGGCCGCGCCGTAGAAGGGGACCTTGTTCATGAACGCCAGGAACCCGGCCTTGATCCGCTCGAGGCTTCCCCAGTAGTCGAGGTGCTCGGCGTCGATCGTGGTCACGACCGCGATCGTCGGCGAGAGCTTCAGGAACGAGCCGTCGGACTCGTCGGCCTCGGCCACGAGGAAGTCGCCCTGCCCGAGGCGGGCATTGGTGCCGAGGCTGACGATGCGCCCGCCCACCACCACGGTAGGGTCGAGCCGTCCTTCCCCGAGCACGGCCGCGACCAGCGACGTCGTCGTGGTCTTGCCGTGCGTGCCGGCGACGGCGATCCCGTACTTGAGCCGCATCAGCTCCGCCAGCATCTCGGCCCGCGGGATCGTCGGCACCTGCCGCGCGCGCGCCTCTACCACCTCGACGTTGTCCGTCGAAACCGCCGACGAGTAAACGACGACGTGCGCGCCGGCGACGTTGTCGGCATGATGATCGATGATCACCTTCGCACCCAGCCGCTCGAGCCGCTCAATCGACTCGCTCCGCTTCGTGTCCGAGCCGGTCACGCGGTAGCCCATCGTCAGGAGGACCTCGGCGATCCCGCTCATTCCGATGCCGCCGATCCCCACGAAGTGGATGTGCTCGTAGCGCTTGAACATTAGAGGCTCTTCGCGCCTTTGGCGCTCATCGCGCGGCTGATCTCCGCGCTTCCCGCAGCGACGCGGTGCCGGCCGCCTCCGCTCATCGCGCGGCCGATCTCGGCGCCTCCCCCAGCGACGCGGTGCTGGCCGCCTCCGCTCATCGCGCGGCTGATCTCGGCGATTCCCCGGTCGGATCGGTCGTACTCTGGGCTAACCGGGTGCCGGCGCGAGCGGTTCCCGGGCCGGCGGTCTGCGCGGCGCAATCCGGCGCGAGTGAGAATCACGATGCGGCCCTCGCGAGGCGTGACGTGAGTCGACCGCCGGCGGACTCGGCACTGGCGTCGGGTGCAGCAAGTCCGGACGCGGTCCCGTACTGGGAGATGTTGAGCAGCACGCCGGTCGCCACCATCGTCACGAGCAGCGCCGATCCCCCGAAGGAGACGTAGGGCAACGGCAGTCCCTTGGTGGGCAAGAGCCCTGTCGCCACGCCGAGGTTCACGATCGCCCCCGTCGCCAAGAGCGCCGTCAGGCCCAGGGCTAGGCCGGCCCCGAACGCGTCCGGAGCGCGGAGGCCCACGCGCAGGCCGCGCCAGACCAAGACCCCGAAGAGCAGGACGATCGCGACACTCCCGACGAGCCCCGCCTCCTCACCGATGACGGAGAACACGAAGTCGGTGTGCGGCTCGGGAAGATAGAACAGCTTCTGCTTCGACTCACCGATTCCGCGGCCAATCAGGCCCCCAGAGGCGATGGCGTACATCGATTGGATGGACTGGAAGCCCGTCCCCAGCGGATCGCGCCAGGGATCGACGAACGTCAGGATTCGCTGCACCCGGTACGGCGCCATCCACACGGCGAGCGCCAGCAGCGGCAGCGCGGGCAGCGCGGCCCACAGAAGGTGCGCGGGACGGGCCCCGGCCAGGAACAGCAGCAGGAATCCGAGCACGACGAATGTGACGCTGTTGCCGAGATCGGGCTGGCGGAGCACCAGCGCGGCCAGCCCTCCGGCAACCACCAGGAGCACCGCGACGCCCCTCCCGAAGCCCTCCATCGCCGCGCGAGCGCGCGCCAGAAATGCGGCGGCGAAGACCACGAACGCGAACTTGGCCGGCTCGACCGGCTGGAGCGAGATCCCACCGAGCCGGAGCCATCGGCGAGTTCCGTTGATCTCGTGCCCGAACGGTGGGATCAGCACCAGGACGAGCAGGACGGTCGCCGCCCCGAGGAGCGGGACCGCCAGCCGCTCGAGCCGGCGGTAGTCGGTGGCGAGCGCGAGCCAGAGGCCGCCCAGGCCGAGGGCCACCCACAGGAGCTGGCGTTTGAGGAAGTGATAGGGATCGCCCAGCCGATCGGCCGCGAGAATCGCGCTGGCGGAGTACACCATCACCACGCCGATCGAGACCAGGACCAGCGCGGCCGCGAACAGCCACCGATCGGGGACGAGCCGTCTAGGCATCAGGAGTCCGGGAGTGCCTGCACCAGGGCGCGGAAGACGTCGCCGCGGTGCTCGAAGTTGTCGAACATGTCGAAGGAGGCGCAGGCGGGCGAGAGGAGGACCACGCCACCCGGCGCCGCCAGCTGGTGCGCCTGGGCGACCGCGGCCTCGAGGGTTGTCGCCCGCGTAACCGGGATCCCCGCGCTCGCCAGCGCCCGGCCGACCGCGTCGCCGTCCTGACCGATGGTGATCCCGTGAGCGACGCGCCCGCGGGCGGCAGCCGAGAGCGGGCCGAAGTCCTGGCCCTTGCCCTTGCCGCCGGCGATGAGCACGATCGGTTCCGCGAAGCTCTCGAGCGCGCAGATCGAAGAGGCGACGTTGGTCCCCTTAGAATCGTTGTAGAACGCAACGCCGCCAATGTCACGCACGAACTCGATGCGGTGCGGAACGCCCCGGAAGAGCGCGATCCCCCGGTGGATCGGCGCCGGCGCCATCCCGGTCCACAGGACGCAGGCCGTCGCCGCCAGCACGTTTTCCAGGTTGTGGCGGCCCCGGAGGGAGATGTCGGTTAGTGGACAGATCTCCTCGACGTGCCCGTTGAGCCGGGCGACGATCCAGCCATCGCGCACGAACACGCCGTGCTCCAGGGGCTCACGCCGGCTGAACCACAGGACGCGCGCCGTGACCCGGGAGGCGAGGCCGCGTGCCACGGGGTCGTCCCAGTTCAGGACGGCGCAGTCCGTCTCCCGCTGGTTGGCGAAGATGCGCGCCTTGGCGTCGACGTAGGCATCGAACGCGCCATGGCGATCGAGGTGGTCCGGAGTGACGTTCAGGACGGCGGCGACCCAGGGCCGGAACGCCTCGATGGTCCCGAGCTGGAAGCTCGAGGCCTCCAGGACGAGAATCCCGTCGGCCGGCATCCGGAGCGCGTGGTCGGCGAGCGGCGTCCCGATGTTGCCTCCGACGAAGACCGGCCGCGCCTGCCCGTGGAGGACCGCGCCGGTCAGCGCCGTCGTGGTCGTCTTCCCGTTGGTCCCGGTGATGGCGATGGCCTCCGCCTCTGTCGCACGCCAGCCGAGCTCGAGCTCACCGATGATGGCCACGCCGGGACGAACGGACGCGAGCGCCGGGGAGTCCATCGGCACGCCCGGGCTCACGACCACCAGATCGGCATCCGCGAATACCGCGCGCGGATGGCCGTCCGTGGCCAGCGTGACCCCGATCGCCTCGAGGGCCTGCGCCTCCGGCGAGAGAGCGGCGAGAGGCTTGGCGTCGGTACCGACCACCCGCGCGCCACACTCAACGAGGAGCCGGCAGGCCGCCACGCCGCTCCGGGCGAGCCCGACGACGCTCACCCGCCGCCCGCTGAGCCACTCGCGGTACGCCCGGCCCCGCACTGCGATGTCCGCCTCCTCGCTCACCAGCATCGCTACGCTACCTCAGTTTGAGTGTGGTCAGCGCCAGCAGCGCCAGCGCGAACGACACGATCCAAAACCGGACGATGATCTTGGGCTCGGCCCACCCTTCCAGCTCGAAGTGATGGTGAAGCGGTGCCATGCGCAAGACGCGCCGCCCCGTGAGCTTGAAACTGGCCACCTGCAGGATCACCGAGCCCGCCTCCAGCACGTAGAGCCCACCGATCAGCGGGAGGAGCAGCTCGGTCTTGGTGAGCACCGCGAGCATGCCGATGGCGGCGCCCAGCGCCAGCGACCCGACGTCGCCCATGAACACCTCCGCCGGGTAGCAGTTGAACCAGAGAAAGCCGATCGCCGCCCCGATGAGCGCGGCGCAGAAGACCGACAGCTCGCCGGCTCCTTTGACGTTGAGGATCTTCAGGTAGTCGGCGGCGCGGAAGTTGCCCGTCAGGTACGCGATCACCCCGAACGCGAACCCCGCGGTGATGACCGGCACGATCGCGAGCCCATCCAGGCCATCGGTCAAGTTCACCGCGTTGGAGGCTCCGACGACGACTAACAGGGCGAACAGGAGCCAGAGCCACCCGAGGTTCACCAGCCAGCCCTTGAAGAACGGGATCGCCAGAAGGGTGGTGAAGCCGTCGGCCGGGAGCCAGTAGAGATAGCCGAGCAGGCCGAGCACGATCAGCACCTGCAGGCCGAGCTTCCGCTTGACCGAGATGCCCTTCCGGCTTTGGAGCTTGGTCAGGTCGTCCCACAGGCCGACCAGGCCGAGGCCGACCGTGGCGAGGATGATCACCCACACGTAGCGGTTCCTGAGGTTGGCCCACAGGAGCGTCGAGACGAGAAGGGTGCCGAGGATCAGCATGCCGCCCATTGACGGCGTGCCGGCCTTGGCCCGATGGCGGGGCGGCGTGTCCTTGCGGATGGTCTCGCCGCCCGCCTGGAGCTGCCGGAGCTTCCGGATGACCCAGGGGCCGAGCAGGAGGGAGAGTACGAAGGCCGTGATGAACGCCATCGCCGACCGGAAGGTCAGGTAGCGGAACACATTGAAGACGATGTGTTCCTTGCCGAGTGGCGACAGGAAGTGATAGAGCATCCGTCATCAGCCCTTGCCCAGGCGCGCCACCAGTGTATCCACGACGCGCTCCATCCGCATGGCGCGCGAGCCCTTGACCAGCAGCCGATCGCCGGGCGCGAGCCGTTTCAGGAGGTGCGTGACGGTGTCCTCGTAGGTCAGCGTGTGCTGGGCTGTCTCGAGCCCCGCTCCCCGCGCGGCCTCCACGGCCTCACCGGCGAGCCGGCCGCAGCCAACGAGCTCGGCCACGCCGGCCCTGGCCACGGTGCGCCCGATCTCGCGGTGGGCCTCGACCGCGACGGCGCCGAGCTCGAGCATGTCGCCGAGGGCGACGAGGGCGCGGCCGTCCCCACGCGCCGCCAGGACCGTTTCCAGGGCGGCGGCCACGGAGGCCGGGTTGGCATTATAGGTATCATCGAGGATCCGGACCGATCCCGCCTCTCGCCACACGCAGCGCCCCTTGGCGGGCCGAGCCGCCTCCAGCCCCTCGGCGATCTCGGCGAGCCCGAAGCCGAGCGCATGACCGGTCGCCGCGGCGGCCAGCACGTTCGTCACGTTGTGCCGGCCCGAGAACGCGAGCCGGACGCGACGCCGATCGGTCCCGATCCCGAGCGTGAACACCATCTGACCCGGTGCCTCCTGGACCGACCCCACCGGCCGGACACTGGCGTCGGGCGCTCGGCCGAATGTCAGCAGGGGAGCCGCCGCGTGCGCGGCCATCGCGGCGACCCGGGGATCATCAGCGTTCAGGATGACCCGCCCCGGCGGCGGGATCGCCCGCACCAGCGCGCTCTTCTCGGCCGCGACTCCATCGGGCGAGCCGAGTCGCTCGGTGTGCGTCGCGGACACCGTCGTCACCACGCCGATGGTCGGGGCCGCGATCCCCGCCAGATAGGCGATGTCGCCGGGCTCGCTCGCTCCCAGCTCGAGCACCATCGCCTGATGGGCTGGGGTAAGGCGCAGGATCGTCAGGGGCACGCCCCACTGGTTGTTGAGGCTCCCCTCCGGCTTCAGCACGGTCAAGCGGCGACCGAGCACGGCCGCGATCAGTTCCTTCGTCGTGGTCTTGCCGTTCGATCCGGTGACGCCGACGATCGGGAGGTCGAAGCGCGCGCGATGGAAGGCAGCGAACCGGCCCAGCGCGAGGGTCGTGTCCTCGACGACCACCACCGGGACGTGGGCCGGGAGGTCGTCCGGGGGCGTGTGCACGACCACGCACGCGGCGCCGCGCCCGATCGCCTCGCCGACGAAGGCGTGGCCGTCCAGGTGATGGCCGCGAATCGCGAAGAAGGCGTCGCCGACGACCACCGTCCGGGAGTCGATCGATACGCCACGCACCAGCACGCCGAGGTCACCACCGACGAGCGCTCCCCGCGTGGCGCGGACCAGGTCGAGGACTTTCAGCTCGGTGGCCGGGCGTATCTCCGCCATCAGCAACTCCTCAGGATCTGGCGCGCGACCTCGCGGTCGTCGAACGGCAAGGTCTGGGACCCGATCAGCTGGTACGTCTCGTGCCCTTTGCCCGCGATCACCACCGAGTCGCCGGAGCCCGCCCAGCGCAGCGCATCCTCGATGGCCGCGCGCCGGTCCGGCCGCGCGACGCAGCGCGCGAGACCCGCCGGGCTTCGGCGGATTCCGTCCAGGATCTCGTCGATGATCGCCTCCGGGCGCTCGCTCCGCGGATTGTCCGACGTGACCCACACGCGATCGGCGAGCCGCGCTGCGATCTCGCCCATGATCGGGCGCTTCGTCCGATCGCGGTCGCCGCCGCACCCGAAGACCACGCCGAGCCGCTCGCCGGTGAGCGCGCGGGCCGTGCTCAGCACCCGCTCGAGCGCGTCCGGCGTGTGCGCGTAGTCGACCACCAGGAGAAACGGCTGGCCCGCCTCCACGCGCTCGAAGCGGCCCGCGACGGCCACAACCGAGGACAGCGCGCGGCCGATCCCGTCGAGGGAGAGGCCGAGCGCCACCCCGCAGCCGACCGCCGCGAGCAGGTTGAGCACGTTGTAATCGCCGATGAGTGGCGACCGCAGATCGAACGGGCCGTTCGGCGTCGTGACCGTCATGCGGATGCCGTCGAGCCCGACTTCGCGATGGAGCGCGCGGACCATGGCCGTCCGTCCGAGGCCGACCGTGATGATGTCGAGCCCGAGCCCCTCGGCCATGCCCGCCCCCGCCGGATCGTCCGTGTTCACCACCGCGGTGCGCCTGGGCTTGTCCGAGAGCGCGAGGATCTGAAACAGCCGGCGCTTGGCGGCGCGATACGCGTCGAACGTCCGGTGGAAGTCCAGGTGATCCCGGGTCAGATTCGTGAACACCGCGACATCGAACATGATACCGTCCGCCCGGTGGAGGGCCAGCGCGTGGGAGGACACTTCCATCGCGACCCCGCCGACCCCCGCCTCCCGCATCCGGGCCAGCAGCGCCTGCAGCTCCACCGCTTCCGGCGTCGTCTGGCCGGCGGACTGCGTCTCGCCGCCGACCTGATACTGAACCGTCCCGATGACGCCGGTCGGCCCGCCGCCGGCGCCGAGCAGCGCATCCACCAGATAGGACGTCGTTGTCTTCCCGTTGGTTCCGGTGATGCCGACCACGGTGAGCGCTCGAGACGGGTGCCCGTGGTAGGCGTCGGCCAGGAGGGCGAGGGCGGGGCGCACGCCCGGGACGAGCACGCGGACCACGCGCTCGTCTGGCAGCGGATCGGGCGGCTCGCAGACCACCATGACCGCGCCGCGGGCGAGCGCGTCCCGAATGAACCGGCGACCGTCGGTCTTGAACCCGGTGACGGCAACGAAGCACTCCCCGGCGCGCACGGTCCGGGAATCCGTCGAGACGCCCAACACGCCGGCGGGCAAGTACCCCGACAGCTCGTAGGTCGGAAGGTCGGCGAGAAGCTGGTCCACCGGCACCGCCTGCGCGTCCAGGGTCATGCTCATCGCGGCGCCAGCGTGAGGCGCGTCACCACGTTCGGCTCGAGCAGGGCGCCCTCACCGGGCGCTTGCGCAACGACCAGGCCCTGCCCCTGAACCTCGACCTGGACGCGCAGCGGAGCGAGCGTCGCGAGGGCCTGGCGAAGGGTCATACCGCCGAGGGACGGCATGGTCGGCTCCGCCGTGGGCGTGCCATGGTCGTCACGGGCCCCGCTCGCGGCCGAGCGCGCGGGCGCGGGTCCCGCGTCCGATAGGCGCCGTGAAGACGCGCCGAGCGGCGACGCCTCCGATCGATCGACGAGCTGCACCGGGACCGTGTCGCGGGGCGGCACGCCGAGGTAGCGCAGGATCTCGCCGCCGATCGTGGCGAACACCGGGGCGGCCGCCTCGCTTCCCCACCGCTCGTTCTTGGGTTCGTCGAGCAGGACCAGCATCACGAACCGCGGCTCGTCCGCGGGCGCGAAGCCCACGAACGAGAGAACGCCGGCGGCGTGGGAGTACCGCCGCGTCGCCGGATCGAGCTTCTGGGCGGTCCCGGTCTTTCCGGCGACCTCGAAGCCGGGGATCGCCGCGGCGTGGCCCGTGCCCTCCGCCACCACCCGCACCAGCAGGCGGCTCAGCGACCGCGCCGTCTCCGGCTGGATCACCTGGCGAACGACGTGCGGCTCGAAGGTGCGGATCTCACGACCGTCAGGATCGAGCAGGGCGCGGACCAGGCGCGGCTGCAGCAGCCGGCCGCCGTTGGCGACGGCACCGACAGCCGAGACCAGCTGGAGCGCGGTCACCGAGATCTCCTGACCGATCGACAGGCTTGCCAGGGAGAGGCCCGACCACCGCCGGGGCGTCCGCAGCAGGCCCCGGCTCTCGCCCGGGAGCCCGACGCCCGTCGACGACCCGAACCCGAAGTCCGAGATGTACCGGGCGTAGCGATCCCGCCCGAGCGCCAGCCCGACCTTGATCGCGCCGACATTCGACGAGTTCTGCAGAACCTCGATGAACGTCATCCACCCATGCGGCTTCCAATCCCGGATCGTCGTGTTGGCGACGGTGATCGTGCCGTTGCCGCCGTAGATCCGGTCTTCCGGGCTCACCACTCGCTGCTCGAGCGCGGCCGCGGCGAGGATCACCTTGAACGTCGAGCCGGGCTCGAACGGATCGGTGATGGCCCGGTTCCGCCACTCGTTGGGCGTGGCCATCGCGAAGCTATTCGGGTTGAACGTGGGACGGAGGGCGAGGGCCAATACGTCACCGGTGCGTGGGTCCATGACGACGGCCATCGCCGCCTTCGCGCTCGTCCGCCGGTACGCGAGGTCGAGCTCCCGCTCGGCGAGGTACTGGATCGTCCGGTCGATGGTGAGACTCACCCCGCCTCCCGGCCGTGGCGGCTTCAGGATCAAGGGGGTCGCGCTCACGTCCCGGCCGAGGGCGTCCCGCTCGACCAGCGCCCTGCCGGGCACGCCGGCCAGATGCGCGTTCCAGGCGCGCTCGATTCCCTCGAGCCCGGCGCCCTCGGCGCCCTCGAAGCCGATGACGTGGGCCGCCAGCTCGCGATTCGGGTAGAGCCGGATGCTCTCGACCGCGAGCCCGAGCCCGGCAATGCGCTGCCCGCGCACGGCCTGGGCCAGGGGGGGTGGCAGCCGCCGACGCAGCCACACGAACCCGCGATCGCTCTCGAGCCGGCGCTGGATGTCGGCGACGGGCTCGCGGAGGATGGGCGCCAGCCAGCGCGCGAGCGCGACCGCATCCCCCACCCGCCTCGGCTCGGCGAAGAGCGACTCGACGGCGCTGCTGTCAGCCATGGTATGGCCGTGGCGGTCCAGGATCGGGCCGCGCGTGGCCCTGATCGTGACCGTCTTGGAGTTCTGCCGGTCCACCACTGCCGCGTAGGCGGCGTGACGGAACACCTGCAGGTACGTGAGCCGGCCAATCAGTCCGACGAACGCGCACGCCAGCAGCGCGGCCAGCACGAGCGCGCGCCGCCGGAGGGCTTCGGCGTTCACCGGGCACCGACTCCGCCCGGCCAGCCACCACTGTGCGCGACGTGGGCCGCCGCCACGCCTCCGCCGCCGGCCACGTATTCGCGGGCGAGGCGGAGCTGATCGCGAGTCGGCGCCACCAGGCCGAGCGCGCGGGCCTCGGCCTCGATTCGCTGGGGCGACCGCAGCATGGCCAGCTCCACCTTGAGCTGATACCTGAGCTCCTCGAGCTGCCGGGCCGTCGTCCGCAGTCCGCCGAGCTGGTAGGCGAGCCGGGTCTGCTGCACCTTGGCGCCCACGATCCCCAGCGTGACTGCCACCAGGAGGCCGGAGAGCGCCAGCCACCAGGCCATCGAGCGCCAGATGCGCGGGTCGGCCTCACGATAGAGTGTCTGCGCCATCAGCATGGGGACACGCGCTCCAGAACGCGAAGCTTGGCACTGCGCGCGCGGGGATTCGCGCGCACCTCGTCGGCACCGGGCGTGAACGGCGACGGCTCGACCGGCGCGAACGCCGCGGCGGCCAGGGCCCGGAACATGTGCTTCACCACGCGATCCTCGCCCGAATGAAAGCTGATCACGCCGCACCGTCCGCCCATCGCCAGCAGCGCGGCGGCCTGCGGTACCCCCTCGCGCAGCGCCGCCAGCTCGTCGTTGACGGCGATGCGCAGCGCCTGGAATGTGCGGGTCGCGACGTGTGTCGAGGCCGACCAGCGCGCGCGCGGCACCGCCGCGCGGACGGCGGCCACCAGGTCGGCGGTCGTACGAAGCGGGCGCCGGCGCACGATGCTCCGCGCGATCCGCCGCGCAGCGCGCTCGTCCCCGTGCTCGTAGATCAGCCGCGCCAGCTCCGCCTCCGGCAGCTCATTGACCAGGTCCGCCGCCGTTCGCGCGCTGTCAGGGTCAAGGCGCATGTCGAGCGGCTCCGCGCCCTGGAATGAAAAGCCGCGCCCGGACGCCTCCATCTGCCACGATGAGACTCCCAGGTCGAGGAACACCGAGCGGACCGGCACCGCCCGGTGCGCGCGCGCGATGCGATCGAGTTCCTGGAAGCTGCCGCGCTCTAGCACCACGCGCTCGCCGAACCGGGCCAGCCGATCGCGCGACCGCGCCAGGGCTTCAGGGTCGCGATCGATGCCCAGGAGATGGACATCGGTGGGTGTGCTCGCCAGTATCGCTTCCGCGTGTCCCCCCATGCCCACCGTTCCGTCGATCACCCAGCCCGCACCGCGCGGGCGCAAGAGAAACAGCACCTCGTCGACCAGGACGGGAACGTGAACTGCTATCCCCCCTGGCCCGACATCTTGCCGAAGAGCCCCGGCACTTCACGCTGATGGGTCAGCTCGTAGTGGTCGAACCGCGCTCGATCCCAGACCTCGAAGAGCCGCAGGCCGCCACCGAGGACCATGACCTCCTTGTTGAGTCCCGCCTGGGCTCGAAACTCGGGGGGGATCAAGATTCGACCGGCTTGATCGATCGTGCTTTCCCGGGCGCGAGACATGAACAGACGGGCCAGCATCTTGGCTTCGAGATCGAAGGGCGACCGCTCGCCGATCTTGTGCTCCAGCAACTCCCACTCCGGAAGGGGGTATACCTGGACACAGCTGGTGTCGTCGTTAGGAATAACGACCAGGTCGTTGCCAAAGTTATCTCGCAGCAGATCCCGGAACCTCGACGGGATGCTCAGCCGCCCCTTTGGATCGACCGTGTGAAAGAAGCGCCCCCGGAACATTGCTCCCGCGCCGCCCACCCGCAGACCACGATTCGCCCGTCAGACCACGATTCGCCCGCCCCACCTGAGTGTCCAAATGGGCTACCTTGGTGGTGCTTCATCCCACTTCATCCCACCCGAGGCCGAACATGGCATAAGGCGTCAAGGCCAGTCAAGGCAAAAATGCTGGTTCTAGAAGGTTTTCAGCTTGGTTGGCCGGCTGTCCGACCGCTGGGGTCTCGACGGGACCCGCCTACCGCCGATGGGGCTCCGGGCGATCGAAGGGGGCTCGACGGCCTCTCAGACGCCCTCACTGGAGCGCTCGCAGGGCGTCGTGCCTTACCCATGTGAGCCTCTCTCGTTCTGAAAGTAGAGGGTGGGTCACCTCCCACGACCCCCACCGCGATTGGCGCTGGAACGCTGGGCTGCTATCGAACGCGTCCATCGACAGGCTTCCGGACTGGCGCTGCGCCGTCAACCGGCCGTGGCCGGCCCTTCCTGGAACAGGCGGTAGCGACGATTTCGGATCAGCACCTCGGTCATGCCGTGGACGGTGACCGGGAACGGGAGCCGCAAGAAGGTGCTCGGAGGGCCCGCCGAGAGCGTGATCACGACCGAGCAGACGGCGCCGGGCAGCGCGGTCGTCCGGCGTCGCGCGTCAAGATAGTGGAAGCGCAGCCTCGTCACGCCGTCCAGCACTGGCTGGGCACCTCCGCCCGCATCCCGACGAAGCGTCGTCCCGGCGAGCAGGTACGTGACCTGCTCCCCATTGGCACCGGTCGCACCGTCGCCGTCGAGGTCCTGCTGGATCACCAGCCTCGTGGCCTCGGCAACCAGGAGGGGATCGAACGAGCCGTGGTGCAGGCCGAACCCCGCCTCGCGAAGCTCGACCGACATTCGCTCGAGCGCCGCGCGAAGCCCCTGCTGCGCTTCCACCCGCGCTGCGCCGAACGCGAACGCCTCGTGGCCGTGCTGGAGAATGAGGGCGGTCCCGCCGAGCAGCAGGCCCGTCACGGCGATCGACACGAGCAGGTCCGCGAGGGTAATGAGTGACCTCCCGGCGCGCGGGTCCGCGCGAGATCCAGCCCCGCGTCCAGCCCGCGCACCGAATGGTCACACCGTGCACTCTGGCCGCGCTAGAGGCAATGTCCAATGTCGGTCTCATCCGCGACGGATACATGTGACGCGCGGACGACAGAAGAGACTGGCGGATGACCAGGCGAGTTGCTGGCGACGAGGCTCCTCGCCCAACTTCCACGGTCTCGGGGAACTTTCGGCCCTCAGCCCGACGTACGTTTGCGGAATTTAGAGGGTTGGGCCGCAATTCCCGGAATAGTCACTAATCTTTCGAGCAATACTGTTGACTATGGAACTAACTGGGTGAGATAGCCACAATGTCTTCCAATTGCGCCAATGGGCGAGGGCTCGGGCCGCTTCGTAGTCACTAGTCCGTCCGGTAACTCACTGAAATCATGAGGAACCGTCTCCGAAAGTGTGGAAGTTGGGCTAGCCGTGCCGCGCGCGTCCCGAGCTTCCACAACCGTACAGTGCACGCCAGATGTCATCAGGCGGCTTCGTCAGGCGATAGCCACCCGACGTCGGATGTCGAGCAAAAGCCGACCTGGCGAAGGTCCGAGACCGACGACTTCCGGTATCCAGCCCACTCCATCGTGCCCACGACCAGTCGAATAGCACGCCTGCAGACATGCGAACCGTCTAGTTCTAGTCGAATTGGAACGACCAGGCCGGTACGCTGAGCGCGGCGAGAGCCGGTCCCGACGGCAGAGCCGTATTGGGTCGCCGCGCCAGGAAGGGGGAATCTCGGAGCGAGGCTAGTCGGGCGTCGGGGTGGGTGGGTCAGCCGAGTAGTCGTAGTAGCCCCGGCCGGTCTTGCGGCCGAGGTCGCCGCGCCTGACCCGGCGCTCGAGGGCCGCGGGGGGCCGGTCCCGGGGATCTTTGGTCAGCTCGTACGTCTCGAGTCGCGCGTTGTAGCCGATGTCGAGTCCAGACAAGTCGCCGAGCCGGAACGGCCCCATTGGATGGTTGAGCCCCAGCTCGACCGCCCGATCGATGTCGGCGAAGGTGGCCACGCCTTCCTCCAGCAAGTAATACGCCTCGTTGGCGAGCGCGCGGAGAATGCGATTGACGAGGAAGCCCGGCAGCTCCTTCCGCAGGATCACCGGCTCGCGGCCGACCTTCCGGGTGAGACCCGCCACCACCTCCGCCGTCTCCTCGCTCGTCTCCTGACCCTTCACGACCTCCACGAGCCGCATGACGAGCGGCGGATAGAACCAGTGCATGTTGGCGCACTGGGCCGGCCGGTTCGTCACGGGTGCGATCTGCGAGATCATCAGGGTCGAGCTGTTGGTCACGAGGATCGCGTGCGGCGGGCAGGCCCGATCGAGCCGCGTGAAGCATTCCTTCTTCGGGTCGAGCCGCTCGACGATCGCCTCGATGACGAAGTCGGCGGTCCGGGCGGCGGTGTCGAGGTCCGGCTCCAGCGCCACCCGCGCGATGGCCGCTTCCATCGCCTCTCGGGTCATCTGGCCCTTCGCAACCCGGCGCTCGAGATGCCCTCGATTGAGTCCCATTGCCCGGGTCAGGATCTCCGTCGAGAGATCGTTGAGCGTGACATTGTAGCCATGGAGCGCCGTCTGCATCGCGATCTGGGCGCCCATTTGCCCGGCCCCAACGACCAGCACTCGCCTGATGTCCTCGAGTTTCATTCGGCCATCACCCGTCCTCTCGTTCTCATGGTCGGTGCAAGCCCCGGCCGTTGTCGCAGATCGGTTCCGGGCGTCGACCCCCGGGATCTGAGGTTCGGCTCGTCTGAGCCCGCCACTCCCGGCCACGCTCGCCGCGCTCCCGCCGGACCCACCGCGGCATCGAGCCTGTGCGACGTCAGGCTATCGAGAGACCTCCGAGTCATCCTCCCTGCGGCCCGTCGCTGACGCGGTGGCGATAGGCGCCCTTGTCGCTGGGTCTAGATGGGCGGGCGGTGGTGGGCCCAGGGGCGGGCGGCCTCGAAGGCCGCGGACGCGCGGAGCACGGTCGCATCGTCGTACTGCCGGCCGACGATCTGCAGGCCGATCGGCAAACCATCTTTGGTGAAACCGCACGGGACCGAGGCCGCGGGCTGGCCCGTCATGTTGAACGGATACGTGAACGGCGTCCACGCCCATTCCGGCACGGGCTTGCCGGCGATCTCCGTCGGATTGTCGAGGCCGATCTCGAACGCGGGCCGGGCCAGCGTTGGCGTGAGCAGCAGGTCGTGCTTCTGGAAGAACCGGCGCGGATGCTGCCACCACGCGAGCCGGTCGAACCACGCCTGCACATAGGTGGTCGGCGGATGCTTCAGCGAGTCCTGGATGATCCGGAGGAGCCCGGGATCGATCTGGTCCGGCTCCTTCAGGAAGGGCGCCATCCGTGTGGCGATTCCGCCGGCGAAGATCGCGTGCCAGCACTGGAAGGGCGGCGGCCAGCCAGGATTCACCTCCTCGACCCGGCAGCCGAACTCGCGGAACACCTTGGCCGCTCGCACCGCAGCCGCACGCACCTCGGGGTCGATCGCCTCGGCGTATCCGAGGGTGTCGCTGAAGGCCACCCGAAGGCCCTTCAGGCTTCCTTTGAGCGCCTTGACGTAGTCAACTCCGGAGGGGGGCAGCGAATAGGGATCGCGGTCGTCGGGCACCGCGCACACGTTCATCATCAGCGCGGCGTCCTTGACGGTGCGGGTCATGGGACCGATGTGCGAGAGGCTCCACGCCGCGCTCGCCGGGTAGACGGGAATACGGCCGAACGACGGCTTGAGGCCGAAGATTCCGGCGAAGGACGAGGGAATGCGGATCGACCCGCCGCCGTCGGTGCCGACTGCCAGCGGCGCCAGACCGGCGGCGACCGCGGCGGAGGCGCCTCCCGAGGACCCGCCTGGCGTCCGTTCGAGGTTCCACGGGTTTCGGGTCGGACCGAATACCAGGTTGTGCGTGGCGCCGATCCAGCCGAAGGTCGGGGTGTTCGTCTTGCCGACCATCACCGCGCCCGCCCGCTTCAGGGCGTCGACCATCGGCGCGTCCTCGTCGGGGACATTGTCCTTGTAGAACGGCGTGCCGAACGTCGTGCGTACGCCCTTGGTGATGACGAGATCCTTCACCGAGAACGGCACGCCGTGAAGGGCACCGAGCCGGGCGCCCTTCTTCATCAGGACGCGCTCGGCCGCCCTGGCTGCCTTGCGGGCGCCGCCGGCGTCAAGGGTGACGTACGCGTTGAGCTGCCGGAGTCGCTCGATCCGGTCGAGCACGGCGTCGAGAACCTCGACCGGCGAGATCTTCTTCTTCGCGACGGCCGCCGCGAGTTCGGCGGCCGGCATCCAGCACAGCTCATCGCTCTTGCTCATGCGCCCCCCTAGACGGGTCGGAGCCCTTGACGGCTCCCCCGAAGCCTCCCTCAAGTCAGATTCACCCCGACGAGCTCCTAGCTCGATAGGTGGAACACCACCGTCTTCAGCTCGGTCATCTCCTCGATGGCATATCGGGGCCCTTCCTTGCCGAACCCCGACTCCTTCAGGCCGCCATACGGCATCAGGTCGGCGCGCCACTGGGGTCCCCAGTTGATGTGAAGGTTACCCGACTGCACCTCGCGCGCGAACTTCATCGCCCATTCCAGGTTCTCGGTGAAGATGCCCGCCGCCAGGCCATAGTTCGTGTCGTTGGCCAGGGCGATCGCCTGGTCGATGTCGTCGAAGGGCGTCACCGCCACCGCGGGACCGAACAGCTCGTCGAAGGAGATGCGCATCTCGGGCTTGACGTCGGCGACGACCGTCGGCTCGTAGATCGCACCCTGGCGCCGCCCGCCGGTCACGAGGCGGGCGCCGCTCGAGACTGCCTCCTTCACCCACTCGTCGACGCGGACCGCCTCCTTCTCGCGCACCATCGGCCCGACCTTCACCGTCTCATCGAGCTGGTCGCCGGTCTTGAGGGCGGCCACCTTCGGCGTGAGCGCGTCGAGGAAGTCGCCATAGACCTTGCCGGCGGCCAGGACGCGCTGGGTCGAGATGCAAACCTGGCCGGCGTTGGCGTACCCCGTTGCCGCGACCGCGGACGCCACTCTCTCGAGGTTGGCGTCTGGCATCACGACGAGCGGCGCATTGCTGCCCAGCTCCATCGTCACCCGCTTGATGCCCGCGGCACGGCAGATGTGCTCGCCGACGTCGCGGCTGCCCGTGAACGTGATCTTCCGGACCCGCCGGTCCGCGACGAGCGTGTCACCGATGTCCCCGCCCGACCCGGTCAGCGTGTTGATCCCCTCGGCGGGCAGTCCCGCCTCGAGCAGGATCTCGGTGAGCTTCAGCGCGGAGAGCGGCGTGTCGGTTGCGGGTTTCACGATCACGGCATTGCCGCCGGCGATCGCCGGGCCGACCTTGTGGCAGACCAGGTTCAGCGGGAAGTTGAACGGGCTGATGGCGACGACGATCCCGCACGGCACCCGGATCGTCACGCCGAACTTCCCCGCCCCGCCCGGCGCTCCGTCGAGCGGGACGGTCTCGCCGTGCAGGCGTTTGGCCTCTTCGGCCGAGCCCGTGATCGTCTCGATCGCCCGGTTGGCCTCGAGCCGGCCCTCGGCGATGATCTTCCCTTCCTCCTTGGAGATCGTCTGTCCGAGATCCTCCTGGCGCCTGGCCATCAGCTCCGCGGCCTTCATCAGGATCTTGTAACGCTCGTATCCGGAGAGCCTGGCCATCACCTTGGCGCCGCGCTCGGCGGACTGCAGCGCCCGCTCGACGTCGCCCGCCTCAGCGCGCGGCACCGTGTCGATCAGCGAGTTGTCATAGGAGTTACGGACCTCGATCCGCTGCGGCTTGTCGATCCATTGGCCTGCCACGTACATGTTCATCGGTCTTCCTTTCAGGCCACGGGCACCGGGGCGTGGGTCTCCGAATCAGAGGCTGCGGCTCGCCTTAAGCCTCGCGTGTCCAAGGGTCGATGCCGCTCATCCAGGAACCCGGGGGCTCGGCTCGCGCCATTAAGCCGCGCCGTGTCCAAGGGTCCAGGCCGCTCATTTAGGAATCAGGGGCTCGGCTCGCGCCATTAAGCCGCGCGGTGTCCAAGAGTCCAGGCCGCTCATTTAGGAATCAGGGGCTCGGCTCGCGCCATTAAGCCGCGCCGTGTCCAAGGGTCCAGGCCGCTCATTTAGGAATCAGGGGCTCGGCTCGCCTGCGGCTCGCCTCGCACTACCATGCAATCGAATGAGCGCCGCGGCGGGGATCGGCGCCACCGTGGCGCACGCCGGTCTGGCCGACCAAGACCGCGCAGACGGCGCCGGCGCGCCAGTCCCACTCGGGCCAGACCGAAATCTGGTGGCCGCGGGCTGCTAGTGCGTCACGCGTCGTTTCGGGAACGCGGCCCTCGAGCTCGAGCTTTCCGGGCGCGATCGAGTGCGGCCAGAACGAGTCGGGGAAGCCGCGTGACGCCACGCGCGGCGCTTCGATGGCCTCCTGGATCGGCATGTCGAAGACCGCGACGTTCAGGAAGACCTGGAGCATCGCCTGCTGCTGGACGTCGCCGCCCGGGGTGCCGAACGGCATCAGGAGTGCACCGTTGCGAAACGCCATCGCCGGCGCCGGGGTCAGCCGCGGGCGCTTACCGGGGGCGAGCACACTCGGGTGCACCGGTTCGAGCCACCCCTGGGATCCGCGGGGCGACACAACGCAGCCCAGGCCCGGCACGACCGGCGCGTCAACGTTGGGATCGCTCGGGGTCGCCGAGAACGCGTTCCCCTTGGCATCCACGACCGCGACGTAGGCCGTGTCCAGCGCCTGGCTCGCGGGCCTGGTCGCCTCGCGCCGGGATGCTCCGGGGCCGTTCCGCTCGGCCGCGAGGCCGTATGGATCACCCACGGGGGCCATTCCCGGCCACGCCTCGCCCATGCGAATCAGCGCGCGCCGCGCGTCCGCGTATGCCTTCGACAGGAGACCGTCGGCCGGCACCTTCACGTGAAGCGGATCGCCGTAGTACGCTTCGCGATCCGCGAACGCCAGCTTGATCGCCTCGGTCAGCGTGTGCAGATAGTCGGACGAGTTGTGGCCGAGGGCGCCAAGATCCAGTGGCTCGAGCAGGTTCAGGAGCTGCAGCAGCACGGGCCCCTGGCACCAGAAGCCGCACGCGGCGACCTCGTATTCGCGAAAGCTCGTCCGGAGCGCGGGCGCGATCTCGACCGTGAAGGACGCCAGGTCCTCGTATGAAAGGAAGCCGTCATTGTCCTGGTGGTACCCGGCGATCATCCGGGCGATGTCACCTTTGTAGAACGCGTCGGACGCGGCCAGGACATTCGCTGCCCGCTCGCCGCCGGCCTTCCGTTCGGCCCGAATCATCGTCCGGATCGTCTCGGCCAATTCCGACTGGACCAGGATCTCGCCAGCGCGAAGCGCGCGGCCACCCGGAAGGAGCAGCGCCGCCGACGTCGACCAGCGCCGGTACGCCTCCTCGTTCCGGGCCATGAGGTGCGCCGAGAATGGGGTCACCGGGAACCCGCGCGCGGCACACTCGAGTGCAGGGGCCACGACATCGGCGAACGACATCGTCCCCCAGCGGGCGAGCGCCGCGAGCCAGGCTGCGGGCGACGCGGGGACCACGGCGCGTGGCAACCCGACGGGGAGATCTCCGCCGAACCGCCGGAGGAACTCCTCGAGCGTCGCGCCGCCTGGATACGGTCCCACGCCGGACACCTGGAACGTCTCGTGGGTCGGTGACCAGTGCACCAGGATCGGCGCCACGCCCGCGAAGCTCACCATGTCGCAGTGCACGACCCCCAGGCACAGTCCGGCGGCGACACCGGCGTCGATGGCGTTCCCGCCCGCCTGCAGGACATGCGCGGCGGCTTGCGCGGCGAGCGGATGCCCAGCGGCAACCGCCCACTCGTGGCCCGTGACCGAGGCCGTGGCCGTGGGCGTGAACACGGGAACCTCGGGTGGCCCGAGCTGTGAGGCGGCCGAGTCGAGCGTCATGCGGCACATGGAAGCACGCGGCCCCCGGTCCGTCAAGGATGCGCTCGCCGGGGGGTCGCCGGGGGTCGAGCCGATCAGATCGCGAGAGCGAGCTGCTCGGCTTCGGGCGGAGGCTCGAGCTTCGCGGTGCGCCGGTCGGCGATCCCCCGACGCTCACGGAGGTCCTGCACCTGCTGCTTGATGGGACCGGCCACGCGGTCGTCGAGGTATGCGCCCCGGTAGAGCCGCAGGTATTGCGGCAGGAGCGCGGGCCAGTCCCGGGCGAGGTGCTCGAGGAAGTGCTCGCGGGTGCCGGGCCGGAGGTGAAGCACGTTGCACCAGACGTGCGTTGCACCGGCCTCGCGCGCGGCGTCGACCACCTTGGCGAGCTGCTCCGGCGAGTCCGAGATACCAGGCAAGATCGGCGCGAGCCCTACGCCCGCGTTGATGCCGGCATCCACGAGCATCCGGAGCGCGCGCAGGCGCTGGTGCGGCGGCGCAGTGCCGGGCTCGGTCTTGCGCCAGATCTCTCGATCGAGCGTCGCCACCGACATGTGGACCGACACCCGGGCGCGCCGCGAGGCGTCCTGCAGGACGTCGATGTCGCGCACGATCATCGGACCACGGGTGATCAGATCGAAGGGGTTGCGCGCCGCAGCGAAGGCCTCGAGGCAGCGGCGCGTCAGCCGGTAGCGCCCCTCGACGGGCTGGTATGGGTCCGTGGCTGCACCGACGGCTACCAGCTCGCGGCGCCATGACGGCCGCGCCAGCTCGCGCCGCAGCACCTCGGCGACGTTCACCTTGACGCGGATCGACGCGCCGTAGCGTTCGTCCCACGGGCGATCCGCGCGGCGCTCGAAGGCCCGAACGTAGCAGAACGTGCAGCGGTGCGCGCACCCCATGTACGGGTTGAGTGACCATCGGAAGCCCATCCCCACCACGCGGTTGAGGGCTGTCCGGCAGGGCTCCTCGCGGTATTCGGTGGCCGCCATGATCGCGAGTATACACAACTCGACATGAGTTGAGTAGTAGTTCGGGCCGGGGCCATGCAGAGCATACGTTGTGCAGGGCTTCGGCGGTGGACACGTCATCCCATGGAGATACACACGACAGCCGGGCCGCCCGGAAGCTGGCCCCGGCGCGGACCGGGCCAGCACTGGAAGCACAAGTCTCGCCCCCACGTCGCGTCACGTTCTCAGCCTCGTTGCGTCCGCGGCCCAGGTGCGCTAGGGTCGTCGGGCGCGCAGCGCCGGTGGTGCTGCTGCGCTGCACGGAACAATGGTGGCGCACGTGGCAGGGGTCCGACCAATGGCGCGCGCGCCAACACACACGTGCGCACGAAGCGGAGGACCAGGCCGCCGGGGACCCGCTCCCGGCTCGAACGCCTCGACCAAGGAGGACACATGCGCGCCATCGCCGCCGCCCTCACCGCAGCAGTCGCCCTTGGCTCGGCCAGCGCCGTCGCCCACGCCCAGTCCTGGCGTCCCCCCGCCGACAGCCAGCGCTGCCCCTCGAAGTGGGGAGCGGGCGATCAGCGAGGGTCGGCCAACCACATGAAGCCCGCCACGGTGCTGCGGGCGATCCGGCTGATTCGCACCGGCGAGGTGATCGAGCTGGGCCAGGTGCTGTCTCCCTCGATGCCGTTCGTCGGCACGCGCCGCTTCGACGTGCACACCAAGCGGACCTTCATGAACCAGCCCTCGAATCGCCGCGGCAGTAACGAGGAGATCGTGATCTCCGAGATCGGTCAGGTCGGCACCCAGTTCGACGGCTTCGCCCACCAGACGATCGAGAACAGCATGTACAACTGCTTCAAGGTCGACGAGACGGCGACGCGCAGCGGCTTCACCAAGCTCGGCATCGACAACGTCGGCGCGCTCATCACCCGCGGAGTGCTGATCGACGTCGCCGCGCTGAAGGGCGTGGACATGCTGGCCGACAGCTACGAGATCACGCCGCCGGACCTGCAGCAGGCGTTACAGCGGCAGACCCTCACGCTTGCGCCCGGGGACGCCGTCATCATTCATACCGGCTGGGGCAAGCTCTGGGGCAAGGACAACGCGCGCTACGCGAAGACCGCCCCCGGCATCGGCGTGGGCGCCGCCGAGTGGCTCGCGCAGCAGGATCCGATCCTCGTCGGGGCGGACGCCTGGCCCGTCGAGGTGGCGCCGAACCCCGATCCACTCGTCTCTCTCCCGGTCCACCAGATCCTGCTCGTGGTGAACGGCATTCACTTGCTGGAGAACATGAAGCTGGACGAGCTGGCCGCGAAGCAGGTGCACGAGTTCGCCTTCATGCTCCAGCCCCTGAAGATTCAGGGCGGCTCGGGCTCGACGGTCGCACCGATCGCCGTGCGCTAAGGGCGCGTGAAGAAGCCCTGAGCCTGAAGAGGACGCGCCGCGCCGCGCGAGGCCCGGCCACCTGCGGGGTGCGAGGGCGGCCGAGCGGCTGGAGACCTCGTGCCAGCCGGTGTGCTACGGTACGGGCATGCGACGCGCTCCGATCATCGGCGTGACGACGTCGATCACCACGACGGCGGCCTCGCACCCCTCGCGGCCCGAGCGCGCATACCTGAACTCGGCCTACCTGCTCGCAGTCCAGCAGGCGGCTGGGGTGCCGCTGCTGCTCCCGCCCCGGCTCGACGACGCGGCGCTCGGCGCGCTCATCGAGCGCCTTGACGGCGTTGTCCTGACGGGTGGGGGCGACATTGATCCGGCGCGCTTCGACGAGCTAGCCCACCCAACGGTCTCCGAGGTCTCTCCAGCCCGCGATGCGCTCGAGATCGCGCTGGTCGAGCACGCCCTCGGGCGCGAGCTGCCGATCCTCGCGATCTGCCGTGGCCTCCAGGTCCTGAACGTCGCCCTCGGCGGCAGCCTCTTCCAGGACGTCGGCACCGACCCGGGGACGCAGGTGGCGCACAGCCAGGAAGCGCCACGCAACATCCCCACCCATCGGGTGAAGATCGATTCCGGGAGCCAGCTCGCGGGCGTGCTCGGCGTCGATGCGCTCGGCGTGAACAGCCTCCACCACCAGGCGATCAAGGCGCTCGGCCGTGGCTTGCGAGCGGTCGCGTTCGCGGAGGACGGGCTCATCGAGGGCGCGGAGCTGGACGACGAGTCCCGGTTCGTGCTCGGCATCCAGTGGCATCCAGAGGAAATGGTGACCGATTCAGCGCCCGCGCGCCGACTTTTCCGCGCGCTCGTCGACGCGGCGATCCGGCGCTCCGCGCGCGCACAGGCCTGAGCGCCCGGCTCTCCCCTCACCCTCCGAGTCGCCCGTCGGCTTCCTCTCGGCTCATACGGCTCCCATCATCCAGGGTGGGGGGCCCGGGGCAGCCGCCGGCCTCACTCCCAGGAGCTGGCAGTGAGCGAACAGCGCTGGCTGCCGGGGGGCGATCCTTCGGACCCGGCAGGCCGCTGCCCAGTGCCCGCGGCGGCTGGCTCGGCCGCTCCGCCGCGCGCGGATCGCTGACGCTCGCCACTCTTCGAGACCGCGGCGGCGACCGTTCAGGTCGTGACGCTCACCAACACTCTCCCCCGCCGCGGTCTGACACTTCGCGCTCGGGGTGCTTGCCAGATTCAGTCGCGGGCTCTCGATGGCGGTGCCGCCGCGTTCACCCGTGTCGAAGCATCCAGAATCACTGCGGCGTCGCTCGCGCATAGAGCAGCAGCAACTAGGCCGGGGAACATTGGCCGAGGCGGTGGAGCGGAGCATCGAATGGCACGCGGGCTGCTCTCAAGACCGCGTGCGCACCGCACTCGCCGCACCGACGGGGCAGCCCGACCGCCGCCACGGCCGCCGAGTCCGGCGCCGACCATCTCCACTGCTGGGAGGACCGCATGACCCGCACTCGTACCTGCCTCGGCTCCACTCGCCTCCAGGGTATCGGGATCAACCGGGGCGTTGGGAAGTACCGGGCTTTCGCGATCTATCTCGGATTCGCGGCGGCCGCCACCCTCGTCGCACTCGCCTCGCCGCCGCCCGCGGCCGGCGCACCGCTCCGCACGTTCCACGTCGACGTGAGCGGCAACGACGCGGCCGACGGCTCGGCGTTGAGCCCGTGGCGAACCCTCCAGCGCGCCGCGACCGCGGTCCGCGCCGGCGACCTCGTGCGCGCCCGTGCGGGCCGGTATGCGGGCTTCGACCTCCGGACCAGCGGGACGGCGCCCGACCCCATCGTGTTCAGCGCCGATCCCGGCGTCGTGATCGATACGCCGAACCCGGTCACCCCGAATCACGGCATCAACATCGAGGGCGCCAGCTACATCGTCATCGAGGGCTTCACGGTCAGCGGGATGCCGCGCGCCGGGATCCGGTCGGTCCTCAATCACCACGTCACGATCCGGCACAACACCGCCGACGCCAACGGCCGCTGGGGCATCTTCTCAGGGTTCAGCGATGACCTCTGGATCGAGTCGAACATCGCTTCCCGGTCGCAGATCGAGCACGGCATCTACGTCTCCAACAGCGGCGACCGGCCGATCATCCGGGGCAATCTGGTCTGGGGCAACTACGCGAATGGCATCCACATGAACGGCGACCTGAGCCAGGGCGGCGACGGGATCATCTCCGGCGCACTCGTCGAGGAGAACGTCATCCATGACAACGGCCTGGGCGGCGGCTCGGGCATCAACGCCGACGGCGTGCAGGCCTCGCGCTTCCAGAACAACCTCCTGTACGGCAACCACGCCGGCGGCATCTCGCTCTACCGCATCGACGGCGCCCAGGGCTCGAAGAACAACGTGGTGGCGCACAATACGATCGTCCAGGCGGCCGACGGCCGCTGGGCCGTGAACATTACCGGCGGCAGCACCAGCAACACGGTCCTCGACAACATTCTCTTCAACACCCATCCCTGGCGCGGGAGCATCACGGTGAGCCCAGACAGCCTGGCGGGCCTCGCCAGCGATTTCAACGTCGTCATGGACCGCTTCTCGGTCGACGACGGCAATTCGCGCGTCACGCTCGCCCAGTGGCGGGCCGCGACCGGAGGGGACCAACACTCGATCATCGCCCCGCCCGCCATGCTCTTCCGGGATCCGGCCCAGAACGACTACCACCTCCGGGACGACTCGCCCGCCCGCGACGCCGGGCTGACCCTGCTGGAGGTCGATGCCGACCTCGAGGGAACGCCGCGGCCGCTCGGCCCTGCGTCGGATGTCGGCGCCTTCGAGCTGGCCGGCGAGCCCGTGGTTGCATTCAAGCTGAGCGTCATCAAGGTGGGAAGCGGCTCCGTCACCAGCACGCCGGCCGGCATCGCCTGCGGCGTGGATTGCGAGACGTTCTACCCGGATGGCACGACAGTGACGCTGACCCCGACTCCGGCGGCCGGATTCGCCTTCTCGGCATGGACCGGCGGCGGGTGCGGCAACACGACCAGCTGCGCCTTCGCTTTGACCGCCGACACCGCGGTCACCGCGACCTTTGTACCGGCGCCACCGCCGGCGCCAGATCTCATCGTGTCAGCGCTGTCCAACCCACCGGCCAAAGCGCGCCGGGGCACGACGTTCACCGTGTCCGACACCGTGGGCAACCAGGGCACCGGGTCCGCCGCGCAGTCCACGACGCGCTACTATCTCTCCACGGACCGAGCGCGGAACAGCGGCGACATCCTCCTCACCGGGGCCCGCGGAGTCCCGGCGCTGGGGCCTGCCCAGCAGTCCACCGGGAGCACGGCCGTCAAGATCCCCGCTTCGACCGCGGCGCGGGTGTACGTCGTCCTCGCCTGCGCTGATGACACCAAGGTCCTCGGGGAGAGCAACGAGCAGAACAACTGCCGCGCGTCAGCCGCCGGAATCACCGTCTCGCGGTAGCTGGCGACTCGCGGCGCGCCACAGAGTCGGCCGCCAGCGGCGGGGCGGGAAGGGCGTCACCGGCATGGAGACGAAGGAGGAGGATCGTCGAGGGTCTCTTCGTCGCCTCGATGCACTCCTACCTCCTGTTCTTCACCAATCTCGGCCGGTTGCACGGGCTGAGGTCCACGAGATCCCGGAAAGGCGGCCAGCGCCCTGGGAGCCCGAGTGCCCGGCCACTGCCTCGTGCAGCGTTGAAGGAGATGCTCCGGCGGGAAGTCTGTCCTTCCCAGGCGCGCCGCCGGTCGGTCTCGCGCTTCAGCTCAGCCCGCGAATTCCCACCGCGACGGGGCGTGGCGGACGATGCGCTCGCGGACGCGGCCTTCCTTCTCGAGCTTGCGCAGGTGGGACTCCACGGACATGGCGGCGACGGGGTGAAGGGCCTGAGAGACGGCTGCATAGACGACGCGGACGATGTCGGGAATGGTGGTCTCGCCGGCCCCGAGGGCTTCGAGGATCTGGCGCTCGCGCAGCAGGCGGTGCTCGACGTACTCGGCGAGTCTGCCCTGGGCATCGTCGATCACGGGCCCGTGGGCAGGGTAGATCCGGCGGACGTCGAGCTCCTGGAGCCGCCTCAGCGAGGCCATGTAGTCGGCCAAGTCGCCGTCATCCGGGGGGATCACGGTGGTCGATCCGCCCAGCACCACGTCGCCCGTGAAGAGGGCCCGCTCCTCCGCGAGGTAGTAGCAGAGGTGATCCGAGGCGTGGCCAGGGGTGTGGATCGGGATCAGCGTGATGCCGTCCCCCCGGATGGCCTCGCCGTCCCGGAGGTCGGCGATCGGCTCGGGAAGCTCGGGGTCCCGGCGGCGGAGCTTCGACACGGTGATCCCGGGGAAGCGCTCGCGCAGATGAGCGACGCCGCCGATGTGATCGCGATGGCGGTGGGTCAACAGGACCCGCGCGGGCCGCGACCAACCTCGCGATTGAAGGTAGTCGTCGAGGAGCTCGACGTAGCCCGGAACTCCGGCGCCCGTGTCGATCAGGATCGGGTCGCGCTCACCGACCAGGTAGGTGTTGGTGCCGGGACCCGTCATGAGCCCGGGATTGAGCCCAAGCACGCGGCCCACCCGGGCCGTGGGCGTGGCGGTCCTCGGGAAGTCGCGATCGATCCAGTTCATGTCAGGCCCAGGTACACGCCCTCGATTGGCCTCGTCCCTCCGCAGCTCGTCGGGACAGCCATGGTACACGGAGTGGCTCTGCTCGTGATCGGGATCCACACGACGGCCCGAGGAACTTTCACATTCCCTCCGCCCCACCGCGCAAGCCGCTGCATGCACTCAGCGCACGACCAACGCTCTCACGGTGTAATCCACGGTCCCCGACGTACCGGAAAACCGCTCACCACTCTCAGTGGTTATTCCGGTCGACCCTGTCAGTCGGAAAACGAGCAACTGCTCCCCGGGTGGGCCGAAGACCGGCACATCGAGGGCAAACCCACCCAGGTAGTCATCCTTGTCGATGTTGCCGATGAGTTTGAGGAATCCCTGCACGGCCAGTCCTAACAGCAGGAAAATCCCCAGCATAATGATCGGCTTGAGGAACAGCCCGATCACCACGGGACTTGTGAGCAAGATGAGTAAGCTCCCGGGGCCAATTTCCCGGAGGAAATCGAACGTGAGCCAGCCGCTGAAGAAGAACCCGATCGGCACGAGGACCTTCCGAACGAACTCGTCGACTCCGAGGCGCCTCGAGATATCTCCTCCATCGCTGTCGAAGAAGTAGGCGGATCCGTTGATCGAGAACTCTCGATCGCAGTCGCCGTCGAACAGGACGTTCTCATCACGCGGGGAGAGCGGAAACCGCTTGATCTCGCCATCGTTGATTGGGATGGACGAACTGATTCGAGAGAGGAGGGGGATCGGATTCTCGACATCCGTTCTCCCAGGGCTGGACGAACACTTCAACGTGTGGATGTAGTAAACGTCGTCTGCACCGGTGAAGTCTTCAGTATCCCCGCACTCGATATTGAGAAGCTCAATCCTGATTCGTGCCACGGTCAGCGCCTCCTATGGTCTGATTCTGCTCACCCATTCGCTGAACCGGACCGCCTCGAGGCCGGCACTGAGCAGCAGATCGCCCACGCGGATGGAGCCGTTGTGCGGAAGGCTCGGCGATGCGTCCCGGTCGATGCGGTTCTGGTGCATCGTCGCGAGGATGCCGTTGACCTGCCGCACGCTGATCTGGAGGACCGCCTCGTAATCGCCGGTCAGGTTGTTCGCCATGTCAGGCTTCCCCGTTCGATGAGGTGACCTAGCGTCCGGCGAGCA